>Ga0105240_10001590_pt1 | contig 38585 bp, 30 predicted proteins | sample KBSC54metaG_FD_80426 | JGI IMG/M metagenome (GOLD analysis project Ga0105240, IMG submission 80426) | Corn rhizosphere microbial communities from Kellogg Biological Station, Michigan, USA - KBS C5-4 metaG | ecosystem: Host-associated > Plants > Roots > Rhizosphere > Soil | place: Michigan, USA... | reverse complement strand
TTCTATGTAAAGTAGGCTTAATATCGCCATGTATTTCGTTGCAACGCGTCAATGTTTTTTACCGGGTACATTCTGAAAGCATGTACAATGATATAGGCAAGAGGAAGCAGGTATTTAAGGATAATGAGTTGTTCGTGCGCCTTTTGTTAAAGGAAGGCGTTGTACCTAAGCGGCTTATGGGAGAATTCTTAAAACGAAATTATTATATGCTGTTGGGTGCAGCAGCAAAATCCGGCCACTACCTGAGTGCACTGCAGTACGGGTTGAAATATGGTTGGGCAAAACTAAAATATCACTATAAATAATTTATATAAACGTGTGCGGTATAACAGGCTTTATTGATTTTAAAAATAACAGCGACGCTGCAATACTGGATGAAATGACACTGTCGTTGGCCTCCAGAGGACCCGATGGCCAGGGCGTGCAATTTCAGCAGCTAAATGATTACCAGGTTGGGTTGGGACATCGCAGGCTTTCGGTGATTGATCTTAGTGCTGCGGCTAACCAGCCTATGGACTATGATGGCCTGCACATTGTTTTCAACGGTGAAATATATAACTATGATGAGATAAGGCAACAGCTTATTTCAATTGGACATACTTTCAAAACCCATTCCGACACCGAAGTGATTTTGCATGCCTGGCGGGAATGGGGCGAAGACTGTATTTCAAAATGGCGGGGCATGTTTGCTATCGTGCTTTGGGATAAAAAGACAAATGAAATTATCTGCATACGCGACAGGGCAGGGGTAAAACCCTTCTTTTATTACTTCCACAATGATCTTTTCCTTTTTGGTTCGGAGTTAAAATCAATGATAAAGCATCCGAAGTTTGAAAAGCAGGTTGATCCTGATGTTGTCGCTTCCTTCCTTACTTATGGATATGTTTCATGGCCGTATTGCATTTTCCGTCATACAAAAAAGCTATCGCCCGGGCATATATTACGGTTTGATCTTGCCTCGAAAAAAACTACGCCGAAGAGTTACTGGAATGTTTATGACTATTACAGTCAGCCAAAGATTGTGATATCCATGCCCGATGCTATTGAGGAGACTGAAAGAATATTATCAGAGGCTTTCCAATACCGTATGGTGGCCGATGTACCTGTTGGCGTTTTCCTTAGTGGAGGTTATGACAGCGCCTGCGTAACTGCTCTTCTGCAAAAGCAAAGTACTTCCAAGCTTAAAACCTTTACCATTGGCAGTGTTGATAATAAATTAGATGAGGCCCCTTATGCAAGAGAGGTTGCCAAGCTGCTGGGCACGGAGCACACAGAGCATTATTGCTCGGCGAAAGAGGTAATGGATATCATCGGTGATTTGCCTGAGTACTATGATGAACCTTTTGCCGACAGCAGTGCTATACCTACAATATTAGTGAGCAGGCTTGCGCGGAAGGACGTGACTGTGGTGCTATCAGCCGATGCAGGCGACGAGGTGTTTGCAGGCTATAATCGTTACGAGTACATATCAAGATATGCCGAAAAAATAGAAAAAGTGCCTAAGGTTGTACGTAAAATGATTTTTCATGCGATGGATTCTCTTTCGTCGGAAAATATTCCTTACCTGCGCAAATCTTACAACTTCCATGGCCGGTACGATAAACTCAAAAACATAATCAGGGACCCGTCCACGGCCGAATTGCTTAGGAACCTGACCCAGGTTTTTACCCGTGACGAAATTGATCGCCTGTTCGCTGTACCAGTGGCACAACTGGATACTCCGCACAACACCAACGGACAGGATGCCGGGTTTGACAAACTATCGAGTATGATGGCAGTTGATTATCAGACCTATCTTGTTGATGATATCCTCCAAAAGGTTGACCGTGCGACGATGAGTACAGGTTTAGAAGGTCGAGAACCTTTTCTGGATCAACATATTATTGAGTGGGCGGCACAACTTCCATCAAACTACAAATACCACAATAAACAAAAGAAATATATACTTAAACAGATTGTCCATAAATACATTCCGAAGGAAATGATGGACAGACCTAAGATGGGGTTTGCGGTTCCGATAGAATGGTGGCTGCCTAATGAATTGAAGCCGTTGGTGGATTACCATATTAATGAAAAGAAACTTGCTGAACATGGCCTTTTTAATACAGATGCGGTAATGGGTATTTTGAAAAGCCTTAATGCCGGTAATACCGAACGGCACCTGCAGATATGGTATCTGCTGATGTTCCAGATGTGGTATGAGAAATGGATGAAATAACAGGGAAATGATTGAGAAGAAAAATGTGCTGTATATTTCTTATGATGGGATGACCGACCCCCTTGGGCAATCGCAAGTCATCCCATATCTTGTTACGTTAAGTGAAAGAGGTTTCGCATTTACAATATTAAGCTTTGAAAAGAAAGACAGATATGCACAAAGGAAGGATCAAATCAAGGCCATTCTTGATTCAGCCGGGATACGTTGGGAACCATTAATGTATACCAAATCTCCACCTGTGCTGTCTACGCTATATGATTATTACCGGATGAAACGCACGGCATCTGGTTTACACAGGTCGATGAATTATAGTTTGGTCCATTGCCGGAGTTATATTCCTGCGTTAGCAGGTTTGGTATTGAAACGTAAATATAACCTGCCCTTCGTTTTTGACATGCGTGGCTTTTGGGCCGACGAACGTGTAGACGGACAATTATGGAATCTAAAGAATCCGCTTTTCAAAACTATATACCGGTTTTTTAAGAAGAAAGAGATCGAGTTTATAAACCAGTCAGCAGCAATTGTTTCCCTTACCAATGCTGCAAAGAGTGAAATACTAAAATGGAAGAACCTGCAAGTTGAGCCCGCCAAAATCACGGTTATCCCATGTTGCGTAGATACTGCTCTTTTTGATCTGGATAAAGTAACAACAGATCAGCAGCAATTGGTAAGGCAGCGACTCCGTATCAGTAATGACACTTTTGTACTGGGATACCTTGGCAGCATCGGGACATGGTATATGCTGGATGATATGCTGCAGTTTTTTAAATCACTAAAAAGAGAAATTGCGGGAGCAAAATTCCTGTTTATTACAGAGGATGATCCTGAAAACATTACTGAAAAAGCCCGTCAATTTGATATAAGTACCGAATATATCATCATTACAAAAGCTGAACGCAAAGAGGTGCCGTTGATGATCAGCCTATTCAGCTATGGAATATTTTTTATAAAGCCTGCTTATAGCAAGATTGCCAGTAGTCCCACTAAACAGGGTGAGATAATGGCAATGGGCATTCCGGTTATTTGTAATTCAGGCGTGGGGGATAGTGATCATATCGTTGGGATGTATAATTCAGGCTTTGTTGTCCCTGTGAACGACTATGATGCCGTGATGAAAGAAATCTCCACCGCCAATTTTGATAAACAACAAATAAGAAAAGGCGCAATTGATTATTTTTCGCTCGATAAAGGTGCAATTGAATATTTGAATGTATACAACTCTTTATTAAATGCCGTCTGAGAATCGAAATAAAAAGATCCTGGTATTATGCCCGTATCCCCGCGGATATGTGCCTGCTCAGCGGCTGAAGTTTGAGCAGTATTACGATAATTGGCAGGAAAATGGCTTAGATCTGGAAATATCACCTTTTATTTCGGAAAGAACTCAAAAGATACTTTATAAAAAAGGGCACCTATTCGAAAAGATACTAGGTACGCTTGGGGGGTATCTGCAACGGTTCAGGGACCTTTTCAGGTTAAGGCAATACGATGTCGTTTATATATTTCTATGGGCCACTCCATTCGGGCCACCGATTATGGAAAGGTTGATTCGTCGATTAGCTAAAAAACAGGTTTATGATATCGATGACCTTGTTTATATGGTTAGCACCAGTCAGCATAATAAGTTTATCAAACCGCTTAAATCATCGTCCAAAATAAACTACCTGATAAAGAATAGTGACCAGGTTTTAGTCAGTACGGAAGAGCTGGTGTCTTATTCAGAAAAACTCAATGGAAATCTGACCCTGATACCCGCAACTATTGATATTAAAAAGTATAAATATCCTGTAAAACACGAATCGGATATTGTGGTGATTGGGTGGAGTGGGAGTCACACTACAAGTAAATATTTGCACCTGATTGATGATGTACTGCGACGCATCTCTCAAAAATGCCAGGTGAAAATTATGGTGATGGGGGATGACGATTTTAAACTTGAAGGTGTTGATATAGAATTATTGCATTGGACCGCCGAAACAGAGATCGTTAACATACAAAAATTTGATATAGGGTTACATCCTTTGCCAGATGAGCAATGGGTGCATGGTAAAAGCGGGGGTAAGCTGGTGCAATACATGGCGGCAGGGTTACCCATTATTGCTACGGCTATAGGGCCAAATTATAAAGTTATCCAGGACGGTTATAATGGATTTCTTGTTAACAGCGAGCAGGAATGGATAGAGAAACTGGAAATCCTGATCAAAGACACACAACTCAGAAAGCAAATGGGCGATAATTCCAGGAAATTTGCTGAGGAAAATTTATCGGTTGAAGTATACGCGTCTAAATACCTTGAAGTATTTAACCGTTTATAGCATCGGGTAAAACCCGTTGTTCCCCATTATGCTCATCAGCTCGTTTTGCAACCGGCTCCGGTTTATCTTTAAATAAAAGGATCAGTATTAACAACGAGTAAAAAGGGGTACACGGAATTTTATAGCGGGATAGCGATCCGAAATTATAGGTGGATACACCCACTATAAATGCAAAAAGTAAAGTGAATAGCAGGCACATGATCAGGTTAGGATCTGCAAATAAGTTTTTGATGGTTTTTAAGATATTTCTGCTGAATACAAGATAACCTGTAGCCAGCAGTGTGACCTGTGATTCAATAGAGTTGATTATTTGAATAATGCTGCGCGATTCCCAAAGGTAGGGCCTGAATAAGGTAACATTAACTGCGGGCCAGAATTTAGCAAGAATGCCCGCTATTGTCGGATTAAAATCCCCGAGATCATATGCCTGTCCATCCTCCTGGATGGATAACTCCAGGAGATAATCTTTTTGATGTTTTATCGTATCAAGGGCGGCTTCGAGGGCAACTGCCGATACCATATATTCTGCTACTATCTTTATCAGGTAAAATGCTCCGACACAAACCATGGTTAATATCAGATAATAAAATACGCTTTTACCATAACGCACGGATAACATTTTCCGGTAAACCAGGAAAGTTTTAAAAAGTAGTATTGGTAATAAAATAATTAATATATATGCTTTGATCACTAACAGCAGCAGGATAGAGCCTGCAAAAAAAACGATAAGCCATAGTTTGAATTTCCCTTTTTCAAACATGGTGTATGAGCAGTAGATCATTCCGTCTATTGCGATAAGGCAAAAACTGTCTTTTAAAAGCCCCGAACCCCAGGCTATCAACCCGGGTAGAAAAAATATTGCAATAGCAAGATATTTAAGCAACCTGGGATACTGTTCAGCAAAAACCGTAAACATCAGCCAAGAGCTTATGAACGATATGCAAGCAATGATGGCATTAATCTCCAGGTATTTAGTGAAGCAAAACAATCCTATAAAGGCCCCAAGGCATGATGTAACATAAGCCGGAATATCATCGAACCAATACATGTCAGACAAGGCCCTTGCTTCAACCATATTACTTGTATTTACCTGGTGGGTCATTAACATACACCAGGTAGATGGAGATTGCAAAAATGTTGAATTGATAATCTGCGCGTGATAAAAGAAGTTGAATGTATCGCCACCACCATAATAATAATAATAGAATATTCCGACGAATAATGCACCACCCAGCTTAGCCGATAACGCAGGAATAAAATAGGGGTAGTAGGGATGATCTTTCGGATAAAATTTATCGCGGCAATAATAGGCTATTTTGAAAATCACCCAGAGGTACAGAGGCAACAGCAGGTAGTCAATTAGTGTAATATCGCCCATTTTTGTCTTGTGTACAGCTCTGGTTTATTCTATGTTATTATTGGCGAATATCATAAATCAGGTGGCTGTTTTTTGGTCTTGGTAAATGTGCTTTATGGGTAAATATTTTAGTAATTAAAACTAAAATTAATTAAAACAAATATCTATTTTTAATTAGTGACGCAAAATAATCCGGTATTTACCTATCTGGTTTATTTTTAGGTATTTATCTTGTTTTTTGGATTTATCGCGTCGTAGTTATTACTTAAACTTTATAAAATGCTCCAGATACTGCGCACTGTTAACCATTATATAAACAACCCTGCCTGTAGTCGTTCCCACATCCATTTGGTTAAGGGAACCAATAATCTGTGTCATCATTGCTAAACTGATCAATTTTTAAACTGGGTATTATGAAAAAAATTTTAATCACAGGTGGCGCTGGTAATATAGGTGGTTCGCTTGCGAGTCATTTAGTTAAGAGCAAAGATTATTACGTAGTGGTAGCAGATAACTTGCTAACCGGATCAGTAGCTAATCTGCCGCAAAATTGCGATAACTTTTCGTTCATCAAATGCGACGTAAATAATTACAATGATATTTCCGCTGTGATGCTCAGCTTTAAGTTCGACTATGTGTTTCATTATGCCGCCATGGTTGGCGTAAAGCGAACATTGAATAACCCGATGGCTGTTTTGCAGGATATAGAAGGAATAAAAAATATACTTAATCTGTCAAAAAATACCTGTGTAAAGCGGGTGTTCTATTCTTCTTCGTCTGAGGTATACGGAGAGCCGGTTGAACTCCCTCAGAATGAAGATACTACACCGCTAAATTCGCGGCTTCCGTATGCTATCGTAAAAAATGTTGGTGAGGCATTCTTTAAGACATATCAAAAGGAGTATGGTCTTGATTTTACGATATTCCGTTTTTTTAATACCTATGGTCCGCATCAAAGCCCGGATTTTGTGATGACAAAGTTTATAGAGGCGTCGCTGGGTAATCAAAACATAACGATCTACGGGGACGGAAATCAAAGCCGCACATTTTGTTATATCGATGATAATATAGAAGCCACGGTAAAAATATTTGAAGAAGGGCTGTTTTTAAATGAAATAGTTAACATCGGTAGCGCGGACGAGGTTAATATCATCGATTTGGCTAAAAAAGTGATCGGGATTACAGGTTCAAGTTCTTCTATTATACACCTCACGGCTTTAAAGGAAGGCGATATGACACGCCGCCAACCCGACAATACAAAAATGCTGAACGTACTTAATCGCAAATTGTTAAGCATTGATGAAGGCATTGAAAAAATATTGGAAGTTAAATATAACATGAGCAATAAAGTGGCTTTATGACGGACTCCCTTTTAGGATCGGTAATTGCCGGAGCAGTAGCATTTATTTCCTGCCTCGTGTTTACACCACTTACTATAAAGCTGGCTAATAAAAAAGGCTGGGTAGTAAAACCAAGGGCCGATCGCTGGCATCAGAAAACTACCGCTCTTATGGGTGGAATAGCCATTTTTGCAGCATACAGCGTAGCAATTTTTGCTTCGGGTATTCATGCTAACCTGATGCTTTATGGCATTTCGTTTATCATGTTTGCAACTGGTCTTATTGATGATCTTTGGGAACTAAAACCAGTCATTAAACTTCTTACACAGATCGGCTGCTCATTTGTCCTGATCTATTATGGGTTCAATTTCGGCGGCGGTCTGTTAGAATGGGCGGGCATCCCGCTAACCTTTATCTGGGTTATCGGAATCACAAATGCTATCAACTTGCTGGACAATATGGACGGACTGGCCGCGGGTATCTCGGCCATTGTGGCATTAATCACCGGTACATTGGCATCATTAAACGGAGATTCTTACCTTGCTATCAGTGGTTTTGCAGTTGCAGGCGCAACCATAGGATTTCTCGTTTTCAACTTTAAACCCGCTAAAATATTCATGGGCGATTCAGGGAGCCTTTTCCTGGGCTGTACATTGGCTTATCAAAGTATAGCGGTGCAATATAAAATGGGCTCATCCTCTGCAGTGTGGGTACTTCTTATTCCTATAAGTATAATGGCTATACCTATTATGGACACTACCCTGGTTACTGTAAAGCGCCTGTTAGCTGGCAGGAGGGTAGATCAGGGTGGGAGAGATCATACGTCTCACAGACTGGTTGCTTTAGGGTTGAGCGAGAGGCAGGCGGTGCTTGTTTTATACGGCATCTGTGCAGCATGGGGAGTTTTGTGCCTGCTCATGTATAAAAGCACGATCAATAATTTGCTTTTGTGCGTCATCATTGTTGCCGCAAGTTCTGTGATTTTTTCAGTGTTGTTGTCCAGGGTGAAAGTCTATTCAGACACCGAAGAGCAATTGAGCGATCAGCGGCTAAGTGGGCAATCTGCGCGTTCAAATATGCCACTGCAATTCCTGGTTTCTCAGCGAAAACTTATTTTGGGCGTATTCATTGATGTACTGATTATCTACATATCATTTCGGCTTGCAAGAAAGGCATTGCATTTAAAAAATGTTCGCGGAGATGTTGTAGTGGGGGCATTTATTTGCGTTAAAATATTATTGCTATATGTTTCCCGCTTATACTATCGCCTATGGCGCTATGTGCAGGTTGTAGAAATAGGGGCTTATTTTATATCCATTTTCCTGGCAACAATTTTCCTTGCAGGAGTACTTATGCTTAAAGGGAAGTTTGGACTTTATACTTCTTATTTTTTCCTGATCGATTTTCTTGTGACATCAATGGGAATAGTGTTCTCGAGACTGTTTTACCGATGGCTTAGCGATCAGATCAGCAGAAACAGAACAGCAAGGAAGAAAGTGATAATATATGGTGCAGGTGATAGTGGCCACTTGTTGATACAAGAACTGTTGCAGAATCATAAATACGAGCTAAAACCTATTGGCTGGATCGATGATGATGAGACTAAACATAATATGTACCTGTATGGATACAAAATTTACGGCGGCAAAAAGGATCTGGTTACGATTTGTGAGAAACTTCAGCCTGATATGATACTGATCTCAACAAACGCTATAAAAAGCGGCGACGAGGCAAAGATACGGCAAATGATTAATGGCGGGAAGATCAGTATAGGCAGATTTAATATGCAACTTTCTTTTGGCTCTGTTGTGCCCGCTTCCGGTTAGTTTCAAGTCATGGATATCTTATATTCTGCTGATCAGGATTTAAGTTGGTCTATTTTTAAAAATCCGGCTTCTATCAATCGTCGTACTATCTCCAGTTTACCCTGATCGGTTACCAGGCCCTTAATTTGGTTGACCCGGAACGGCTTAGCTTGCATAAATATATCCTTCTCTACAAAAGCCGGGATTTTTACTTTTTGTTCGCCAAACTCAATCACCCATGCATTCTGCACATTCTCGTGAACGGTAGTAAACCCGTTAAGCCGTGACACTACCGTTTCTGATGTAATGTTTTCTAATTGAAGGGAATTGATCAGCCGGCCTTGAAAATCCAATAGCTGATCTTTTGCAAAATTGTTCTTTTGTTTGCCGAGTAATTGCTCAGGGTCAATTTTTGCAATCAGTTCGCGTAATTCTTCTTTAAACCGGTTCAGGTAATTCTTTTCCTCCTGTTCGGTTTGAAAACCATGCGGTATAGTCTGCCTGAAAAATTTCTCGCGATCGGCGGCGATACGTGCAATTTCCTCGATCAGATGAAACCCGTATACCGGTTTCAATGAGAAATTGACATGAATTGTTGATGATTCTGACGCATAAGCTTCATGCGGCGTACCACGTGGGATGTACAAAAAATCACCCGACTGGATATCGAACTTTGAGACTAATTTCGGTCCATTTCTAAAGCTACGGTAAGTTACCGGTAATTCTTCCCCTGAATCGTAGATCAGCCAGGTTTTAGGCCCCTTTATTTGCATTAAAAAAATATCATGCGGATCATAATGCAAAGCAAAGCCCTGAGAACCAGGCGGGGTAATATAAATATTGGATTGTACTTTAAATTTTAATTCCTGTTCTACGCGCTGGCATGCTGCAGCCAGGCGTGGTATTGATCTTTCGGCAGAATTGATGATGATGGTATGGCCATTATTAAAAAGCTCGAATAATTTCCGGGGCTCAACTACAGTACGTATGGTGCCATTAAGTAAGGTGTCTGATCGCGTCCATTTCTCAGAAGGAATATTTATTCCCTTATCCATTAGTTTAATACCGTCCGGAATCAGGTTTTGCTGGCTCAGCAAGGTATCTATGTCTGCTATCGTTAATACTTTATCAAAATGAGAGGGGTTGTTGGAACTGTTATGAATATAACTTTTTTCCCAGTACCGATGGAAGAAATCTTCGATGGTAAGCGGAGCAATCAGATCATGAAAACTGAAAATATCCATACATTTACAATTCTGCGTTTAACCTGTTTAATTGCTTTAAATCGTCCAATATAGCCTCACATTGTAAATTAACAAGCGCCACGTTATGTCCAAAATGGAGGTGCTGAACCGGCACTTTTGTAGCTACCCGGGCTAATGCGTTAAACTCCTGTTTTTGTAAATCAGGGGTGACTATATAACTGACGAACGTATTGCTATGCAAATGAATGATCCGTTCAGCCGAAATCGAGTCTACAAAAGGCAGGTCATTTGTGCCCGCAGTGGTGCCCAGCACATATATAGCACCAAGTGGCAATGGGCTATCCCAGAAGCTATCGTTCAGGTCGGAGTATTTGCTGTCGCGATGAGAATACACTGATACGAAATTGTAATCGTTGTCCGGGTAAAAAAACTGTAGCGATTTGGGCCTTAAACGTACCTTAGCATAACCCGGCTCTACAAAAAACTCTTCACCGATAGCGCTTATAACAGCTATGTCATCGCTCAAAACTTTAAAGCCTAATTTTGAGAAAGCAGCAGCAGTCGTTGATTTGCCGCTTTTCTTTTTACCGATCAGGATCACAGCCTGCCCATCGATATTGATAACCGAGCCATGAAAGCAAAGTATCCCTTTAAGTCTGAGCACACAACCAAGAATGGAACCTACCAGGAAAGAATTTAAGTGTGCGTGCGGAATCCTTCTGTCATGTAATATCCAAAGGTTTTCTTTAGTAGGATCAAGTATAGCAGTCAATTGTCCGAGTTGCGTTGTAAAGCAAATTTTGAAATACTGACCTTCTGGAGTCTGAGCGCTGAAAAATGAGATTCGTTCCTTGCTTTGCAGTTGGCGTGTGGTTACCTGCTCCCATTGTAATGCCAATTCAGGCGTGTCTTCCGCCATTGAGGTCCAGTCGACTGATAAGTTGATATCGCTCTTTGGTTGGTCAGCTAGCAGGTCTATCTTCCGCGAACTTTTAATTTTCAGACCGTAAATTTTGTAGTAATGGCTCATGCTTATTATAGTCTGTATTCGGGGAAACGTCTTAAAAAATGAATAAGGTAAATGCCTTCGGGTACTACATCCAACGCTATATTGCCAGGCAGGTCGCCCGGACGTAAAGATACGTCAGTCCATGCCTTTAATTTGTCAATATCTACAATTTCCCTTACCGGGTCGTTGGATGAAATATCATTCAAAAAAGATCTCACCTGCGGCAATTGCGCCTGGTATCTGACATCGTAATCCGGCGAAAAGGGACATTTAGTATTACGCCATTGTATTTCCTGCGGAAGCAGGCCGTTTAGGCCGGCTCTCACTGAATATCGCTTGTACCCATTTTTTATTTTAAACGCCAATGGGGCAGCAAGGCAAAATTCCAATAATTCCTTATCAAGAAGGGGATAGGTTGGGACAACAGCGCCGAAATCAATTTTACCACGGGCCTTTTCCTGAACACGCCTGATCAGATTTGCATGATTGACGCGATGTGACGAGGAAACACCTGGTAGCGATTTTGACAACTCATATTTTCCACTTTCGGCATGCCTTCTGAGATCTTCTGCTAAATCGTCACGTAAACAGCTTATCCGCTTTTTACCAATGGACCTAATGGTTCCGATAACATTTCTCCTTAAAAAATTTACCGGAAGCAATGGTCTCATAACATCTGAATATACATTCTTTAACAAGGGCTCCCCTGTCAATTGCGTTCGGCACTTTAATTCATGGCCAAGCGTGCGCCATTGTATCTTTTTGAAAAGTTCAGCATAACCGCCCGCGCCATGAAATGATATTCCCATTTCGCCCCCGCCACCATCAAGCAATATTCTTGAACCCATAGCTTGCGCAGCTTTAATGAATGCAGTGGACAAGTAATGGCGTGAAATAAGGTTTGGCGAATAAATGTTGGTTTGCAATATCTCAAGGTCGCTGAAAAAGCCTTTTCCCGGTGCGGTGACATAATTGATCTTGATATTAGGGAACTTCTTAAACAGATCAATATAATAGCGCTCATCTATCAGTGAAGGGTCAGCGTTATCAGGTAATACTGCCGAAAAAACCTCTAATTCGCAGTTACGTTGTTCGAGTATTTTAGCCGCAACACTAACCACTGCAGACGAATCCAGACCGCCGCTCAATAAAGCTGTGACCGGGAAGTTGCTACGCATCCGATTACCAATCGCCCGAAACAACACGTCTTTAAAAGCGTCCTCAAAATCATTGGTGTTTTTAAAGTGTAATTCCTTCCTGTTATCAGGTGTCCAATATTTTCTGGTCTTTATGCCATCATTGCTAACAGTCGTTACTGTTGCCGCAGGTATTGGGAATATATCGTTAAACCAGCTTTCAGACCAAAATAAACGGCTTATTTCGGGAAACGCTATGGTAGAAAGTTTATTCGGGTTTATTATACAGGGTACTGCTTTGTGTTGAAGTATTGGATTAGGGGTGGAGGCAAAAATGAACTTTTTGCCATTGAAAAAATAAAATATACTTCGCGAGCCTAAGTGGTCGGTACAACAAATTAATTTACGTTGTTTGTTGTTCCATATTACAAATGCAAAATCTCCCGTTAGATGCTCTGCGACAGACTCTCCCCATTTTTTGTACGCCGAAAGTATAACACGAGCATCCCCACAAGTATGAGGTGCGGCAAGTTCTAATTGTTTACATAATTCAACCTGGTTATCTAAACGGATATCGCCCGTAATGGTGAGTTCACTATCAGGGTCATAAAATGGAAGTGTTTCATGAAAAGACTCAGGAGTATTAAATATCGTCATTTGCCCTAAAGAGATGATATTTGAATCCCACGTTGAACGTGCACTTGCGGTATCTTCACCGGAGGATATTAACATGTTCTCCAATTCAGCAATGGAAGTGTTTCCATCAAGACTGAATACACCGCAAAATGTTGTCATTAATCACATTGGGGAAGATAGCCCCTGTTTAATAGTTGATTTAGATAAGGTATAAGGCAATCAATAAGCAGCGTGTATTTATAACGGGAACTAAGCTGATGTGCAGTCCACAAAGAACGTCTCACCATCCGCTCCGCGAGAGGGGTTAAATTGTACTAGTTCTGCCAGGCCCCCATAGTGATGTAACTTGGGCGTATGATAGTTTTTTTTCTTTTGCTCAGCCGTAGTATCGTTCGGTTGACTATCGGGTTTGTTAATGTTTTCCATGAATTTTTAATTATGTATTCAAAGATAAAATTAATTAATAATTATAATATATCTATAAAAATCTGCAAAAATATCTACAAAATTGACTGTGCAAATGATTGATATTTTTGGATGACGTCGTCATCCGGATTTAGCGGATAACCATTATACTCCAACCATGCATGCGAACGTAGTTTAGCGCCATCTTTTAATACTCCAAATCTAAGAATAGTATGTATGCCTCTTCTTTGTAACGTTAGCCAAAAAGCCAGAGAACCTGAAAGGCAATTGATAAGTGGCTGGAATTTGTATGATGACCGGAGCATAGTACGGTACATTTTTAATTCATTTGTTGAGATTGCCAAATCAGCTGTACCATTGTAAGGCTTCTCATATCTTTTTAGATATCTAACGACAGATTTGAAGCTGGTCAACTTTAACAACAAACGAAGAACAAGGGCAAGTGAAATAGTTCGCCAAAAGCGCCACTTGTCAGAATACTGCAAACTCCGCGGCGGAAGATTGAACCAGTTAGTTTTCAAATGATATCAGTTTTACATTTCCAAGTTCTGCAATCAGGTTAAGAAGATCTTGTCTTAAAGTTGCTTCATCAATATCGTATTCAGCAAGCAGTAATGTAACTACTTTTTCGGTGTCTTCATTTTCTGACAGTATCTGCCACATGCGCGCACCTACATCATCCAAACCAAAATATTGTTCGCTGTCCATATCCAGCAGCACACATTCGTTGTTAATTTGTTGGAACAGTACATTGGCTGAAATTTTTACGGTCTTAGGTAAAATAAGATTTTCCATATTAGATAGTGTTTGGTTTTGAATTTATTTGACTTGTTTTTGTACCAGTATTTTTCCGGTGTTCATTCCTATCATTAATCTTCCATCATTCTTTAGATTCCTGAATTCGCCATTGGCATTTACATAATGTAGAAACAATTGTATCCAGTTTCTCCCGGTAAATGTTTCACGCCAGTGTTCTACTTCGCATCCTTTATAAACCAACATGTCTCCACGGTCCAGGTATATGGGCACAGATTCGTTATTGCTTTTCACCCAGATGGGGTAGAGGTTGCCGGCATCGTATCCTATTATAAGTGTAGCGCTATACTCGCAAGTAGGCCTGTCAAGATTTTTTTTCAGTATTCCGCTATTTTGATAAATTCTTAATACCGAGTTTGTAGGATATAGATCACAGGCCGATATTTTCTCCATCAATGGTTGTAGAAATAATAATAAACTTTCGCCCATAACATCGGCATAACGCCATTGAGAGTGGGTTTCTTCATCATGCAGATAATAGTTATTAAAGCGCTGCATGAGAGCATAGTTTTCGAAGACAATGATCATATCGGGAGCGATTGCCTGCCTGATGATACAGTATCCAGACTCTTGAAAACCGGAAACCTGCTCTTCTGAAATTGTACCTGCCTGCCCGTCTTGCATTTTTATTGTATTTGTGTAATAGCCCCCTCTTTGAAAGTATCCATTAGTCGCTTCGCTATCCCGCTGAACTTATTTAATGATAGAACATGAATATTATAATATTTGATCGCTTTTGCTACGCTCAGCATGCGTATAGGAAAATCTGGTATATATCCTGGCGGCAGCAATGGGATTTCATCCGGCAGTGGCGCTGTGTCTTCTTTGATATAAACCACTGATAAACTAACTCTCGCGTGTGTTTTTTTGGTCGACATTGCGCCCCAGTGAACTAAGTCGCCACGCCAGGCCAATAAGCTGCCTGCAGGAACGGGAAGTGCTTTAGTGCTTTGCAATAGCACTTTAACTTCGCGGTGCGATAAATCCTCCATGTTTAGCCATTTTTGAAGCAAAGCAGATGAAACCCGGTTCTTTGCGACAACGTACATGCAGCCGTTATCGAGCGTTGCATCGCTGAGTGAAAACCAAACGGTAAAGCGGTCTTGCCTGTCTGAAAAATCAACGTGAGGACTCCAGCCGCTCCCGGTTTCGGGGTGAACATAATGAACAACCACATGCGGAAGCGCCATAAATTTTTCTCCAAGGTGCCCGGATAATAGTTTTTGCATAGATGGCGTCCGCGTGACCTGCCAAAACTCATCATATACAAACGCCCACACTTCATGCCAGCCCGCCTTTTTCAAATTTTCCACGCCAAGAAGCATTTTAGCTGTAACCTCACTTTTAATCAAAGGTGATGAGGTTGAAAAATAGCCTTCTCGATTTAGCTGTTCAAGCATTTCATCAGTCTCTTGCAGGGAAAAGGAATTAAGTTCAAAATCATCAAAACTTAAACTCTGACATACGTTTAATTGCGGATTCAGCTTGCGCCAGTAGTCCGGTGAGCATGCATTTTCAAAGCGTATAGCGGCTTCTTCGTCAGAGAATAGCTCTTTTTCAATTAGTGCTTTAAATAAAACTCTGCCGGCTTCAAGTTTTCCTGTTTCCATCTTTTAAATAGGCTTCAAATGCATTGCAGCAAAAGTGTTAAAATCAGGCGCTGAGCGAAACCAGCCTACGCCAACGGTGCGCCTACCGGTTTCAAGGTTTGTAAGCCGGTGTTTCAACCCCGGTGATATCTTAAATATTATGGCATCACCTGCTTGTAACTGACCAAATTCTCTTATAATGTTTTCATTATCTATGCTTCTGAGCTGAAATTTACCACCCGTATAATCATCAGTTCCCAGGCAGAGTGTCATCGCCAGCAATCGGTTGTCGGCATTGTCCGAATGCCACTCTATGGCATGATCTTCACCGCCCAGGCTACGATGTATTCTTCCGACAAAATTCCCGATATGGCCGCATTGTGTAATTTCCTGTAACATCGAAAAGAGGTCGGGGTTATTAAATAGCAATCGAAACGCAAATGCAACCGGCTCATTTAACGGAACAAACAGCACCTTACCCAACTTATTGGTTCTGTCCGTCTCAAATTTGGTTTCAAATGTTGCCTGTTCGAGTTTTTTCAAAACATTTTCTAAAATATCCCCGGACAGAAATTCAGGCACAAAAATGCAATTGGTTAACTCAAACTCCTTTCTGTATTTTTCGATTAAAGCTTTATCAATAAATGTTCTGGTTGCAATCATATGTAATATTATATGGTTAAGGCCGGTTTTGAATATGGAGTTGAGGTAAACCACCCCGCACAAACTGTTCTGGGGGTATTGCCCGTAACGCGAGTGACACTATGCTCTAACTGCGGTGATATATTAAACAAATGAGCATATCCGGCAGCGGTACAACTTACTTCCTTTAAGTTGAATTCGCTACCCTTCCTGCGTATCCTGAACACTCCTCCTTCAAATTTTTCTTTTCCAAGGTTGATGCTGATGCCGACTAACCTGTTGCGGTCAGAAGTGTCGTCATGCCAGTCGAGGTAATGCTCCTGTCCTGGCATAGTACGATAAATCCGGCCTGAGAAACCCCGGATTTCAGGGCAGCCTGTTACCTGTTCAATGAATCGAAAAAGTTGCTTATTGTTCAATAAAAAATTTACCTCATGTAAAGCTATGTTCTTTGTTGAAATCGACTGATCAGAAGCAAATAAAACGTTATTGATAGTAAGATGGTGGTTCTCATAAAAAGAAGCACCTTCGATGTGCTGTATTACTTTTTCAAGCAGGTTTCTTTCTATCAAATCGGGCAATATAGTACAGTGCTTTTGTGCAAATTCTTGTCTTGATTTTTCAATCGTTTCATTATCGCACACAACAAAGCCAGATTTTGTGAGAGTTATCATGGATAAAACAATAAGGTTTGCGATATGGTTAATATTCTATTTAAAGATTAGTAAATTTAGGAAGTTTTATTTATTTGCGAACAATAATGATAAACTAACTTATAATTTATGTCGATCTGGGAAATTGTTATTGTTCTGATTTTAGCTATTTGGTTAACGGCTAATATTTGCTATTCGCTATTCAATAAAAGAATAGCACATTATACCTATCGCACCGATATATTTAGATGGTTATCAGCTTTTCAGCTTTTTTCAGAAAGGGCCAAATTATTTCAATTATCTTATCGTGATATGTTAGCGGATCAAACCGTTACACAATGGGAGGCAGTAGTTCTTGAGCTGCAATGGTATTCATACCATGCTATTTGGTTCCCGGGCCGTACCATAGATGAGTGTGTCAGATCGATGTTGGATGACCTCGTTAATATTGTTAAAAAGGATAAGTCGGGTTTTGGGCGTAAAAAAATTAAAGAGCGGTTTATTTACCATGCATTAATTCATTTTTTGAATCGTTACCCTCAAAATAATAGTGATTTGGGAAGGCAGTTCAGAATTCAGGATAAAGAGAATAACGAGGTTTTTATTTCTGATTTCTACAAAGAATGAATCTGTCGCTTGCACAAACACTGGAATTAATTAACCTTTTCCTGGTTATATATATATTGATTGATTCTTTTGAAAAAATCTCTATTTATAAAGAATATTTAGTCGGGGGGCTATTGAGTTGGAACCTGCTGCGTAAAAATTCATTTTTCACTTCAAAGCCGGAGTCTTTTAGAAACTTCATCGATATTATTTTTCCTGCCGGCCCCTGGATGTTTTTTATCGCAGTGAGAATAGTTTGCTGTCTGGGGTTGCTTGTTTTGCCCGCCGATTCGGCGCTTTTGGCGTGTTCATACGCTGTTTTATTCATTATAGGATCGCTTATGAATTTGCGCAACCTGGCTTACGGTGCAGAAACCGAAAACAGATTTTCGCTGATAATAATAGGCGCACTTTTACTGCGGAGTTTGTTGCCGACGGATATTGTAACCCTGGCTGCGTTATGGTTTATTGGCTTACAGGTCTGTCTTTCTTATCTTACAGCAGGCATTTCCAAACTAATGAATGTTAATTGGCGTAATGGAAACGGCTTTAATCGGGTTGCAACATCCTACGAATTGACGCCAATTAAAAAGGTAAATGTTTTTTTTGAAAAGAATAATACTCTTTCCCGGTTGATTAATTGGCTGGTTATTCTTTTTGAGTGTGCTTTTCCGATGGTGACTTTTGTCGGTCATGATGTGATTTGGTGGTTTTTGATTGGTGGAATAATTTTACATGCAGCAATTGCAATTGGACTTAGGTTGGGGAAATTCTTTTGGATATGGATAGCAACTTATCCGGCACTGATTTTTATCACACAGCGATGAACACAAATAGTGCCCAAACAAATTTTGTTTTTATCCTTGGAATAATGCCAAGGACCGGAACACACTATCTGGCGAATTTGCTTTGCCTGCATCCTGATTGTTTACAAAGCGCAATTCCGGAAGATGGGTTGATCATGATGTCGAATGTATTAATGCAATACGTGGCACGCAATACATGGCAATGGCAACTGACAGGCGATTTTCCCGAAATAGATGCAGATAAACTATTGACAGAAGGACTTGGCATAGGATTATTGAATTTTTTGCGACAAGCGGGGAGTAAAACGAACCAGGTGATTGACGCAGAGCCTGGCAGCAGTACGAGATACTTAGTAACTAAAACGCCCAATGTAAAAAACATTAAGAATTTTTTTAAGCTGTTTCCGGACGAAAGGCTGCTTATTCTTATCAGGGATGGAAGGGACGTGGTGGAATCGAACTATCTGTCATTTAAATATCCCAGGGAAGAAGCAATAAGGGAATGGGCAAAGGCAACGCGAAGTATTTACAAGCTGCAAGAAAAATGGAGTGCAGAGGGGCGTAAGTTCCTGGTTGTAAAGTATGAAGAACTTTATCAGAATACGGAGCCTGAAATGAAGAAGATATTCTCTTTTCTTGGGCTTGAAGTGTTGAAGTGTGATTTTGATAAAGCGCTGAACATGAACGTCGTAGGATCTTCTGCATTTAAGCGCAATGGGGAAGTAAATTGGCAACCCGTTAAAAGAACAGCCGAGTTCAATCCATTAAGCAGAAGTGCCGGATGGTCACGCTGGCAACACGAACGCTTCAATTGGCTGGCATCCAATGAGCTTAAATTATTCGGGTACAAACCTATTTCATTCAAAAGCCATAACTTTTTTATAATTCTAAAAAATTACATGTATGATACCTTTTACACTATAAGGGTATTAATAAAAAAAATGCGAAAATATGCCCGGTTTATTTGGCAAAGATTGAAGTTGAAATTTAAAAGTAAAGAAGCTATAATTTGACAGGGCTATTCAAAAATAAGATGGCTGCCGTCTAATCCGCAATAACACAAATGAGCATTCCTATCATTCTCTTTTCGACGATTTGTATTTTGCTTTTATGGGCGACCATTATGGGGAAAGATATTTATCCTTTTTCTTATTATCCGATGTATTCAGCTCTGCATAACCCGGAAAACATCAGTGTCTTCCGGATAGCATTAGAAAAGAAGGATGGTAGTATAGCGTGGTGGGAATCGGAATTTTACAGGTATCCTGAATATTCGGGCAGAAAACTACGACAGCTGTGGCAGGTAAAAAGCGAGAACAAGCAAAAAGAGGTGATACTGCAACTGGAACAGCATCGTCTGTTAACAGCAGTTTTGCGAATCATGGAAAAAGAAAATATCAATATTAATAATTACAGTGCCTTTCACATTATAGAACGAACAATGCAAGGTGATTTGAAACCTGTTGATAGGACAATTGAGATCATCCCCTTAAAACGCCTCAAAAGATGATATTGGCCAATTTGTTCGAAACCCACGCACCTTATAATAGCACTGGCATGTTCGCAAGGCTGTTTTGTGCAACGGTGGCGATAATTGTTGCGCTTAATTTCGTTAAGCAGTATCATTATTTTCTGACGCAACCATCAAAGTTATATGGTAAAGGTCCAAAACTGTTTGACTTGATATCATTACCTGCTTTAAATAAATACCAATTTTTAAGTTGCGGTGCAGGGTTTATTTTATGTTTAGTGCTTGTGGTATTAAAGATTTACCCTTATATCGCTATTACTATTGCCCTGATCTGTTATTTTTTATATTTCAGCCAGATTATCTCTTTAGCGTATGTACAGCGCAAGGCCAATCTTATTCCTGTCGTTTTATTGATTCTATTGTTTTCGCCGGCATTAGGCAAACCACTATCCTTTACATCTGCCACCTGGGAGCTTGTATTGATTAAAATAGTGCTCGTCCAGGTCTACCTTTCTGCCGGAGTTCAAAAAATAAAGCGCTCGGGACTGGAATGGTTTAACGGAAAATATTTGCAAGCCTATTTGATGGAAAACTACCTTTGGACAGATAGAAGCGCAGCGCTAAAACTTGCTTCCAATACAATATTATGCGCAACATTCAGCACATTGGTATTGATTTTTGAACTGACATTTGGCATCGTTTTATTTCTGCCGCAGCTTACCTTTGTTTACGTTGGTTTTGCATTGCTTTTCCATTTAGGAACATTGATAACTATGCGGATAAATTACCTGAAATACTTAGGGCCTGTCTACCTGGTATTTTTCATCGACCTGGCTTTCAGGTTAAAAACAACTATTGGGATATGACCGGGATGATCGCTAACGAAATGTTTCTCCGGGAATTGAAGTCCGGCAAAAGGTATATACCCGTATCCATTACTTTGCAGGAAAATAAAATAAAATGGCTTGATTTTGAGCAGTATCATTTTTATGAGGGCTTTTTTCATAAATCCATCAACCTGTTTTCTGCATTGAAGAAAGGTCAGGTCGACTACGCTGCCACAGATCTGGATATCTTGCTTGACGATCGGGTTGTAGAAGGTTGTCTTTATCCCAGGGGCTTTATTTTTCATGCAGGCCGTTCAGGTTCAACGTTGCTGACTAAAGTCTTATCGCGCGCTACTGAAAACCATGTGGTCAGTGAAACAGAACCACTAAATAGTATCTGGCCATCTTTTGCAGAAAGTACCCTTGCAGATAATGAGAAAAGGAAAATCTTCACAAACCTTTTGCTTGCGTTAGGCAGGCCGGCGGAGATCCATAAAAACTATTTTATCAAGTTCACCTCGTTTAATATCCTGTTTTTTGAGTTTATAAATACCGTATTTTCCGATGTGCCTGCCATATTTATGAACAGGGATATTGACGATATCCTGAAATCTTTTGATAAAAAACTACCCGGGTGGCTTAAACCTGAGAATGGGGTACTCTTAAAAACTATCGCCGGAATTGACATCGATAACCCGCGAGCTATAGTCCAATGTTTTTTAGACGAAGCCAATAAATTTCCGCCTGAAGTTCTCATGCCTGTTGAATATAAAACCCTTAAAGCTGAGATGTTACCGGGCATACTGGATCACTTTAATCTGAAAGTGAACAAAAACCAGCTGAGCCTGATGCAAAGCCAGTTTTTATTCGATTCAAAAGTGGAGTTCAATCAAAAGAAATTCAATGCTACTTAGCCATGTTGTTTTTTGGAGCCTGGTCTTATGCGTTCAAACAATAGACGGAATGGCCTTAAGATAAATAGCACAGGATAGAAAATCACAGGAAGGCGAAAGGTGTTGATGTCGAAATGTGATGGGATAAAAAAGTAAAGGAGGCAGGTTATAACTAGTTGAGCCTTATTTTTAAAATTATCCTGCAGCGCCAACGACCGCTTCATATAAGCCCCATTATCAAATTGAAATTTGTTTATAGCAATCGGATAAGCTAATGGTATGGCAATTTCTTCCCGGGTTGGTTGTGTCCGGTAATTCCCGGGGATTTTAATACCGATTAATTCTTCCATTATCGATAAACCTTTTTTTAGTTTCTTTTCAAAGGCATATTTCCTGGCTGTTTCTAATATGATGGGCTCGTTCAATAGATCAGGGTATTTAAATAGCATGCAAGCAATATCGATATGGCATTTAAACTTGGTGCCCATATCTTTAACCAGGTGATTGGATATTACAGCCAAAAACTCATAGACAGGGGAGAGTGTTGTAAAATTGCCATACATTGTTTGGCACGGTATAGCATGTGGCTTAAAGAATCCATATGATGGATATCTGCCTGCAAATCTGTTCAAAAGCGCCCAATGAATTTCAACATTGAAATTATATTCCGGGATGCGGTAAACTATATCCCTAAAAAGCGGTAGGTATAATTTCAAATATCCTCCCGGAACTGTTTCTTTTGCCGGGTATCCGCACGAAATAAAATAATCTTCAATTTTTGCGACATCACTTTGATCAACAATAAAATCTATATCCACACTTTCCCGCATGGCCATGTTCTCATAATATTGCATTGCCAGCAACGGACCTTTGTAGCTGATAACCGAAACGCCCCGTTTTTTTAAGCCATCGGTGATCTTAGCTGCGACCACCGCTTCGGCCATATTTCTATTTAACGCTATCCTATGGTCGCCCTCAAGGTTTGATTTAAAATCGGCGGGTATATTTAGTTGGTGCTTATGGACAACGTGATGGACAAAAGGCCGTATGCCATGAGTTTTGGCAATCTTTTTAACCAGTTTCCAGTCAATATCATGTGATCCGATGAAATTGTTTAACTCATCGATGGATGAAGTTGAAAAGTATAGCCTGCTTACCAGTAACAGAAATAATTGCTCACTTGAATAAATATCAGCTATTTCGTTTAAGGCGATCATCCAGGTATAAGTTCTTTGATGCAGAAGCGGTTAAAACTAGCAAAGTTTATGTAAACTTTTGGTTAAAAGGCTGTAGAAACTCGGCGGATATATTAAAGTTTTTATACGGATAGGGTTTATGCGCTTTGTTTGAAATACTTAACTATTTGTTTGATTTTTATTAGCAACAAGCGCAATATTTTTCTCAACTTTATATTAGCATAGTTGTAGTTCAAACAAATACAAAAAGCTTATGATCACCATCACAGTCAACGGGCAGCGGCATGATATAGATGCAGACCCTAATATGCCTCTACTATGGGCCATCAGGGATATTTTGGGACTTACCGGCACAAAATACGGTTGCGGAGCAGCACAGTGTGGTGCCTGTACCGTACACCTGAACGGAGAATCCATACGGTCCTGCTGTACTAAATTAAGCCGCGCGGCCGGTCAGCAGATAGTTACTATTGAAGGGCTTTCCGCCAACAACAACCATCCGTTACAATTGGCATGGAACGAGATGAATGTGCCGCAATGTGGTTATTGTCAATCCGGGCAATTAATGTCGGCTGCGGTGCTGTTGCGCGAAAATCCCAACCCAACCGACCAGGATATTGACGATGCCATGTCTGGTAACATTTGCCGTTGCGGTACCTATCAGCGTATCAGGGCGGCTATTCACAGAGCTTCAGAGTTGGCAAAGGAAGGGGCCAAATCATGAAGAAACTGATCTTTTTGAGCATAGTGCTAGCGATCACAAGTATCGTGGTATTATCTTTCAAGACAGAACCAGCGAAGAAGAGAAGCAATACAGCACCGGTGAGAGACAGCATTGGTTCGGTTAAAGCATTCATGTCAGTTTATAAAGTGCTGATGAGTCCACGGTGCATGAACTGCCACCCTTCAGGTGATCAACCTTTGCAGGGGGACGACAACCATATACATGCCATGAATGTTAAAAGGGGAGTGGATGGACATGGTGTTTATTCCATGCGCTGCAGTAATTGTCACCAGGCTGAAAATGACCCGGGAGTACACTTGCCTCCGGGAAACCCTAAATGGGGGCTGCCGCCGGCAAATATGAGGATGGTTTTCCAGGGACGTTCACCGCGTGAATTGGCTATACAACTGCTCGACCCCAAACAAAACGGAGGTCGTAGTAAAGTTCAATTAATAGATCACATGACTAATGACGGTTTGGTTGGCTGGGCATGGCATCCGGGTGAGGGACGTACCTTGCCACCAATGACAAGAGCAGCGTTTGCCGCACAGGTTCGGTTATGGATCGCAAAAGGTGCCTACGTGCCAAAAGCGAAGGCGAAATAGAAAGGGATTATATAATGAACGATATCTCGAGGCGCAATTTTATCAAAACTACGGGTACAGCGGGTGTTGCACTTTGGTTGGGTATTTCGGCTAAAGGAAATACGCGTAAAGTTTCGGATGTCGCCATGGCAAAGAACTTTAACCCACTGATACTTGTCGAATCTAACGGGAATATCACGATTTACAATACCAAGCCCGAAATGGGGCAGGGGACTTTTCAGTCGATGCCTGCCATGATCGCCGAAGAGTTTGAAGTTTCTTTAGACAAGATTACCATTAAAAATACGAGTGGTGAAAAAGAGTTTGGCGACCGTCAGCGCGCTGGTGGGAGCTCGTCAATCAGGACAACCTATAATGACATGCGCAAAATCGGCGCAGCAGCCAAAGCCGTGTTTGTTTCTGCTGCAGCCACAAAATGGCAGGTAGATGAAAGTACTTGTTATGCCGAAGACGGTAAAGTAATCCACAAACCATCAAATAAAAGCTTAACTTATGGGGAGTTGGTAGAGGAAGCTTCGAAAATTGAACTTCCTAAAGAACCAAAACTTAAAGACCCGAAGGATTTTAAGATATTAGGAAAGGTGTCCAAACGACCTGATATCCCATTGAAAACCAACGGCAAGGCTGTATTCGGTATGGATGTGATATTGCCGGATATGCTTTATGCAACAATAGAGCGTTGTCCTGTTATCGGCGGTACGTTGAAGAGTTTTAATGCTGATGAAGCATTGAAAGTATCGGGAGTTGAAAAGGTTGTTGAAGTAGAAAGAATCGTTGGTAAACATCATTTTACTGGCGTAGCAGTTATTGCAGATTCCTATTGGAACGCAGTGCAGGGACGAAAAAAACTAAAAATAGAGTGGGATACTAAAGGACACGAATCATTTGATTCTAAGGATTACGAAAATAACCTGCGGAAATTAGCAAACCAGGAGGGGATAATAGATAAAAACATAGGTGCTATCGATACTATAAAAGTATCACCTCAAAATACTGTCGAAGCGTTTTACGAAACACCGATGATCGCTCACCATACCATGGAGCCAATGAACTGCATTGCACAGGTAAAAGGTGATCAGGCAGAAGTCTGGACGTCTACCCAGGTGCCGAGTGCCATTGTAGGGGCTGGTGCAAATGATGTACCGAAGCTTGCCGGGTTTGCACCGGAAAATGTGAAGCTGCATTCCATGTTTATTGGTGGCGGTTTTGGCCGAAGATTGTATCCCGACTATGTTATTGAAGCCTTAAATGTCGCCAAACATACCGATAAGCCGGTGAAGGTGATCTGGTCAAGAGAGGATACCACAACGCAAGGGCCTTTCAGACCGATGACTTTTTCAAAGTTAAGTGGTACTTTTTCTGATGACGGCAAATTAGTTGGGTTCAGGCATAAAGTGATCAGTCCTTCTTACCAGGAATCTGTACGAAAGGATTTTGATAAAACAAAAGTTGACGGTACAATGGTGGAAGGTATTGCTGAACAGGATTATGAGATACCTAACATCAAGACTTCTTATGTAAGGGCCGACTATCATGTTCCGGTAGCCGCGTGGAGATCAGTAACCAGTTCAACCTTATCCTTTGCACACGAATGCTTTATTGATGAACTGGCGGTTAAGGCGGGCAAAGATCCATTGGACTTCCGGATGGAGTTGCTTTCTAAACCATCTGATACTAAAAAGGTATTCCAAAAAGTAAGAGAACTATCCGGATGGGATGAACCATTACCGAAATACAAAGGACGTGGCGTGGCCCAATGGAAGTTTTTTGCAGGACAGTGTGCACAGGTTGTAGAGGTAACTTATGACCCCGGACTCAAGACTATTAAAATTGACAAAGTAACTGCCGTCATCGACCTGGGCGAAGTGGTTAACCCGGATAATGTAAAAAATCAAACAGAAGGCGCTGTAGTGATGGCGCTTACTGCTGCTATAAAGCCTGGAATAACATTTAAGGATGGGAAAGTGGTCGAAAGTAATTTTTATGATAACCCTGTGTTGCGGATGAATGAAATGCCTGTAGTTTATGTACACGTACTGGCTGATGGCGGGAAAATAAAAGGTGTTGGCGAACCAGGATTACCGCCATTTGCTCCTGCTTTGGCAAACGCCATTTTCGCAGCAACGGGAAAGCGGATTCGCAAAATGCCATTTGATCTGAAAATAAGTTAATGAATAGTATAGTTTACCAAAACATATCCGAAAATGGAAACTAACGAAATATCAAGAAGAAATTTCATCCGGGTTTCCGGTCTTGCCGGAACAGCACTTTGTTTAGGCTTTTATTCTTCTGCAAATGCAAAAGATGGACAGTTTATAAATGCTTCGGGTGCTGAAAACCCGGGTATACAAATGAATGCGTGGATAAATATCGATAACAATGGTAAGGTGACACTTACAGATCACGGTGCGGAGATGGGGCAGTGGTTTTACCAATCGGTACCACAGATCATCGCGGAGGAACTCGAAGTGGATTTGAAGGATATCAACGTTGTTTTCGCGCAGGGCGATAATAAGAAATATGGTAGCCAGATAACCGGAGGGAGTTCTACTATACGCGGGTCTTATAAAAACTTATTGAAACTAAGCGCGTCAGCGCGAGAAATGCTTATTGCGGCAGCAGCTGCCAAATGGAGCGTTCCGGCTTCGGAATGTTATGCAGAATCAGGAACTGTGATCCATAAACCATCTGGCAAAAAATTTCATTATGGCGAATTGGTTACCGATGCGTCAAAGTTGGAAGCTCCTAAAGAAATTAAGCTTAAAAAAGTATCGGAATATAAATTGATACGCAAGCCGCTGAACCGAAAGGATACACCACTGAAAACCAATGGCGAAGCAATATTTGGTTTAGACAAAAAACTACCCGGAATGCTTTATGCTGCTGTTGAACGCAGTCCGAGGCAGCGTGGCAAAGTAAAAAGCATTGATGATACCGCTGCAAAGAAAATTCCCGGCGTACAAAAGGTTTTTAAAGTAGAGATGGCGGTTTTTAATACCACCCGTGAAGGTGTTGTCGTGGTAGCAAATTCTACCTGGGCAGCAATAGAAGGTAAAAAGGCATTGCGCATTGTGTGGGATGATAGTGGCTTTGAGCATATCAATACGCCTGATATTTATAAAAAACATGAACAGTTGCTGAAAACCAGCGAAGGGTTATCACATTCAAAACAAGGCGACCCGGATGCTGTTTTGAAACAGAGCTCAAAAACGCTGGATGTTATTTATCAAACCCCTTACCAGGCCCATGCTGCCATGGAACCGTTAAACTGTGTTGCGCATTACCAGGGAGATAAGGTGGAAATATGGGGGCCAATACAAGCGCCCGACTGGATCCAGGCAGATATCAGTGGTCGGCTCAAAATCCCACAGGAAAATGTGATCGTTAATATGACATTCCTTGGCGGTGGTTTCGGGAGAAAAGCTTTTATGGATTATCCGCACGAAGCAGTTATGATCTCAAAAGAGATCGGTGGCCCTGTACAGGTGGTTTGGACAAGGGAGGATGATATGACCCAGGGGCCTTATCGCGCAGGAATTTCGTACCGCGGACAAGGTGCTTTAGAAAACGGTCAGTTAACCGCTTTGAAATTTAAAATGGCCGGTCAAAATATTGATCACTGGCAGTCCGACAAGAGAGATAAGGCGAATGATAGCACTTCCGAAGGTTTCCTGAAGCCTTATTATGACAGTATCAAGAATGTGAGTTTTGCGGATGTGCCATATGAGATGCCGATGCCTAATATGTGGTGGCGCTCAGTTTACGCCTCGACTAACGGGTTCGCTTATGAAAGCTTTATGAACGAAATGGCTGGATTAGCAGGCAAAGATCAGTTGGATTTCCGCAGGGAATATTTAAAAGATGAACGTTGCCAACGCCTGATCGATAAAATGGAAGAAGTTTCCGGCTGGAAAAAGCGCGGTAAAAATGAAGGGTATGGTGTTGCTATTACCGAATGTTTTAGCAGTACTGTTGGACAGGTTGTAAAGGTTTCTAAGAAAAGCAACGGAGGAATTAAGATCGATCATGTGTGGGCGGTGATGGATTGCGGCTGGTATGTCAATCCTGATATTATTAAAGCACAGGTAGAGGGTTCGGTCGTTATGGCTCTGGGAGCAGCTACAACTCATGAAATTACCTTCAAAGACGGTCTTGTAGAGCAGAGAAATTTCTATGCGTACCAGATGCCGCGAATGAACGATGTGCCAGTGGTGGATGTATATGTGATGGATAACGATGGCGAAGCAGGTGGCGTTGGCGAACCTGGTTTGCCGCCATTCACCCCGGCCCTAACTGACGCTATTTTTGATCTGACAGGCAAACGCATCAGGAAACTGCCGTTTAATATGAATGCGGTTTAGCTTATTTCGTTATTTATAACAAACTTGCGCTTCATCAATCTATAAAAACTGAATGAACATCAAATTCTTTTGTCCGCGCTGGGGTAGCACGGGCTTATCATGGGACGATTTTCTGTCTAAAGTAAAAGATGCCGGATACGATGGCATTGAATACGGAATAGCTAACAATACCCCAACAAGCGAGCTTGAAATGGTCTGCAGAAAAGCCGAGCAGGCGGGTTTATTGGTAATTGCCCAGCATTATGAAACCAGCGATCTCGACATCGATGTTCATGCGGATAACTTTGCCGCCTGGTTCAGGAAAATTGAACCTTTCAATTGGATAAAAGTTAACTCACAAACAGGTAAGGACTTTTTTACTTTCGAACAAAACAAAAAACTGATCGATGTAGCGACAGCCTATGCCGATAGGACAGGCATACCTGTTTATCATGAAACGCATAGGGCGAAGTTTACCTTTGCTGCCCATATCACAAAAGAATACCTGCAAAAATTACCCAATCTTAAATTAACCCTCGATATATCGCATTGGGTAAACGTGGCGGAATCTTTTCTTGAAAATCAACCTGAAGCAGTTGAGCTAGCATTGGAAAGGGCTGGACATTTGCATGCCCGTGTTGGTTATGCCGAAGGTCCCCAGGTGGCAGATCCGCGCGCACCGGAATGGCAGGAAGCTCTAAACAATCATTTACAATGGTGGGATAAGGTTGTATACAGGATCAGCAATCAAACAGGTGATAATTTGGTAACCATTTCACCAGAATTTGGACCGCACCCGTATATGGTTCATCTGCCCGGAACGAGTACACCTATTGCCAATCAATGGGACGTGAACTTGTTCATGATGGAGCTGCTAAAAGAGCGTTATTCCCATTAAAATAAGGTTTACATTAGCGTTGCTTTTGGCTGCTGGTCTGTCAATTATCTCATTTTCAAATACTTGAATTGTTGAAAATGTAACTTTTTCATAACCCATTCACGTATAAGGGATTGTGAAAGATCTGCATCCAAAACTCGTTGTCCAGAAATTGAAAGAATCGTTCAAAGCAGTTTTTGGAGGGGATGCTACGATTGAGCAATTCATTGAAGTTTTTATCACCATCCTGTTTTTTTCCCTGCTTATAGTCTCATTTTTCGTATTCGAACGATACTGAGCAATTAGCTTTAATGAAATTTTATATCTCCTTCTGTTTCAATAACCTTTCTTTTAAAGATTATAATTATCTTTAAACCATCATTACTTCCTATGTGAGCCAAATAGGGAATTTGTTATTCCCTGGCAGTTTTTAACCGGTAATAGCAGAATAATAGTTGTTTCGGATAGCAGGGCTTTCCGGATGGAATTTTAGTCGAAGCAAATGGATAAACTTATACTCGGATCTTATAATATATCACTCAAAAGCAAAGCTGCAGGAAAAGAAAACCGAACAACAACGGCTTACACGAGTGGGATTAAACACGCATGGGCAAAGGCTTTTTGGATGATATTGGTCTTCGCGTCGTTCATGATACCTGCACGTGTTTTTGCACAGACAGATGCTACCTTATCCAATCTTACCATTAGCGATGGAACTTTGACCCCAGGTTTTTCCAGTGGAGTCACTTCGTACACCGATGATGTAGGTAATGCAGTTACGAGTGTTACGGTAACTCCGACTACTACTGATCCGAATGCAACGGTAACCGTGAACGGCACACCTGTAACCAGCGGGAACCCATCAGCCGCTATTAATTTGGTTGTTGGCCCGAATACGATCACCGTTACAGGAACATCCCAGGATTTATCAGCGACCGACACCTATACTATTACGGTAAACCGCGCGGCGTCGTCAGATGCTATGCTGTCAGGTTTGACGATTAGCTCAGGAACATTAACGCCAGGTTTTTCAGGCGGAACTACTAGTTATACAGCAAGTGTAAGTAACGCGACCAACAGTATAACGGTTACACCAACTGTGAATGAACCAAATGCAAGTGTAACCGTGAATGGTTCGCCGGTGGCGAGCGGAAATCCATCAGGTAGTATAGGTTTAAATGTTGGGCCGAATACAATCACTGTTGCAGTTACAGCGCAGGATGGTACGCCGAACTCTTATACCATAACAGTAACGCGTGCACCATCATCCATTGCTACGCTTTCGAACCTGACATTAAGTGCCGGCACATTGACACCAGGCTTTGCAAGCGGAACAATTACTTATACTGCCAATGTAACTAATGCAACTACAAGCATCACTGTAACACCAACTACATCAAATGCTAATGCAACGGTAACGGTTAATGGTAACACGGTAGCCAGCGGCAATCCGTCAGGCGCTATCAGTTTAAGTGTGGGTCCAAATACGATTACAACTGTTGTAACTGCTGAAGACGGAACGACCACTGATACTTATACGGTTACAGTAACCCGGGCAGCGTCATCTGTTGCTACATTATCCAATCTGACATTAAGTGCCGGCACATTGACACCAGGCTTTGCGAGCGGAACAACTACTTATACTGCCAACGTAACTAATGCGACTACCAGCATCATTTTAACACCAACTACCACCAATGCTAATGCAACAGTGACGGTTAATGGTAATACGGTAACCAGCGGCAATCCGTCAGGCGCAATCAGTTTAAGTGTTGGTCCAAATACGATTACAACTGTTGTCACAGCTGAAGATGGAACGACCACTGATACTTATACAGTTACCGTAACCCGGGCAGCGTCGGCGGTAGCTACATTATCCAATCTTACATTAAGCGCGGGCACTTTAACGCCGGGCTTTGCGAGCGGAACAGTTACTTATACCGCCAATGTAACTAATGCGACAACAAGTATCACAGTAACACCGACCACCACCAATGCCAATGCAACGGTGACGGTTAATGGTAACACTGTGACAAGCGGTAATCCGTCAGGCGCCATCAGTTTAAGCGTTGGTCCAAACACGATCACGACTGTTGTCACAGCTGAAGACGGAACGACCACCGATACTTATACCGTTACTGTAACCCGGGCAGCATCGGCGGTAGCTACACTATCGAACCTGACTTTAAGCTCAGGTACACTGACACCCGGCTTTGCGAGCGGAACGATTAACTATACTGCCAACGTAACTAATGCGACGACAAGCATCACCGTAACACCAACTACTACCAACGCCAATGCAACGGTAACAGTTAATGGTAATGCCGTTACAAGCGGGAATCCATCAGGTGCGATTAGTTTAAACGTTGGCCCAAATACCATCACGACCGTAGTTACTGCTGAAAACGGAACTACCACTGATACTTATACTGTTACAGTGACCCGTGCCGGGTCAGCAGTCGCCACATTGTCAAATCTGACCTTAAGTAGCGGCACATTAGCGCCCGGTTTTGCAAGCGGAACAACAACGTATACGGCCAATGTAACCAATGCTACAAATAGCATCACCGTAACACCGACTACATCAGATGCAAATGCTACAGTGACTGTGAACGGCAATACGGTGACAAGCGGAAATCCGTCAGGCGCTATCAGCTTAAGTGTTGGACCGAATACAGTCACAACCGTTGTCACTGCGGAGGACGGAACCACAACAGATACTTATACTGTTACAGTAACCCGGGCTGCCTCGACGATCGCTACATTATCAAATCTGACAATAAGTGCAGGTACACTCACTCCAGGTTTTGCAAGCGGTACAACTAGCTATACGGCTAGTGTAACTAATGCGACTGCAAATATCACCTTCACACCAACAACATCGAACGCCAACGCCACGGTAACCGTGAATGGTAATGCTGTGACAAGTGGTAATGCATCGGCACCAATCGGTTTAAATGTTGGTCCAAATACAATCACAACTGTTGTAACAGCCGAGGATGGAACGACAACAGATACTTATACTGTTACAGTAACCCGTGCTGCGTCGGCGGTTGCAACATTATCGAACCTGACTTTAAGCAGTGGCACATTAACACCCGGCTTTGCAAGCGGAACGATAACTTACACGGCTAATGTTGGCAATGCGACTACAAGCATCACCGTTACACCAACTACATCTAATGCGAATGCAACGGTGACAGTAAATGGTAATGCGGTGACAAGTGGTAACCCGTCAGGTGCGATTAACTTAAGTGTTGGCCCAAATACGATCACCACCGTAGTCACCGCCGAGGACGGAACGACTACAGATACTTATACCGTTACGGTAACCCGCGCCGTTTCAACAGATGCAACTTTATCCAATTTAGTTCTGAGTTCGGGTACATTGACCCCAGGTTTTGCTTCGGGCACTACAAACTATACAGCTAGTGTAACTAATGCAACAGCCAGCATTACAGTTACCCCAACTACATCAGATGCCAATTCAACTGTGACGGTGAATGGCAATACGGTAACAAGCGGCAACGCATCGGGCCCAATTAGCTTGAGTGTAGGTCCGAACACAATCACGACCGTAGTCACCGCTGAGGATGGGACAACAACAGATACCTATACCGTTACGGTAACCAGGGCCGCATCGGCTGTCGCAACATTGTCAAACCTGACCCTAAGCGCCGGTACATTGACACCAGGTTTCGCGAGCGGAACAACCAGCTATACAGCCAGTGTTGGCAACGCAACAACAAGCATCACGGTTACGCCTATAGTATCAGACGCTAATTCAACTGTGACTGTGAATGGTAATGCTGTGGCTAGTGGCAATGCGTCGGGCCCGGTTACTCTTAATGTCGGTACAAATACGATCACAACTGTAGTAACTGCCCAGGATGGAACAACCACCGGTACTTATACCGTTGTGGTAACCCGTGCCGCTTCAGCAGATGCAACTTTATCGAACCTGACTGTTAGCGCCGGAGCTTTAAATCCTGCTTTCTCAAGTGCGGTTACGTCATATACTGATAATGTTCCTAATATAATTGCGACAATTACCGTATCGCCCACTGCCAACGACCCGAACGCTACTATAACCGTTAATGGCGTTGCCGTAGCGTCAGGAGGGACATCGTTACCTTTGATTTTGCTTGTCGGCCCGATAATACTTGGTCAAAATATAGCTACTATAGTGGTAACAGCAGCAGATGGTGTAACTACCAATACTTATACTATCAATATAGGGCGCGGCGCGTCGACGGTATCTACTTTATCGGACCTTACTTTAAGTTCAGGAACGTTAACGCCTGCTTTTGCCAGCGGAACAAATAATTATACCGCTGATGTTAGCAATGCTACGACAAGTATTACGGTAACACCAACAACAACTGACGCCACTTCGACAGTAACGGTAAACGGCAATGCTGTTACGAGTGGAAATGCATCAGGACCAATTGCTTTAAATATTGGTACTAATACGATTACAACAGTTGTAACTGCGCAGGACGGAACAACGACAAACACCTATACGGTGGTAGTGACGCGTGCACCATCAACGGATGCGACATTATCAAACCTGGTACTTAGTGCAGGTACGCTAACGCCGGCCTTTGCGAGTGGAACAACTAGTTACACTGCTAGTGTAGGCAATGCTACGGCAAGCATCACGGTAACACCAACCACTAATGATCCGACATCAACGGTTACTGTGAATGGTACGACGGTAACAAGCGGAAACGCATCGGCACCGATCAGTTTAAATGTTGGTCCGAATACGATCACGACAGTAGTTACGGCACAGGATGGAACGACAACAATTACTTATACTGTGGTGGTGACACGAGCCCCATCATCAGACGCAACATTATCAAACCTGGTACTTAGCGCAGGTACGCTAACCCCTGCTTTTGCAAGCGGAACGACTAGTTACACAGCCGGTGTGGCCAATGGAACCACCAGCATCACGGTTACGCCCACGGCAAATGATCCGACGTCAACAATCACCGTTAATGGCACAGCTGTGGCAAGTGGCAACGCATCTGGACCGATTGCTCTGAATGTGGGCACTAATACGATCACAGTGGTGGTAACTGCGCAGGACGGAACGACGACCGGTACCTATACGGTTGTAGTAACCCGTTCAGCCTCATCAGACGCAACATTATCTAACCTGGTTATTAGCTCCGGTACCTTAACTCCAGGGTTTGCCGGCGGAACAACCAGCTATACAGCAAGTGTAGGTAATGCGGTCACCAGCATTACTGTTACACCAACGGTGAACGATGCAACGTCAACCGTAACAGTCAATGGCACTGCCGTAACAAGTGGAACAGCTTCAGGAGCACTTGCTCTTAATGTAGGACCGAATACCATAACCACGGTAGTTACCGCTCAGGATGGCACAACTACAACTACTTATACAATTGTAGTAACCAGAGCCGCATCATCAGATGCGACATTGTCTAACCTGGTTATCAGCGACGGAACTCTTGCGCCTGCATTTGCAAGCGGCACAGCCAGCTACGCGGCCAGTGTCGCCAACACGACAACCAGCATTACAGTAACACCAACAGCAACGGATCCCACTTCAACTATTACAGTTAATGGTACTGCAGTGGCATCGGGTAGTGCTTCGGGGCCCTTGGCTTTAAACGTGGGTACCAACACTATATCGGTTGTGGTAACTGCACAGGACGGAACTACAACCGGTACCTACACCATCTCGGTATCGAGGGCACCTTCTTCTATTGTAACGCTTAGTAATTTAACGATAAGTTCAGGCACGCTCACACCGGCATTTAATAGCTCGACATTAAGCTATGTGGCTAGTGTAACTAATGCAACAACAAGCATTACCGTTACCCCGACTACAACTGACCCAACCGCGACTGTATCGGTCAACGGTACAGCGGTAATATCCGGTAACGCGTCAGGACCGATTCCTTTAAATGTCGGCCCTAATACAATTAATGTATTGGTTACCGCCCAGGATGGAACAACAACAACTTACTCGGTAACCGTTACCCGTGGACCTTCAGCTGACGCCACGTTATCAAACCTGGCAATCAGCAACGGAATTTTACTGCCTGTATTCTTAAGCGGTATTACTAACTATACAGCTATCGTACCAAATGCAACTACGTCAATAACAGTAACGCCAACTACTAATGATCCGAATGCGACCGTAACCGTAAATGGTGTTCCGGTAACCAGCGGAACCGCGTCTGGGGCTATAGGGCTCAACGTTGGAACAAATACAATTACCACCGTAGTAACTGCACAGGATGGAACCACTACTGATACTTATACTATTGTAGTCACTCGTGCACCTTCTTCATCTGCCACATTATCAAACCTGACTATTAGCTCGGGGACCCTTGCACCAGCCTTCGCCAGCGGAACCAATATTTATACAGTTATAGTGGCTAATAATGTCACAAGCATTACTTTAACACCGACGGCTACTGACCCGACATCGACCATACTGGTAAATGGCACAGCAGTGCCATCAGGAACGGCATCAGGATCAATACCATTGATCGTCGGCCCGAACCTGATAACTGTTTTGGTTACTGCACAAGACGGTTTGACAACTGATACATATCTGGTTACTGTTAACCGTTCGCAATCGTCGACAGCTACTTTATCTAACCTGACGCTCAGTTCAGGAACTTTGACACCTACGTTTAATGGCGCAATTACTGCCTATACCGCTGATGTCACAAATGCGACAACAAGCGTTACTGTAACGCCTACGACAACTGACCCAACAGCTTCGGTAACCGTAAACGGAAACCTGGTTATAAGCGGAACACCATCAGGCTCAATTCCCTTGGCTATTGGCCCGAATACTATTACCGTTATAGTAACTGCCCAGGATGGTGTAACTTCAAGTGTTTATACAGTTACCGTTAACAGGGCGGCATCATCAATAGCTACGTTAAGCAATTTGACAATAAGCTCGGGCACGTTGGTTCCTGCCTTTGCAAGCGGTACAACCAGTTATACGACAACCGTTGACAACACTGTGACTAGTATTACTGTGACACCAACTACGACGGATGCCACCGCGACGGTAACCGTTAATGGAGCGGCAGTAACGAGCGGCTCAGCATCGGCCGCTATCAATCTTATCGTGGGTGCCAACACAATCACCACTGTCGTAACCGCACAGGATGGTACAACAACTGATACTTATACTATAATTGTAAATAGAGCTCCATCAGATATAGCTTCACTCAGCAATTTAACTTTAAGCTCCGGGTCACTTACACCAGTATTCTCCAGTGCAACGCTGGGTTATGTAGCAGGGGTGAGCAATACAACTACCAGTATAACTGTAACCCCAACAGCCACAGATCCAACTTCTACTATCACTGTTAACGGTGCAGCTGTCGCAAGTGGTTCAGCATCAGCTGATATTCCTCTGGCAATCGGACCTAATACCGTTACCGTAGTAGTGACCGCGCAGGACGGTACTACCATAACCACTTATACCGTAATAGTTACCCGTACTGCATCATCAACAGCTACGCTGAGTAATCTGACAATTAGCTCCGGTACGCTTGCCCCTAATTTCAATGCTTCGGTTACCAGTTACGCAGTGAGCGTTCCAAATGCAGTTAGCAGCGTCACAGTAACCCCAACCACCACAGACCCTAACGCCACTATTACCGTTAACGGAACTGTGGTTGCGTCAGGAAGCGCTTCAGGATCTATTCCGTTGCAGGTAGGTAGTAATCTTGTCAATGTAGTAGTAACAGCGCAGGACGGGACGTCAGTAACTTATACAATCTCCGTTTCACGCAATCCTGCCACATCAGTTGTACTGGCCAATCTGACGATCAGTACCGGCTCGTTAGCTCCTGATTTTTCAAGTTCAGTATTCGGCTACGCTTCAGCGGTAGCAAATGCAACTACCAGTTTAACGGTGACTGCTACCACGAGCGACCCGACTAACACCATCACTATTAATGGCGTACAAACCGGCTCAGGTACACCTTCAGCACCAATACAATTAGTTGTTGGCGCCAATGTGATCACGGTAGTCGTATCGGCTCCGGGGCAGGCGTCTACCACGTATACAATAACAGTCGCACGCGCGGGAACAACTGTTGCAACCCTGAGTAATCTTACCCTGAGCCAGGGAACTTTGAAACCAACGTTTGCAAGTAGCACAAGAAGTTACACTGCGAGTGTGGATTATAGTGTAAGTTCGATCACTGTAACGCCAACTACCTCAGATGCAAATGCTACCATTAAAGTAGATGGAGTAGTAGCATTTAGCGGGCAACCAAGCCAGGTGATCGATCTGGATCCCGGCGATAATACAATCACAGTGGATGTGCTGGCGCAAGATGGAATTACCGTCGTGACTTATACAGTGGTAGTTACCCGGAATGTACCTCAGAACGACGTGATCGCGAATAATCTTTTGACCCCTAACGGCGACGGTAAAAACGATACCTGGTTCATTAAAAATATTGACCTGTTCCCTAATAATACGGTTACTGTGTTCGACCATTCCGGTAAAGTGTTGTACGCCAAAAAAGGATACAGTAATGATTGGGATGGAAATTACAATGGACAGCCACTTAAAGAGGATACCTATTATTATGTGATCGATCTGGGGCCGGGTGATAAAAAGATCAAAGGATACATCACAGTACTTAAAAAACGGTAATGGCAATTAGGTACGACAAAACTTTGAATAACAAGATGCTAAATCAAAATATAAAAAGGAATAAAAGGAAGGCTAATATGCTGATGAGAGTATTGACCGGTTGCGTGGTCATGGTTTCCATCTGTGGAAATTATGCACATGCGCAATTGACCAATATACAATCGATCTATTTTCAGAATCAGTACCTGGCTAACCCTGCGTTGGCAGGTATGGAACCACAATTGAACCTGAATATGGACTATCATCAGCAATGGTTGGGGGTACCCGGAAGTCCTACACTAACGACTTTTACGGCCGATTATAATTCAGGAAATAAAGTTGGCCTGGGTTTAAATATTTACGGCAACAACGCCGGTTTAATAAGCAGAACCCGGATAATGGGTACTTATGCTTATCACATCCCTTTGAACGATAAG
>Ga0105240_10001589_pt1 | contig 38588 bp, 71 predicted proteins | sample KBSC54metaG_FD_80426 | JGI IMG/M metagenome (GOLD analysis project Ga0105240, IMG submission 80426) | Corn rhizosphere microbial communities from Kellogg Biological Station, Michigan, USA - KBS C5-4 metaG | ecosystem: Host-associated > Plants > Roots > Rhizosphere > Soil | place: Michigan, USA... | reverse complement strand
TAGCTGGGCCAGTTTCTGAGAGATTGCAGACTATTTAAATTGGCCGGGTAAACACCCTAGACAGGAGCGATTATGTGGTCTAAGATTATCGGGAGGTTCGGCGGTGGTGATGCACCGTCGCTCCTAAATTTGAGCCCTGGCAAGATGTTAGGTTCTTCCCAGGGCGCCGAGGATGTTCGTGGCATCCGAAGCGGCAGAGGCTATGCTCCGAAAGGAATTATAGCATCCGCCAGCCACCCGTCTATAGGGTTAATGCCCGAAAATATCCCCGATTTAGTCAAAAACTACCGGCGGCACCCGGAATATAAGTCTGTCGCTAGCGGGCCCCGGTTCCCCTTTACGCCCCGCGCCCTGTCAGGCTGGTATGTTCCCAGTCCGGACCTTGTAAGCCGCCCCTGGGTTTATTTGAATGGGAGGAACGCTGAGTACTCAGGCCATTTCGGCCTCTACATTAGTAGACCTGTCCCTAAGCCGGACAGGGAGGAAAAGGGTCTTGGTTTAACCTAAATAGGAGATTTTATGACCATTCAATTCCAAGGACATGTTGTTAAATGCGAAACCGGCAGCGTGAAAGATGAGCGCATGACAATCCATTGCGAAATGTCATGGGTTGATTCAGGCGACATTATGCTCAATGTGCCGATTGAAATAGCTAAGCATTACCGGCCCGGAGACCCTATTCAAGTCACAGTCATACCGTTAAAGAAATCAGAATAAGGAATTTAGCGTGTATTTAGGTAGGTGGTGCTATGGAAATACCTACGCGCTAATCGCGTTTGGCTATGTGATTGAGTTTCTACAGCGCATTCCTAAAGGCTGGAAATGGCGATGGGCAATAGAGAGACAAAAGAAGTGAAACAAGATTTGTTATATGAAGCCTGGGTAATGCTTGCCTATAACAACCCTAGGCCAAATCTCACCTCTAGTGAGCGCGGGAAAATTAACAAAGGGCTCAAGGAGCTTCGGGAGATAGGGGCCACCCCGCAAGAGCTAAAGGCCAAGTGGAGCGCCTACAAAGCGAAGTGGCCCAAGCTAGGTAACCCGAGTATTACGGCATTAACGGGGAACTGGAATATCCTGAACACGTCTTCCTCCCGGAGACCTCTTGAGACCTACAAGGCACCCGAGATAGTTAAGCCCACGGCGGAAGGATACAAACAGGCACTAGATTGTTTACCCGCTGGCCTTCGTCGCAAACTAGAACTCAAGCACTCATAGGGAGCAATTGAAGTGAACACCAAACTAAACGAATTAGCCGGGCGCGCTATGGGCTGGGAACTAAGCTCAGGCATTGATATGTATTCTGACGGCCAGTGGTTTACCGGCTCCCACGAAAGCCCTGATACTCAACGGCAATATCATGAATGGAACCCCTCCACAGACCTCAACGATGCAGCCGAGTTGCTGGAATATGCCGCAGATATGAATGCTTGGGTTGTCGAAAGTGTGCCAACAAGGGATGGGCTATATTTTTGCAGAATAGATGCGGTTGATGCTCAAGCGGATGAGAAGACTTTAGCTCTCGCCATGACTCTCTGCGCGTTGAGAGTTTTCGGCATCCCCGAACAAGAGCTACAGGAGGCTATGCATGAGCGCGATATATGAATTAATGAAAGAAACGACTAAATATGAAAGGTCAGATTCATTCGCGGATTCTACGGCGCGTGCGGCACTTTCTGCGCTCCCCGATATCAAGCGTATTGTGGAGTGGATTTTAAAGGATAGTCCACATGAATTTGATTGTGCATGGGTGCATGACTTTAGGGAAAACGGTGAAGATGCAATAGAAGAGTGTGATTGCGGCTTATCCGAAATCCAATCTCTCATAAGGAGATAAGGGAATGAGTAATATTCTAAAAATGCTCAATGCAGCTAACTATGCTATAGACGGTCCGTGGTTTACCGTGGATTCGGTTTGGCTACCGGGGCCCGATGTGTCGACCTATGTAGTAGCTGGCTTCTCAGACCCGCATATCGGCAAGCCGGTGGTGGATGCCTTCCTGAAAGACGAACTTGAGGAAGGTGAAAGCGAGGAAGATGTTATTTCGCAGGCAGACGCAAACATGGAATTTTGCGCAGCTTCAATGAATGCTGTAAAGGATATATCCAAACTAGTTAAATGGGCGCAACATGCACAGCATCATAAGGATTGTTTGGCAGTAGGAATGGAATCACCAATTAATCCCGATTATTGTACTTGCGGGCTCTTGGAAATCCAAAATCTAATTCAGGAGTAGCCATGCACCAGGAATCCTTAATATGAAACTCACCGATTTTTACGATAATGGCTTAAGGACTGCTTGGGACTGGATTAGATATCTTGGACTATTGGTAAGCCTAGCTATTATCTTCGGTGTTGTTTCAGGACTGGTTTCTAGACTTGGAATGACATGCACATGATTCAGGAATCCTTCAACCTAACCCATACCGTGAGCCATTCTCACGACCCTGATACAAGTAAGATCGTAGAACGCTACATAACCGATTCAGGGAAGCGCAAGAGCAACAATCAGCGCGTAGCATGGTTAGTAGCGCGGTATCCTGGGAAGACGGCGAGTGAGCTTGCAGAGGAAGCTTTTAGACGATTTGGCGATGAGCTTGGAGACAATATTCACAGTGTTATTTTCGAAGTCCGCCGCCGCCTTAGCGACATGAACGGTATCCATGTAAGGCGTGGGGATAAGCATGAGGCGCGTATTGGGTTGCTCAAGAATAAAGAAAGCATCTGGTGGCCGAAATGATTTGCTGGCACAAATGGTCTAAATGGTCCGAGCCACAAGATATAAAGTGTTTGCATCGCGACGGCCTAACTGGTGAGTATGTAAATTGCCGCAAAGGTATGCAACACCGTGTATGTGAGAAATGCGGAATGCATCAACGTAAATGGGTTAGGGAGTTCGGGTGATTTTCGCCGCCCTGGGTCTCTATCTCTCAGCATCCCAGGTGTATTGGGCCCAGCAGGCATTTTTAATAGGAGAACCGCACAATGTCGGTCACACACTTGTCGCACTGGAAGGCCAGGAAAGCAGCTACTGTAGATTCAAGGGTACTTCCTGGTCTCGAGGCTGCCTTGGAATCAAAAGAAGTACGGCAAGATTATTCGACCCAGATGTTACTAGAGATGCCCTCACAAACGATAATTACAGAAATCTACATGATGGGCTCATGTATCTACTCTACTGCAAAGCCCACACGAAAAACTGGTCTCACATGGTTGCTTGCTACCATTGGGGGCTCCCTCACGAAAGCAAAATGTCAGATACAGAGATTGAAGCAGATGTTTACGTGAACGCCATTCGAAAGCGAATGCAAGAGGTGAAAGTTTCGCATGATTGACCGGCCTATATATTCTAGGATTTGTAAGTCTCCTGCGGATTTATTGAAGGCTGGATTAGCTTGCGAAATACTAAGCAAAGAAAATAACTTCCCGGTTGAGGTTATAATCAGGAAATGGAAGCCTCGTCGTACCGACCAGCAAAACAGGTATCTCTGGGGTGTGGTATATGGAATAATCTCCCAAGAGACGGGTAATGACGTGAATGACTTGCACCTCTACTTCCTCGGAGAGTTTTTCGGCTGGGAGGATTATGAGGTAATGGGCATGACGCGCAAGAGACCGCGCGAGACGTCAAGCAAACAGATTAAGGCGCGATTTTCCGAGTATCTGGAATTCGTGATATCTAAGGCGGCTTCACTCGGTATCGTTATTCCACCGCCGAATCATGATTACGTGCCGGAAGCGAACAGTAGGAGGGGATGATTGAAGCCACGAAGCGAAAAGGCTACCACTGGTGAGCTAATGCGCTATGCCGCTATCAAGTCCATGCCATGCGCTGCTTGTAGGCAGATAGGTGTTTATAATCCTTGGTCTGATGTACAGCATATGACTTCCGGCGGTCGTAGAATCTCCAATGAACATACCTATCCGCTATGTAAATGGCATCATCAGGGATATATCCCGCCCGGTTACGGTCTGAAAAACTCCACTGAGGCAACCGAGAAATTCGGGCCTAGCTTCGCAAAAAGCAAGCGAGAATTTGAAGCGCGATTCGGAACTGAGGAAGAATTGCTAGCGCAAACGAATAGGCTTCTAGGGCCTAATGTGGTGAGAGAATGAGCGCCGCCGAAGACCTGCTAGAATTGCACTTGAAGGCCGAAAAGATTCATTTCGTGCGGGAAGTTAAGTGTATTCCAGACAGGGATTTTAGGTTTGATTTTCGCTGCCGCAATCTGGACAACGAGGAAGCCGTGTTAGTCGAGGTACAAGGCGGAGTTTGGCTCAAGGGGAAATCCGGACACTCAAGCGGAACAGGAATCACCCGAGACTGTGAAAAGCTCTCCCTGGCCGCTGTAAATGGTTATAGAACGATTGTCGTAACGCCCGCGCAGATTAAGAGCGGGCTTGCGATAAAATGGATTCGCGAGGCTTTGGGGAGCCCTAAAGGATAGGGCTAGGCGTAAGACTTTCCGAATCTCAAGTTACCATCCCTATCAATCCACCAAGAGAAGCTCTGACCATTACCGCCGTGCCATACTCGGCAGCGATACATAGCCCCTCCATCCTTGGCGATACCATTGCATTTGGTCAGCTTGCCGCAATCAGGGCATTCAAGCGCCGGATAATCGGATGGTTTGGAAATTTTCCGTTTCATGGTGTACCTCGACAGCTAGTTAGTAATACTCTTGATTCTTGTGAACCTGACTCTCTTGATTCTCTTCTCTCTCCCCCTCGGGTATTCCCTTGGGATCACAACCATTTGTTCCGCTTATCGTAGGCGGTATCCAGCATTCCTCTAGCTCTCAGCATGGCGTGACTGAAATCCTTATCCCCACAATGGGCGACCAGGTCTTCCAAGCATTCCGCGAGCGCCGCAGTCCGGGTATCGAACTTCTTGCGCCAATTGCGCTTAGGCTGCTGCTTGTTCATTCCATATCTCCTTAGATAGAGGGGCTTTAGGGATTAACGGACCTTACGGCCCTGTACGCGGGCTATAGTCCGGTCTAAGCGGTCCTGGGCATCACGGCTGACTTGAGCATCCGCAGCCATCTGGTTGGCCCGGATGAGACGGCGGATATCGAGCTTGAAAGCCTCTTCATCAATCTTGGCAATGCTATTGCCCATCAGGTACTTCTTAAGGCCACGACCAGAATTAAGGGTCCATTCATTGTCGTAGTCCTTATTACGCCCGAAGGTCATACCAGCCTCTTTAGCGAGAGCTTTAAGGGCTGCAACCTTAATACGGTTCGGATGATTAGCCATTTTCTTTCTCCTGCCCCTGACCAGCCGAGGCGCGCTATGAATCTCTATCTGGGATTCAGTATAACCCAAAGCAAACAAATTGCAAGCCCCGAACAGCCCACTTGCAAAATATTTTTTATGGCCTATAATCCTACCCATGACCAAGAAAACAGGCCCCGGCAGACCCCCTAAGTACCCCTGGGCGAAGATACGCCTAGGACGCTCTATAATCGTTCCTGGGGCGATTTTGCGGACCCTAGGCCCGGCAGCCCGCCAGTGGGCAGCGCGCTATAATAGGCGTTTTAAGCTGTCTACAGTCAAGGAGGGCGTACGGGTAGCCAGGGTTGAATGAGTATAAAGCCACTTAAATCACTTTAGAGGCTAGGTAGGAGGGATGGGGATGAGCTATTTTCCGATAATCATTCTACTGGTGGATACGGATAAGGTAATGCTGTGTAAGTATCCTGAAAACATACCGTCTGGTATGGCATTCAGAGTTTTGCATACTCGGGTATAGAATCTGCATAGAAAGAAGCGGTGCTAGTAAGCTGTGACCAGTAACGGAGAGAGGAGATAAATTATATGGGTTGGGGTTCTGGCTGTTACGTGATGGATGGAGTTATTGACGCCGCGAAGAAGCATATTCCAGATGCTGATAAGCGCAAAGAGTTCTATGTGGAAATTATTAAGATGCTTGAGAATGAGGACTGGGATACTCAGATGGATGCTGGAGAAAAAGACCAAGAGGTTTATGATGCCGCCTTGAAATTGGCGCATCCTGATTGGTATGAAGACGAGGAAATGCTGACTACTAGAGTGTGAGTTTTTAAGGATTGGTTTGCGAAAGGTGAGATAGGCTTTTGGACTATTCGTGGCGACGATAGTTTGATTTCATTAAGGCGCTGTTGATACAAGCTCAGAATCGTGAGCAGACTGGCGGCAGCTTTTCAGGCGCGGAGAGTAACGTACTCTGGGTCAGCCGCAAGCCAATCGCTTAAGGACTTTCAGGAGAGAGATTAAGGTTTTGCGCAGGTGGAGAGTAGAACGGATGCTGACTGACAAATCCCCCAGGGGATTAGCAATTACGCTTAAGCAGCTAGAACCGACTCTCCCGGCGCATCTTTTTAGGAGTGAGTTTAGATAGAGGTTGCGGCGTTGATGGAAACGCGGAGCGGGTGTAGTAGTAAGCTAGGTGTGACCTTGCCCCTAGGCATATGGCGGCTTCCTTAAATGGTCGCGGTCTATTGTCAGATGAAACTTACTAGAGCAGGAATCAAGCCCTGCCAGCCTCTTTCCAAGCCCATTCCCAATAGAGGGAGAGATAAGATGAGTTATCCATGTGGACCGAATACTTTAGGCAAGAAACATCGAATGGGAGGTATTGAGCGCGTCGAAATTGCTGTGGACAAATATGAATGGCGTAAGGTCAGGCATCCCAATCCAGGCAAGATTAACTTTCGCCGCAGCGACCCAAGGCATCCTAAACATGCGGCTAATGCAGAGCTTCCGCCTTTCAATCCTCTCTAGAGGGATTCCGCGAGGTGAATTATGAGCGAATGGCAGGATATAAGCACAGCGCCTAAGAAAGGGATTAATCAATTCAGAGTTATTCTTCTATCTCGCGCTGGACAAAAGGAATCAATGCCATGTTATTGGGATGGAGAAAATTGGAAATGCGCATCTGTTTTCGGGAATGATTTGATATATGTCCATCCGACTCATTGGATGCCTCTCCCCTCTCCCCCTGAGCCCAAGGAATAAACATGAAGACAGCAAGAGAAAGAGTGAATAAAGATATGATTCCAGGGCTTGAAAAACTCATGCTCAATGAATCTGCCGCCGCTCTCCGCGAACTGGACCGCCTACTTTCAGAATATTGCGGAATGATAGACGAATATGAAAAGGATAAACCGCAAGTCGTAACGCCTTCTATGATTTTGCTCCGCAATCAATGTCGTGAAGCGGGATACTAATATGAGCATACGTTCAACATTATTGTTGGTAGCTGACGATTTGCGCAGCGATGGAATGAATGGCGAAACCATCGGGGATAAGGATGCCGCGAGTCTTATCGAAATAGATCAATTACTCTCAGAAGCTGTAGAGCTTATGGGTTATTTTCACAGAGAGAAAGGCCCTACTAAAGAATCAGGGGATTGGATTCTCCGCATGAGTGACGCAGGATATTAAGCTATGGCTACTGATTCAAAATACGATGCAATGGTAGCCCAAAAGCAGGCAGAACTGCGGGGAGAGAGGAAGGTCCAAGTTTTTTCGGCAAGCCAAGGAATTGAATTCAAGACAGGCGAGCCCAAGCGTAAGAGAGGTCGCCCGGTTGGAAGCAAGAATAAACCTAAAGCATGAGAGACCTTGACTTAGAATGCCGCGAAGCGAGGGTAAGGCATCTATTCAGATTAAAAGAGCGTTCTCGTTACCGGCATATTTACAAATTAGTGCGTAACATCTTGGAGGATTTGTGCTGAATGCTATCCACGATAGAGTCATTTTGGAGCCGATTCCCGAAGCCACTGAAACTGCTGGCGGCATCCTCATTCCTCTTGCTGGCCCTTCTAAGATGGGTCGAGTTGTATCAGTCGGGAAAGGAAAACTCCTAGACGATGGTACATACAGACCACTCCAAGTGAAACCCGGGGATAGAGTCCTGGTAAATCAATTTTCCGAACTCCAGAATGAAGACGGTATTTTCTGGACTTGCACAGAAAAGGAAATCCTAGGGATTATCGAGGATTAGGCTATTTGACACTTCCATAAATATGGCTATACTCGGGGTGCGCATGTCGCGCCTTGGAGACAATTATGGCCGTTTCTCCCCATCCTTCCGTCAAGCCTTCCAAACCCCATAAGCCGCCTACTGTGATGCATGAAGCCGAGCATGAACATGGCTCCGGTCAGGCAGGTGTCAAATATGGTTCCAGCCATACCATCAAGACCCATGGTATGGGTAATCACAAGTCTGAGTTTCCTGGCGCAGAGGGTGGTTTCCCGAAGGCCGGTGATAAGGACGATAAGTAATGCCCCACCCTGAAAAGGGTGAATCCATGAGCAGCTATATCAGCAGGTTCATGGGTTCTAAAGAGGCGAAAGGCGATTTTCCCAAGAAGAAACAGCGCCTTGCGGTAGCTTATAGTCTATTCAAGAAACGGAAGAAGAAACGTGCTTGAACAAAGCGGGGTGCGTCTTGAAAGCAAAGGATACGCGTTTATCGAAGCCCCGGGATTCAGGCCGCTTCGTGACTACCTCCTCCTCAAACCCCTACCATGGAAACCTTCCCGGACAATTCAGATTGCCGGGGACACCCGTAGAACGCTACGAGGGGTCATTATTGCAGCAGGTCCAGGAATCTATCCAAAGCGTTATAACCGCGACAGGTCCAAAACCTGGGATTCCGAAGCATTTCGCCCCACGGAAGCCAAAGTAGGAGATACGGTAGAACTAGGCGGGCTTCATATTGACGGTTACGAATGGCCTAGAGTCATATTCAATAACGAGCCTCACATCATTTGCAGAGACGAAGATATTTGCGGTATTGTAGAGTAACTAATAGTTTCACAGGGAACATATATGGCCCTTGGGCGACCGACTAGTTACACACCAGAATTGACCACAGCTATCTGTCTTAGATTGGCTTCCGGTGAATCTCTCCGTTCTATCTGCGAATCCGAAGAAATGCCAGCAATATCAACAGTCCTATTATGGGTTGTTGATGGAAAGCACAAGGAATTTTCGGAACAATACGAATTGGCCCGTCAGGCTCAGGCAGAAATGTATGCCGATGAGCTTAAAGAGATTGCCGATGATGGCCGTAATGACTGGATGGAGCGTCATTATGGAGAAACTACCGCGTGGGTAGAGAATGGAGAGGCTATGGGGCGCTCCCGCCTTCGCCTAGATGCACGCAAATGGATTGCGGCTAAACTTCTCTCAAAGCGTTATGGCGATAAGTCCGAAGTAGCCCATACAGGCCAAGTGACCATTAACATGGTCAAGGACTTGGGTAAGTGACTGAGATAACCCTTCCTAACGAATGGAGACCACGTGCGCACCAGAAGCGTCTATGGAATTACATGGAATCGGGGGGTAAGAGAGCGGTAGCTGTATGGCACCGCCGGGCAGGAAAGGACAGTACCGCCCTTAACTGGACAGCCTTTGCCGCGCATCTTCGTATCGGTACTTACTGGCACATGCTCCCTACTGCTACTCAAGGTAGATTAGTCGTTTGGGAGGGTAAGGACAGTCAGGGGCGTTCCGTTATAGATCAAGCCTTCCCCGAAGAAATACGGTCAGGTATCCGAAATGACCAAATGCGTATCGAGCTTAAATGCGGGTCAGCATGGCAGGTGGTGGGGTCAGATAACTACGACAGACTGGTTGGAGCCAATCCCATCGGGGTCGTGTTTTCTGAGTGGTCCCTTACAGACCCTAAAGCATGGGACTATGTTCGCCCCATCCTTGCTGAGAACGGAGGATGGGCGTTATTTATCTATACCCCCCGGGGCAAAAACCACGGCTCTGACACCCTGGACATTGCCCGGCATAGTCCAGATTGGTTCCATGAAATCCTCACCGTAGAGGATACAAAGCTCATCGGAGACCATGTAATTGAGGATGAAAGACGCTCGGGAATGTCTGAAAGTCTAATCCAGCAGGAATATTACTGTTCATTCGAGGCCGCTAATGAGGGCTCTTATTACGGGAAACAGATTGAACAGGCCGAACTGGAACACAGGATTACTAGGGTCCCTTATCAGCCGGAAGCCACTGTAGATACATGGTGGGACCTTGGAATAGGGGATGAAATGGCTATCTGGTTCGTCCAGAAAATAGGCCATGAGATACACGCCATTGATTACTATGAATGTAACGGTGAGGGACTAGCTCACTACGCAAAGGTCCTACAGGAAAAGAGATACCTCTATGGAACACATTGGGCTCCCCATGACATTACGGCCCGAGAGCTAGGGACTGGTAAATCCCGCCTTGAAGTCTCAAGAAGCCTTGGGCTGAACTTCCAGGTAGCCCCAAGATTAGAAGTAGCCGATGGGATTGAAGCTGTAAGGAACGTCCTACCCCGGACTTGGTTCGATGCAGACAAGTGCAGGCATGGGATTAAGGCCCTAAAGTCCTATCACCGTGAGTTTAATGACCGGCGACAGACATTCTTGCCCCATCCTGTACATGATTGGTCCTCTCATGGAGCGGATGCGTTTAGAACTGGCGTGGTGAGCATCAAGAATGCCGTACCCCCTAAAGTCACGGCTCCCTATGTTGCTCCTAGGCCTTCCTCGGGCGATAGCTGGATGGTCATGTGATAGACCCTGATTTCATAGAATGGGTTTGTACCGAATGTAAGAAGGAAAATAGGACTATCCGTGATGCCTATAATTTCTTCTGCCAACACTGCTTGGCTAGGCATTCTGAGAAAGAAGTAAAGGAACAGGAAAAGAAATGATAGCTGGCGATACCAATCTGGAAGAAGGCGTTTTAGGCACAAGCGAGGATGAAATTATCCTTGAGTGCCAGGAACGCTTTGCCATGGCATCGGAGGCTGAATCCAAGAATCGCAATGAATTTGAGTTTGATAAGCGATTTGTCGAAGGTGAACAGTGGGACCCCACTATTAGGGATGAACGTTTTTCAGACCGACGTCCTGCTTTGACCGTAAACCTGACCGATTCCATTACCCGCAGGGTCATTAACTCATGCCGGGAGAACAGACCTAGGCTTGTATGCCATCCCGTAGGGAATGGAGCGGATAAGGATACCGCCAAGGTCATAGACGGATTGTTCCGTCATATCGAATATGCTTCGACTGCAAACTATTGGTATGACAATGCCATAGAGAATTCAGTCCACGGTGGGTGGGGATGGTTAGCGGTTGATAATGAATACTTTTCAGAAACCAGTTTTGACCAGGAACTGAGGATTAAGGGTTATTCAAACCCCCTTATGTGTTATGGAGACCCTAACAGCCGTATGCCTGACGGGTCTGATATGGATTTCTTCATCGAAACCGAATACATGAAACGGACTGTCTATAAGCAGCGTTTCGGGCAGATAGACCCTAATGGATGGAGATATGTCGGACGAGGGGACGATGTTCCAGATTGGTCCAATAAGGAAGAAATCCGGGTCGCCAAATATTGGCGAATCGAGCATATCAAGGACACCCTCATAGAATTTACCGACGGACAGAAACACCTTAAGTCCGAAATGGGGCTTAGACGCAATATCCAAAAGCTCATGGGGGGGCTAGTCAAGGCGCGTGAAAGACAAGTCCTCCGGAGACAAGTCAAATGCTACCTGCTGACCTCTACCAAGATACTCAAGGTTACTGACTGGCCTGGTAAGTGGATTCCCCGGGTTCCTGTATATGGCCGTCGCATGGACCTGAACGGTAAGATTACAGTTAAAGGCATGGTGAGGGACCTTAGAGACCCTGCCCGTATTTATAACTATGCTCAGACCGCAAAGACTGAGGCTTATGCTCTTTCCCCGAAAGCTCCTTGGGTTGGGCCCAAAGGCTTCATGGAAGGGTCTGAACCAGCTTGGAGAGATTCAAACCGTAAACCCATCGTAGCTCTCGAATACGCCCCTGTTAAACGTGATGATGGGACGTATGAGCCCCCTCCCCAAAGACAGCCCCCTACCCAGCCTAATGCGGGGTTTGCGGAATGGGGGGAAAGCACTAAGTCAGACTTCCTTGCAGTCGCGGGTATGCCTCACGACCCTGGACAAGACATGCAGGGGGAAGTCATTTCTGGAAAGGCCCTCAAGGCCCGTCAGGCCATGTCGGATATTTCCAATTTTGATTTCTATGACAACTTCTGCCGGTCCCTGAATCAGATAGGAAAAATCATCGTAGACCTTCTCCCCCATTTCTATGGGGAGGAGAGGATGATTCGGATAATCCGGGAAGACGGTACTCCTGACCAAGTGACTATCAATCAGGTAAATACGGATACCCCTCAACAGCCCATGCCGCAGTTGAATATGGGTGGTCAGCCTATGCCCGTCTCTCCCATAAAGAAAGCCATCAAACACATAAAGAATGATATGACCGTGGGGGATTATGAAGTCGTGGTAGATACCGGCCCTGACTACCAGACAAAACGGGAGCAGTCCGCCGAATCCATGTTGATGCTCTTGAAGACTCCGGGTTTGGGAGAAATGATTGCTCAGAATGCCGGTGATGTGATGATTCGTAACATGGACTTCCCATCCGCTGATATGGTCGCAGACCGACTTACTGCTATGATCCCGGCGGCTCAGAACGATAAGGAACTTGAGAACCTGCCTGAGGAAGCCAGAGGCATCGTCTCGGGTCTACAGCAGAGACTTAACAAACTCACACAGGAAAACATGGCCCTCCACATGGAGATTGAGACCAAATCCAGTATCGAGAAGATGAAGCAGGATTCCGAGACTAACCGTCTAGTCATCAAGGAACAGGGTGAAAACCAGCGGGCTGGGCTCAAGTCTCAGACCCAGGAAAAGGACACCCTGACCAAGGCTCATGTCGCCATGCATGATACTCATGTGAAGGCTGTAACCGCCCATGACGTGGCTGAAATCCATGTAGCCGGACAGCTTATGAACTCACACTTGGATAACGCGAATCAGAGAGAGGAGGCTAAAGCCCTCCTTGAAGAAGCCAAGAATGAACCAGTTTGACGCGACTCTGACCGGGATTTGTGCGCCGGTCACTGGCGAAAGCACTCCGTACCTGACGGTTTCAGGGTCAATTCGTGGAGAAACCCATGGGTAAGATTCAGTCTGTGACCAATGAGAATGTGGCGGATTATGTCAATGAACGTAAGGCTTTGGGTTCCGAAGTGAAGACTCCGGAACAGGTAAAACAAGAGGATGCCGTTGCGGCTGGCGTAAAGCCAGAGCCAATGCCGCCCACTGTAAAGCCTGACAGCAAGAAGAACAGTGTCCAGGACCGTATTGACGAACTCACCCGTGAGAAACACGAACTAAACGAGTTTGCCGAGACGGAATATGAGGCACGCCTTCAAGCCCAGCGCCGCATTTCTGAATTGGAGAAACAGATACAGGTCGTTCAAGCTCCCCCCAAGGTTGAAGTACTGGAGCCTAAGCCTGCTGACTATCTGAAAGATGATGGGTCAGTGGACCAGGACAAGTTTTTGGCCGAATGGGGCAAATGGAACCGCAATAAGGCTATCGAGGAATTCAAGGCGGAAGAGAACAAGCAGAGGGAGGAAGCGTCCAGACAAGCGCTTATCGCCGAAGCCGAAGCTCGCCGCCAGCGTTCCTTGGAAGCCGCTAGGGCTGAATTCAAGGACTTCGATGAGAAGATTGAAGAAGCCTCAAAGTCTGTCGAAATGAAGCGTAGAGCCTCTCCTAATGAGGCTATACAGGCTTTGCTTGCGGAATCCGACTATGGAGCGCATATCCTTTACCACTTAACCCAGCATCCAGAAGATGTTGAAAAGTGGAACAAGATGCGTCCCTCCCAGGTCGCCATTGCCATCGGGAGATTGGAGACCCAATTCGCTAAACCCGTGGAGGCTGAACCCTCCAAGACCCTTAAACCCAATCTTCCCGAACCTACCCCTTCTCTCGGTTCCGGCGGTGGACAGATAATCATGGACACCTCGGGTCCAATGGACTTCAAAGCCTACAAGCAGCGACGCCTGGACGAAATCCGAAAGAAGCGCAGGTGAGGGATAGGAGACTCCCTTGAGTAATACGCTACTTACTATCAGCCAAATCACTAATGAGGGCCTTATGGTCCTTGAGAATGATTTGTGCTTCGCCGACCACGTTAACCGTCAGTATGCAGACCAGTTTGCCCTGACGGGTGCGAAAATCGGCTATACCGTGAACGTGCGCCGTCCGCCTCGTTATGTCGGTACTACGGGACCCGCCCTGAGTATCGAAGACACTAATGAGACGTACATGCCGGTCACCCTTTCCACTCAGTTCCATGTTGATGTGCAGTTTACGACTGCCGACATGGCTACCAGCATTGACCTGTTCAAGGAGCGCATCCTTAATCCTGTCATCGCCACGGTAGCTAATAAGATTGACCGTGATGGAACCAATTTCGCCTATCTGAATACGCCTAGTGCGGTGGGTACTCCGGGTGCTGCCCTGAATACCTCCCTTACCGCGTTGACGGCTGGTGCGACGTTGGATGCGGAATCCATGCCCCGTGATGGAACCCGAGTCCTCATCCTTGACCCGTTCGCCCATGCGAACATGGTCAGTGGACTACAGGCTCTGTTCAATCCCCAGGCGACCATCGGTGAACAGTACAAGAAGGGCCAGATTGCCAAGAATACCCTTGGGTTTGATTGGTACATGGACCAGAATATCGTTTCTTATACTGTCGGTGCTGGTGGTGGTACTCCTACCCTTGCTAATAACACGTCTAGCGCGTGGCTTAGCTCGGGCTGGGCTGCTAACGGTCTGGTCCAGTCTACTGGCTGGACCGCTTCCGCTGCTGCCCGTCTGACCATCGGCGATGTAATCACCGTTGCAGGTGCTTATGCGGTAAACCCGCAGAGCCGTGGTGCGGTGGGCTCCAACCGTCTGCGTCAGTTCGTGGTCATTCCCGCTCAGGCTGCTTTGACTAATGGTACCTATAACACGACTACGGGTGTCTATAGCTCGAAGTCGGACGGTACGCTGGACTTCTATATTCAGGAAGCCGGTATCTATTCCGGTCAGTTCCAGAATATCAGTGCCCAGCCTGCCTCCAATGCGAATATCCAGCTTTGGGGCAGCGCCACATCCACGACCTATGCCGGTACTGTGACCCCGCAGGGTATCGCCATGCATCGTGACGCCTTCGCCCTTGCCTTCGCCGACCTGGACCTTCCGGGCGGTGTTGATATGGCGGCTCGCGCTGTGGATGAAGAGGATGGTATGAGCTTCCGAATCGTCCGTCAGTACACCATCAACAATGATGCGCTCCCGGCCCGTTGCGACGTACTCTATGGGTACGGCTCCCTTTATCGCAATGCCGCCGTGCGTGTGGTCTCTTAAGGAGAATGTAAATGAGTAGCAGCAATCCGGGTCCCGCAGTAACTACGGGAAATGACTATCTAGGCGGTGGTACGCCGCAATGGATAGGCACTCAGGCTAGCGACCTCGTTGGGTTCTATGGTGTGACTCCGGTGGTCCAGAGGGCCACCGCGTCTACCCATTCGACTTCCAATGCGGCATCGTCTAGCGCCTTCGGCGCGGCTCAGTCCGCAATCTTGGTGGAAATCATGAACACCTTGATTGCCCTAGGTATCTGGGCTTCTTGATGAGAAAGGTAGTCCTAGCTACCCCTTCACTCGCAGGGCCTACCGAGGCTTATATGCTTTCTCTGAAAGCTTCGGTAGAGCCCTTGCGGGCTGCTGGTTATGAAGTCAGGGCAGAACAAGAGATAGGTTGTCCGTATATCTCAGAGGCGAGGGCTAAACTTCTACGGAAGGCACTCGACTGGAAAGCGGATGATATAGCCTTCATTGACTATGATATTTCATGGGAACCCAAGGACTTGATTAAGCTCCTGTCTCTTGACCATGATGTTGTAGCAGGTACATATCGCTTTAAAGAGGAATCTGAGAGGTATATGGGCGTCCTTGAAGACGGCCCAGGACATAGCGCAATCAGAAAGAAAGATGGGTGTATCGTCGCTCAATGTACTCCCGCAGGTTTCTTGAGAATCACTCCCAAGGCAGTAGATAGGTTCATAGAGAAGTTTCCTGAACTCTGTTATGGGCCTAGATACGCTCCAATGATTGACCTGTTTAACCACGGTGCTTATCAGAACTGTTGGTGGGGTGAAGATTATTCGTTCTGCCGCCGCTATAGAGAAGCCGGTGGCGAAGTATTGATTTATCCTGACTTGAACTTGACCCATAACGATGGAAAGATACCCTATCCTGGTAATTTCCATACTTTCATGCGTAAACAACCGGGCGGCGATTTAGACCCCGCCAAAGCCGCTTAGGAGTATTTATGCCCTCAGTCTTTAAATTAAATTCTGCTGCATCCACCAATCTTACGCAGATTGGGAATAATACTGGCATTGATTGTTATGGATATAACATCGTCAATACCAATGCCGCTGTACGGTGCGTGAAACTCTATTGGGGCTCCCCTGGTAAATGGTCTAATAGTGGTGAAACCCCTACAGTCGGTACTGATGTACCGAGTGTAACTATCCAGGTTCCCGCTACCAGTACCGTATCGGTATTCTGGGAGCGTGGAGTAGGAAATCAGGGCTATATGTGGATGGCTACGACCACCACAGCCGCAGACAATAGTTCAACTGCTGTCGGAGCGGGAGACCTCATAATCTCGATTTTCTATGGCTAATACCAGTACTACAGCTTTAGACCTGATAACCGGCGCTTTAAGGAACATAAATTCCCTAGAAGCCGGTGAAGTCCCTAACGCGGATGATGCTTCCGATGCTCTCCAGATTCTCAACGATATGCTGGAAAGCTGGACCATCGAAAAACTGTTTGTATTTTCGTCCACTGAAAACCGATTCATCTTCGTTCCGGGACAGTATCAGTACACCATCGGAAATCCAGTAGGTGGAACGTTTACAGGTACGCTTGTAAGCGGTTCTCCGACTATCTCAAACGTCACTATCCCGGCAGACCTTTCAGTAGGTTCTATGATTACTGACGTGGGGGCTTCAATCCCTACCACTACTCCCACGCTTGTTACCGCGATAGGCACGAATACTCTTACCCTATCGGCTAATGCGATTTCGACTCAGGCTACAGGAGACGTATTCACTTATACGACTCCGGGAGACATTGCTTACGATTCCTCCACGGGAGCCTCCATTCCCCTTCCGGTAAGGATTACAAACGCCTTCACCCGCATAACCGTGGGTGGGGGGAATCCGATGGTACAGGGATTGGATTATCAGATTCGGATTATCCCAAGAGACAAATATACCGCCCTTGGTCTAAAGGGAATCGCGGGTCCGTGGCCTACGGACCTTTACTACGATAGAACTTATCCTCTCGGTAACATCTACGTCTATCCAAATCCCTCGATGGGAGGGGAACTCCATTACTGGACAGACACTATCTTGATGGATTTGCAGAACATCAATTCTCCTATAAACCTTCCCCAGGGTTATGCGAGGGCGATTAAGACGAATCTAGCTATTGAACTTGCGGCAGAGAATGGAAAAGCTGTATCCCCTTCTCTTGCCATGAGAGCCAGGGATGCAAAAGCTGCTATCAAGTCCCTCAATGCAAGTCCTGCTGTTGAGGCTTTCTTCGACCAGCATATCTTGAAATCCCGTAGAGCAGACGCGGGATGGATTATGCACGGTGGTTTCTATACGTGAGTACGATGCCTAACCTAATCGGATTTTCATTGGATTATGCCAATATCCAGTTATCCGCATTAAGTGTTACGCCTATTATTGTTTATAGAAAAGTAACAGACCCTGCTACGGCTGGAATGGTATTAGCTCAGTCACCTGCGTCTGGGCAAACGATTTCAGGAGACGTGACATTGACCCTTCCAGGGCCTATTACGTTTCCTAAAGTCGGAGTAAGTGTGTTTTCTTATCCTGCAAACCTTATTTCAGCAATAGTGATTCCATGATTCAGGAAGGCTCAGATTTCGGATTCGTCGGAGAAGCCTATGAAGCTCCCATGCTTCTACAGGATGCTCAACGTTGCATTAACTGGTATTGCGAAGTAAGCGAGAACAAGACTAATGGCTCCAAGATGCCGATAGCCCTCTTGGGTTGTCCTGGACTTGAATCAATAGCTGCTGCAACTACAGCCGCAGAAGTAAGGGGAATGTGGACTCTTCCTGGGAATACCAGCGCCCTTATTGTTGTGGGGAATATCGTATATCTGATTTCAGTCGCTATCCCCGCCACTAGCGTTACTCCTCCTACATTCAATCTTTCCCAGGTAGGGACACTCCTGACTTATACCGGTCCTGTTTCGATACGGGATAATGGAGTGGTATTCGGTGGGAAAGGCGGATTTGCCGTAATCGTAGATGGTACATATGGATATTATTATCTGATTTCAGGCGTTCCCAATGTCGTGACTTTTACTGGCGCGACTTCTTCCGGAACATCTACTATAACAGTATCCACTATCCCTAATGGACTTGTGGTAACACCTAGTGCGACTGTCACGGATACGGCGGGAGATATTCCTGCTAACACAACCTTTACAGGGGTGAATTTCAATTCACTTACGCTATCTATCTCAAAGAATGCCACGGGTTCTCATGGTAGCGATACCATAACGATTACTATTCCAGTATTCGGTCAGATTACCGATACTGCTTTCCTTCCGGCCTCTATGGTAGCCTTCATAGAAGGCTGGTTGATTTTCTCAGAACCAAATACCAGGACGTTCTTCACTAATGCTACTACGCCCTATACCTTGCTATTCGCAGGGTCATTTTATGCATTGAAAGATTCTTCAACTGATAACCTTGTAACTCTATATGAGAACAATAGGGAACTTTGGCTTATCGGTGAACGTACCTCTGAGGTATGGTATGACGCCGGTAATCCAAATTTCGCCTTTTCCCGAATCCCCGCTATCGGTCCCCAAATCGGTTGTGGCGCAACTCATTCAATAACCCGTCTTGGACCGGATTTGATTTGGCTCGGACGAAACGAGCAGGGCCAGAATTTCGTAGTCAAGCAATCAAACTATCAATGGGAACGGGTTTCTACCCATGCCATTGATAAAGCAATTTCCTCTTATCCTGTCGTGGATGATGCTATCGGTTTCTCATATGAAGAGGAAGGACATTGGTTCTATGTCCTCACTTTCCCTACCGCAGACGTGACATGGGTCTATGACGGAAAGACCGCGATGTGGCATCAGAGAGCCGCATTCGATGTTAATTCAGGTCAGTATCATAGGATGAGAGCTAATGCATACTGCAATCTGGCAGATTTGCGTCTGGTAGGGGATTACCAAAATGGAAAAATCTACCAAATGTCCCGTCAATTCTATTCAGATGATGGCCTGCCTCTAAGATGCCAGAGACGCGCTCCACATGCATGGAGCAAACAGAACCGTAAACGTCTATTCCATTCGTGGTTACAGGTTGAATTTACCCCCGGTGTTGGAAACAACATAACTAGCAATACGAATTCAGGCGGGTATAGCGTCAATACCGTAGATAATGGCGGTACTGCATATCTGACAAGGGGGGCTCAATTATCTGGTGTCGCGGATGGCAAGACGGGTTCTCTCTCGATGTGGATTCGTATTGATGGGGGAGCCGGAACCTTTAGATATATCTTCAATATCCAAGATTCAGGAGGCGGATTTCAGGGGCTGAATTGCGGGATTGATTTTATAGATAATATAGTCATAAGTACTAGGAATTCCGCAGGCGCTCAGATTTTGGCATTGAACACCGCAGGAGCTTATACGCCTGGATTGACTTGGTATAACGTGCTTGCCTCTTGGAATCAAGCGACAGGCGTTACGAATCTTTATATAAACAATGTATCAGATAATGATGCTCCTGTCGTAATCAACGATACTATTGACTATACAAAAAACAATGCAAGCATCTTTGCTAATACAGTGGGTTCACTGTTATTCAATGGTGCTATATCTGAACTATGGTTCAATCCTAGTTTCATAGATTTCAGCAATTCTGCAAATAGAGCTAAATTCATAAATGGAAATGGCTTCCCTGTTAATTTGGGAAGTACAGGACAAATTCCGACTGGAACAACCCCATTAGTCTATCTAAAGAATCCGGCAGCTACTTTCGGAACTAATCTCGGAACGGGAGGAAATTTCACAACTACGGGGACTTTAACCTCCGCCAGCACTTCCCCCTCTACTCCTTCTGGAGCAACCAACTATACGGCAGGCTCAATCCTCAAGCCATGCTCAGATGGTATGATTACAATAAGAACAAGAATTGGTCCAATGAGCATTGGGTTCCTATCGGTAAAAAGGGCGAAGTCACCAATAGAGCGGTATGGAGGAGACTGGGGTCATCCAGAGACCGTATCTATGAATTGAACTTCTCAGACCCTGTACCGCGTGACATAATCGGTGTTACATTGTTCGTTGAGCCGGAAGAAGAAGCCGAAGCCCAATTATCGAGGACAGCATGAGCTTTTCCGCCATCCCTAATTATCGGCAAGCAATCTCCCAAAAGGGAGTTACTGAGAGGACGTGGTATCAGTTTTTCAATGATGTTTGGAAAGGCCGTCCCCAGGGGGATATTCAGCCTATCACCGTCGGGACTTCTCCCTTCACCTATCAGGTCACAAGTAAGGGTTTCATGGTGGTAAAAGGAGGCACTGTCTCCCTGATTCAATTCACCCGGGACGGTATCACCAATGTAAATACAGGGATTACAGCAGGCTGTATCCCTCTCTCTCAGGGTGACTCAATCATAGTGACCTATTCCGTCACTCCCACGATGACATGGATACCTCAATGAATGCAATTGAAGCAGTAAAAGAGGAAATCTCATGGAAAGATAAAGTCCATTATCTTGTAAAGGAAATGGGGGCCCTGCCGCAGGTAGATTGCCCCCTAAAGCATTACTTTGCTCCAGGAGTCTATATCCGTGAAATCTTCATGCCCGCCGGTTCTATCGTAATCGGTAAAATCCACAAGACCGAGCATTTCAACATCATACAGAAAGGGTGTGTGACAATCGTTAGAGAAGACGGAACCCATGAGACTTTGAAGGGACCCCTTACTTTCGTCTCGTATGCTGGGGTACAGAAAGTCCTCTATATACATGAAGATACAGTATGGTCAACCGTTCATATCACGCAAAACCGTGATTTAGAGAACCTTGAGGCTGAATTGATTGAACCTGACGACTATCCAAGAGTAAACCGTACTCTTGAGCGGCTACAGATAGTTAAAGCCGCAGAGGAGAAAACATGACTTGGGGTGCTGTCGCTGTAGCAGGTGCCGCTGTCGTAGGCGGTTACATCGGCTCACAAGGAGCCAAGAGCGCCGCCGATACTCAGGCAAACGCGGCTTATGCTGGACAACAGATAAGCCAAAATGAGTTCAATACGATTACCGCCCAGGAAGCACCCTTCATGCAGGGTGGTTATGGGGCGTTGAATCAGCTTGACTATCTATTAGGCATAGGAGACCCGAGTCAGTATGGGACTTATACCACTCAGCAACTACCCGGTAGTCAGTATGCGGGAGGGAAGTTCTTTGGGAATATAGGAGATTTCCAGAATGGACAGATTCCCTCACGTTATCAGAATACCCAGGGAAAGACTACATTCACCCCTTATAGTACAAGCGCGGGAGGTTTCGGAAGTCTCTTAAAACCTTTCGATATATCCGATTGGAAGAAGCTTTCACCTGCCTATAATTTCCAGAGACAGCAGGGGATGCAGGGTGTATTGAATGGCGACGAAGCTAGCATGGGTTCACTTTCTGGTGCGGCACAGAAAGATTTGATGAGCTTCAATCAGAACCTTGCCAATACTTCGTTTAACAATGCCTTCAACATGTATCAGGCCCAGCAAGGGAACATCTATAGCCGTCTTGCCGGTATGACGCAGCTTGGTCAGGCCGCTGCTTCTAATACAGGTCAGCAGGGAACGGCTTTGGCAGGACAAGCCGCACAATCCGCGACGAATGTCGGTAGCGCGCAAGCAGCCGGTCAGGTTGGTTCAGCTAACGCATGGGCTGGAGCTATCAGTAATCTAGGCTATCTGCCTTATCTGACGCAGGGTAATGGAAGTTCTAATGCTGGTGCGTCCGGGTCTTCCATGGGAAGTGCATTTAGCGATAGACGCCTAAAGACTGATATAACCCCTGTTGGTAAAACAGATTCGGGACTTACTGTATATACCTATAGATTTGCCGGGTCTGAGACATTCCATATGGGAATCATGGCTGACGAAGCAAAAGAGAAGTTCCCGGATGCAGTCTTTGAAGGTGAAGATGGTTACTTCCGTGTCAACTACGGGAAGATAAACTAATGCCTGACATGACACCCGTCGCTAATCAGATACAGGTCCCAAATGCTGTAAACGCATTTGCGAACGTCGTTAATCTGAAACAGAGCATGGCGACTGCCGACCAAGCGCAGCAGCAGAATAATGAGCTTAAGGCTTTGCATGAATTTACATCTAAAGCCATGCAGGACCCTTCCTATCGTAATCAGGATGGGAGTCTTAACGTTCAGAAGTTCCAGAAAGACGCTTCTAGTGTGGCTCCTGTCTATGGGCAGGCTTATATCGGTCAGGCAACTGCTAATGCAAATGAAGGTGTAGCCAATAAACAGGCTATCCTTGACCTCTCAAACAAACAGAGAGCCACTATCGGAAGTTTCTTTGCTTCCGTCGCCGCAAACCCCAATGCCTCGAAAGCGGATTTTCTGGATGCCATAGAACAGGCGAGAGAACAGAGCGACGACCCCATGTATCAGAGGTCGCTGGATAGCGCCCTACTACATGCCCCGCCGACGCATAACCTTAATGCCGCACAAGAGTCTCAGGCGTTAAGGCAGTTTGCTAGAGGCGTCTCTATCCAATTCAATTCCCCTGAATCGGCTGAAAGCGCCCCTGCCATGTCCTTCATGCAGGGTCCGAAAGGTCAACAGGCAGTACAGGGAAGTCCCCAATCTCCCATGGGGATTGGACCTGTGGGAAATCCTATCCCACAAGGTATTTCGCCTCAGATTGTCACCCAGCCCGGTACAGGGGCCCCTGCCGTCGTGGGCCCTGGAGGACAAGCAAGCCCGATTACTGCCGCTGGCGGACAACCCCAGGGACAGACGAATTGGTGGCAGCCCGCCCCAGGACAGCTTACCATGCTGCAAGGAAACGTCCAAGGAATCGTACAGAGGACTCAGGCCGCTGCTAATGCTGCCGGGACAAGTCCCCAGGCTATTGATGCCCTTGATAGAGCCGGGGCAATCATTGACCAAGGTACTTGGACGGGTACAGCATTCTCTGGATTCAAGGACCTTAAGAACCTTGCTGCCAGCATGGGTATTGATACCAAGAATGCCGCGAATGCTTCTGAATTGGCAAAGAATATCGCCCGTTACGAAGCTGCTAGGGCACAGGCGGTTGGAGATACCGACGCTTCGAGAGCCCTATTTGCCGCCGGGTCGCCTGATACAAAATATGATGCCGCTGCTGTGAAATCTGTCATTCAGCAATCTCTAGCCAATGAGAAGATTATCCAGGCTTATGCAAACATCATGCAGACCGCTCCCGACCCGCAGACTGCACAACAGAGGGAAATCGCGTTCCGTTCCATCCCACATTTGTTGCAGACTTTCGAGCTTGGGCAGATGAAATCAAAGGATGAGGTTGACGCATTCTTGAAGAGATACGATATCTCAGGCGCTGAACTTGCCAAGAGCCGTCAGAAATTGCAGGAACTCGGAATCCAGTAATGGCATTTGACCCTTACGCCTATGCAGAATCCACCGCTCCCTCTGAGAGCACTTCCGCTCCTGCGCAGCCTTTCGACCCCTATGCTTATGTGGCAGGGGAGAAACAACCTGATACTAAAACAACCCCTAAAGGCGTTACTGAGGCTGATTTAGCCAAAGGGTTAAAGACTGGTTATGAATATCTCAAGGGTGGCTCGGAAGGTGTAGCAAATATTCTTACCGGAATAGCCCGCGCTCCGTTAGGGTCGGCGGCTGGGCTTGCTGCTATCCCCCTTCATGCTATGGGAGTAATTTCCCAAGAACCAAAGGACGTTCAAAAATCGTGGGAAGACTTCTTTGCATTTGAACCAAAGACTGAAAAGGAAAAGGCCGCTGCCGAAGCGGTAGGAAATGCCGCCTCTTATCTGATTCCCGGTAAATATAAGGACATAGCTGAAAATATAGCTGCTAAGACTCCAGCCGGTGCTGATACGACGATGGGCGCTGGTTTCCAATCCCGATTCGGCATCCCTGTTCCTGGCGTGAATGAAAAGAATCCAGAGGGGATAGTCAAGGTCAATCCAGAGGAGCAGGCAGAAACTGCGAATGTCCTTAACTATGCGGTCATGCCTTTCCTTGCGCCAAAAGGACGCATTAACGCGGAAATTCCTAAATCAGAAGCGCCGAATGTTTCTGAGGCACCTAAAGCGGAAACGCCTTCTGAGCCTATTAATCTTGAGCCTACACCTATTAAGAAGCCCATTATTGAAATGGAGCCCGAGGAACAAACTCCTTCTCAACAGAAACAAGCGGTAGAGGAAAGGCAGTCAATCCTTCGTCGTGTTGGAATCACCAATGCTAGACAGAGCGCATTGGAGAATAATCGTTTTGATGCGGCGGTGGATTATCAGACTACCAAGGCAAAGAATGAGGAAGCCTCACAAGCCGCAGACGAACAATTCCAGCATGAAAAGAACGCTCTAGTTAATACGGCAGGCAATCTAGTAAAAGATGTTGGTGGAACCCTTGGTATGGACCAGCGTTCAATCTTGCAGCGCGGTAAAGTCATTGACGCGCCTTTCGATAGCCTCAATAGATGGTTCTCTGAAAGAGAGAAGCAGCTTTATTCCGAGGCTCAGAAACGCTCAGATGAGTTAGCCGCGCATGGAAATCCACAGGCATACACTCAACTTCCGAGCGTGGAAAACCTGATTAATGACCCTACTTTCCAAAATACCCTCTTGGCTAAGAATCAACAGGGTCTTTTGCACAGTATCAATTCTCAATTAAAGGTATTTCGTCAGAATAACCCAAACGGGTTTACCCCTGCTGCCGCAGAACAAGTTAGACAGTGGCTTAATCAGATATGGTCTCCGGATACGAAGGGGGCGATTAAGCAACTCAAGAGCGCGATTGATAATGACGTTATGCAGACGGCTGGTGAAGATTTGTATGGCGCTGCACGTCAGATGCATACTCTTAAGAATCAAACTCTTGATAACCCGAAATGGTCTAACCTTTTCGACAAAGACCCCTTCACCCCCCAGAACAGGCCGGTACCTTTCGAGAAGATACCTGACAAACTTTCGTCCCTATCGGTTGACCAGATAACCGATTTGATGGATACCCTTAGAAACAAGATGCCAGAACCGTTGAAGGGACAGGCGAATGCAGCTATTGGAAATATAAAGGGGCATTTCATAAATCAATTACTGGAAACAGGGAGTGAGACCCGTTCAGGCAATCCCCGTGAGCTATGGGATGCGGATGGGGTAAATACCTTCCTGGATAACAATGCCGCCACTTTGGATGCCATATTTAAAGACGACCCTAAAGTGATGGAAAAGATTAAGGATATCCGTGATGCCGGAAATATTCTAAAGGTAGATGCCCGTTATCCTGGTGCTGCCGCTCAATCCCTACAGCTTACAAAGCGTGGTATCGGTTCTTATCTCACCAAGAGAGGCGCGCAAGCGACAGGAGCCGCTATCGGAAGCTCATTCGGGCTTGGTGGGGCGGGGGCTGGCGCGATGGCGGGAGAATTCCTCGGAGAGAGCGCTGCTGCAAAACTTGCCGCCAAACAGACTCTTAATGCCTGGAAAAAACGAGTTAAGGAAATAGGTCCATGACTACTCAACTAGCACCAAGTCCTGTATTCAAGGCATTTGATAACAATGGAAATCCATTGTTCAATGGACAGCTATTTTCCTATGTCGCAGGAACGACTACTCCCCAATCTACCTATACCGATTCAACAGGTGCAACTCCTAATACCAACCCCGTGATATTAAATTCACGTGGAGAATGTAATCTTTGGCTTGACCCAAATCTTGCTTACAAACTCATTCTTGAGGATTCCAATGGAAACCTGATTTGGACTGTAGATAACATACAGTCTTCTCTAGTGCAGATTCCCTATGGGAATGCCTCTGGCACGAATACGATTGCGGTAAATACTACCCCCGCATTCAGCACTCTTACAGATGGTCTTTTGGTATTCGTAAAGATTGCAAATACCATAACCGCCGCGCCTACTCTGAATGTAAATAGCACAGGCGCATTGAATATCTATGAATCTGACGGTAGCACTCAATTAGGCTCCGGAGAACTGATAGCTAACAATATCTATGGTTTCATCTATAACTCAAGCCTGAACTCTAGTTCAGGTGGATGGTCTTGTATCAATCCGTCTTATGTGACGGAACTCACCATCTTCACCGCTAATGGAAACTTCACTCCCCGCTCGACTGGAAACTATTATATTCAAGCTATCGGTGGTGGAGGCGGCGGTGGTGGTGGTTCGGGGAGCACTACTACCCTAGGCGGTCAGGGCGGTCAGGGTGGTTCAGGTGGTGTACTAGGTTTCACAACTGTTTCCCTGACAGCCGGGACATCTTATGCAGTAGTCATCGGTACTGGAGGTAGTGCAGGCTCAGCCGGTGCGACCTCTGGTAATGGCGGTGCAGGTGGTAATGGAAATGATACGACTTTCAATGGTTCTACCGTTGCCGCTGGCGGGTCCGGTGGAAATCTAGGCCGCGCTTCGCAACTAGGTGGGGCCTCTGGTTCTGGCGGAACCAACGGTGGTGGTAATGGAGGTGGAGCGGGAGGTAATCCTGTTGCTGGTACAAACACCCCCGGTAATGCCGGTACGGCTGCCGCAGCAAATACAGGCGGTGGTGGTGGCGGCGGCGGCGGTGGTGGTACAGCAGGTACTGCTCAGGTCGGCGGCGCGGGTGCTGCGGGTGGTAAGGGAATACTTATAATCCGTAGAGCTTAACACCCTCCATGAGAATTAATAACATCAATCACATGGTTTGCGAGAATCTGATATCCCGCAGAAGTGTAATGGACATTAGTGGGAGTTTTGTGGAGATTGTCGTAAGGACCAATCACGCTAGAAAGATGGTCAACCATGACATGAGGGTCATTCACGCCTTCTACGGTATGAGTCAGGACAGAATTATAGGAAACACCATCTGCGGTAGTCCTTCCATCCGCACCATCGGGAACAGGCGTGATACTCGCAAGAATAATGAGAGCATTAGGCTGGAGGTTCCTAATAATTCCAACAATCTGAATAATATTGGTATGGAACTGACTAGGAGTAGTCGTAATAGGCGCTGCAAATGGCGCAGGAGCCGGGCAGAGAGTCCAAGGGTTATCCGCTGTCGGGCACCGATGCGCGATATCCCACATGCCCACATCGAAATAGATAATCTTGTACTGAGTAGTAGAAAACCACTCAGGGGATTTATCGAGCCAATGCCAAGTATCCCTGCCATTCCCTGGATTCCGGACAACTTCATTCGGGAATGCATCGAAAATGAACGGCTTTTGTCCGAGGGACAAACTATCTCCGCCTACAAAACACATGGCGAAGACGGATTTACAAACGAAAGCTAATAGCAGCGGTAGATATTTCACAGGTCAACTCCCTTATTGGCCTTTGTATATGGTACTTGAGAGGGTGAATTAGGCAACTGTTAATGTTTACAGGTTACGAATCAATAACTTAGGAGGCTTTATGTACGTCTTGAACCATATCCACGTCGGCCCGACCTTTAACGGTCCTGGGCTTTGCACTAGGACGGAAGGCGTTTATAGCTTCTCCGGTTCCGGTGGTACTCCCCCTAAGAAACCTAAAGCTCCCGTGAAGAAACCCGGCAAGAAGCCCAAGAAGTGATTTTCTACGCCTACCTAGGATTGATGGGACTTGCTTTCGCATTGTCCCTATTCAATCTCCGCAAAGGGGATATACGCCTTTCCGGATTGGCTTTCAGCTATCTCGGTATCGTCGCCGGGTTCCACTGGGTAGGTATGTCTTGGCTTCATTTACAAAAGACGCCAGAGTTTCCTTTATTCGTAGCCGGGGCCCAGGGTGTTATCGCTTTTGTTGCTTACGAGACAGGCTGTAGGGCTGCGAAGATTATACAACCCTTCGCATGGGCCGCGATACTGATTAACTGTCTTACATGGGCTATGGGTTTTTATCCCAGCGTCTTCTATTTCTACTCGATGAACTTCATCCAATGTGCCCAGATTGCTTCGCTTCTATTCGCTAGTTCAATATGGCATGGAATCGCAACACAACTAATAGAGATAACACGGAAGATTAAAAACACCAAAGGAATGAGCTATGAGCAAGCCGGATGATTACACATGGTCATTCCGCGAGCGAGAAATGATGGAGACGATAGCTAACAAGGTGGTAGATAAGATGGCTGTCCGCTTCCCTTCATTGGGGGACTCTAATCAGAATATCTCATGGGCAGATTTCCTTTATTCGTTAGCGAAGGGAAGTGCAGCCATGATTCTAGGATTCATTGCCCTAGCTTCTCTATGGGCTGTTGTGCAGTATGTAAAAGCTGGTGCGCCAGTGGTTCCGCATTAATGTGCGTAGACGACAAAGCGACATTGACCTTGCAGCCGAACAAGCCTCACTGGAAATGGCCGCGAGGGTCATGCACGAACTTAGGACCACTCTCAAGCCTGAGCTTAAGAAAGCTATCAAGGAAATCTATTGGGAACTTTGGCGAGACCTATTCGAATACCTTTTACATGCCGGATGGTTTCGTGTCGTGCTAGGCGCTTTTACTTTGATGAGCCTAATCGGTTATTGGATTAAGGAGCATATACATTGAGTTTTGACCACGCTATTACGTTTACACTCGGGGAAGAGGGCGGCTTTGTTGATAATCCCCACGACTCTGGGGGTGCCACTAATCATGGCGTCACACAGTCCCGTTATGATGATTACCGCGACACCCGAAAGCTTCCAAGACAGTCCGTAGCATTGATTACAGATGCAGAGACTCGGGAACTTTATGAAAACATGTACTGGGAGCCGTCTAAGTGTCAATTAATGCACACCCCATTAGACGTTTGCCATTTTGATTGGTCGGTGAATCATGGAATATCGGGAGCCCTCAAGACCCTACAGGCGGCATTGGGCATCACACCTGACGGTATATGGGGTTCTAAATCATCTTCTGCGCTTGCTATTGCAGACCCGGTTGAAACGGCACAGGCATACAACACGCTAAGACGCGAATGGTATAGAAATCGCATACAGCAGAGACCGGACCAAGAGGTCTTTCTAAAAGGATGGCTTGCCCGTGTAGACCGCTTAGATGCTTACATAGAAACCCTATAAATGAAAAACCCAGCAAAGTCACAGAAGTTGCTGGGTTCCTCATGCGACGTTGCATCGCCCTTCCCAGGGAGGGGAAGGTTTCCGCGAGGGGTACGCGGTCCAGATTTTTCGCATCCGTCTACTGGCTCGGCGGCACTAGTCATGAGCCCGAAGACTCACCATATGCCTTTTAACTATAGCTAACCTGCCGGAGATTGCAACATGGGCATAACTGATTTCTTAAAAGGTCTCGTTTCACCGATAACCGACCTTGTAGGCAAAGCTATCCCGGACAAGGATTTAGCCGCTCAACTCTCCACACAGATAGAAGCCCTCATAATCAATGCGGATACATCCGTGGTTACTGAGCAAGCGGGGGTTATCAAGGCAGAAGCTCAGGGGGAATCCTGGCTCCAAAGGAACTGGCGACCTATAACTATGATGGTATTTGTCGCAATCGTCGCCAATAACTTCATAATTGCCCCTTATGCGCAGGGTATCGTGCATGAATCCGTGTCACTGCCAACCCCGCCAGACCTATGGGAGCTAATTAAGATTGGCCTTGGGGGTTATGTAGTGGGCCGTAGCGCCGAGAAGATGGTTAAGGCGTGGGCTACAAAGGGTTAGGGAAGTCACCCTATAAGTCATTTAAATGGTTCACCCTATAGATATATCGGTAATTTTCGATATACTAATTACGTCTAGACTCACTCTAGACCCTCCTTTTGGCGAACCGCCGGAAGGGCCCCTAAGCGCTTACAGGGGAAGTGGGAGGCGCTAGCTAAAGGGTTAGCGCCTTTTTATTTCTCGAGACCCCTTTCTCCATGTATCAGTAGGATGCCAATAGAGCTTCCAAGGTCCGTCTGTGTAGAAATGCTCTTTCTGCGCTGTGCACCATTTGCATTCATACCGTTGTCTGCCGTTATGGCGGATTGACCAATGCGGGCAGAGCCAGAATTTCACGCGGCGAACTATGCGCGCCCATAGAGACCAATGCTTAGGCTTGCGAGTTGGCATAGGGTCTTCTTTAATTAGTTCATTAGGCTTTTCTGTTGGAACTAGCGGGGATGGAACTAGAAACGGTTTCATGGCCCGCGCAAATGCTGTATCAGGACAATCTTCTCGCCCACAGCTTGGAAGCTGATTGTTAACGGTTCCACGAACACCGCACACGCTACAGATAGCTTGACTCACCTTGAATCTCCTAAGACAACTTATAAAGAATCACTCTTCACCTCTTATCAACCGGAATCCTCTCTTTCCACCTTCCTAGCTTTTCTGCATTCTCTAAACACTCTAACCCTATAATCTCTCTAAGGCGTTCAAGCCTTTCTTTTCTCTCTTTCTTTTCCACTCTTTCCAATACTCTGCATTGCATGTCTTGCATGTATTCGCTCCATTATGTACGAGGACATTTCCCTCTAAAGGGTGTCCTTTACGGCAGACTGATACGTTAATCCGCTTGCGTACTTTCCTGACCTTGAACTTATTAGCTTCCTTGTGCCAATCCTTCATCCCATCAGATTTAACCTTAGACCTGCTCCAGGCTATCTCCTCAAAGTCCATCAAGACTACAGAGTCAGATAGTTCTCTAGTAACCCCTGAATCCGCATCATCTAGCTTTTCATAAGCATACAAAGCCGATACGGAATCGAAAACAGGGTCCATAGAGAAGTGATGGGAGAATTGGAGGTCTTCCATATTCAAAACGGAATATCATCATCTTGGAATGGTTCCTCATCTGGCCCGGACTGGTTCCCGGTCTGAGCGGGCTTCTCCTGACGCTCTACTTTACCGCCTAGCATCTGCATTTCCCGGACCTGAATTTCAGTGGTGTAATGCTTTTGTCCATCCTTTTCATAATCTCTAGTTCGCAAGCTGCCCTCAATGTAAATCTGTGAGCCCTTACGGATATATTCTCCGACTATCTCAGCCAGCCGATTATAGAAAGTTAGCTTATGCCATTCCGTGCGTTCTTTCTTTTCTCCTGTCTGCTTGTCTTTCCAAGATTCATTAGTTGCCGCCGATAGATTGACCACAGCGCCACCGGAAGGCATATATTTTACTTCCGGGTCTCTACCGACTGTACAGACCAAGATTACTTTATTTACTCCCCGGCTCATGCTTGACGCTCCTCTTTAGATTTTGCAAGCATATCTTTAATCTCATTCCTAGGAGTAGAAAGGTTACGCATTTCCTTCCATAAATCTTCTCGCTGTTCATTATCAAGCTCATCCCAAAGCTGCCTTAGATAGTGTTCATCATTCTTACCCCAGCATCGCAGAATCTCATTCAGATAATGCTTGCGCTTATTGGGGCCACTCCAGCATGAGGGGATAGTGGACCCTCCCGCATTGCCATCATCATCTTCACCTCGACTAGTGATATTGAGCAAAGCGCAAAGCACATATCGTTTCGCATAACTCACACTAGAACCGATGGACTGGACGGTATTTTTAGAGCCCGATTCATCTGCTTCCAGCATCATTTCGGTCATTTCGCGGTGACCATCTTCATGCATGAGAATACCCTGAACCTTAACGGATTTCGGTTCGCTGGTTATCTTGAAAAACACTGAAAACCCATGCTCACGGAGTACGGGGCGGATTTCCTCGTTAATATCTTCAAACAGGGCATATTTACTGCGTACCTGCCCGTTTACCTTGATTTCGCCCTGTTCGGTAATGACAGGCATCTGACCCTGCATCCTGGCAAAGTCCCGGCTAAAGGCGACCTCGGCATGATGCTTAATCACGCGCTCCTGCATATCCAAGAGCTTTTCCAGCTTGGCAACATCAATATTCGGATTAGCCGAAGCATCCTGAATGACCTTGAGATAGGCCGTAATAGCTTCTGGGGCTTCTGCCTTAACAATTGAGTTCATGCGTTATCTCCAAAGCAAGCCATTTCTAGCTGCTTCTCATTTTTTGGTGAATCATATGCCCCGGTTGCTCTCCATCTGAGCAACCTTACTTCATCTAAACTAACTTGCGGGCACATAGTCAGGATACGGTCACAGATTTCATGGCAATCCGCTATCTCTAAAATATCAGATGCAGTCTGACAAAGTTCACTCATAACCCCTCCTAATGACAGCTAACTAGAACCGCTCTAACACTCTCATAACCCACAATCTCATCTTCCTCCGCCTTTCACTCCCTCTCTCCTTCTGGTCCACCATAATGTATTTCATACCTTCACCGGAACATCTTTAATCCCATATTCCTCAAGGATATTAGCCTCAAGGTCTTGTAGGATTCTCTCTGGTACAGAGTTAGTAATATCCTCTCTCCCTAGATAGATAGTCATTTCTTCGATAATTGGATATCCCGTCAAATCCGAATGACCTACCCTACCTGTAATATCCACTTCTATTGAATGTTTAGCATTCCTACGGAAACAGATATTAGTTGAGCCCGGAATTGCTAACGCATCTTCCGGCATGAACAAAAGGAGTTCCCGAGTAGCGAGTTTATTTTTCATGTTCCCTCCGGATATTTCTTACGGTAATTGAGCATTTCTTTATACACATCTGCATGGCAACTATTCTGATTAGCGAAGACCTGGATAACCTTTTCTGCCGCTAGCCTGCGCGCCTTTTCCTGGGCCAGCTTAATCCTAGTTTCCTGATAAAATTCAGCGCTAATCTGTTTTCCTCTACTCATGCTCATCCCCCATGCCTTCGGGTGGGGCGAAACAATCTATTTCATTCGCAATGAACTCTATTTCCGAAGCACACGTTGTTAGATTAGCTGGGGCATCTGCGATATCAGAACAATTCGCTTTCCATCGCCAATCTTCTGCACGGCCACGTAATTTATTAATTAGATTTCTTTTCTCTTTTGCATAGCTCAAGACTTGTTGAGAAAGCTCTTCAATGATTAGATTTTCCTGCACAGCCTTGGGGGCATGGCTCGCGATGATGGCAGCTAACTGCGCGGCACGTCACGTTCGCATTTTGTCCAAACCAGATAGATGCCGGGATGGACTTCGCTGCCTTCACAGGCATGGATAATTCCAGAAGCATCCTGATATAGATGCTGTTTCTCGATGTTCATAAGGCTGGCTCCTCAGTTTTCCAAGTAGTGCCGCAGACATGACACTTGTGCGTATAGCCATAAAGCCAATGCTGAAATGGATGGGTGCCGCATTTCGGGCACTTTGCTATTTCGTTGCTCATGACTTCCCGCTCCCTGTATGGAGCAGCAGCAGACGGGGCCGCATGTGCATAAAGAGGAACGCTAAATTTCTTAGCTTCTTCCTCTCCAAGTTCGTCACGGAATTTTGGACCTACAACCTTATGGGTTTCAGGGTTCATCCATGCGTCAGGATTACTCATTGGGCCTCTCCGGTATTGGCATCCACAGGTTTGTTCTCCATCCCCAATTCACTAGACCATCCGGCATGATGGGATACGCAACTCCGTCAACAAAACGACCCTGCAAAGCCAATCCCTTGTAATACTGTTTGCCGCGCGCACCCCATTCGGTAAAGAAAATTACATCTTGCTTATTTTCAGGCGCGCGCTCACTAATTTTTATCCATGCCAGAGATTGCCCCTCCACCGCCGCCAGCAATACGCGGAGGGCTTCTTCAGCGTGAATGGCAGACCGAGCCAGGTCATTCCAGGCTGCCTCTCGCAGGCATGATGGGTCGCCAGCCTGACAGCGCTTCGAGTTAAGCGCGATAGCATCCAGAATCTCGCGCACCTGTTCCGCAGCTTCCTGTATGTTCACTTGGGGTCCTCACTGAGTATCTTTTCAATCCGTAGCGCAAGCCTTGCATCCCCGCCGCTATCTTCATTCAGAAGGGAAGGGCACTCACCCAAGACTTGGGCGTGCAGTTCACTAAGCGCGGCTATCGCCTCTTCCCTTCGTGTGCGCTCGGTGGCGAGAGCGAGTTCAAGGGCGTGTTTATCATCTTCAACCTTGCGAACCTGCGCGGCATGGTCTTCGGCCAATTCCCTATAAGGCCCGGTGGCTTCCTGGATGGCTTGGGAGACGATTTCGGCAATTCCATCTACGCTGCGCTCTAACGCATCGTTCATGCCAACTTGATAGAACTTGCGGAACATTAGGCCAGTCCTGAATCTGCCTACTATCTCCCGCGCCGCTTTAAGGGCATGGTCAGTCATGGCTTAACCTCTCTGCGCTTATCGCAATGCTGGCAACGCTGTTTCCCTGCAAAAGCCCGCTCAGGCCAGCCTCTGACAGGAACCCATTCATGTTCTGCGCCGTTGAGACACGGAGCCTGTTGCTCTGAATAATGCACTGTATAGTCGAGCGTGTAGACAAAATTCTTTTCGCAGTTCTCACACTCATGCTCGTAAACGCGGTCAGGTTCGTTGCTTTCGCAATCGGCTTCACATTCCTTGTCGCAATACGGGCAGACTAAGGCGCTCACTTTTGTTCCCCCTCAATACGGTCGAGAAGCGCCGCAACCTCATCGCATATTGCGTCTAGTTCGCGCTCAATCCTGGCCGCCGTGCCGTATTGCCATTCGCGGCCCTTCGGGTAACGCTTGTTCCAGTCTGCGAGTTTGGTCAGCACCGCCACTAGCTCAGGGGCGGAGGCGGAGTGGACAACAGACCGCGCAAGGTCATCTGCCACATCGTCAAGGCAGGCTATCGCATAATCCTGTTTTTCCTTGCCAACTCCCGGGTTCATCTGCACATGGCGGCGATGCTTGGCGATGATTCGCTCTATCTGGAGCGCCACAGGTTTAATCTCGGTCATGTTTCACCCTCACTTAAACTCGTTCCAGCCGTCACGCATGGCGACCTTCATCAATCCAGCCCCGAAAGCCAGCGCATAGACGATTCCAGCCAAGGGCAGCCAGCACAGAGCCAGAAGTGCCTTGAATAAAGTCTTTGTCTCATTGGCGCTCATCGTTTCCCTCACTGGTCACAACTTATAAAGAATCACTCTTATCTCAATGATTCCACCACGCCCAAATAAACAGCGCGATAGTGAATAGCAACAGCACGATGCAAACCACGATTAATTGCAGGTCGCTCATTTCTCCTCCTGAATATCGTAGAGTCGGCGTTCCTCGGGGGACATGCGCATCAATCCAGCGTGGGTAACAGCTTCGGATGCACTGCGCCCTCCCAGCGTCCACCATATGCGCTCATTGGCGGACAGCCGTTCCCACACAGCTTTTAGCAAAGCATCGTCTGTGCCATTAGCGGCCTCACGCGCTGCGGTTGAGGGGGTTCTCATATGGGAGCTTCCGGTAACGGCATCCAGTGAGTTACTGCATTGGAGTTTTCACAGAGATTGATTAGGTCTCCATTACTAAGTCTCCAGCTTCTGTCATCCCAATTAAACGTTGTGCGTCCATTCCAAAATGTTCCTGTCAGGATGCTTTCATCCGCATGGTGCTCAGGAGCCCATACCAAGACCCTTACGCCCTGTTCAGGCATACGGTCATCACATGCAATCCATTCGCTCATGGTTTAAATCCTATGCGGATACGTGCCGCTCTGTTATCCCATTGAAGTGAAATAGCCTCTTTTTCATCTGGCACGCCATAAGCAACGAACCTGATATAAGAAATCCCTGCCTTTGTCTCTGGGTGCGAGGAATACCAAAATGGATAAACGCCAGCCACGCGTAATTTTTCTGTCATTTCTATATTTACTTCTTTGTCCACGAATATGCGAGCCGATTCAAGCTCCAGACTAGGCTTGATAATTTCTATTTTCACCAAATCTGGACCGACGCTCATTCGCTCTCTCCTGGCCTTTGAAGGGGCTACGCTGCACGCTTAGAAACAACCGGAGCCTTCTTGAGTAGCTTAAGAAGCTCTCGGGCCATCCAGGAATACTCGGCGGACCTGGCGGACTCGGCGGACCTGGCGGCGGACCAGGCGGCGGACCTGGCGGCGGACCTGGCGGCGGACTCGGCGGACCAGGCGGCGGACCTGGCGGCGGACCTGGCGAACCTGGCGGCGGATTTATCCATCTTGCCGGTCACGATAAAATCAGAATAGAGCGAAATCACCAGCTTAATGGCGTTAACCTGGTCGGACCAAGCCTTTGCGTCAAGGCGCTTAAGATTACGTTTCTGTATCGCCAACAGGAGCTTAGGCCCCACCATCGAAAGGTCAGCGCCCGGCTTGATAGCTGAAAGGAACTGCAACGGGAACTTCTTGGATTCCCCATTCTGCAAGCCCTCGAAGATTCTGTCTTCAAGATGAGCCAACACCTGCGGGATACCCAACACCTTCTCATAATCGGCATGGTTGGAACCGTGGATGGTGCAGCCCACCGCGCAACCCTTCCCGTTCTCCCAATACTTACCTTGGATGATTTCGTCCGCTGCGGCATGAGCTTTCACACGGGCGATATATTCAGCCCGGATGCTGGTCTTGCCATGAAACGCTATCAGCTTACCCATTGTCTGCTCCCTTAGTGAATCGGGGGAATCTGAAATCTTGCCGTCTCTCCGAGCTGTCCCCATGCGCGTATCGGCTACCGGGCGTTATGTGCTGGTCCCCTCGCGGGCGCATCATCACGAATTTGCTGCGGGCCGGTGCCCTGGTCACTAGGTCTTTGCGGAAAGAACCGCCCTAGCCCTATGCGATTGAGACTATAGACCCGCAATATTCCAGTGTCAATAGCTTGACAGAATTTATTTCTCCTATACACTACCCTTATGAACCATTACCAAAAGCGGCTTAAAGCCCGGGCCGCGAAACGCCGGGCGAAGTTTAGGGCTCTAAAAGATAACGGCTATACCCTCCAAGCTATTGGGGATATGCACAACCTGAGCCGCGAACGCGTGAGACAAATCCTTAACCCGGAGACCTCTAAATGAATGCTTTAATAGTTGCGAGAATAGCAGTATTAATCATTGCGGCAATTTGCTTCTCGGTTAATGGCATGTTCATACAGGAAGGTAAAGATGCTCGGGCTATTGGTCCATTCATGGTAGGAGTCGCATGCCTTATTGGCGTGTGGTTCATACAATGAACCTCCAAACAGAACTCGAAAGGTTAGTAGAAGAACTCCGTTCCAGGCCCATGACTCAAATAAGAGCAGGGATGAGTTTTGCAGAGATAATCCAGGCAGCAAGAGATAGTGAAAGAGTGATGCTGTGTTTTGAGATAGAGAACTTGTTAGTGAGAGAGAAGATAGAGCGAACCCAACAAAGCTCAATACTGACGAATTCTTTGGGACAATTTGATAGAACAACTTGAGAGATAGGCTAACAAGAGTTAAAGAGTATTACTAAAGTTTCCATGTAGTAAATTCAGGAGTGTATTGCATGAGCAAAATTGGGCGCGGCCCCGCAAAAGTAGATATAGAGAAAGGCATTCCGATTCCAGGACGCCTCGATAATCTCCCTGAGGAATATCCTTGGGCGGAAATGGAGGTGGGGGATTCTTTTAAGGCTAAGGGAATCCATAAGAAGGCTATTTCCAGCCGCATTCACCGAGCGCAAAAGAAATATGCGCCCAAGAAGTTTGAATATCGCAATCTGCCGGAAGGCATCCGAGTTTGGAGAACGCAGTAATGGAAATGAACGAAAAGGCATTAAGCGCAACAATCTATTTGGCTCTAGCAAAATGGCATGATGAATATTCGGATAAATCCGAACTTCCCGATGTTTATTTCCATGACGAACTGATAGGTCAGATGACCGATGCGGCTTATTCTGTTTTCATGGCAGCGGTTAAGAGCGCGAAATTCACCGAGGAACAATCCAATGGCTAATATGAAATTGACCGAAGAGCAAAAGAAAGCCCATGCAAAGATGGTTAAGAAGCCGTTTTATATGTATGGCCTATTCAATTTCGATAATCCCTTTAGCGTTTCCTTTACGATTAAGCAAGCAAAAGAACATGCTTGTTGGCTTAATCATGGTAAGCCTTGGAAGGAAACCCGCAAGCTATTTCAGATTCACAATATAAAAATAATTGTGAGCAAATAGCCTAAGAGGTATTCAAGTGACTAGATGTAAGCACCCGCCAGAGAAGGTTACCAGAGAATGGATGCCGGGAACTCTGAACGAGCTTATTACAGTTTGTAAGTGTGGTGCGGTTAAGTTTTGGAGTGGCTGGACTGAGCCAAAGCGTAAACCCAAGCGGAAGTAGGAGATTCATAAATGGCGCGTAGTACCCAAGAGGGGAATGAAAAGAGGTATGCGGGTGAGGGAGATTTGGATTATGGGAAGTAAGAGCGGTGCTAACTAGCTGGGCCAGTTTCTGAGAGATTGCAGACTATTTAAATTGGCCGGGTAAACACCCTAGACAGGAGCGATTATGTGGTCTAAGATTATCGGGAGGTTCGGCGGTGGTGATGCACCGTCGCTC
>Ga0105240_10001588_pt1 | contig 38588 bp, 24 predicted proteins | sample KBSC54metaG_FD_80426 | JGI IMG/M metagenome (GOLD analysis project Ga0105240, IMG submission 80426) | Corn rhizosphere microbial communities from Kellogg Biological Station, Michigan, USA - KBS C5-4 metaG | ecosystem: Host-associated > Plants > Roots > Rhizosphere > Soil | place: Michigan, USA... | reverse complement strand
CCGGCGTCGCGAACGATGCGAGCCGGCTCAGGCGCGGGCGCCGATGCGCCGCGCGGTCGAGGAGGGCTGCGGGCATGAAACGAAGGCGCTCCTGGAAGACGGATTCTCGAGTTCAGCACAGTGTTCGCGCAGGGACCGTGCCCTGGCGAACATTTCGTGTGAACGATCCGCGCTACCGTCGGAGCGGCCCCGCCGCATCACTGCGCCACGTAACCGGCGGGAACCGTGACGTGGGACATCATGGCGTTGCGGTTCGACGAGACGACGTAGATGGGCGACTCGCCGAGCGGCAGCGTAATGCGGCCGTTGCTATAGGCCATGGACGTGGCGTTGCCCATGACGTCGAGCACGGTGACATTGCCCGACGTGCCGTCGTCGTCGACCTTCAGCGAGAAGGGCACGGTGTAGGTGGCACTGAAGCCCGCCGTTGCGCTCCACACGTCATTGTTGTGCGTCCACAAGGCGGTGACGATCTTGCCGCCGTTCAAACGTTGGAACGCATAGCCGTAGACGCCGGTGGGGACATCGTTGAGATAGCCGAGCGTCGTGGTGCCATCGACGATGCGCGTCATGGCGGCGACAGCCATCGCGGCGGGCTTGGGGCTGATGTCGTGCGAGCCGTAGCTGCCGTTGGCATTGGACAAATCGAAGAAGAGTCCGTAGCCGGGCCCATCGGGCGTATCGGACGAATAGAAGACATAGGTCATGTCCGCACCCTCGCCGAGCAGAATCAAGTGCGTGCGCGCGACGACGGCACCGTGAGCGAAGAGCACATTCTGCGTGGGGTAGTTGGCGCCGTACGACGTCCCCATGTCGTAGCTGATGCCCGCTTCCGTCGAAAACAGTTTGGCGCCGGGCTTCAGATACTGGGCCATCGCGTGGCGCAACTCACGCATCGAAGCGGGCAGCGCGTTGGCCGCATCCGCCGGATTCGGGTCGGTTGCATGCCGCTCGGGCGGATGCGACGGCGAATTCCCCACGTCGTAGTAGCCGTGAATCGTCAATCCGTCGAGATACTGGGCGAGGCCCAGCGGCGCGAGACGTGCAAGCCATTCCGAGTTCGTGCGCACGAGCGCGGCGGTGACGCCCATGACCATCGCGTTCGGATCGGTCGAATGCAGGCCCGTGTAAGCGGCACGGTACATCGAGATCATATTGGCATCAGTGTCGGACCAGTGCGTCGGGCCGCCGCCGTCGGGCTCCCACGTGATCTGGTAGTAGTTGTTTGCCGCTTTCGGGAAGTAGGCCGCGTGGATCATCGCGGAATCGGTGCCTACCCGGCTCGCGTAATCCTGAAACGCTGCCTCCGAGGACGGCGCATAACCTTCGGTCTGCCCGCCTGTCGGACTCGCCCACGCGGGAATGCCGTCGAGCTGGATCAGCCGCATGATGTCGCCCCCGCGGAAGTACGGTGCGAGCGTTCCCGTACCCGGCGCGAATGTGTTGGGACCGTTCGGTTCTTCCATGTACCAGTTGCGATTGTCGTTGACCCACGCGAGACCGAGGTCGGTGTAGAGCGGCCGATAGCCGTCGCCGCTGCAGCAGGTGGTGCCCGCCACGAGGTAGTTCGCGCCCTGGCCGCCGAACCGGTGCTGGTCTTCGCGCGCGAAGACGGGGGCGGGTAGCGTGGCCGACAAGTCGGGCAGCACACCGAACGTCGCGATACCGGCCGGACGTGTGCCGCGCGATTGCAACTGCGCCCCGTTCGATGTCAGCGATGCCGTGACGGCGAAATAGCCGGCGAGCGTCGAGGAGCAATCGAGGGTCACGGTATTCGCGCCGCTTTGCACGGGAAAGCTGCCGGTTGCGCGTACGACGTTCCAGTCGTCGCGGATCTGCCAGCTCAGCGTATCGGCTTGCGCCGCGCGTGTGGTGAAGGCGAGCTTGAAGTGGCTGCCCGTTGCGAACATGCGCGAGCCGTCGCTGCCGGGCGTGTCGGCTTCGATTGCGTCGCCGCTCGAGGACGCCGCGCTGGTCGGACTCGACACCGATCCGCAGGTCAGCGCCAGAGCGCCGGCCGCGACGATGGGCGCGGCGGTGTTCGCTTGATTGGCACCCGCGGAGCCCGAGCCGGCGCCGCCGCCACCCCCTCCGCCGCACGCGGCGAGCGCGAGAACCGCGCACGCGAGTGTGGCCGGCAAGGCGACGTAGGGAGGGGGAAAACTGGAACGCTCGGTGAGCAGGGACGGAAGGAGGCGGGGGGCGCGCTTTGACGGCGCAGTTGTTTTCGTCTTCATTCGTAAGGTATGAAAAAAGCCGCGCCGTAAAAAGTGACGAGCGCAGGCATCCCGCATCGCAAGAGCGATGAACGGGGGCCGCCAAAAGGCGGCGCAACCAAGGGAATGACGCGGTGTGTCGATTCGGCACGAAGAGGCGCGACCCGCTTAGGCGGGGCCCTCGACCGCAAGAGCGGCCTTGCCGGAACGGCTCGTGACGCCAGGCGATGAAGAATCGGGCGCGACGGCGATGTGCAAACGTTTGCGTCTGACGAAACCGTACTGGCCGGCGATTCGGTGGACGAAAGACTACCCCGATTCGGTAATTATCGGGAGTGAAACATCTAGCTTATTTGCGCAACGCGAAGTGGCGGATTCGTGCTGGGCCTGGCGTCTGCGGCAACGTCGGGTCGCGGTCTCGGACAGTGCGCAGACGTTGCAGAGATGAATCGATTCGTTGTGGCTGCCGGGACACGGCGCAAGGTTTGCCGGTCGCGCAGGGCCCTTCGCATCTTTCGTGCCCCGGCGCAGCGCGCTGCGCGCAAAGCCCGACCGATGGGCGCCTGGGAGGGCCAAGCCCGGGGGAAGCCCCGGCGCCTTTTCGCCAAGCCGCGGTAATCGGCTTTACTGAGCAGATTAATTAGTGAAGTTATGACATCTCAATGAAGGCGGTCAATGTCTGAAATAGTTGTATATCCGGGCCGCCATTAAATGAATCATAAATGAAACATGAAAGCGGCAGCACTCCTATCGTTTTGTATTACAAAATAGGAAAACCAGAACCGTGGCGTCCTAAATCGACCGTTTCCGCCATTAGGCGTTATGCGCCAGTGTGGCTTGCGCCACAGATGCCCGGCGCGACTCCGACTATCTTCCTATCGTGCGTTTGTTCGGAAGTGTCTTCGAGGTCTGGTTCGCTAATTGCGGAGCAGATCCGGCAAGTCCTGATTGCCGCGAAGGCGTGACCGTCGCCGCGCGCGGTTCCATCGGCTCGAACGAGGCCGAATCCAGCAGTTCATTCAGCCACATAAGGAGACCGGGTTCGCTCGACGCGGAGCGGGCCTGGCGTCGGCGGCGTTGCGCCGGCGCGCAGGCGTTCTTTAGCTAAATGATGTGCAGAGGATTCGGAAATTAATCGGATTTGTCTGGTTACGGTAGGAGTGTATTTCGGCAATGGCAGAGATGGCAGAGGTTTTCGAAGACACCGGACGGCATCAATGCCGCCAAGATGCCGTTCGATTACGTCACGTAATCCGCCAAATGGATACGTGCTGTCTATGATGCACTGCGCATTGCCGAAAAGGGGCTGCCGTTATGCAGGCAACGAATATTGAGGGAAATACCATGCCTTACGCGAGTATCGAACCCGCTGTGATGGGTTGGTTGCGTGCGTCGCAAACGAGCGCCGCGCACACCGCCACGCGCCGTATCGCGATCGTTCTGTTCGACGGCTTTTCGCTCCTCGGCACAGGCCTCGTTGCCGAAGTCTTCCATATGGCCAATGAAATCGTCAGTACACGCTCCAGCGACGAGTGGGTCTACGACGTGACCTTCCTCTCCGCGGGCGGCGGCAATGTGACATGCTCGTCCTCGGTTCGCGTGTGGACCGATGGGCTCGACGCGCGTCACTTCAGCGGCTTCGATGCGCTCTTTGTCGCAGGCGGCAGGGGTGCGACGGCCGCGGCGCATGACGAGCGGCTGATCGGTTGGCTGCGCCGCGTGCAGGTCAAGACCGCCAATGTGCGCTCCATCGACGAAGGACACTTGCTGCTCGAAGCGGCCGGGATCGGCAATCGCGACAGCGAGTATCAGTTCAACTCCTATCTGAAGCAGGCCGGCCGCGACGCCCCCATCGCGGACACAGGCGACCGGCTCGCGCCGATGAAAGGCGCGCTGACGATGGTCAAGCGCGACCTGGGCCTCGACATCGCGCGCAGCGTCGCCGAGCGGCTGATGCCGGGCTCCAGCGCCCGCTTCGTACCGATTCTCGGAGACGCCGGCGCCGCAAGTGCCGGCGACAAGATTCGTGCGGCGGCGCGTTGGCTCCAGGACAACTGCGAACGGCCGATTTCGATCGCGGATGCCGCGCAGGTTGCCGCCATGAGCGAGCGCAACTTTTTGCGCCGCTTCAAGCTCGAGCTGGGCATGACGCCGTCCGATTATCTGCTGCAGGCGCGTCTGGCGATCACCTGCAGCTTGCTGATCGACTCCGAGTTGCCTGTCGACAAGATCGCCCGCCGCAGCGGCATGGGCAACGGCGATCGGCTCGCGAAGATTTTTCGCAAGCGCATGATGATTTCGCCGACCGAGTTCCGCATGCAAAGCCGCCGCGACGTGGGCGGTTAACGGGAGCATGGCATGAGAACTCGCGAACAACGATATGGCGGTGGGGTTGCTGGGTTGTCCACTCCTGGACCGATTGCCGCGCTCGGCGCCCAGCTCGCGCGCGAAAGCACGCCGTGCCGGCGGATCGTCCCCGTCGTGCTGGCGGGTGGCTCGGGCACGCGATTGTGGCCGATGTCGCGTGAGCACTTTCCGAAGCAACTGATCGATGTCGTCGGTGCCGATACGCTGTTGCAGTCGACGGTACGACGGCTCGACGGTTTTCCGGAGGAATGGGAGCTGGCCGAATCGCCCATCGTGGTCTGCGGCGGCGAACACTGCTTCATCATCGACGAGCAATTGCGCGAGAGCGGCGTCACCCCGCAACTCATCGTCGAGCCGGCGCGCCGCGATACCGCGCCCGCGCTGACGATGGCCGCCGCGCTCACGTGCTCCCATGGCCGCGACGCGATTCTCGTGGTGATGCCATCGGATCATGCGATTACGGATGTGGCTGCGCTGCAATCTTCGATCGAGCTCGCCGCGCGCTACGCGCAGCGCGGCGCGATCGCGACGCTCGGTGTGCCGCCGACGCGGCCCGATACAGGCTTCGGCTACATCCGCATCGGCGACGCGTTGGGCGACGGCGCACATCGGATTGGCGGCTTCGTCGAGAAGCCGGCGGCGGAACTCGCCGCGCAGTATCTCGCCGCGGGCACCTACTGGTGGAACAGCGGCATCTTCGTCATGCGTGCATCGGTATGGCTCGCGACGCTGCGCGCACTGCAGCCCGCGATGCACGACGCGTGTCTCGCGGCGTTCGCGAGCGGCACGACGCAAGACACGCGCTTCACACCGGGTGCGCAAGCATTCGCGCAGACACCGGCCGATTCGATCGACTATGCGGTGATGGAGCGGCTCGGCGGCGCCGATGCGCCGTGCGAGGGCGTCGTCGTGCCGCTCAACGCGGGCTGGTCGGACCTCGGGTCGTGGGATGCCGTCTGGGATGCGCTCGAGAAGGACGGCCAAGGCAACGTGGCACGCGGCCGCGTCGTCTTCGAAGGAGCGACATCGACCTATGCGCATTCGCAGGGCCGGCTCGTGGCATGTGTGGGGACGACCAACATCGTTGTCGTGGAGACGCCCGACGCCGTGCTCGTCGCCGACCGGTCGCACGTGCAGCGCGTCAAAGGGCTCGTCGCCCGCATCAAGGCCGATCATGCGCCGGAGGCCGATGCGCACCGCTTGGTACGGCGTCCGTGGGGCTTTTACGACTCCATCGATCATGGCGACCGCTTCCAGGTCAAGCGCATCGTCGTCTCGCCTGGCGCGCGGCTATCGCTGCAGATGCACCACCATCGCGCGGAGCATTGGATCGTCGTGCGCGGCACCGCGCTCGTGACGCGCGGCGAAGAGCAGTTCCTGTTGAGCGAAAACGAATCGACGTTCATTCCGCTCGGCGTGCTCCACCGGCTCGACAACCCCGGCAAGATGCCGCTCGAAATCATCGAAGTGCAATCGGGCGCCTACCTCGGCGAAGACGACATCGTGCGTTTCGACGACCAATACGGCCGATGCGCGCCGGCCGCTGCCGAGGACAACCATGGGAGCAATGCGAGCGGCAACGTCAATGGCAACGGCACCGGCCACGGCCACGGCAGTGGAAACGGCAATGGCGCCAGCAACGGCAACGGCAGTGTCCATGTCGCCAGCAATGGCGACGGCAATGGACATGCGGGCGACCACCACGGCAGCGACCGCCCCGGTCACGACCCGCGCCGCAACGGCAAGGGCCTGGCGTCCTGACGGCCGCCCGATGCTCGCGGAGATACGAACATGCGTGACTTCCAAGGCCTCTTTGCACGATTGTGCGACGTCGCGCTGATTTTCGCGGCGGCGGTCCTGGCGTCGCATTTACGGTTCGACGACGGGGCTCAAGACGGTTTTGCGGATGCGTTTGCGCTTTACACCGCGGCGTTCGCGCTCGTGCTGTTCCCCGTGTTCGGCGTGTACGAGTCGTGGCGCGGCCGCTCCAAGCGCGTGTTGGCGGGCCAGGTCGCGCTCGCGTGGATCGTCGTCCAGGCTTGCGCATTGATGGTCATGTTCTCGCTACGCCAGATCGATTTCATCTCGCGCCTGTGGTTCGCCTACTGGAGTGCATTGGCCGCCGGGTCGCTGATCGTCTATCGCCTCGTCGCGCATGCCGTGCTGGCGCGGCTGCGCCACGCCGGCCTGAATCTGCATCAAGTCGCGATCGTCGGATGCGGTACGCACTGCGAGGGCATCTTGCGGCGGATCGAAGCGGCACCTGCCACCGGTTTCCGTGCAACGGCCGTCTATCTGCCGAACGGCGATCCGCGGCACGAACTGGCCGCGCTCGATCATGCAGACCCGACGGTGGAGCGTTTCGACGATTTCGATGCCTTCGTCAAGTACGTGCGTGCGAGCGATCTGCACGAACTCTGGCTCGTTTTGCCGTTATCCGAGGAGCGCACGATTTTGCGCGTGGTGCGCGAGTTCCACGAAGATCTCATCAACATTCGCTTCATGCCCGATGTTCGCGCGCTCGCCCTGTTCGACACGAGCGGCATCATCGATCTGCTCGGCGTGCCCGCGATCAATCTCATGGCCTCGCCGCTCTCGCCGAGCGCCATGTTGAAAAAGGAGATCTTCGATCGCGTGTTCGCACTGTGCGCGCTGATCGGCCTCGCCCCGCTGCTGCTGGTGATTGCGATCGCGGTGAAGGTTTCGTCGCCGGGTCCCGTGTTCTTCCGGCAAAAGCGCAAAGGCGCCGACGGACGCGTCTTCACGATCTACAAGTTCCGCTCGATGCGGATCCACGATGAGAAACCCGGCGTGGTCAAGCAAGCGGTGCGGCACGATCCGCGCGTGACACGCGTCGGCGCCTTCTTGCGTCGCACGAGCCTGGACGAGCTGCCGCAGTTTTTCAATGTGTTGAAAGGCGACATGTCTGTCGTCGGACCGCGTCCGCATGCGCTCGAACACGACGATCTCTATCAGAAGGTTGTCGCAGGCTACATCCATCGCTATCGGATCAAGCCCGGCATCACCGGCTGGGCGCAAGTCAATGGTTATCGGGGCGAGACGGACCGCATCGAAAAAATGGAGCGGCGCGTTGCGCACGATTTGTATTACCTCGGCAACTGGTCGTTCGCACTGGACATGCGAATCATCGCCGCGACCGTCGTGAAAGGGTTCAGGCATACCAACGCATATTGACGGTCGATGAAGAGCGGCGTCTGCACCGGCACGTTGCGGGCGGGCGCCAAAACCAATAACCGGCACGGGAGGGAAGGGTCATGTGCTATTCGGTCGAGCGCGTTCGCGCATACGTAATGGTTGGGTTCATCGCGCTGGCGGGCACGCTCGGAGCGTGTTCCATCGTGCCGGGTCAGCGCATGGATACGCCGGCGACCGTCGACGAGACGGGCGGCGAGTACAGCAAGGAGCCGGTGCAGAAGACGCAGATTCCAATCACCGACATCAACCTCGCGTTGATTCGGCAAATGGGCACCCAGGCGGGCCAGCCGAAGCTCTCGCCCGACATCCTGAGCTTGTTCGGCAAGCCGGGCCCGTACACGGTCGGCCCCGGCGACGTGCTGCAGATCACGGTCTGGGATCACCCCGAGCTTGCGGCCGCGCTCGGTCAGCCCGCGGCGACGACGCGCGACGCGGACGCGGCACCGGGCTTCGTCGTCGACGAAGCAGGCAACATTCAGTTCCCGTATGCGGGCGTCGTGCATGTGGCCGGCGACAGCACCGAAACGATCCGGCACAAGATCGTGTCGCGTATCAGCCGCGTCTACAAGAGCCCGGAGGTGACGGTGCGTATCACCTCGTACCGCGCGTCGCAGATCTACGTCGACGGCGAAGTCGGCAAGCCGGGCGCCCAGCAGATCAACGACATCGGCATGACGCTCACGCAGGCCATCGGCCGCGCCGGCGGGTTCACGGGAGCGGCCGATCAGGGCGAAGTCACGCTCGTGCGCGGCGGCACGAGCTACCCGATCAACTTCAACGAGATCGTGAAGAGCGGACACAACCCCAACGATCTGGTCTTGAAGCCCGGCGACATGCTGCGGGTCGGATCGCGCGACGAGCACGGCATCTTTGTGATGGGCGAGGTCAACAAGCCGGCGACCGTCCTGCCGATGCGCAACGGCAGGCTCTCGCTCGCGCAGGCGCTCTCGGAGGCCGGCAGCATCAACCCGAACACTGCCAAGGCCAAGGAACTCTTCGTCATTCGCACGTCGACGACGGGCAGCCAGCCGCAGATCTACCACCTCGATGCCACGTCGCCTGTCTCGATGGTGCTCGCGAATCAGTTCGCGTTGCAGCCGAAGGACGTCGTGTATGTCGATAACGGTGGGCTCGTCAAGTTCAACCGCGTGCTGAATCTGCTCTTGCCGGCAATCAACGCGGGGCTGACGGCGGCCATCGTGACCAAATAGTGCAACCCATTCGTCCCGTCGTGCGCGGCGCGGCATGACGGGACGGTCAGCAACGGGGCAACGGATATGGCTATGAATTTCGAAAACCGCTACACCGACGTGACGGCAGCCGACGAATTGCGCCTGACGGACTATCTTCAGGCGATCGTCGGAAACTGGCGACTGATCGCGACGATCACGCTGGCCGTGACGCTGGTTTCAGTGGGCTATGCGTTTCTGACGCGGCCCGTATACAAGGCCGATGCAGTCATCCAGGTCGAGGATGTCCAGAATGGCGAAAACGGAGGCGGCGGCAATCAGCAGCAACAGATCGAGCCGCTCTCGCGGATGTTCACGCGCAAGGCGACGACCGCAGCCGAAATCGAACTACTGAAGTCGCGCCTCGTCACCGAGGCGACGGTGCGCGATCTGCACCTCGATACGACCGTCGAACCGCGGACCGTTCCGGTCATCGGCTCGATCCTCGCTGCGCTGACGACGGGCAAGTGGGGTTTCAAGGTCGATCCTTTCATGAACCTCGGCGGCTTCGCGTGGGGCAACGAGAAAATCGGCGTGGCCCGCTTCGATACGCCGAAAGCGCTTTACGGCAAGCCGTTTACGCTGGTCGCCGGACCGTCGGGCACCTTCACGCTCGAAGATGGCGATGGCATTGCCCTTGCCAGCGGCCGGGTGGGCGAAGACGTGAAAGCCGCGACCGCGGCCGGCACCGTGCTGTTGCATGTCGATCAGATCGCGGCTCGCCCCGGTACGCAGTTTCATCTGACGCGGGCATCGACGCTCGACACGGTCGAGCACTTGCAAAAAGCGTTGCGCGTGGCCGAGACCGGACTGCAATCGGGTGTGATCAACGTGACGCTGCAAGGCGAGCACGCGCAGCTGACGGCCGATATCGTCAACGGTATCGCGCGCCAGTTCATCAAACAGGACGCGGATCGACGCTCCGCCGAAGCGGAACACACCCTCGCCTTCCTGGACGAGCAACTGCCGCAGTTGCGCCACGAACTCGATGCGGCGGAGCAGCGTTACAACAATTTCCGGAACACGCACGGCACGGTCGACCTGAGCGAAGAAAGCCGGTTGCTGCTCCAGCAGATCGTCGACAACAAGACGAAGCTCGCGGACTTGCAGCGCCAGCGTGCCGATCTGTCGCAGCGCTTCACGGCCAACCATCCGGCGGTGGCCGCGCTCGATGCGCAGATCGCGCAACTGCAAGGATCGCAGGGGCAGATGTCCAAGAACGTCGCGCAACTGCCCGATACCGAGCAGACGGCGTTGCGTCTGTTGCGCGATGTGCGGGTCGATACAGAGCTCTATACGAATCTGCTGAATAGCGCTCAGCAGCTGCGCGTCGTCAAGGCGGGGCAGGTCGGCAACGTGCGCGTCGTCGATTTCGCCGAGACGCCCGATCAGCCGGTCTGGCCGAAACGCTACATCGTGATTCTGATCGGCTTGGGCGGCGGACTCTTCCTCGGCATCGTGGCCGCGTTCGTGAAGAAGGCGCTTTACGGCGGCGTGGAGCGTGCCGACGAGATCGAGAACGCGATCGGCGTGCCGGTTTTCGCGGTGGTGCCGCGAAGCGGCTTGCAATTGCGTCTGCAGCAAAACGTGATGATGCGCCGGCAGGGCCTGCATGTGCTGGCCGCGCAATCGCCGCAGGACATCGCCGTCGAAGGCGTGCGCAGCCTGCGCACCACGCTGCAGCTCTCGCTCGATCAAGCGCGCAACAACATCGTCATGCTGACGGGTTCCCGTCCCGACGCCGGCAAGTCGTTCCTGTCCGTCAACCTGGCTGCGCTCGTCGCATCGGCCGGTAAGCGCGTGCTCGTGATCGACGGCGACATGCGGCGCGGCGAAGTGCATTCGCACTTCGGCGTGCGCCACCAGCCGGGGCTTTCGGATGTCCTCCGCGGGGCCGAGCCGGCCTCCGTCATCCAGCGCGAAGTGCTGCCGGGTCTCGACGTGCTGACGAAAGGCACGCTGCCGAGCCACCCGTCCGAGCTGCTCATGAGCGAGCGCTTCCGCGATCTGCTCGACGCCCTCTCGCGGCATTACGACCTGGTGATCATCGATACGCCGCCGGTGCTCGCGGTCACCGATTCGACGGTGATCGGCAAGTACGCCGGCACGTCGTTGCTCGTGGTGCGTTATGGCCGGCATCCGATCGCGGAGATCGTCGAGACGGCGAAACGCCTCGAGACCGGCGGCGTGAACCTGCAAGGTGTCTTGCTCACAGATGTGCCGCCCGCCGTGCCGATGCTGGGTGGCTCGTACAACGGGGGCTACTACGGTTACGAAAGCATCGCCGAGTGAGATCGGCGATGCAAACCCACCGCGCCGGATTCGAAGCGGCGCGGCCACACTACACAGAGGATATTGGCGATGAACCAAAAGGTCGCGTTGATTACCGGGATCACCGGGCAGGACGGTTCCTATCTGGCGGAGCTGCTGCTGGACAAAGGCTATGTCGTGCATGGTCTGAAGCGCCGCACGTCGCTGTTCAATACGGACCGTATCGATCATCTCTATCGCGATCCGCATGAAAGCGGCGAGCGGCTCACGCTGCATCACGGCGACCTGACCGATTCGGCGAGTCTGCTGCGCGTGATTCAAGCCATCGAGCCTGACGAGATCTACAACCTGGCGGCGCAAAGCCACGTTCATGTGTCGTTCGACGAGCCGGAGTACACGGCGAATGCCGATGGCCTCGGGGCGCTTCGCATCCTGGAGGCGATCCGTATCCTCGGCATGGAGAACAAGGCGCGTTTTTATCAAGCGTCCACCTCCGAGCTCTACGGCCTCGTGCAAGAAGTCCCGCAACGCGAGACGACACCGTTTTACCCGCGCAGTCCGTATGCGGTGGCGAAGCTCTTCGCGTACTGGACGACGGTGAACTATCGGGAGGCGTACGGCATCTATGCGTGCAACGGCATCCTGTTCAATCACGAATCGCCCGTGCGCGGCGAGACATTCGTCACGCGCAAGATCACGCGCGCGCTTGCCCGCATTGCGGTGGGTATGCAAACGGAGCTCTATCTGGGCAACCTCTCGGCGCTGCGCGATTGGGGCCATGCGCGCGATTACGTCGAAATGCAGTGGCTGATGCTGCAGCAGGAAGAGCCCGAGGATTTCGTCATCGCGACGGGAGAGCAATACAGCGTGCGCGAGTTCGTCGAGCGTGCCGCGGCCGAACTCGGCGTGACGATTCGCTTCGAAGGCACCGGCGTGGACGAGGTGGGGATCGTCGAGCAGGTCGCGAACCGCGAAATACGCGTGACGCCGGGCGATGTGATCGTCCGCGTCGATCCGCGCTACTTCCGTCCCACCGAGGTGGAGACATTGCTCGGCGATCCGTCCAAGGCCCACGAAAAGCTGGGCTGGAAGCCGCGCACGTCGTTCGAGGCGCTGGTAAAGGAAATGGTCCGCGCCGATTACCAGCTCGCACGGCGCGATGCGCTCGTTACGCTGGCGGGCTTCACGGCGCTCGAACACCACGAGTGAGGAGACCTGAGCGATGGACAAGGAAGCACGCATCTATGTGGCCGGGCATCGAGGTATGGTCGGCTCGGCACTCGTGCGCGAGCTCGATGCGCACGGTTATCGCAACATCATCACGCGCACGCACGCCGAACTGGACCTGACGGACCAGCATGCGGTCAACGCGTTTTTTCACGATGCCCGTGTCGACATCGTGCTGCTCGCGGCGGCGCGCGTGGGCGGCATCCTCGCCAATGCCACGCAGCCGGCGCGCTTTCTCTACGAGAATCTCGCCATCGAGACCAACGTGATCCATGCGGCGTATCGCGCGCAGGTGGCGCGGCTCGTCTTTTTCGGCTCGTCGTGCATCTACCCGAAGCTCTGCCCGCAGCCGATTCGCGAGGAATACCTGCTCAGCTCGGCGCTCGAGCCGACCAACGATGCCTATGCCATCGCCAAGATCGCCGGTCTCAAGATGTGCAACGCCTACAACAGCGAATACGGCACGCATTACGTTTCGCTGATGCCGACCAATCTCTACGGCCCCAACGACAACTACGATCCGCGCGGCTCGCACGTGCTCCCCGCGCTCATCCGCAAGGCACACGAGGCGAAGGCGGCGCATGCACCCCAACTGACTGTGTGGGGAACGGGCACGCCGCGGCGCGAGTTCCTGCACGTCGACGATCTTGCCGGGGCTACGCGCTTTTTGCTCGAGGGCGACGTGGGAGAGGGTGTCTACAACGTGGGCGTGGGCGAAGATCTATCTATTCGCGAGCTGGCCGAGTGCGTCGCGCGCATCGTCGGCTACGACGGCGAGCTGGTATTCGATGCGACGAAGCCCGACGGCACGCCGCAAAAGCTGCTCGACGTCTCCCGGCTCGCGCAGATGGGCTGGCGGGCGCGCATCGGCCTCGAAGAGGGCATCGCGCGGACTTACGAGGATTTTTGCTCGCACCATTGCGAACTCGAAACGGCTTCGAACGGATGAATCGAAAAATGACAGCAACCGTGACGATCTTTCACAACGTAGTGTGGTCGCGCCACAAGGGCGTTGTGTTTTCAGCGCTGCACTCTTTGTCGACGAGCGGGACCATCCGATACTCGATGGTCCAGATCGCCGATACCGAAACGGACCGCGTCGGCTTTTCGGACGTCGACTACTCGTTTCACCGGTACCCGATGCAAAAGCTCTTCGACGGGTGCTATGAAGACGTGCCGGCCTGGAAGATGATCGGGCGGTTGACATGGGAGGTCGTGAAGGCGAAGTCGGACCTGATCGTGCTGCCGGGCTACCACCGGCCCGAGTATTGGGCGATGCTGGCCGCCTGTATCGTCACGCGCAAGCGGCGCGCCGTGTTTTGCGATTCGACCGGGCGCGACAAGCCTCGCCGATTGGCCACGTCGATTCCGAAACGGATCTTCTTCTCGCTTTGCGACGGTTACTTCGGTTTCGGCGAGCGCTCGCGCGAATACCTCGTCTCGCTCGGTGCGAAAGCGAACCGCATCTTCGTGCCTTGCCAGGCCGCGGCCTTGCCGCGCTCGTATTCGAGCGAGCACGCACTCGAGGCGCGTATCGACAAGCGCGCGAGCGGCGAGCCGGTTTTTCTCTACGTCGGCCGGCTGTCCGAGGAAAAGAGCATCGATACGCTGATACGCGCGTTCGCGCAGCTACGGATGAGCGTACCGTCGGCGACGCTGCGCATCGTCGGCACGGGGCCGATGCTCGATACGTTGAAGACGCTCGTCGATTCGCTCGGCGTGCGCGGCACCGTGCATTTCGTCGGCAGTCTGCAAGACGAGCCGCTTTCGAACGAGTACTTCGCCGCGTCGTGCCTCGTGCTGCCGAGCACGAGCGAGCCTTGGGGCCTCGTCGTCAACGAGGCGCTGAGCCACGGTTGTCCGGCTGTCGTCAGCGACCAGTGCGGCTGCGTGCCCGAGCTCGTCGTAAGGGGCGAAACGGGCTATGCATTCGAAGCGGGCAATATCGCCGCGCTGCGCGATACGCTGTTGATGGCGATGGAGCGATTCGCCGATACGCGGGCGACGGCTAAGTGGTGCCTCGAACGCATCGCGCGGTTCGATCCGCGCTCGGCGGCGGCCAATATTGCGCGCGGCTGCGCGACGATGCTCGTCGACAAGAGCGGCGACCAACCCGCGACCGGCGCGGAGCGACTGCGCCAATGAGGCTGCTCGTCTATGGTCTGAACTATGCGCCCGAGTTGACCGGCACTGGCAAGTACACGGCGGAGATGGCCGAGGCACTGGCCGTGCGCGGCCATGACGTGCGCGTCGTCACCGCGCCCCCGTACTACCCTGAGTGGCGCGTGGCCGAAGGTTGGCACGCCTGGCGTTATCGGCGCGAAACGCGCGCGGGCGTGACCGTTTGGCGCGCGCCGCTATGGGTGCCGGCGCGCCCGAGCGGTGCGACGCGTCTCGTGCATTTGGCTTCGTTCGCGCTGAGCTCCGCCGTGCCGATGGCGCGTCAGTTGCGCTGGCGGCCCCATGTCGTCATGGCTGTAGCGCCGACGCTGCTGTGCGCCCCCGCCGCGCTGGCGGTGGCGCGCATGACGGGTGCGCGCGCGTGGCTGCATATTCAGGACTTCGAAGTGGATGCGGCGTTTGGCCTGGGCATGCTTCAGAGCCCGCGCGCGGCCCGGCTCGCGCGCGGCGTCGAGCGCTCGCTGCTCACGCGCTTCGATGTCGTCTCGTCGATCTCGGCGAAGATGGTCGAGCGGCTTTCGCGTCTGGGCGTCGACGCGTCCAAAGCGTTTTGCGCACCGAACTGGGTCGATGTCGAGGGGATTCGTCCGCTCGATCGCCCGAGCGGGTACCGGCGAACGCTTGGGATCCGCGATGACGCGAAAGTGGTGCTGTACGCGGGCAACATGGGAACGAAGCAGGGGCTCGAGCATCTCGTCCATGCGGCCATCCTGCTCGCACATCGTACCGACATCTGCTTCGTCTTTTGCGGCGAAGGCCCGACAAAGGCCGGTATCGCCGAGCGGTGCGCAGCGCTTCCGAACTGCCGCGTGCTGGGCCTGCAGCCTGCCGAACGTCTGAACGAGCTGCTCAATCTCGCCGATATTCATGCGCTGCCGCAGCGCGCCGATGCGGCCGATCTGGTCATGCCTTCGAAGCTCACGGGCATGATGGCCAGTGCGCGCGCCATCGTGGCGATGGCGCGTTCCGGGACGGAGCTTTACGACACCGTCGCTCCGCGCGGGATCGTCGTCGAACCCGACGATGCGCGCGCGTTTGCGCAGGCGATCGTGAATCTTGCCGACGAACCGGCACGTCGTGCGCGGCTCGGCGCGGAGGCTCGGCGCTTCGCCTGCGAGACGCTGTCCACGGCATCGGTGTTGGCGCGCCTGGAGGCGCGGCTCATCGAATGCGCCCGGCGCGCAACGCCGGCGATCGAATCCCGGCGGGCCGGGTGAGCCCCGGGGCTTGGGTGCCCCGTGTCGGTGCGGCGTGGCTTTCACTGATGCCCCATTGAAGTGCGCGAGCGTTGGCAGCCCCGCCGGTCCGCCGATATGACTCGTCGCCGATCCGCGCTCCCTCAAGCCTGGCTTGCATCGGCACGCTAATTGCGTTGATGCGTCCCAACGTCCGGTTGCCTGCCGCACGGCCTGTGCTGCGGGTTTTCCCCCTATCGCGCTCGGCCTCGCAGCCGGCTACCGTGGCGTTGAGCGCCGGCGAAGCGAGATCGACCGGGCTTTCGAGTGCGGCCGCCGCGTGCTGCCGCCTCCATCGAAGAATGCTTGATACCGAACGACTGCGTCCCGATGAGGGCGCTAGTCGGGCTCGACGGGGCCATGCTTTGAGCGCCAACGGCCCCGAATAACGGACGGGAATATCGGCCATGACGCAAGCCTTCTTCAGCGAGATGTTCGAGCGCGATGGACCCGCTATCGCGGGCGTGCCGCCAGCCGAGTTTCCAGGCTGCGGCGAGACACGCGCGCACTACCGTGAATTCCACGGGTGGATGTGCGCGCAAAGCGAGCAGCAGATTGCGAACAAACGCGCCGAAGCGGATCTGAACTTCCGCCGCGTCGGCATTACGTTCGCGGTCTATGGCGCAAAGGACGAGACCGGCGTCGGCACCGAGCGTACGATTCCGTTCGACGTCATTCCGCGCATCTTTCCGGCACACGAGTGGGCGGCCCTCGAACGGGGCCTGCGCCAGCGCGTTTGCGCGTTGAACCGCTTCATTCACGACGTCTATCACGATCAGGCGATCATGCGCGCGGGCGTCATTCCCGCGGAGCAGATCCTCGCCAACGGGCAGTACCGTCCGCAGATGCAAGGCGTGGATGTGGCGCGCGATATCTACGCGCACATCGCCGGCATCGACATCGTGCGTGCGGGTGCCGGCGAGTTTTACGTGCTCGAGGACAACCTGCGGGTGCCCTCGGGCGTGTCGTACATGCTCGAGAACCGCAAGATGATGATGCGGCTCTTCCCCGATCTCTTTGCGCGCAATCGCGTCGCGCCGGTCGCGCATTATCCCGACCTGCTGCTCGATACGCTGCGCTCGGCGGCGCCGCACGGCGCGGCTGACCCGACGATCGTCGTGCTCACCCCGGGCATGTACAACTCGGCGTATTTCGAGCATGCGTTTCTCGCGCAGCAAATGGGCGTCGAGCTGGTCGAGGGGCAGGATCTGTTCGTCGAGGGCGGCTTCGTCTACATGCGGACCACGCAGGGGCCGCAGCGCGTCGATGTGATCTACCGGCGGGTCGACGACGACTTTCTCGACCCGGAGGTGTTCCGACCGGATTCGACGCTCGGCGCGGCCGGTTTGCTCGCGGCCTACCGCGCCGGCAACGTGACGCTGGCCAATGCCGTGGGCACCGGTGTCGCCGACGACAAGTCGATCTATCCGTACGTGCCGGACATGGTGCGGTTCTATCTCGGCGAGGAGCCGATCCTCAACAACGTGCCGACGTGGATGTGCCGCAAGCCGGACGACCTGCGCTACGTGCTCGATCATCTGTCGGAACTCGTCGTGAAGGAAACGCACGGCGCGGGCGGCTACGGGATGCTCGTCGGTCCCGCGTCGAGCGCAGCCGAGATCGAAGCGTTTCGCGCCGCGTTGATCGCGCAGCCCGACAAGTACATCGCACAGCCGACACTGGCGCTCTCGACCTGCCCCACCTATGTCGAGGCAGGCATTGCCCCGCGCCACATCGATTTGCGGCCGTTCGTGCTCTCGGGCAGCGAAGTGCGGATGGTGCCCGGAGGCCTCACCCGCGTTGCGTTGCGCGAGGGCTCGCTCGTCGTCAATTCTTCGCAAGGGGGCGGTACCAAGGACACCTGGGTGCTCGAACAGTAGGTCGCGCGGTACCGCCGCATTTTCGCTCTTGCCACCGAACGCATCGCCACGAACGCATCTGGAGACAGTATGTTAAGCCGCACCGCCGACCATCTCTTCTGGATGGCTCGCTATACCGAGCGGGCCGAGAACACGGCTCGCATGCTCGATGCGAACTATCAAATGGCGCTGTTGCCGCAATCGGACGAATACGCGGCGCTGGGCTGGCGCGCCATGCTGTCCATTTCCGAGCTCGCGGACATGTATATGGCCGCGCATCCGAGCATGACGAGCCGCGACGTGATCGCCTTCATGTCGAGCGATCGCGACAACCTCTCGTCGATCGTCAACTGCTTGCGTGCCGCGCGCGAAAACGCACGCGCCGTACGCGGCGCCATCACGACCGATCTTTGGGAAACGCTCAACACGACGTGGCTCGAGTCGCAGCGCATGCTCGCCGACGGCGTGCTCGATCGCGATCCGGGCCAGTTCTTCGAGTGGGTCAAATACCGCTCGCATCTATCGCGCGGTGTGCAACTCGGCACGATGGTCAAGGACGAGGCGTTTTACTTCATGCGCCTGGGCACGTTCCTCGAGCGGGCCGACAACACCGCGCGCATTCTCGACGTCAAATACGAGATGCTCGAGCAACGCGGCGGCATGCTGACCCAGCCCCTCGCGCAGTCGCTCGATTACTATCACTGGGCAGCAGTGCTGCGCTCGGTGTCGGGCTTCGAGGTCTATCGCAAGGTCTACCGCGATGTGATCACGCCGGAGCGCGTCGCGGACTTGTTGATCCTCTTCGCGGACTGGCCGCGCTCGCTCGCGGCGAGCCTCGACGAAGTTCGCCAGATCATCGCGCGGGTGCGTAACGCGCGCTCCGCGCACGCGGAGGCGATGGCCGTGCAACTTCATGCCGATGTGCGCGCCGCGTCGATCGGCGACATCCTGCGTGGCGGGCTGCATGCCTGGCTGACCGATTTCCTTGTGCGGATCAACGAACTCGGCAGCCGTGTCAGCCGCGATTTTCTCGTGCCGCTCGCGCCGGAACCCGAGGCTGCCGTCGTTCAAACAGCATCTCAGTCCCAGTCGCAATCATCGCAATCGCAATCGCAATCTCAAACGCAGTCCCAGTCTCAGCCGCACGCGGCATGAGCGCCGCGGCCGAAACGTTTCCCGCTCACCGCTTCGAGGTACTCACGTGTCGATTCGCGTCGCGTTAAATCATGTCACGCGGTACCGCTACGACCGCCTGGTCGCGCTCGGACCTCAAGTCGTCCGGCTGCGGCCGGCGCCGCATTGCCGCACGCCCATCATCGGGTATTCGATGCGCGTCGAGCCGGCGAACCATTTCGTCAACTGGCAGCAGGATGCCTTTGCGAACTACCAGGCGCGCCTCGTCTTTCCCGAGCCCACGCGCGAATTCCAGGTCACGGTCGATCTCGTGGCCGAAATGTCCGTCTACAACCCGTTCGATTTCTTCCTCGAACCGGAGGCGGAGAAATTCCCGTTCACTTATGCGAGCGCGCTTGCCGCCGAGCTTGCGCCGTATCTCGTGCGCGCGGCCGAGCCGACGCCGCGGTTTGCCGCTTTCGTCGAAAGCATCGACCGCACGCCGTGCGGCACGGTCGATTTTCTCGTCGCGATCAACCAGCGTCTTGCCGACGAGATCGGCTATTTGATCCGCATGGAGCCCGGCGTGCAAACGCCGGAAGAAACGCTCGAAAAAGGCTCGGGCTCGTGCCGCGACACAGGTTGGCTGCTCGTCGAGACGCTGCGCCATCTCGGCCTTGCCGCGCGCTTCGTCTCGGGCTATTTGCTGCAGCTCGCCCCCGATGAGAAAGCGCTCGATGGTCCGAGCGGAACGGAGGTCGACTTCACCGATCTGCACGCGTGGTGCGAGGTCTATTTGCCGGGCGCGGGCTGGATCGGCTTCGATCCCACGTCGGGGCTGCTCGCCGGCGAAGGGCATATTCCCGTCGCGTGCACGCCGCAGCCGGGCAGCGCGGCGCCGGTAGCGGGCGCACTCGACGAATGCGAGGTCGAGTTTTCGCACAGCATGTCGATCACGCGTGTGCTCGAGACGCCGCGCGTGACGAAGCCTTACGACGATGCGCTGTGGCAGGACATCGAGCGCGTCGGCGCGCACGTGGACGCGGATCTCGAGTCGATGGACGTGCGGCTCACGATGGGCGGCGAGCCTACGTTCGTCTCGGTGCGCGAGCGCGATGCCGCCGAGTGGAACACCGATGCGCTCGGGCCGACCAAGCGTGGCTATGCGGTCTCGCTGATGGACAAGCTGCGCGCCCGATATGGCGCGAACGGCTTCCTGCACGTGGGGCAGGGCAAGTGGTATCCGGGCGAGCAACTACCGCGCTGGGCGCTGTCGCTCTTCTGGCGCGCGGATGGCGAGCCGTGCTGGCAGGACCCGACGCGCTTCTCCGATGAACGCGTTCCGATGCACTACACCGCGGACGATGCCGGCCGATTCATCCGCCATCTGGCGGGCAAGCTCGCGCTCGACGACACCCATATTCAGCCCGGCTACGAGGATGTCTGGTACTACCTGTGGCGCGAGCGACGCTTGCCGGTGAACGTCGATCCGTTCGATTCGCGTCTCGACGACGAGCTCGAACGCCTGCGGCTGCGGCGTGTCTTCGATGCGGGCCTGGCAGCCGTGACCGGTTACGCACTGCCGGTTGCGCGGGAACGGGACACGGCGGCGACACTCGCAGGCCCGCGCTGGATCACGGGGCCCTGGTTCTTTCGCGACGAGCGCATGTACCTGATCCCGGGCGACTCGCCGATGGGCTATCGGTTGCCGCTCGATGCGCTGCCCTGGGTCGGTGCGGCGGACCATCCCCGGCTGCATGAGCACGATCCGTTCGGGCCGCCGGCCGCGTTGCGCAGCGCAACGCAATTGCGTGGGCAGTATGCGTCGCCGGAAGACGCGGCAGACGACGTTGCGAAGCCCGCCCGGGCCGCCGGTCGCGCCGGCGCATCGCGAGGGCAAGGCGGCGATGCTGCCGCGGCCGATGCGCGTATGCCGGAGCACGGCGAATCGGCGGCATGGCTACATCGCACGGCGCTTTGCGTCGAAGCGCGCGATCCCGCGCGCGCGGCCGGGCCGCAAGCGGAGGCTGACGCCGCGGCGGCGGGCCGCAAAGGCGGCGCGCTTTATGTCTTCATGCCGCCGCTGGCCGCGCTCGACGACTATCTCGACCTGCTGGCGGCCGTCGAGGCGACGGCTGCGGACCTGCAGGTCAAGATCGTGATCGAAGGCTATCCGCCGCCGCGCGATGCGCGCCTGAAGCTGCTGCAGGTGACGCCCGATCCCGGCGTCATCGAAATCAACATCCATCCGGCCGCGACGTGGAGCGAGCTCGTCGACAACACGGCGTTCCTTTACCGCGCCGCCCACGAATCGTATCTGGGCCCCGAAAAGTTCATGCTCGACGGACGCCATACGGGTACAGGCGGCGGCAATCACATGGTGCTGGGCGCCGCGACGCCGGCCGACAGCCCATTCCTGCGCCGCCCCGATCTGCTCGCAAGCCTCATCGGCTATTGGCACAACCATCCTTCGCTGTCGTATCTGTTCTCCGGGCTCTTCATCGGTCCGACGAGCCAGGCGCCGCGCGTCGACGAGGCCCGCAACGATCAGCTCTACGAGCTCGAGATCGCGTTTCGCGAGCTGCAGCGTCAGCTCGACGGACTCGCGGCGCTGGGCGAGGGCGACGAGTCGGTGCCGCCCTGGCTCATCGATCGCGCATTGCGCAACATCCTCATCGACGTGACGGGCAACACGCACCGCGCCGAATTCTGCATCGACAAGCTCTATTCGCCCGACGGTCCTACGGGCCGGTTGGGCTTGCTCGAGCTGCGCGGCTTCGAGATGCCGCCGCATGCGCGCATGAGCCTCGCGCAGCAACTGCTGCTGCGCGCGCTCGTCGCGCGTTTTTGGCGCACGCCGTACACGACGCGTCTCACGCGCTGGGGCACCGAGCTGCACGATCGCTTCATGTTGAGCACCTTCGTGCAGATGGATTTCGACGATGTGCTCGCCGATCTTCGCGCGGCTGGCTACGCGTTCGATCGTGCCTGGTTCGCGCCGCATTTCGAATTCCGCTTCCCGCTCGTCGGCGAGTTCGATGCGAGCGGCGTCGCGCTGACGCTGCGCCATGCGCTCGAGCCCTGGCACGTCATGGGCGAGGAGGGGGGGCCAGGCGGCACGGTGCGCTTCGTCGATTCTTCGCTCGAGCGCATCGAGGTGCGCGCGCTCGGTCTCAACGAAAACCGCCATACGGTCACGGTCAACGGCGTGCCGCTGCCGCTGCAGCCCACGGGCCGTGCGAGCGAGTACGTGGCGGGCGTGCGCTTTCGCGCATGGCAGGCGTCGTCGTCGCTTCACCCGACCATCGGCGTGCATGCACCGCTCACGTTCGATCTCGTCGACAACTGGGCCGAGCGCTCGCTCGGCGGATGCCAGTATCATGTCGCACATCCGGGTGGACGCAATTATCAGACGTTTCCCGTCAATGCCTACGAAGCGCAGAGCCGGCGGCGTGCGCGCTTCTTTACGATCGGTCACACGCCCGGGCCGATGTCCGTAAAGGCGCGCGAGCGCAGCCTCGAGATGCCTTTTACGCTCGACCTGCGGCGTGTCGGCGGCGACGACTGACCGAAGCCAGAGAGCCTTTTGCCTTTTCAATCGACCCTGCCGTTCGATGCCGCGGCCGATGTCGCCGATGCGCTCGCGCGATTGCTCGACGTTCCGACGCGCGCCGGCCATTGGGACGAGCTGCGCGATGCCACGGGCGCCTTGCGCGCGCCGTGGCGGCGTTTTTTCGGCCTGCTGGGCGTGGACGGCGTCGCGGGCCTCGAGCCTGCCGCAGCCGCTATCGCCCGGCAGATCCGCGACAACGACATCACCTATAACGTCTATGCCGATAACGGCGAGCCCCGGCCCTGGGCGCTCGATCTGCTCCCGTTCATCGTCGACGAGAACGAATGGGCGACGATCGAGCGCGGTGTCGCGCAGCGCGCGCGACTGCTGGAGGCGCTCATCGCCGATATCTACGGTGCGCAGACAGTGCTCGCTCGCGGCTTGTTGCCGGCGGCGCTCGTATTCGGGCATCCGGGCTATCTGCGCCCGATGAAGGGTTGTTTGCCGCCGGGCGGCCGATATCTGCAGATCGTGGCAGTCGATCTGGCCCGCGGGCCCGCTGGCGAATGGACCGTCATGGGGCACCGCACGCAGGCGCCGTCGGGGCTCGGCTACGCGCTGGAGAACCGGCTCATCGTTTCGAGCCTGTTCGCGCAGCCGTTTCGCGCGCTCGGCGTGCAACGGCTCGCCCCGTCGTACTCGCAGTTGATCGCGACGCTCGCGCAGGCGGCGCGCACGACGATGACCGACGACGAGCGCCAGGCCCGCGCCGGCTCGCCGCATATCGCGCTGTTGAGCCCGGGGCCGTTCAGCGAGACCTACTTCGAGCATGCGTTCCTGTCGCGCTATCTCGGCCTCACACTCGTCGAAGGCAGCGATCTCACGGTGCGCGGCGACAAACTCTATCTGAAGACGCTGGCGGGTCTCGAGCGCGTGCACGGCCTGCTGCGCCGGCTCGACGACAGCTTTTGCGATCCGGTCGAGCTGCGCGCCGAATCGAGCATTGGCGTGCCGGGCCTGCTGGAGGTCATGCGCGCCGGCAATGTCGTCGTATCCAACGCCCCGGGGGCCGGTGTGGTCGAGTCCGCGGCGCTGCACGGTTTCTTGCCCAAGATCGCCGAAGCGTTGTTCGGCGAGACCCTCGCTTTGCCGAGCGTCGCCAGTTGGTGGTGCGGCGAAGCGGCCGTGCGCGAAGACGCATTCGCCCGGCTCACCGATGCATGGCTCGCGCCGACCTGGGCAGGACTGCCGCATCCAGCCTCATCGGACATGCCGCCCGGGCTCGCGGCCGGACCGCAGCGTCTGGCCGACTGGCGCGCGCGTATCGAGCAGGCGCCCGATGCGTTCACGATCCAGGCGCCGCTGCCTTATTCGTGCGCGCCGCGCTACGAGGACGGCACGTTGTCGCACCGGCCCTGCGCGTTGCGCGTGTATGCGATCGCGGGGGCGTCGGGCGGCTGGCACGTGCTGCCGGGCGCTTTCACGCGCATGGCGGGCGACCGGCAAACGAGCGTCTCGATGCAGTCGGGCGGCAGCAGCGTCGATACCTGGGTGCTGTCGAGCCGGCCGGGCTCGACCTTTTCGCTGTTGCCCACTCCGATGAAGCCCGGCGATTTCGCCTATCGCCGCCGCACCGTATCGAGCCGCGCCGCCGAAAACCTGTTTTGGGCCGGGCGCTACAGCGAGCGTGCGGAAAACAGCGTGAGGCTCGCCCGCCTCATTCTCGGCTCGCTCGACAGCCACGATTCCGAGGAGATGCTGGCCACGCTCGTGGAGCTCGCCGCGCGCTTCGAGCTCATTGGGGCTGCCGAACCGGCGGCCCGGCCCACGCGCCATGCGTTCGAACGCGCGCTGGTGGCCGGTTTGCACGAGCACTCGGGCACGGCCAGCATCGGTCGCATCATCGCGAGCCAGGCACGGGCTTGCGGCGAAATCCGCGCGCGGCTCTCGAACGACCACTGGCGGACGATTCTCGCCGCGCGCAACGATTTTCGCGATGCACTGCATGCGCTGTCGCTCGTGCCGCCGTCCAACGCACAGGGGGAGGAGGCGGGGCAGGGCGAGCGCTACGATTCGTACGATCGCGTCGCGCTGATGAACGCGCTGGAGACGCTCGCGATGCAGCTTTCGGCCATCAGCGGCGCGCAAGGCGATCGCATGGTCCGCGACGAAGCATGGCGGCTGCTCTTCGCGGGCCGGCACATCGAGCGCGTGATCGGGATGACGACGCTGTTGCGCGTCGTGGCCGACGCAGGCGTGCTGGCCACGCCTGCCGGCTTCGATCTGCTGCTGCAGCTTTTCGACAGCACGCTGACCTATCGCTCGCTGTATCCGGGGCGGCTCGAGGTGCCCGCATTGATCGATCTCGTCGTCGTCGACCCGACCAATCCGCGTGGGCTCTACGGCGTCTACGAGCGGCTCGCGAAGAAACTCGACGAGATCGCCGCGGCCGCGGGCGGCGCGGTGCGGCGGCCGTTCGGCGAGGCCATGCCGCCCGTATCGTCGCTGCCGACGCTCGAGCGCCTTTGCAGTACCGACGCCGCGGGGCGCTACGCGACGCTCGCCGCGCTATGCGACGAACTGGCCTCGCATGTGGCTGCGGCATCGAACGAAATCAGCAGCCGCTACTTCTCCCATGCGGACAACCCGCTGGCAGCGAGGCTATCGACATGAGCGCAGAGCTGAGGTTGTCGGTTTCGCACGTCACGACCTATCGCTATACGGTGCCGGTCGAGACGGCACAGCATCTCGCCGCACTCCGGCCGCTCGATTGCGCCTGGCAGCGTGTGCTCTCGCATCGTTTGAAGATCGACCCGGTGCCCGCTTACGAGAGCGCTCACATCGATGCGTTCGGTAACGAGGTGCGTTACTTTTCCTTCGAGGCCCCGCACGACTACCTGGAAGTCACGAGCGAAACGACAGTCGAGTTGGCCGAGCGTTGGGCGGCGCTCGACGTGTGGGCGACACCGGCCTGGGACACTGTCGCCGCCGCCCTGCGTTACCGCGCCGGCGAGCCCTATATGCCCGAGAGCGAATTCGTCTTCGCATCGCCGAACATCGCGCTCGCACCGGAGCTGCGGGCGTACGCGCAATCGAGCTTCGCGCCGGGCACGCCGCTCGCCGTGGGCGCCACCGACCTCATGCATCGGATCCATGCCGATTTCGTCTATGCGCCGCAGGCCACCGAATTCGATACGCCCGCGCTGCGCGCGTTTCATCTACGCCAGGGGGTCTGTCAGGACTACGCGCAAGTGATGATCGGCTGCCTGCGTTCGATCGGCCTGGCGGCTCGCTACGTGAGCGGCTACTTGCGCACGGTGCCACCGGAGGGGACACCGCGGCTCATCGGCGCCGATGCATCCCACGCGTGGGTATCGGTGTTTTGTCCCGGGACCGGCTGGGTCGATCTCGATCCCACCAACGATGTGCTGGCCGATCTCGATCACGTCACGCTCGGCTATGGCCGCGACTATACCGACGTATCGCTGCTGCGCGGCATCATCCTCGGAGGTGGGGAGCATACGGTCGAAGTCGCCGTCCATGTAGCCGCGCAGTAGTCGCGCCCGCGCGCTACCACGGCATCCGATAGACGGTCTGTCCGTTTGCATTCCCATTGGCCGGACCCTTGAACGCGTCGCGATAGGCTGCTTGCGCGGCGGCTTGCGGCGTGCGTGCGGGCCCGTTGTCGGCCCCGGCTGCGCCCCCGTTCGCGTCATCCGCCGGGGGCGGCCGGCGACGACCGCCCGGTGGCAGCGGATCGTAGCCAAGGCCAGGGCCGCCCCCTGTCGGCACGCGCTCGGCCTTCATCAATTCCGTTTGACGCGCTTCGTCCGCGTCGCCCGCCGTTGGGTACGGATTGCTATAGGCGGGGGGGCCGCCCATGAGCGCTTCCTCGTTGCCGATACCGCGCAACTGATTGGCGGTGGTCCGCGCCGCGGCCGCTCGGTCCCCGGCCGTGCCTGGGGCTGCGGCGGCGTTGTTGTTGCGGGCATTGCCGGCACCGGGCGCCCCGGCGGGTGCGCCGGGCGGCTGCGCGGCGAGCGGCGCAGCGGCAAGGAGCGCAACGCATGCCGCCGCGGACACGAGTGCGGCGTGCGCGCTCCGCGCGAGCGCACTTCGCCGCGCGCTCCCTTCTTGCGCCGATCCGGCGCCATGTCGATGCTGCGAAAACAGTGTCACAAGCAGACTCCCTTGTGCAACGTCTGACAGCTCCCATGCTCGCGCGGGCGGACCCTGCGGCGCCGCCAAAACACCGTAACGGCCCGCCATCCGTGCGGCTGCCGACAAATCGTGGCATGCGTCGCGCTCGATAATCCCCGCACGAGAGCAAGAACATTCGAGGGCATCGGCGATGGAGCGCCATATCGACCATGACGAGGCCGCGCAAGCGCGCCTGGACAACGACGACCTGTCAGCGATGCGGGCCGGCAGTGCGCGCGTGACAGGCGCCCCTGCCGACTCGGCCGCCGCACGGCGCGTCATCGACTTGTCGCGGGCGGGCAAGGGCAATTACGTTGCACGCCGCAGCAGGCTGATCGAAGCGATCTGGTTCCTCGTCGAAGCGTGCGTGATCAACAACAAGCTGCTGCCGATCTCCGCTGTTCGCGTTGCGCTGTTGCGCCTTTTCGGCGCGAAGATCGGCACCGGGTGTCGTTTCGTGCATCCGCTGCGCGTGAAGGCACCGTGGAATCTCGAGGTCGGCGATCACTGCTGGTTCGGCGTCGATGTCTGGATCTACAACCAGGCGCCCATTCGAATCGGCTCGCACGTCTGCATCTCACAAGGCACGTTTCTGAGCGCGGGCTCGCATGACATGTCGACGACGATGGATTTGCGCGTGGCGCCGATCGTCATCGAAGACGGCGTGTGGATCACCTCGAAATGCGTCGTGCAGATGGGCGTCACCATCGGGCGTTCGGCCGTGGTCACGCCACTGTCGGTCGTGCATCGTTCGCTGGATGCGGAGGGCGTTTACGGTGGCAATCCGTGCCGGCTCCTGCGCAAGCGCTTCTCATAACACAGATAAAAAGAGCAAACATGACGGTATTGCGTAATTCATCGGATCGTATGCGCAATATTTTTTTGGGCTTTAGTTTCACTGTGCCGCTTATTAGTAATTGAACTGCAATTTCGTTGGCCGGAGGCGGCGCGAAATTGGCCGACGACGAAAATGCACCGGCTCATTATCCCAATAAAACTGGGGAAAAAGAATGTTTGTCGATACGCGCACTGTCGATGAGGGGTACGTCGTCGAAGCTACGGTTTGTATTGTCGGCGCGGGCGTGGCGGGGATTACGCTCGCGCTTGAAATGAATCGGCTCGGCATCGATACATGCCTGCTCGAAAGCGGCGGATACAAGGCCGACGATGAAACGCGGGATTTGTATCGGGGAGAAAATGCCGGCCTGCCATACTCTTTCGCCGATGGCAGCCGTAGCCGTTTTCTCGGCGGGAGCAGCAATTGTTGGGGCGGCTGGTGCCGCCCGCTCGATCCATGGGACTTCGACAAGCGCGAGTGGGTGCCGCATAGCGGCTGGCCGTTCGGGCTCGACGAGCTGGCGCCCTACTATGCGCGCACGCATGCGTGGCTCAAGCTCGGCCCGAACAATTTCGATCCGGAATTCTGGGAGCGCGCGATCGGGCGACCGGACGTGCGCCGCATTCCGCTCCTGACGGGCAAGGTCCGCGATACGGTCGCGCAGTTCAGCCCGCCCGCGCGCTTCGGCAAGCTCTATCGCAGCGCGCTCGAGCGTTCGGCATGCGTACGGGTTTTTCTGCATGCCAATGCGGTCGATATCGAGACCGATCGCACCGCCTCGCACGTGACGGGCATTGCAGTCGCCACGCTATCGGGCCGCCGCATCTCCGTGCGTGCGAAACAGTACGTGCTTGCCGCGGGCGGTATCGAGAACGCACGCATCCTGCTCGCTTCCAACCGTGTGCAGCCGGCGGGGCTGGGCAACGGCAACGACGTCGTCGGCCGGTTCTTCATGGACCATCCGCGCATCATGTCCGCGAGCGTCCGATTCTCCGACGCGTGGGCGCGCAACAAGCTCTACGACATCAAGTTCCATTACCAGAACGCCGCCGTGGCCGCATTGGGCACGCCGATCTCGTCGCAGTTCGCGTTGACGCCCGACGTGCTGCGGCGCGAGCAGCTGCTGAACTCGCGCGTCTGGTTCTTCTCCCTGTTCTACGGTGAGGGCAGCGCCGGTGCCGAGGCGCTGATCCGCTGCAAGCAGGCGCTCTTGAAGAAAGATCAACCGGGGTGGCGCTTGCGCGACGATGTCGCCACGATGGCCGCCCATCCCATCGATACGGTCGGCTTTGGCTTGACGCGGCTTTTTCAGCCGCGTGCGCTGATCACCGATGTCAAACTGCAGGCGATCGTCGAGGCGGCGCCAAACCGCGATTCGCGCGTGACGTTGAGCGAATCGCGCGACCGGCTCGGCATGCCGCGCGTCAAGGTTGCATGGCGGCTCGATTCGCTCGTGCAGCGCACGTTCGACCGGACCTTCGCCTTGATGGCCGATGAACTGCGTGCGAGCGGTGTCGCGCAGGTACGGCTCGACGAGCCGCTCGAGGGCCGTGCGTGGCCGTCGTCGCTCGAAGGGACCTGGCATCACATGGGCACCACGCGTATGCACGATTCTCCGCACGAAGGCGTGGTCGACCGGGACTGCAAAGTTCACGGCATCGACAATCTGCACATTGCCGGCTCCTCCGTGTTCCCGAGCGTGGGCGCCAACTTTCCCACCATCACGATCACGGCGCTGGCGCTACGGCTGGCCGAGCGGCTGGCCTCTTCGCTCGGCAGGGTCGATGCACTCCCGGCGAGCAACGACGCGTACGCGAACGCTGGCAGCAGCGACGCGAAGGTCGATTCCCTGCCGTTCGCCGCCGCGACGCTCTCGCGCATTGCAAAGGAGTGACGAGCGGCCGCTGCGATATCGCGCGATGCGCGGGCTGCCCGCGCGGTCGCGCGGGCACTCAGGGGTCAGGGGCGGAGATCGTCTATGACGACGATAATCGTGCCGAACGCTCGAGCGGATACGTCGGACGCGCCGCATCGGCCTCGAGCACGTCGATCAGCCGCCTGGCGTGCGCTTGCACGGTGAAGCGCTCGCGGAACGTCGCGGCAGCCCGCGTGCGCATGCGCGTGCGCGCTTGCTCGTCGAGCGCGAACCAGCGCCTCAAGTTGCGCTCCGTACCTGCCACGGTATCGGGGGCGACAAACCCCGCCCCATCGCCGGCCACTTCGCGCCAGATGTTGACCTTGTCCGAGATCAAGACGGGCAGGCCGCACGCGAGGGCTTCCACGACGGCGATGCCGAAGTTTTCCTGATGCGATGGCAACACGAACGCATCGGCGGCATAGAAGGCACCCCATTTGAGCTCGCCCTTGAGCATGCCGGCCCAGGTAACGCGTGCCTCGATGCCGGCGCGTCGTGCCTCGTCGCGCAGCGCGGCGAGCGTGTCGTCGCTGCCGGGGCCTGCCAGCACGAGATGCGCATCGCCTGCGAGCTGCGCGAGATTGGCGAACGCGCGCAGCAACAGATCGCAGCCCTTTTTCGGGTGGATGCGGCCGAGAAAGAGAATGAGCCGCTTGCCCTCGAGCTCGGGCCGCGCCGCGAAGAACGCTGCGCGCAGCGGGGCCGCGTGAGCGGGCGGTGCCGCCGTGCCATACGAAACCACCTGCTCGCGCGCGCGATACAGCCAGAACGATTGGCTTGCGAGCACGCGTTCCTCTTCGGTCGTGAACAGGACCGCGCGCGCATCGCGCAGCACGCGGTATTCAGCCCAAGGCCAATAAAGCCACTTCTTCAAATGTTTGAGCGGATACGCGCGCTTGAACCAGGGGTCGAGCATGCCGTGGGCGAACACGTAGTACGGCACGCCGAGGCCTCGCAGCGCGCGCCACGCGGCAAAGCCGTGATACTGCCAGAGGCCGTTGACGACGACGGCGTCGAAGCGCGGCCCGTGTTCGCGCAGCCACGGCACCGCATGGGGCGTGCGTCCGTATTTTCCTTGCGGCGGGCCGAGTCCGGTGACGATCGCACCCGGCTGAGCGAGGAACGGCGCATCGGGCGCATCGAGCGAGGCGATCTCGACCCGATGCCCGAGCGCGGAAAGCGCCTGTACGCTTTGCCGCACGCCTTCGGCCGGACCGCCTGCTTCCGGATCGAGCGTGGCTGTCAACTGAAGGATTCTCATAGCGTTATTGCGGTTCGATACGGTCGTCGTCGCGGCGCTGCGTGAGCGCCGGCGTCGCCGGCATTGGCGGAGCGAGCGACGGCTCGTGCCGGTCGTCTGCGCCGTCCCTCTCTCGCCGTTGCGCGCCGAACGCGGTCTGCGGCACGGGCCGTCCGACCGCCGGTTGATGTCGCATCGGCGCGGGCCTCATCTGCGCTCCCAGCCGACGCAACTGCACGTGCATCGCGATCATCAGTCCGAGCGACACACCGAAGACGAGTCCGGAAAAACGCGGACCGAGCGGATTGCCGCCGATCGAGGTGGCGGGCAAGGCCGCCGTGAGCAAAATCGCGCGGCCGAGCACGGGTAGATAGGGAACATGCGGCATATGCATGCGCCATCGCCGGTAGGTGATCGTGCAACGATAGAGCGCGAAAAGGATGGCTACCGGCATGGCGACGCCGAAGAACAACCCGCCCGCAAAGAACTGATAGACCCAGAAGTTGTGTCCGGCCGACCAGTCATGAATCGCGTAGAAGTCCTTTTTGGTCATCTGCCCTTGCAAATCGGGCAAATAGCTCGGCGAATAGCGGTACTCGTGTCCGTAGCCCATACCGAAGAGCGTCGATACCGGCGTGGACGTGACTTCGTCGTACTGATATTTCATTTCGGCCAGACGGGTGACGGTCGTCGGATCCTTGCCCGTCGTCGTGGCCTTTTCGGCGAAGAAAAGCCGCTGTGTCCAGTGGCCGGCCACCTCCGGAAAAAGCGTGGCCGCCCCGAATGCCATCGCGCCGAGCAGCATCGTGGCCACCGTCGCGCGCAGGAGCGCCCGCACGAGATAGCGCAGCGAAGGCGCGCTCATCCAGACCGCGAGCGCAAAGAGGAGCGCGGTGCCGACGAGCAAAGACCGCGTGACACTGAGCAGTTCGATGAGAATGGTCCCCATGAACAGGACGAGCGTGAGCGCGGTGAACCGCTTTGCGATCACGAACTCGTGCAGCAGCACGCCTTGCAGTCCAAGAAACGTCGCCGATACGATGCGATAGCGCACGTCTTCGAGCGGCCCGCCCGTTGCCATGCCATAGACGAACGTGAAGGCCAGCGCAATGACATTGGCCCAAAACATCGCCTTTTCGAATTGCTCGACACGGCCTTCCTGCCACGGGCGGCAGGCGACGATGAAGCCCATCTGGAAAAGCACGAAGGGCAACAGTACACGCAGGTATTGCCCGATCGGGTTGTCCTGGATCAATTGCGTGACGAGACTGCCGGGAACCGCGAGCGCAATCGCGAGCCAGACGAACGAGCGCAGGCTCGAGCGGTCCGTGATGCGCGGCGCGATCAACATCAGCATCGCCCCACCGGCCAACGCCGGCACCGCCAGCAGGATTTGCGCGAGGTGGCTCGAGGTATCGCTGATGGCCTTGTAGTCCATCGCGAGCGGGCAGATGAAGATCCAGATCCACAGACTCGCGTAGCGGTTATAGCGTGACACGGGATGCCCGGCCAATGTCGATTGATAGGGGGCAGCGGTTGCCATTGGAGTGGTTTCTCCCTGATCGTTGTGCGAGCGTCGTCGCTCGACCTTCCTCCTTCGGCTGACGCAAAAAGCAAGCCACGGGGAATGGTTTTCCTGTCCGACTATAACGTTGGCCGGCTGTTCGAAAGCGCGGCTGGCGGATCGAGACTATCGTTCGGCGTCACGAGGCAGACGGCACTGATGCGCGAGCGCAACGGTCCGGCCCCATGTCGCTGATCGGCGCGATATTGGCGGACGGAGGCAGCGGGAGCATCGGAACATCGCTATAGGCAGCGCGCTTCGGAAACACCGCGGCGCGCAAAGACGATAAAGAGAGAACGAGGTGAAACAGATGGGCACTCTCTTCGGAGGAGCCAAGGCGATCGTCCGAAACCGAACGATCGAACTGGACTTCCTGCGCGGCATCGCGATCATCGCGGTGATGGGCTATCACTTTCATACAGTCGCTACCGGCTTTCGTGTGATACCCATCATCCAATACCCATTCACGCATTTTGGCCGGGAAGGGGTGAACCTGTTCTTCACGCTGAGCGGTTTTCTCGTCGGCGGATTGCTGCTGCGCCAGTACGCGAGCACCGGCGTCATCGATGCACGCCGCTTCATCGTCAGGCGGATCTTCAAGATCTGGCCGGCCTACTATGTACTCATTGCGTTTCATATGGTGGCGGGCCGTCATCCGCTGAGCACGTTCGCCGTGCAAAACCTCACGCATTTGCAGAACTACCTGGGGACGTCGATTTCCCAGACCTGGAGTCTCGCAGTCGAGGAGCACTTCTATCTGCTGCTCCCGGCGCTGCTGCTCCTGTTCGCGCGGTGGAAGCTGCGTGCCAATGCGATCCTCGCGATGCTCGGCTTGATTTGCCTCGCAGTGTTGATCGGGCGTTCGATCGTCGTCGCCAACGGCGGACTCGACGCCGCGTTCTTCCAGACGCAATACCGCATCGACAGCCTGCTCGCGGGCGTCATGCTCGCGGCCGTGTATTGGATGAAGCCCGACCTTTATCGCCGCCTCGCGCAAAAGAAGGGCATGCTGCTCGCGATCGTCGGTTTCCTCGTGGCCTGGCTCGCGTTCGCCACACGCCACGATGCGCTCGACGAGAGCATCGGCTACACCATCCAGTCGGCCGGGTACGTTGCGCTCATCGTCCTCATGCTCGAACATACGGGCGCGATGGCGCGTATGTGGCTCTTTCGCGCGATCGCATGGGTCGGTGTCTATTCGTACGGGATCTATCTCTGGCATTCGATCGCGTTCGCACCGGCCGATATCCTGATCTCGAAGACGAGCGCGCTCGGCTTGCCGGCGCTGGTCATCTGGGCGCTCGCGCTGGCGTTTCAGATCGCGATCGCGATATCCGCGGGGTACATCACGACGCGGCTCGTCGAGTTCCCATTCCTGCTCCTGCGCAACGCGCTGTTCCCGGCCCAAGGCGTCGCGAGCGCCGAGCCGAGCGCACCGGTGCCCGTCGTGCCGAAGACGCCGCCGGCCGAGCCCGAGAACGTGCCTGTCGTCGGCAGCCAGCCGTCGTAGGCGTTGCGCTCAGGCCATCGCTTCTTGCAGCGTGCGTTTGAATTGATCGAGCGTGTTGCGTTCGAGCAGCCGCTCGTGCGCGCCTTCCGGCGCTTGCGTGCGATCGGCCGGATCCGCGCTTCGCGCAAATACCTTTTCGATCGCGGCTGCGATGGAGGGCGGCGAAAGATCGTCGATGACGGGGCCCAGCGTGCCGCCGCGGCAAAACCAGCCTATGAGGCCCTCGGCGGTTGCGATCACCGGTTTGCCGAACCGGTAGGCTTGCACCAGGACGCCGCTCATGCCGTAGTGCCCTTGGTAGCCGAGCCAGACGGCATCGCATGCCGAGAAAAGATCGAACTCCATCTCGTTCGTGATGAAGTGGTCCAATACGACGGGTGCAGGCGTCAAGCGCGGCGCGCGCGTGCGCAGGAATTCGCGCGTTTCGCCGTCTTGTTCTCCGGCCACCACGAGCGTCGGTGCGTCGTGCATCGTTTCGAGCGCCGCCACGAGTTCTCGAATGCCCTTGCGATCGGTGATCGAGCCGTACACGAGCAGATGACGCGCGTCGGGCGCGAGCCCAAGCTTCGCGCGGGCCGCGGCAGGGTCGTCCGCACGCGCGTCGGGAAACGGGTCGGCCAGATAACGCACGACGGCAGCGCGCTGGCCGAGCGCCTGCGCACTCCATTCGCTGAGCGTCGGGTCGATCGACAGCAACGCGCGCATGCCCTTCACACGCACGGCCTGGCGAAACAGGTAAGCCTTCACCGCGTTGACGACGCGCCGATCGGGGGCTTTCACGCCGACCGTTCTGTGATGAAACGATGAGCGCATCGTGATGCCGATCCAGGGAGCGCCGCCGAACGGCGAACCGAGAAACGGCAGCGCGTAAAGAAAGTAGTCGACGTAGGGCACGACGACGAGCGAGACCGGCTGGAACTGTGCGATGAGCCGGTACGCGTAGCGGAAATAGCGGTGATGGCGCACATATGAAATGCGCTCGAGACCGGCCGCACCGCCGGGCCGCTCCTGCTGCGGATCGACGAACGCGATTTCGAGATCGTCGCGCGCGGCGCTCGTGATCTTGCGCGCGAGGCGATGGTCCTCGTTACGCGATTCGGTCACCACGACGCAACGATACCCGGCATCCGTGTACGCTTCGGCCGCCCACTGCGCGTACCGCCATCGATGTCCGGTGAAGTTGGGCTCGATGACGAGCACGGTGTCGCGCGGTGTCGGTTTGCACGTCGCATCGGGCAGTGCCGCCGGCACCGCTTCGGGTATGGCGCGTGCGCCGGGGGGAGAAATGTCGTTTTGCATCGTCTCGTCGCTCTCGTCGGTCTTGCGGCCCGAAGCTGTTGGGACACGGTGACCGTACCACCGGCTGCGTTACGTCATCCGTCATTTTTGCTCACGTCATGGCGGAAAAGAACAGGTCGTCTCGCCAGGATGGCGGGTCGGGCCTACTAGATGGCGCCCCTAGCCGCCGTCTACAAGGTACTTTGTGCTTTCTACTTCTGAATCGGGGCAGTTTTTCCAACGTGAGCGCATCGTGGGGCAGGGAAGTGAGATCGAGCATGTTTGCGACGCTATCGATGCGAGCGGGGCTGGGCACGAGCGCGGCCACGTGGGTATTGCTGCAGCAGGTCGCGGTGCGTGGCCTCGTGGCGCTCAAGTTTCTCGCCATCGGGCGCATTCTCGGGCCGACCGCGATCGGTAGCGTCAGTGTGGCGCTGCTTGCCGTGGCCATCGCCGAGTCGCTGTCCGACACCGGACTTGCGCAAGCGGTCATCCAGGGGCGGGAAGCCCCGACGCACACCGAACTGGGCGCAGTGTGGACAACGCTGATGGCGCGGGGCGCGTTCGTCGCGTTGCTGCTGCTCGCGCTCGCGCCGGTGATGGCCGCGCAATTCCATCTCGATGGATCGATCCTGCTGCTGCAGCTGGCCGCGGTGTTGCCGCTCTTGCGCGGCGCGGCGTCGCCGACTTACTTCGTCGTGCAGCGCGAGCGCCGTTTCAAGCACATTGCCGCGGTCGAGATCGCCGCGGCGTGTGCCGATTGCGCAGTGGGCCTGTTGCTGGCCATCGCGGGCGCCGGCGCGATCTCCGTGTTGATCGGCATGGCGCTCGGCGAGGCGATCAAGAGCACGCTGACCTGGGCGACGATGCGACCGCGCCCCCCCATCGCGCTGCGCTGGCATGGCATTGGGCACTATGTCGCGTTTTCCCGCTGGATTTGGGCGAGCAGTGTCGTGAACCTCGTGCTCAATCAGTTCGACAAGCTCGTGGTCGGCAAGATGCTGGGACCGGCGCAGCTCGGTGCCTATCAGATGTCGTCGCGCCTCGCGCAGATGCTGCTCGCCGACGCCGCGATCGCCATGTCGCAATACCTCTTTCCGACTTTCTCGGCCCATCATCGAAGCGACGCGGCGCGCGCCGCACGCATTTTTCAGCTCTATCTCGTGGCCGCCGGCTTCGGGCTCGCGCTGATCGTCGTGCTGTTGCGATGGCTCGCGGCGCCGCTGTTTTCGCTCGTGCTCGGACCGCAATGGATGCCCGCGGTGCCGCTGTTCCGAATCTTCGTCATCAACATGGCGTTGGGCGCATTGATCGCGGTGCTCGTGTCGTACCTGCGAGCCGTCGGCGATGCGCGCGCGGCAACGCAGGCTTCCGTGATGCAGGTCGTCGTGCTGTTCTCGGTCGTGCCGCCCGCAACCCACTACTGGGGCGTGACCGGCATTGCCGGGGGAATGACCGCGGGACTCGCCACGGCAACGCTATGGATGCTGTACCGAACGGTAAAGGCCAGATGATGCGGATTCTTCATCTCGTGCTCGCACCGCGGTTATCCGGCGCAGAAGTGCTCGCCACCGAGCTCGCCTTGCATCAGCGGGCCGAGGACCACCATGTCTCGTTGACATCGCTGTTGCCCGCGCATGACGATTTCGAGCAATTGCGGCGCCAGCTTGCGCAAGGCGACGTGCCGTGCCGCTTTCCGCTCAAGCGGCACGGTATGGCCGGCAAGCTCTGGCATCTTTACCGGGTCATTCGCATCGTGCGGCCCGACGTGATCTTCGCGCATGCGACGATACCGGCGTTCTATGTCCGTGCGTTGCCGATCGCAACGCCCATCGTCTACATCATGCATTCGGCAACGAACGACTTCGAGCGGAACCTGTTCCGACGCGTCGAGCGGATTTTGTCGGCGCGTGCGCGCGCGGTGGTCGGCGTTTCGCGCACGAACGTGGACGACTACATCGCCACGGTGGGGCCACACCCGCACATGATCGTGATTCCGAACGGCGTCGACCCGGCGCGCTTTCTTCACGACGCCGCGGACGAAGCGAGTGGCGGCGCTCCGCAAATCGTGCAGATCGGACGTTACACGGCGATCAAGAACCAGTTGCAGACCGTGCGCGCGTTCGCGCAAGTGATACGCGAAGTGCCCGACGCCCGGCTCCTGCTGTGCGGCGTGATCGAAGATCCCGCTTACCATGCGCAAGTGATCGAGCTCGTCCTGATGCTCGGTCTCACGCATGCCGTGGCGATAGAGGGCCCGCGCACCGACGTCTCGCGGATGCTCGCGCAAGCGAGCGCATTCGCGATGCCTTCGCACTCGGAGGGGCACAGCATCGGATTTCTCGAAGCGCTCGCATCGGGCATTCCGGTGGTGGCGAACACCATCGAGCCGTTCCGTTTCGCGAACGACTTTCCGGGCGTGCAGCTCGTCGACACCGATGACACGGCCGCCTACGCGAGCGCACTCGTCGCGGCGCTCAATCAAAGCCGCGTACGACGCGAACTGACGGGGCTCACGCTCAAGGATTCGGCCGATCGCTATCTCGATGTCGCTCGCAAAGTGGTCCGTCAAGGCGTCGTTTTCTGATCATCCGGACATCGTGCGCGCCGCGCACGCCGTCGATGCAGGCATGGCGTCAGCGCGATGTCACAGCACGACGAGCCGCACGCCGATCAGTACGAGCACGCCCGCCAGCAGATTGCGTAGCAGCGTTTCGGGTGCGCGTGCCGATAAGTGGCTGCCCAGCGCGATGCCGGGCAGCGAACCGATCAGCAGCGAGAGCAGCATCATCCAATCGACCGAGCCGAGCAGCCAGTGCCCCATGCCCGCGGCGAGCGTGAGCGGCACGGCGTGGGCGATGTCGGAGCCGACGATGCGCGCTGTCGGCAGCGACGGATAGAGCAGCAACAGCACCGTCACACCGATGGCGCCCGCGCCGACCGACGTCAGCGAGACGAGCACGCCGAGCACGGCGCCCGTCAGGATCGTCAATGCGGTGGTGCTGCCGGCGGAAGGCTGGCGTCGCGTGCGGGCCGCGAATCGCATCAGCTGCGGGCGGAACACGAGCGCGATCGACGTGATCAGCAACGCGGTGCCGAGGATATGCTGCAAGAGCGCTGTCGCGCGCGGCGAGTGGATGCCGTGATGCTGGAGCCACCACAGCGTGAGCGCCGCTGCCGGCACACTGCCGGCGGCGAGCCGGCCCGTGATACGCCATTCGACCGATCCCTTGAGACCGTGTACGAGCGTGCCCGCCGATTTGGTCGCGGCCGCGTAGAGCAGGTCGGTGCCGACGGCCGTCGCCGGATGCACCCCGAACAGCAGAACGAGCAGCGGCGTCATCAGCGAGCCTCCGCCGACGCCGGTCAATCCGACCAGGAATCCAACCGCAAGGCCGGATACGGAGTACAGGAGATCGATATGGGGCAGAGCCATGTGCGATAGGGTGTGGCCGCGACAAAGCGGCGCGAAAGGACCGGAAAGCGGATCGAAAGCGGCGACGCGGTGGCGCTGCACACGCACGATCGACGCGCGAAAACAGCCATTGTCGCAAAAGTGGCGCCGGAACGCTCGAT
>Ga0105240_10001587_pt1 | contig 38589 bp, 40 predicted proteins | sample KBSC54metaG_FD_80426 | JGI IMG/M metagenome (GOLD analysis project Ga0105240, IMG submission 80426) | Corn rhizosphere microbial communities from Kellogg Biological Station, Michigan, USA - KBS C5-4 metaG | ecosystem: Host-associated > Plants > Roots > Rhizosphere > Soil | place: Michigan, USA... | reverse complement strand
GCTGTTCGAGCAGTCGTACCCGCAATAAAATGTTCAATCAAACGGTGTTGTTTGTCCCTGCTTAAACGACTCTTCCGCATCTAAACCACATAACCCTTCTCAAGTTATCTGGTACAGCCCCAAATTTTATTATAAGTCGCCCGTTGTCTGCATGGCCATAATGCCACCTGTCAGGTTGCGTACATGTGTAAACCCATTTGATTTCAACAGGTTAAGTGCCTTTGTGCTGCGGCCGCCGGAACGGCAATAGACCACAATTTCGCCTGCTGGAATTTCCGCCAGGCGCTGTTCCAGTTGGGGCAAGGGGATTAAATAAGCGCCTTCAATTCGGCTTGCGGCGAATTCGTCGTCATTGCGTACATCCAACAAAAAGGGTGGCCGGGCAGAGGCCAGTTCGGCGCGCAATTCATCAGGGGTAATTTCAGGCAGGGTTGCGGACATGATACTTCCTTTTGCTGGGGTGATGTTTCGCTGATTACGGCATGCGGCGCAATCCGGGTCGCGCGCGGTTTTGATCTTTTTAAATTCCATGCTCAGACTATTCAGACGCAAAATATAATCTGTCAAAGGCTTGCCCACTTTTAAAATGATTTTTAAAACTTCCATCGCTTGCATCGTGCCGATGATACCCGGCACGGGCCCCAACACGCCGATTTCATCACAAGCGGGCGCGACGCCGGATGGCGGCGGCGCGGGATAAAGGCAGCGATAGCAAGCATTCTGGCCAGGCAACATAACCCCAATTTGCCCTGCGAAACGTTCCACATTCCCCCATACCAGTGGTTTTCCTATTCGTGTGGCGGCGTCATTAATCAGATAATGCGTAGCAAAATTATCGGTTCCATCCAAAATAATATCGTACTGCGAAAATACGTCCGGCGCGTTTTCCTGGGTCGCCATTTCCGAATGTAATTGTAAATGAATATGCGGGTTCGCAGCATGCAAGCGCTGCGCCGCTGTATCTGTTTTCGATTGACCCACATCGCCTGTCGTATAAATAATCTGGCGCTGTAGGTTGCTAATTGAAACCGTATCACCATCCATTAACCCCAAAGTGCCGACACCCGCTGCGGCCAGATAAAGCGCAGCTGGTGCGCCCAACCCGCCCAGGCCGACAATTAAAATACGTGCAGCCCTGAGGCGCGCTTGCCCTACCGGACCGACCTCCGGCAAAATCAATTGACGCGCGTAACGTAAATTTTGATCATCAGACATTAGGTGTCATAATTAAACACAATGTTCCTCATTTCCAATGCCTTTCGCACTATCGTTGCCGGAAACAGATTGCTATAGGATCGAAGGATGTCTCTTACGCATCATGAACGTGGCCACCAGACACAAAAAGCTGCCCTTGTCAGTCTTTCCGTGGGGCTCAGCATTATTGCGTTACAGCTTTTCGCCTATTTTCAGACAAATGCGCTGGTCATGTTGGCATCGATGTTAGAATCTGTGGGGGATGCCATTGCGGCCGCGACGTCTTTTTATGCGCTGCGAATCGCGCACCGCTCGCCTGACCGCAATCACCGCTGGGGTCATGGCAAGGCAGAACCGCTGGTTACATTGGGGCAAGCGATGTTTATCGCCGGCTCAGGCATTTATTTTCTTATTCAATCGGCTGCGCGACTAATTTTACCCGAACCGATTGAGGCCACGGGTATCGGTATTACGGTGATGCTGATTTCCAGTGCACTTATTCTTGCCTTATTAATTTATCAGCACCGTATCGTCGACCGGACCCACAGCATGTCGATCAAGGCTGATTTTGTGCATTATCTAAATGATATGATTGTGAACGGTATCGTGATCGTGGCGCTGTTGTTATCGGCCATTGTCGATTGGAACTGGTTTGACGGTGCAGCGAGTATGATTGTTTCGATTTATATTTTATATTCCGCCTGGAAACTGGCGCGCGCGGCAGCCAGTGAATTGATGGATCTGGAAATGGATGATGAAAGCCGTCACATTATTTCCGAAATTATTCTGGCGCATCACGGGGTTTCGGGCTTGCATGATTTGCGCACGCGACGTAGCGGACCTGATATTTTCATTGACGCGCATGTTGAAATGTCGGGCCACCTATCGCTTCAGGAAGCCCACTACATTACCGAATTACTGGAAGCAGCACTGCGCCGCCGCTTTCCGAACGCCCAAATTATCCTACATCAGGAACCAACGGGAATAGACGATGAAAAGTTGGATAAAGTAATCGGACAAAATTAGAATGGGGTGTTTCTAATTATTTCCTGCGCTTAATTCGGTTAACTGTTTTGTCATATTAGGATTATTCCAGCCTGGATCACCGGAAATTTTTCGTATCATCCGGCGTTGTTGATCAATTAAAATACTTTCCGGCACATCCGCAGTATTGAAGGTTTTTAACGAAATGTCCTTGTTATGGTCCCAAACCCAATAGACATGTGGATTATTCATGGGCTGCAAACGGCGGATGAATTTCTGCATTGCCTCATGATTATCGTCAATAGAAACAGCAATCAGCGCGAGTTTCCCATGTGCCTTTTGAATTTGTTTCAACAGCGCGGGGAATTCTTCCTGACATGGCGCGCACCAGGAAGCCCAAAAATGCAAAATAATGCCATTCTCCGGCATGCGGTTAATATTAAAATCATACGTTTTTTTATTTTCTGCCGTAAATGTAAAATCTGGTACCCTTCCGAAAACATTCGCTTCCTTTGTGACGGGCGCCAGTTCCGTTCGGTGCCAGGTGTCATAAATCACCGCCAGGCCGCATAGGGCGATGATTACAATCAAGGCCAAGAGTTTTGTCTTCATGCCTCGGGACCCTGGCGCCGCAAGATGAAAGCGCATGCGGCAATAAAAATGGTTTCAATGCTCACGAATAAAAACAAATTGAATGCGATTCCTGATATAAAACCGTATGAATGCAGACCAACACTCAGCAAATTAACACCAAACCAGGATAGCGCAACAGTGATCAACGTGCCCGCCGCCGCCATGGCAAAACCATTGGCGCGCAGCAGGCCAGACAAACGGCCATGCAGCATCGACAATAACCATAGGACAATTAGTAGCGCGCCGTTTTCCTTTGGGTCCCAGCCCCAAAAGCGCCCCCAAGATTGATCCGCCCAGATGCCGCCCAATACTGTTCCTGTCAGCGTAAAAAACAGCGCGACGAGTGCTACTGTCAGCATCATGCGCGAAGTCGCCTGGTGCATCTCATGCCGGACTGGACGCAGGATTTTTTGCAGCAGATAAGCATGCCCCAAAATTCCGGTCAGTAAACAACAACCATACCCCGTGGTAATCGCAATCACGTGCGTGGCCAGCCAGAAATTGGTATTCAGCACGGCGACGAGGGGCTCCATATTATCAGCGGTGGTGACAAAGGTCATGCCGATGGTCTGTAAAATAAAACCGCTGAGCGCGCCGATGGCAATGCCCAGACCGCGACGGCTTCGTGCTTCTAATAAAAGTGAGCCTGCCACAACGACCAGGCCGACAAAAATGATAGACTCGTACAACGTGCCAACTGGCGGGCGCGCCATAATATAAATGCGCAATATTTCACCTGTTAAATGCAGTACAAAACCGCTGCATAGTAATACAGCGGAAAGCGGATGAAACGTACGCCGCCGCGCAGCGTAAGGTATCAGCAGCGCCACCAAAGCAGCCAGATAAAAACCTAAACTGATTTCAAACAGATAGGCGTGATTATAAATATACTCTGCTGTCAGGGTATGCGGGCGAATTTGTTTTTCCGCCAAAGATAAATTTTGCTGTGAAATATCCCTGGCCGCCGCCGTCCATTCTGCCGGATTATTATTCTGATACGCCTGCGCCATTCGTGCCCAGGATTGCAGTAGCGCCGCCGTTTGTGGCGCGCCCTGGCCAGCCTGCAGCATCGCCCACGGCGACAGCCATTCTGTATTATCTTTTTGCCAGGCAGGCGGGATGATGCGTAAAAGTTGGCTTTGTTTGTCCTGTTCCATATGCTCTAGCATCAGGCCAATCTGCAGCAATGCAATTTGCTGGCGGGTCGGATGGTTGCTTATATTATTCAATATGGGCCGCGCCGCCGCCAGATATGCCGCCTTGTGTCGCATCATTCCCAGATAAGAAAATTTTTCACCAGTGGGCAGACCCATTTTTTGCGCCAATGCTGTATCGCCCACTTCAAAGACCGGCAGTAGCAGCGATAACGAGCGGCTGATATCCAGAAAAACCGTCATGTGCGTGTAAAGGGTGATTAATTGTCGTTGCGCCGGGTCGGTAATATTTTTCGGATCAGCCGATAGCAGACTATTCACGATTTCCCGATGTTTCGCCATCGCTGTGGCTATTTCCGAAAAAGCATAACGGTGGCCGGGATGGTCCGCCAGCGCCAACGCATGCTGAACTTCAAGGCCATTAATTTTAAACACGGCACGATGATAAGCTCGGTCGGGCGCGAATAATAATTCCGCCAGCCATTCATCCGCCGTTATGCCATCAATAGACGTGCTGCCGGAAAAAGCGGTCAAATAAAAACACGCAAAGCTGTCCAGCGGTTCGATACGTCCATTATGCTGCACGGGCAGTTGCGCGAAAATATCGTTATTTAGGTGCGAATTTTCTGCCGCCCATGCTGACTGCACACCGAGCAAACTAAATAACAAAATGAATAGGTATTTCATGGTTCGGTACTTTCACTGCGGCGGCGCCATAACAACCGCTGTGTCAGATGAATTAATATGCCAATCGCCATGATTGCGCCCGCCAAATAGGGAAACAGCCGCCCGGTATTTTTCACCACCGCCAATACGGTTGCAGTTTGTCTGCCCGTGCTTTCCAAAAAAGAAGATTGATACAGCGTATAACCTTTATAGCGCAGCGGTTCATTCATGCTGATCAGGCTGTGCCACAAAATACCGTGATCATTGACCATGACATCCGATTGAAAGGCGCGCGGCTTATCCGTGCCGGGGTAAAAATCTTCCTGAAAATGCAAAAGCTGCACGGAAAAGGGGAGGGGCATATGCGCGGGCCGCAGATCTAGAAAATATTGCTTTCCCGCAATGGTAATGATTTCCGGAATCGGCATGTTTGGGAAAATGGCATATAGCCCATCGCGGTCGCCCGCATTTTGTAATTGAAACGTCAGGCCGGCGCGGTTTTGTTCTTCCACCGGGTCATGTGGCGCGGGCTTCAAAACAAAATTAATGGCCACACCATGCGGATTGCCTTCCGTAATCGGTTGCGGCAAACGCACCAAATCGCAATTCCGGCACCAGGTGGTTGGCGCAATGATAAAGGGCAAAGACGGATCGGCCAGTGCGCCGCTCGCATTTAATTGCGCTTCGGAAAATATAGTTTCTGGATGCCCCGGCGCATTCAATACTGTCACCGCCAATTCCACGTGCTGGTCGTTTTCCATATAATTTCGGCTTTCGCCTGGCGGGATCAGCATTGTGCCTTCGCGGCTGAAGCGCGCCGTTAAAAATCCGCCCAGTAATAAAACCGCCGCACCGATGTGAATAATGATCGTACCCAAATATTTGAAACTCCAACGCTCCAAAATCAATCGGCACATGAGGCCGATGAAAATAACAGCCGTTACTGTCAATAGGCCAGGCAGCGGAACCATATGCCACAGCCAAATAATGTAAGATGAAAAAAACTGCTGCTGTGCCGCGTATAACCCATCCGTTTTTTCCGCAATCGTGCCCCAGATTAGAATCACCATCAGCCACAGCAGCGTGATGGCGAACAGGCGCGCCTGTGCCATCAGGCGGATGCATTTCAGGCCCGCAGTTTTTAGATCGGCAATGATAGATTTTTGCATTTCTGATAAATAACCTACGCAATGCAACGGGTGAAAGCAAACCCCTCAATCGGAGCGAAATTCGCTTGCCGCCACACCGCTCACCGCTTATCATAAGCGATGCAATCTTTTACCCAGGCACGCACGGCGGTTGATGAACTTATCCGCATTTATGCAGAGCAAACCGCCCACCTGAAAACGCAATTGCGCGACTATGTGCATGCGGGAACCTTGCCGCAAAAGGCGCGCGGTTTTTATCCGGAGATCCGTATTCAGGTGGAAGGTGCCGCGCAAATTGATCCGCGCTCATCATTTGGGTTTGTCATGGAAACGGGACACTATAGTACCACCGTTACGCGTCCGGAAATGTTGAAGGATTATTATCTGGAGCAAATCGGGCTGATTATCGAAAATATGAATGTGCCGGTACAGGTGGGCATCAGCACCACACCCATTCCGGTTTTATATGCCTTATCTGATGAGGAATTGCGTGCTCTGGCGATGACGCCGGACGCGCGGGACCGTCTGCCGAACTATTTCGATGTGCCGGGTGGTGAAAATTTTGATGACGCAATTGTGGATGATTGTTGGTTGCCGACGTTGGAACGGCCCGGGCCGCTTGCGCTATTTACGGCTCCGCGCACCGATTATTCACTCGTACGGTTGAAACATTACACGGGCACGCCCGCGATTGATTTTCAGGATTTTGTGATCTTTACTAATTATAGATTTTATATGGAACAGTTTGAATTGTTGGCCCAAGAAATTTTGCAATCGCGCGGGCCGGATGAATTGCAATTATCCTATGACGCTTTTATAACGCCAGATTACCGTTTGGAAATGACACCCGGTGGCGTGCGGCGCACGGATCATCCGCTGGGGCGCGAACCACAAATGCCGACCTATCATTTGAAACGCGCGGGGCATAAAGGCATTACGATTGTAAATATCGGTGTGGGTCCGTCCAATGCAAAAACCATGACCGATCATATTGCAGTATTGCGGCCAGATGCCTGGATCATGCTTGGCCATTGCGGCGGCCTGGCAAATACCCAGCGCATAGGGGATTATGTTTTGGCGCATACCTATGTACGCGACGACAGGATTTTGGACGATAAACTGCCGCTGCACGTACCCATTCCGACGCTTGCGGAAATGGAAATAGCGATCAAGGGTGCGATTGCTGAGGTTACAGGTAAACAGAATTACGAATTAAAACAGCTGGTACGTACGGGCGCGGTTCTAACAACTGCCGATCGCAATTGGGAAATTGAAGGCCACGAGCAAATCCGTTTCAATCATCACCAGACGCGTGCGATCGCGGTGGACATGGAAAGCGCAACTATTGCGGCCAACGGTTTCCGTTACCGCGTGCCCTATGCAACATTTTTATGTGTGTCTGATATGCCGCTGCATGGCTTGCCGAAAATGCCGGGTATGGCGGATCAATTTTATGAAACGCAGCGCGATCAGCATTTATTAATCGGTTTGCGCGCGATGGAAAAGTTAATTGCTGAAGATCAGCGGCGGTTGCATTCCCGGAAACTTCGTGGGCCGTATGAGCCTGCGTTCCGTTAGGATTATTCGATGAATAAAGACCGTTTGCTGGCTTTTTCCGACGGGGTTATCGCCATCATCATTACCATTATGGTGTTGGAATTGCATGTGCCACGCGGTGCGGAATTGCCCGACCTCTATCCATTGCTGCCGGTTTTTATTAGTTATGTGATTAGTTACGTTTTTATTGGTATTTATTGGAATAATCACCACCACATGATGCATGCCGTGCACCAAATTAGTGGCAGTGTGCTGTGGGCAAATTTGTTTTTACTTTTTTGGCTGTCGTTGATCCCCTTCATTACCAGCTGGATGGGCAACAATAACTTCGCACCCATCCCGGTTGTATTATATGGCGTGGTATTATTGATGGCGGCTTTAGCCTATTATATTTTAGAAAAAAATTTAATTCAGTATCCAGCGGAGAATAAAGCCTTGGCACATGCAACCGGAGACCGGCGCAAGGAAAAGTTGTCTTTGCTGTTATATGCTGCCGCACTGCCGCTTGCCTTCGTGCATCCGTATATTTCTTTGACAATTTATTTGGTCGTGGCCGGAATTTGGCTGGTACCGGACCGGCGGATTGAGCGCAAATTGCAAAGCAAGCCATGAAATTTTTATCAAAGGCAAAAGAAATTTATAAGCGGCGCGGATTAAAACGTGCGGCGGATTTTTTGCTAGGCACCATGCGGGCAGGGCAGGCGGGGCATGCATGGTTAAATTTTATGGACCAGGATTTTTGCGGCTTATCTGAGGTCTTGCATTTAAACCTAATGCAAAAACCGTTTCGGCCCTATTTACGGCGCTGGTTCAACCCAGCGCAGCGTACAGAAATTTTATGTTATCATTATACTTTACTGAATCAAAAAATCGCTTCGGAAAATATATCTACCTTGTTAACACAGCCGGGTATTCGCTTGGCGCGATTAACCGGAAAATCCGGTGCGACTTACAGCATCTATTTGGGCAATAGCACGACCAAAGAAGGCGACATGGATATTTTTTATACGGATGATCACACGGGTGCTTTTTTATCAACCATGACAGGCACCTTTGCGCCGGATGGATTTTATATCGGCGGGTTGCGTGGCGTTAAACCGCCGCTTGGTAAAGCCGAAATTGTTTTCGCCACGCGCGATTTGCATGGTTTGCGGCCGAAACATGCTGCGCTGCATGCGGCCTGTGCGATTGCGGATTGGTTCGGTGCGCCTGCGCTGATTGCGCCCACTCGGCGCAATCATATCACCTGGCGTTTTGGTATGGCGAGCCGGGAGATTTTGGCGAATTACGATGCATTCTGGCAGGAATTTAGCGATACCCGCCGCGATGACGGTGATTATATTTTGCCTGTTGTACTGCCATGCCGTGAGGCTGCGGAGGTAAAAAGTAAAAAACGCGGTGAATGGTTGAAGCGCCACGCACACTTGGATGAAATGGCTTCACAAATCATAAATAACCTAAATCTTTTGAAAAAATAATAATAAGCAGATTTACGCACTGCTTATGTTATTGCGTGCAGCCTGCAATCGCATCCTGATGCCTATTCTTATATTTTAAAATGGTTCCACAACATAGGAGTGAACATGAATAATCAAACCTTTGATGGTTCCATGAAAGAAATGGGCGCCAAAATCAAAAAAGAATGGTCCAAAATGACGGATGATGATTTGGGCTATTTGGAAGCCAATCGCGATGAATTTTTTGCGCGCCTGGAAAAGAAACAAGGTATCGCACGGGATGAGGCTGAAAAACGTCTGAAAGAATGGAATAAAGCAGCTTAATATTGCTTTTTCCTGTTACGGCCAGTCTGTGGGTGCCTTTGGTTTCTGCAGACTGGTTTTTCGTATGCCTCTCTTTCTTTATTGAAAATTAACGTGTACTGCCTCTATATCAATCGCTTTTTTGCGGGTAAATGATGTACGTATCTGATAATCTAAATACCCCGTGTTAATTGCTAAAGTTCTACAACTTACGGCCCCTTTAAGGAGGCTTAAATGGCAAGATCGACCCTCAAAGTTTATGAAGAACTTCTCGAAAACAGTCTCTGTGAATCGGATGGACGAGAACTAACAGCGCGCAAAATGATCACGACCCTGGTTCACTTGGCCGGGCTGGCAGAGCGGATGAATCTGATTTACCTGAACGATATGTCAGAAAATATACGGGATATGATTATTGACCATAATCGGATGTCGGTGAACAAGGTGTATGTGCCCACCATCAATCTGCCTAAAGCCACAAACCGCTAGCAATAAAAAACGCGGCCGAAGCCGCGCTTTTTAGATTCTATAATTAGTTGCTTAAGCAGCGATATCCGCCGGATCCAATTTAACACCTGGCCCCATGGTGGAAGTCAGCGTGATTTTTTTCACGTAATTGCCTTTGGCACCCGTCGGTTTCGCGCGCATGATCGCATCCACAAATGCTTTCACGTTTTTCTCCAGCGCGGCTTCGGTAAAGGATGCTTTGCCCACACCGGCTTGGACGATGCCCGCCTTTTCCGCGCGCGCTTCCACGCTGCCGCCCTTGGCGTCTTTAATGGCCTTGGCCACATCCATTGTCACGGTGCCGAGTTTTGGGTTCGGCATCAGGCCTTTGGGGCCCAATATTTTACCCAGCTTACCAACCACACCCATCATATCGGGTGTCGCGACGCAGCGGTCGATTTTATTAATATCGATCTGGCCGCCGTTGATTTGATCCACGATCTCATCACCGCCGACAAAATCTGCACCTGCAGCTTTAGCTTCATCCAATTTGGGACCCTTCGCAAACACCAGAACGGTATTGGTTTTACCGGTGCCTTCGGGCAGGGATACCATTACGCGCACCTGTTGGTCGGATTGTTTCACATCAATCCCCAGGTTCATGATGATTTCGATGGTTTCATCAAATTTTGCTTTTGCGTTGGATTTCACCAATGCAACTGCTTCAGCCAATTTGTAAGCTTTGTCTTTATCCACGGCGGAGCTGGCCGTTTTCATGCGTTTACCTTGTGCCATCGCTTAGTCCTCCACCTTAATGCCCATCGCGCGCGCGGAACCTTCAACAATTTTCATCGCGGCCTCAATGCTATTGGCGTTCATGTCGACCATTTTCTCTTCGGCAATTTTGCGGATGTCCGATTTTTTCAGCGTCGCCACAAATTCTTTGCCCGGCAGCTTGGAACCGCCCGTAATGTTCGCAGCCTTTTGCAGGTAATGCGTCGTCGTTGGTTTGGTGAAGGCGAACGTAAAGCTTTTATCGCTGTAAACCGTGATTTTGGTCGGCAATTTAATGCCGACTTCCATCTGCGCGGTTTGCGCGTTAAACGCCTTGCAGAACTCCATGATGTTCACGCCGGCCTGGCCGAGGGCCGGGCCGATAGGGGGTGACGGGGTAGCCTTACCCGACGCCACATTTAGCTTGATCACGCGATCAATCTTTTTTGCCATGATAGTCTCCTGTTAAAGATTGCAGAAGCGGTGGTATGGGGCATGGCGTCCCCTTCCACCAGGGAAAGGCGTTTATAGGCGCTTTGGCGGACAAAAGTAAAGGGAAATTTAAGGATTCAAACCGCCCGGCGCTGACTTTGTTGGATTAGCTTGTGGGGTAGGGGTGCGAATTGCAAAACAGGTGATGGTCCCATTCGTAAGACTGCTTCCAAGGGCGGCGACTTCTTTTTCCGACATTTCAGAAAATTCTCGGGTCTGATCATTAAATGTCATTGTTCCTGCAACTTGATCCTTAATTCGATCCCGATAAACGTCTAAACTCGCACCTCCCCTATATTCTGAATAAAAGGCATGCGGAACACTAGAGATATTCGGTGCCCCTTTAACAAGGGAATAGCTTAATGCATCCAGTGCATACCCTTTATCAGCATCTGCCGGTTTAATATATGTCGTGGTTCCATATGAGTTGGAATCAGATGCAGTAAAAATAATATTTTCATGTCATCTTGGAGGGCTAGGTCAATTTTAATATCACTGAATGCAATCTGTTTACCTCTAAAAGCATTATCATTTGCATGATTTGGGAATGTACCACTATAAAATATTTTTTCGATGACTGATTTTGGAGGTTCAATTGATTCCTGGTAGCATAAACTGAGGAATGAAACAAATTTTGCCACGGCTAAGAACAGAGGTATAGCTAGCCCGGTCCCAGTTTGACGTTTTGTGAGCTTCATGTTTTTTCCTGAATTAATTAATAATTGTTATTAGCCAAAAATGTAGGAATAATGCAAGAAATTTAATGTCCATGCCGTGAGACAGAGTTGAGAAATAGCCGCTATGCCCTTAACAAAAAAGCCAGTCCGTGGTGAACCGAAAGGTTACGCGGGCTGGCCGATGTATGGAAAAGAGCGATCACAGATCGCACAATTTCCATTCTATAAATATATCAGAAAAATTGTAAAAATGCGATATTGGTTCGGGCGCCCAAAAGCTTAATTTAGCGGGATATTCACGTGTGCAGTATAGCCCCAGGAATCCTGGGGAATATTGTATTGCGTGCCGGTGTGTGCCCGGGCTTCATCCATTTCTGCCGCGGTTAACAGGCGGCCCTGATAGGCGCCAAAACCGGTGTCAAAAGCCTTATTCTCGTTGTAATTGTTATAAGTGTCGTGCTGCGGTTCCCAGGTTCTATAGGGGCTCCAGCCGTCGCTATTCTGGGCGGCCTGGGCGCACAGGGAGCATAGGGGCAGGGCGACCAGCGTCAAAATGGCTAGCGCCGCGATAAATATAGTTCGGGTGTGGTTGGTCTTCATGGTTGGTTTCCCTGAATATCCCATGCTACCCTTTAATTATCCCGCCATTCAAATAAAAAAATGATGCGAATTGTTACAATTACAGCTTTCCGCAAGGGGGGTATTCCATCTTAGTTTTTCGGCTGCCAAACCTTTACCCACGGTTAAGGCGCGCACCTATTTTTCCGGTGGTTCTTTTATCTGCTGTTGCATTGCGATTTCGGTTCGAAGCTTTGCATTCAGATCGATTAACGCATTTGTCCGCTCCGTCACTTTTTGCTCAAGTTGCGCGTTCAGGTCGCGTAATTTTTCTTCCGCTTGCTGTTTATCGCTGACTTCCTGTGCAAGCCGTGTATTCAAATCACGCAAGGTTTCTTCGTTGCGCTGCTTACTCGCCACCTCTTTTTCAAGTTCGCTGATGCTCGGCAATGACAGAACGCGTGGGATCAGCGGCCACAATAGGATGGCCGTGGGAACCGATACCAGCGCTGTTAAAATTTTGCTGACAGTTTGCAGGCCATAAAGCGGCACCCAAAAAGTCATAGCGTCCATCACATGGGTCGTCCCGCATAATAAAATAAATGCCCCGAACAGGATGAATATCCACGGAAAGACCAAATCCTTGCGCTTCGCAACGAATGCAAGCAGAACAATTGGAATAGAAAAATAAGATAGCGCAATGAGCCCGTCCGCAATGGCCTGCGCCCACACCAGGTCCGCACGCCACAAAAGGCAAATGCCGTGGGGTTCAAAAGTGGTGCTGTCAAACAGCCAGGAAAAAAAATCGTGCATGGGGCGCTGTCCATTCTGCCGGGACCTGTGACTCGGCGGAATGATTATAATCGTATTCAGGGGGATGAATAATACCATATTATGCGGGGAATGGTGGCCAATCACGGTTGATGCTAGCCACCTGTGTTAAACGAGGTTTTCGAAGCCCCGGCGCTTATCCTGTGTAGCCCACAAAATGCGAAGCGGCCCCAGCACCATGGCTTGGACGGACTGGTGATTATTAGGTGGGAATTGTGAGGTGGGGAGGAATATACTGTTCGCGTCACCCCGGCGAAGGCCGGAATGACGAGGGTGTGAAATATTTTGCTTGTTTTTTCTCGAAGGTCGAGCTATAAATTCTTCTAACTGATGCATTTCGCATCTGTCCGAGACAGTCGGTGCCACCCATCCGGGTAGCTTAATTTCCGGCCGAGACAGGGTGTACGTCAGCCCCCGTCTGCACGCTAAAGCGCTACGTCGGGCAAGCCTTCCGCCAAGGAAGGTCGGGCTGAATTCCTTCTATCTTACTCGGGTTCTAACCCTGTGGGGCCGCAAGGCTTCACAAACAAAGGAGCCGCAAACTCATGAACCGTGCTGAAAAAGCCGATTCCATTGGGGACCTGAATAGCCGCTTTGCCTCTGCTGAATCAGTAGTTGTAGCGCAATATCCAGGCCTCTCTGTGCGTGACATGCAGGACCTTCGCGCCAAAGCTCGCCTCGTCGGCGTTGACATCAAGGTGGCCAAAAACCGCCTCGTCAACCTCGCCATCGCGGGTACGCCCTATGCGGGGCTGGCGACCATGCTGAAAGGTCAAAACGCCTTTGCTTTCGGGGCCGATCCGGTCGCGGCGGCCAAAGTCGTGGCGAACTATGCCAAAGACAATCAGAAACTGGTCGTCATCGGCGGCGGCATGAAGGAAAATGTCCTGAACAAGGCGGGCGTTGAGGCTTTGGCCAAACTGCCGTCCTTGAACGAACTGCGTGGCCGTATCGTTGGCGTCCTCATGGCGCCCGCGACCAAACTGGCGCGCGTCCTGCAAACACCGGCTGGGGATCTAGCCCGTGTGCTTCACGCAAAATCTCAACAAGCTTAACTTTAAAACCGAGGAATAAACCAATGGCAAACCTAGATAAAATCGTTGACGACCTGTCAGCTTTGACCGTTCTGCAAGCCGCAGAACTCAGCAAAATGCTGGAAGAAAAATGGGGCGTTTCTGCCGCCGCAGCGCCGATGATGATGGCAGCAGGCCCAGCCGCAGCCGGCGCCGCAGCCGCTGAAGAGCAAACGGAATTCACCGTAACGCTCGAAGCCGCAGGCGAAAAGAAAATCGAAGTGATTAAGGAAGTTCGCGCGCTGACCGGCCTGGGCCTGAAAGAAGCGAAAGACCTGGTTGAAGGCGCACCCAAAGAAGTGAAAGCGAGTGTGTCCAAAGATGAAGCAGCGAAAATGAAAGACGTGCTGGAGAAAGTCGGCGCGAAAGTTTCCGTTAAATAATTCGGACTTTTGCATCACGTCATCCCGGCTCCGGATTAAGTCCAGGTAAACTCCAGCCGGGATCCAGTAAATAAAAAACGGCGCTCCAAGTTTTTGTGGGTGCCGTTTTTTTATTTGCGCTAAACTATAGCCAATTACAGTATTAACTTACCGCCGGAGCGGGAGGCGTTGGAGAATTCACGCCTGCGCTATTTTGGGTTGCAGTGATTCTTGCTTTTCCCTCTGCCGAATTACATGCCAAATTGCGGGCTAATGTAAGCATCGGTGATGGGCCTGAAAGATACTGATCGAACTTAGATAAGAAATTTAACCCAGCTTCTACGGTCATATGAAGTGTAAGCGCTTCCTCACCGCTATCACCAATGGGCTCTCTTTTTGTTGTCCGAAGTCCCAACTTATGGAACGCTTTTGCGACCTTAAAATTGCTTTTCAAAACACCAGCGATGAATTCCGGCTGCCAGTGCCGATGATGAGAATTATGCGGGCTTCTCAAGTGTAGTTTTTCACCAGCCACTTTATTTGCAACACAAACGGCTAACATAATTTGCAAAAATTGGCCTTTAAATGGATAGTCTTCAGATTTTAAAGCATTTGAAAAGACAGTTTCATATCCCCCTGATTTTTCTTTTTCAGCTAATTTTTCTTTTTTTCTTGTCGCAGTAAAACAAACAGCAACGATGCGGCCTCTTGGACCACCTTCGCGGAAAATAAAAAATTCTACCTCCCGCTTTTTAAGTAGATCACGAAATTGTGCCTCGTCTCTTTCGTATAAGCCTTCTCGTTTATTAGCTTCACAAAACTGATGAATAGCGTGAGCATTTTGGGGGCGTGCCAAAGTAACATAAAGCATTTCTGAACTCCTTTTTAGATTATGTGCCTGATCATCTCAAAATCTAATACTGATTACAAGTTTTATTTGCAAGACAATGACGAAACTTAAAGAATTCTTGCTGTCTATGTTCCGGGTGTCGGTATGGTTGGATCAGGCTTTGATTTTATTTTTACCGGTTCCGGGCTGTCAATTTCTATCTCTCTGCCACCAACATCAATGATATAACGTCCAGGCGGCAAAATTATAGGTCGCCCAAGAGCCGAACTGCGTGGTGTGATTGGTGGCATGGAAGATTCAGTTGTCGCTGTAACAATCCAGTTGTCCAGAGTAGAACGTAAGTTTTCTAAACCGGGATACTCAGCCAGTTCGGCCATACGCATTAAAACTTTTAGTAAATGAGCACCCAGCTTAAAATGCCCTCCGTCTCTTTTCTCAGTAGAGAACTCAGGGAAATTTTCCGGATCGGCAATCCTAAATCTCGTCATCATGCTTTTGCTTATAACTCCCTCACTAACGATTTTATCTGTAACCTCTGGAAGGCGAATTCCTTGTCCTGTCATATAAGCTCTCATGTTGCCATATTCTTCGTGCAAAAAAGAAAATTGCTCAAAGGATAACGCAAGTGTGTCATTGCCGGTTGGCCGTCTTAGATTTGTTTTATTTGTCAAATCAAATTCTTGGACATCTTGAACATCCGCCAACTGCGGTATGATTTCAGTCAATGGTGTCCGAAAGTCTTGCTGGATTCCTAAATGCTCGCCTAATCGGACTAAGGCGACCGCTTGCCAGACAGCTAAAGTATGGCCGCCCCAATCAGCTCCCCCGGAATGATTATTGGGTAATAAGCTTAATAAATTGCGGACCCGGGACACCATTATATTGCTATCGTCTGCAAGGGACTGAATTGGCTGCTCTTTGCGTTGAGCATCTATAGCCTCCACCACCTTCTGGACGGTCAGCCTTTGGGCACCGTCAAGCTTCACCGATTGGTTAGCCAGTAAAGTCGTTATATCAGGCTGTGCGGTGGCAAAAAATTCTTCAAGTCTCATAGCTTATTATACGCGAATTAAAGAGCAGCCTCCAAGAAAATTAATAGTTGCAAGGGAAGATTATGGGTTATTGCAGGAACCACTCACCACTTTCCTCGCTATGGTGCGCAAAGCGCGCCTCTGGGGGAATGGGCTGTTCTTTTAAAGGCGCAAGTATTAAATAATTTGACAATGGCTGATGTCAGAAGTTAATATAAGGTTTCAATTTAAGGGAATTCATCATGAAATATAATCCAGTAAAAATTGGCGCAGCCACTCTTTTGACTCTGGGCTTGGTCGGCTTGCTTACGAGTAATAAACGCCAGGATGATGCGCGAAAGGCTAAAGATGCAGCCTTTGTCATGAAATTTGCCGGCGCACTGCAAAAAGAATTAAAAAAGCTGTCACCGAAGCCTGCACTGTATGTCTATGTCGAGGTTCCGCTCGGTGACGATAGAAGTATTTCTCCGGATTCCAATATTCATTATGCTTTTGGAAACAGAGGAACTTTAAGCGATCAGCCTGGCAATACAGGGTCGCATCAGCTTATTCTGATGCGCAGGGAGGGATATGTATATTCTCCAAAAGGAGGCGGTCGCCCCATGTTTGGCGGGACAGGCGAAGAGATTTTAGGAAATCAGTATGTTTTTGATTCGAAGTTTAGTGCCACTCATTTTGACTCTGAATCAGTAGCAAAATTTATACCTGATACTGTGCAAACAGATATAAGATTCCGAGGTGATGTGTCTCAAGCTGCCGCTCGGATCGCAGGGGATGCAAAAGAGTTTCAGGGCTATGGAAAGAAAAATAGAAACAAAGCACTATTGGAAGTATTAATCTGTCCTTCTCCGTAAATATTACGTTTCCATCTCTTCGTATGCTTCTTATGTGACCGCCCCTAGACGCACCCGCGCGGTGCGGGTATATCCATAAACGTAACTGAATCGCGAAGCATCATCATGGGCTCTACGAATACTGGCGAAAATTGCACGGACTGTGCCGGGGACGCGCACGGCGCTTCGCGGCGGGATTTCATTTATTGGACGGCGGGCGCGATGGCGGCCGTTGGAGCGGGGGCGGTGGCCTGGCCGTTGCTGAATTCCATGGAACCGGCGGCCGATACGCTCGCCATGTCGACCACTGAAGTGGACGTGAGCGGTATTGCGCCCGGCGTAGGCAAAACTGTTATGTGGCAGGGCAAACCGGTCTTTGTGCGACACCGCACACCTGAAGAAATTGCCGAGGCGCAAAAGGCCGATAGCGCGCAAATGGTCGATCCCGAAAAAGATTCCGCGCGCGTGCAAAAACCGGAATGGTTAATTGTGGTGGGTGTATGCACACACCTGGGCTGCGTGCCTGTGGGTGAAACGCCGACGGAAAACCGCGGTGAATTCGGCGGCTGGTTCTGTCCGTGCCACGGCTCGCAATACGATACTTCTGGGCGCATCCGCAAAGGCCCCGCGCCGAAAAACCTGGCGGTGCCGCCCTATAAATTTGTGTCAGACACGCAAGTGCGGATTGGATAGAACATGGTTGGCTTGCATCACAGCGAATTTAAAAATCCTATCATCCGGTGGATCGATACGCGCCTGCCGATTTTCACCCTGATGCAGGCGGAATACGGTAAATTCCCGACGCCGAAAAATTTTAACAGTCTGTGGAATTTTGGCGCCTTTGCCACCGTGATGTTGGTGGTGATGATTATTACCGGAATTTTCCTGGCGATGAATTATGATCCGAATACGAGCCACGCGTTTGATAGTGTGGAACACATTATGCGCGATGTGAATTTCGGCTGGCTGTTGCGGTATTTGCACTCCAATGGCGCTTCCATGTTTTTTGCCGTGGTTTATATCCATACCTTTCGCGGACTTTATTACGGATCATATAAGGCGCCGCGCGAATTGCTGTGGATTCTCGGCATGGTGATTTTTCTGTTGCTAATGGCAACCGCATTCCTTGGTTACACGCTGCCTTGGGGCCAAATGTCCTTCTGGGGCGCGACGGTGATTACTAATTTATTCTCCGCCATTCCATTCGTGGGCAAGGCGATTGTGACCTGGCTGTGGGGCGGCTTTTCCGTTGATAATCCCACGCTGAATCGGTTTTTTGCTTTCCATTTCTTGTTGCCGTTTGTGATTTGCGCGGTGGTTTTCTTGCACATTTGGGCGCTACATATGACAGGCTCCAATAACCCAACCGGTGTTGAGCCGAAAACTGCAGCGGATACCGTGCCGTTCCACCCGTATTATACTGCTAAGGATTTCCTGGGCGTCGTGATTTTCATGATGGTCTATGCGGCATTTACCTTTTATTTCCCGAACCTGCTCGGCCACCCTGATAATTATATTGAAGGCAACCCGATGGTCACGCCCGCGCATATCGTGCCGGAATGGTATTTCCTGCCGTTCTACGCCATCCTGCGCGCGGTTACCTGGACGATTGCTATTCCTTTTACCAGCATTGTTTTAATCGAAGCTAAACTTGGCGGCGTATTGGCGATGTTCGGTTCAATTGCGGTGCTATTCGCGCTGCCATGGCTGGATCGCAATCCGGTGCGTTCATGTAATTACCGTCCGGTCTATCAGAAATTCATGTGGGCTTTGGTCGTCGTATGGATTTTGCTTGGTATGGCCGGCGGCCATGCGCCGGATGATCATGTGATAGTTTTTAGCGCGGATTTAGGTTTCACCTGGGTCGTTGTCGCGCAATTGGGCATGCTCTATTACTTTGTACATTTCCTCGTCGTTGTGCCGTATCTCTCTAAGCATGAAAAAACCTTGCCGTTGCCCAATAGCATTGATGCGGATGTGCAGGCGAAAATGAATGCCAAAATTGCCACGATTAAGGGAGGCAATGCATGAAACGCCTTCTAACTCTCCTGTTCGCTGTTACGCTCGCGTTGCCAGCTCTTGCAAAAGAAGAAATAAAATATCCTGAGATTAATTGGCCGCAGGATGGTATGCTCGGTACCTATGACCGTGGATCATTGCAACGGGGCTATCAGGTTTATAAACAGGTTTGCTCCGCCTGCCATGCGATGAAACAAATGTCGTACCGTAACCTATCTGACTTGGGTTACACGGAAGACCAAATCAAAACCCTGGCGGCGGAAGTCACCGTGCAAGACGGACCGGATGACAGCGGCAATATGTTCGACCGTCCCGGCCGTCCCAGCGACCATTTCAAAGCGCCTTTCGCAAATGAAAAGGCCGCGCGTGCTGCCAACGGCGGTGCCTATCCCAAAGATTTATCGCTGATGGTCAAGGCGCGTGAAGGCCACGCGGATTATGTTCATGCGCTCTTGATCGGTTTTGAAGATCCGCCCGCCGGATTCAAAGTGCCTACCGGCATGTATTATAATAAGTATTTTGAAGGCCATTTGATCGGTATGCCGTCGCCGCTGTCTGCGGACGGTTTGGTCAGCTATGCCGGCGGCACAGTAGCGACCAAAGACCAAATGGCAAAAGACGTCACGGAATTTTTATCCTGGGCATCCGAACCGGAATTGGAAGCGCGCAAGAAAATGGGCCTGCAGGTTTTAATTTTCCTGGGTGTCTTTGCGGTCGTGATGTACTTCGCGAAAAAACAAGTCTGGAAGGGCGTTAAGCATTAACCACCGACAGGAACGGGTGCACCTGCAGTGGGGTTGGTTTGAGATTGTTGTCTCGCTGCGGCTTGTTCAGCCGGATATTGCTGATTTAAAGCAGCTAGGCTAACCGGTGCCGGTTGTTGCGTCAAACGATCCAAACGCTGATTAATCAGAGCGGCTTGTTGACGTAGCACTTCAATCTCATTCACGCGGCCCCCATTGCTATGAGGCAAAGCTTCTACGTTTGAAGCAAAATTTACATGAGGTTCCGTTTGTGTTGATGTCATCAATGCTTGACGCTGGGCATCTACGCGGGCGAAAAATCTTTCATTATAACCATATTTTATCGGATCAAGCTTTCTAAGAAAGCTTTCGAATGCAGGATCTTGAACAGCTTCATTCAACATGGCAGTGCCTGGATCCTTATGTTGCAATCTTGCCATATGCGCGATGACGCTGAATTTGGTCCAGTTTTCGCTCATGCCGGCGGCAACATTTAAAATAGGACGTCCGTTTTGTGGGCTGTAAGCAAAGGTACTCCGGTTCAGCAGTGCTTCCTGGCCTAAAAGATTGGTGATGTTCACTTCGATCGGACTGCCACCTAAACCAGCATTGTTGATGGTTTGCGCCAATGTACGTTGTTTGACATCTAACTCTGCATTCCAAGCATTCGCCAACATATCTGCGGTGAGTGGCACTGCATTTGGATCATCAAATAGTTTGCGCGTGTCAACGATATCAACCTGCGTGTCACCTTCTTTGTGCAATCGACTAAGCAATTGTTGCAAACTGCCTTCGGTAACACCCTTGCCAGGATTTGCAGCGGTATTACGTGAACCACCACGAGAGTCCCAGGATACCGCCTGGTTATGTTCATCCACGGCCACCATCAAAACGTGGCCGGTGCCGCCACGTTTAATACTAATCACACAATAGGGGTTAATGTCATCTTCCGTAATTTGGCTTGCGGTTTTCGTCGCTAACGGCAAGCCAAATTTATTGGCAATGTAACTTGCTTGCACTTTAGAAGCATGAGGAATGTCCACATGCAATAAATCCTTAAAAACTTTTTGTATGAAGCCGCTACAATCTGTTTGTCCCCAAACATAGGGAATGCCCTCATAATTTTCTTTGATCAGGGCATTAAAGGCACCTGCTGGTTTTGCAGATGAAGAAACAGTTTGAGGCTGTATCGCAGCATTTTCAGGGTCGCCGCCGATAACCATGCTGCCCATGCCACGAACTGCCGTAATAAGGTTGCTAATGGTATGTGCAAATCCTCCCTTGCCGGGTGCAAGAGCACTATTATCCCCTGTTAATATTTTGCATTCTGCAATCCGGCGGGATACCAGGACAGAATTTTCTTTGCCGCCTGCATGGCATAGGGTGCGCAATATACTTGTTGCGCCTTGCATATCGCCGCGGTTAACCGCATCGACAATGCCGGTGGAAACCAATTTGCCTTCGCCCAGATTATAACCGGCTGAAATTAAAGCAGCCCAATGAGCTGGGGTTAAATTTTGATTGGTGATGACGCCGGATAAATATGTATCGATTTTGGACACTTCATTCATTAGTCGGCGGTCAGCTTCATCGCGCGTAATTCTTTCGCCAGCATATTGGGCACGGGTGCCAAAACCATTTGTATATTGGTGGTAATCCCAAAACGCGACTGGGTCGAAACCTTCGAAGGATTTCACCAGATCTATACAGGTTTGGGTTACATGTGATGTCATTAATCGTAGCTACTTTCATCTATGCCCAGACGTCTCTGGCCATAGTTCATTGTACTATGGCAATGATGACAGTTTCTTGACAGATAGACGTAATTTTAGGGAATTGGAGGTTTAAACCAACAAATCCCGGCGCTGGATTTCCAGGCCTTCGGCCAGTTTATCGACCACAATCCAGTCTACCATGCCAGCAGGGGTCACGAAAATGACGCTTTTATAGAGGTCATAAAGGGCCAAATCGGTGGCCTCAACCCGGAAGGAGCCGTCTTCGTACACCCCGGTCAGTTCGGCTGGTTTGACCAGGTCGATCACGCGGGCGCGCTGAGCATCAGAAATCCCCGGCGCCCAGGGCAATTCATCAGGGTGATTAATGATAAACCGCTGCCCATCCGAGGTGAAAACATATTCGGAAAAGTATTGGAGGTACGCCACCACATTGCCGGGTGTCAGTTTTAGGGGGCCTTTTTCATTCACTGAATAGATGGGCTCCACCGTCCAATCGACGATATTGATATCGCCGGGTTTCAGGATGGCATATTTGTTATAGGCGGGCATACTGACCAGATTGGTCAGTTCCAACATGTAATATTCGTCGTAAAACGGCAGCTCCCGGACACGGCCAATGGTGGCAGGGGGCGGGTCGAACGGCACCGGCTCAATATATTCGTTCACCTTTTTCAGAACGGAACGCAAGCGTTCCTGCGGCAGACTGACCCAATCGGGCAGCTCCACCGGCACATATTGGATTTCACCAATGACGCGGTTTAAATCTTCTACGCCTTCGACCATGGCTCGTGCGGGACTCCTGATAATTTATATAAATGCTTTGCGTGCGGGGTGCAAACCCCCTATTTGCCTTTTGCCCGGGGGGTGGCTATACAAATCCATGGTACGCGCAAAAAAAACCGATACGATATTTCCGACATTTGGCCCCAGAAAACACCGTGGCCGAAATCGTAAAGAAGCCTTTTTTTATCTGGTCCGTAAATGGTTTTTAACGGGGCTGGTTGCGGTTGCGCCGGTTGGCATCACAGTTGCGTTGATCGCAATTATCATTTCTTTCGCTGATAGTATGGTGAAGCACTTGTTACCGGAAGGTTATGAGCCCGCCGTATTATTCGGCCATTCCATTCCCGGTTTGGGATTGGTCGCAACCTTGCTCGTCGTGACGATCATCGGTGCATTGGTATCAAACTTTTTGGGACAATATTTCATCCGCATTTGGGACGGCATGGTGGGACGCGTGCCGGTGATCAGCGGGGTTTACGGCGCGGTGAAACAGGTTTTAACCTCTGTATTGTCTGAACAAGGCAGTAGTTTCCGCGAGGTGGTTTATATCGAATTCCCGCAACCCGGTCAGTATATTATGGGATTTGTTATCGGCCCTGTAGAGCATTTCCCGCAGGAAATTTTGGAAAAACAAAAAGAGCCAATGATTTCGGTTTTCATCCCGATGGTGCCGATGCCGACGTCGGGTTATTTAATTGTGTTGCCCGAAAGTAAATTGATTAAAACCAATATCGCGGTGGAAGAGGGCCTGAAGCTCACCGTCACGTTGGGGTTGGTGAAAAAGCAAGAACCGCTGGATGCCGCTGCGGCGGCGGTTGTGCTGCCTGGGGTGAAGTAGTTTTTATTAAGGCGCGGGTCTGTTATCACGACCCCTAAAGCTATGCATTTTTTGCGCGGCTGCTTGGGTGGCATCTTTTAAACCAGCGACAGTCAAAAATGCTTTTAATCCGGTTTGTCGGCGGAATGGTGCTTCCGTTGTGTCAGGTCTATTAGCCATGCGAGGTAATTGTTCTGGCGGTACAGTTCCTGCATCTGGCCGTGAGGCTCGGAGAAGTTCAGTCTGTTGTTGAGCGTCAGGGAGCTTCGATGCCCGCACCAGAATTTCAGAGGCTGTAAAGACTCTTGCCTCTGATCTTTGGGCCAATCTTATTGCATTTTTTGGACCGCCTAAGGCTTCGGGCGCTACTAATGTTTCAGTTCCGTCCTCTAGGTTTGTTATAACGTAGTTTCTCTTTGGTCCCTTTTTAATTTCAACTGGGCCATGAGTTATTAAGTTATCCATTTCTTGCAAAGCTTCGCTTACTTCGACATTACGTTTGATTCGATTTCTTTGTGCCGCTCTCGCAATAGGAAGCATGATAAAAATTATTGGAACGCTCATAGCAGTCGCGCCTAATATCCGAAGATCAAAATGAGGTTTTAAACTCTTCACATGATTTAAAAGTAAAAAACTTAACTGGAATGCTATCGGTACAAAAGGCATCGTTGAAAATGAGCCAATCAGAGCATCGCGTGGATTATCTATGCTCGCTTCGCCAAGTTTGGCGATCGTAGCAGTTGGCGTATTGGGGGTGCCAATTAAGTCTTGGTTAGCATGCACCTCTTCGTTTTCAGTCGGGCGCGCTGGTGCAAGAAGAACATCATCATTCGCGTAAGTTGCAATTAATCTCGCTGCATTTCTTTTTCCGCTTATAACCTTTGGATTAAATGGTTGAACATATCCATTTTCAATTCTTATTGCGTAAGGATTCGCAGCATCATCATAACGTACGAGTTGAGCATCTCTGGATGCTAAAATAGTTTTAAGGTCATTTAAATGGCGACGATTTTTCTTTCTTATAAATAAATGATGAGAAAGGCCAAAACCAGCAGCTTCCAAGGCAGTGACCACGGCAAGTTGTACAACTGCCCCGGGGTGGGGAAGATGAAATTTAATTATGGCAGAAAGGGAAGCGAATATAGGCACCTGTGAAATTGTCATATACATGCTAAGTTCAAGAGGCTTTAAACCGAATGCATTTAGTGGATGATTGGAAGTTTGATAAAGTCCTTTTATGATCGCATGTGCTTGTGCAGCTGTTGCGGCCGGTGAAGGTAAGGTTGATGATTGCTCTGGCAAGCTAACTTCCATCACCGCTAGGTTTTGACCAGTTGGTTCTTGGTTAAGTTGGTTTCCATCTTGCCCTTGGCTAATTTGGTTTTGTCCTACGCCAAAGGTGGGAAGAATTTCTTCAGGGGCTGAATTTAGGGAACTTTTCATAATATGCCTTTCAATAAGCTCAATAATTTAATAACATAACTAAATCTACCATAATTTAAGAAGCTTCACAAAGTTTTTTTTACTTTCATGCCGATTCAGCCCGTCCTTAACAACTGCACGCCTTCGTGGCGGTCCATTAAATATAGGAGCGTACGCAGCGCCCGGCCGCGCGGGCTGGCGAGGTCCGGGTCGCGCGATAAAAACAATTCCGTATCGTCGCGCGCCATTTCCAAAAACGCATTGGCCTGCGCCAGCGTCGCGAGGCGGAAGGCCGGATCGCCAGATTGGCGCGTGCCCATAAACTCACCCGCACCGCGTAGACGCAAGTCTTCCTCGGCAATCCGAAAACCGTCGTCGGTGGACTTCATCATTTGCAAGCGCGCCTCCGCCATCTCGCCCAGCGGTGTTTGAAACAGCAGCAAACAGGTAGCGGGCAGGGCGCCGCGTCCGATGCGTCCGCGGAGTTGATGCAATTGGGCGAGGCCGAACCGCTCCGCATGTTCGATCACCATCACCGTCGCGGTGGGCACATTCACGCCGACTTCAACCACGGTAGTGGAGACCAGAATTTTCGCCTCGCCGCGCACGAAATGGTTCATGGCGATGCCGAGTTGTTTTTTCGGCATCTGACCGTGCACCAATACGACCTGGCCGGGGAAAAATTTCTCCAGCATTTCTGCGCGGTCTTCAGCGGCGGTCAGGCGCAGCACTTCATGTTTTTCCACCAAGGGGCAAATCCAATAGACCTGTTCGCCCGCAGCAATTTTGCGCCCAATGCCCGCGATGACCTCATCAATGCGGCCCATGGGGACCAGTCGCGTATCGCACGGTTTGCGCCCCGGCGGTTTTTCCAGCAGGCGCGAAACATCCATATCGCCGTATGCCGTCAGCGCCAGTGTGCGTGGGATCGGTGTTGCTGTCATGACCAGCATATCGGTACCGCGCGATTTTTGTGTGATCTTCATGCGCTGATGCACGCCGAATTTATGCTGTTCATCAATGACGATCAGGCCAAGATCGCGGAAGGCCGCCGCGTCTTGAAATAAACTATGCGTACCGATGATGAGTTGTGCATTGCCGTTTGCGATTCCGGCCAGAATTTCCGCGCGGCCAGTGCCCGTATCGCGTCCTGTTAAAGTAATGGATTTAATCTTTAGCTTTTCAAGGATAGGGGCAAGGGTTTGCGTATGTTGCCGCGCCAGAATTTCCGTAGGCGCCATGATGGCGGCTTGGCGTCCGGCCTGGATCGCATTCAACATCGCCAGTAACGCGATAATGGTTTTGCCACTACCCACATCACCCTGCAGCAAGCGCCGCATGCGTTCTAGCGCTGCCATATCGGCATCAATTTCCGCGATAACTTTTTGCTGTTGTTCTGTCAGTTGGAAAGGCAAGGCGGACAATGCCTGTGCGCGAAGCGATCCGGGCGGCATCGCAACGCCGGGCTGTTTTTTCTGTGCGCGGCGGATGATCGCCAGCGCCAATTGCTGCGCCAGAATTTCATCATAGGCGAGGCGGTCGCGCGCCGCCTCGGCTTGTTCCAAATCCGCGGAGGATTCCGGCGCGTGAATGGTTTGTAAAGCCGCATGCCATGCGGACCAGCCGCGTTGCGCAATCAAATGTTCATCATGCCATTCGGGAAGGGCGGATGCGTCGGTTAAAATCCCGCGTGTGAGTTCAACCATATAATTATTTGCGATGCCCGCCGTCAGTGGATAAACGGGTTCAATCGCATGCGCGGTTGGCTGCAGCGCCGAAACATTTTCGGGATGGGTGATGCGCCAGCGCGCGCTACCCATTTCAATTTTCCCCACCACCCAGCGCCGCGCGCCGATGGGATACAGTTTTTCCAGCCAATCCCCCTTTACATTAAAATAAACCAGTTCGATGGGAATTTTGCTGTCGTCGACACATTGTACGGTCGTCGGCATCGTGCGGCGTTTTGGCTTTTCAATCTGCTCAACCGTAACAGCGACAATTACTTCTTCGCCCGCGTGCGCGCCGAGTAAGTCTTTAATTAATTTACGCTGCACGACTCCGGTCGGCAGGTGAAATAAAACATCCACACGGCGGCGTAGGTTCAACCGCGCCAGCATTTTTTCTCGCGCAGGGCCGACACCGCGCACATAACGCAGTTCGATGAACAGCGGCGCAATAATGTCTGGAATTCCTCGGGCGGACATGGCCAATTTTTAACCAATGTTCGTGGAAATGTAACGAATAAAATGGTATGTTTATATATTCTATAATTAGTTCGAGGAGAAACAAATGTCCGAAAATGGCAGTTTTGGGGATAAGATTAGAGGCGGTGTAAACCCATCTGATCTTAGCAAAGCGATGCTTCAGGGAAGAGATATAAATATAAAACAGAAGCCATTCGGTAGAGAAGCTCCATAATTAGTGAAACTTTCCGTTGTTGGTTAGTTTATGGTCTGGAAACTTAAGCAGATGCGTTTTGCCTGCGTCAGGCGGCTTCAGCAATGGCTTCCCGATGGGGTTGGCGAAAGGTCCATAATGTAAAGCCAAGACACAGCAACGACGAAATGGCCATCATGGCAAGCATGATCAAAATATTGCCTTTAATGAGGTTGCCGCCGGCACCCATGATCAGCGCGCCAATCAACAACTGCGCGGTATTCATGAATGACGCCGCCGTGCCGGCGATATCGCCGTGCTTTTCAAGCGACAGCACCATGACGGTCGGCAATAGGATGCCAACAAAAGAAAAGCTGATAAATAACAGCACACTGATCACCCAAAAATTATCAACCCCCAGCCAGAATAAAATTGCGGCAGCCGTCATAACAATAGAAAAGCACAAGGCCGCAGGCAGCATCACACGCGCCATGCCGAATTTTTTGCCCAACCAACTATTAAATTGCGTTGCCATGAAAAACGCCAGCGCGTTACAGGAGAAGGCCAAGCTATATTGCATGGGAGTGAAATGATGATAATCACGCAGCGCAAAAGCGGAATTTCCCAAATAGATAAAAAACGCTGTGATGGAAAAGGTGCCGATAAACGTCATGCCCATAAAAGCTTTATCCGCAAAAAGTGAGCGATATGCGGCCGCCATGGTTTTTAGATCACTTTTAATCCGTTTCTCTTTCGGCAATGTTTCACGCACGCCAAAGGCCAAGAGCATCAGGCCGGCAAAGCCCAGCAAACTGATCACCCAAAAGACCGCACGCCAACCACTGACATTGATGATAAAACTGCCTGCAAGCGGCGCGAGCAGCGGCGACACACTAAATACCAGCATCAAAAGCGACATCATTTTGACCTCTTCGACGCCGCTATAAAGATCGCGCACAATCGCTCGTGGCACAATCACACTTGCCGCGCCGCCAATGCCCTGCAAGAACCGCAAGGCAATCAGTATATAAATATCATTGGCTAGCGCACAGCCAATGCCGGCAGCGATGAATAAACCAATTCCGATATAAAGTGGTAATTTGCGACCTGCTACGTCTGCCAAAGTCCCAAACACAATCTGAAATAATCCGAATGAGAGGAAAAATACCGTCATGCTCAGTACCACTACATTGCTTTCAACCCCAAAGCCTGTGCCGATTGCTGGCAGGGCGGGCAGGTACATATCAACCGCAAAGGGGCCGATAGCGGTGATCAAGCCAAGCATTAGGGCGTTGCGGATATAATTTTTGCTATGCATTTTTTCATCCTCGTTGTGTTGATTGGGCTTTTGCATTTTCAGAACATACATGGTACAGACGCGCGATGGAAGAGATGGATGAAACCGAAGTTTTGCGGCGCAAGTTGCGTTTTCGCGCCTGGCATCGCGGTACGCGCGAAATGGATTTGTTGATGGGGCAATTTGCCGATGCGCATTTGAATGATTTCAATGCAGAGGAGCTGGCACAGTTTTCCGATATGCTGTCCGAAAATGATCCAGATATATATGATTGGTATTGCGGCATTTCTGTGCCGCCCGTGAATATGATGAGTCGCGCGCTGCAAAAATTCCTGGTGCATCAACGGATCGCTACCTAAATAAGTTCAATGCAAAAATTACCATTTTCTGAAAACTATCTGCCCTGGCATTTGCCGGGCGTAGGCGCGCATCTGCATATCGCGGCGGATGAGGCAGCGATGGCGCCGCTCGCCGCGCTTATGACACATTTCCGGCCCGAATATCGCGTCATGGTTTTCGATGCTTGGGATTGTTTACCCTATGATCGTGCCTCGCCAAAGGTGGACGTGATTGGCGCGCGCGTTGCGGCGCTGATGAATCTGCTGAGCGCGACGGATGGACCGACGCTCATCATCACCAATATTCACGCCGTCATGCAAAAGCTGATGCCGCCAGAGGCGCTGCGGGGACATGGTTTGTCGCTGCGCGCAGGCGGCCGCACGAATATCAAAGGCATCCAAAATTATTTGGAAAGCAACGCCTATACGCGCGCATCAACCGTGCGCGAAGTCGGTGAATATGCTATCCGCGGCGGCATCGTGGATTTATTTCCATCGGATGCCGATACGCCGATGCGCATCGACCTGTTTGGTGGCGAGATTGAAAAAATTCAAACCTTTGATCCGATTACGCAATTGAGCATGGGGATGGTCAACGAAATCAAACTCATTCCCGCGCGCGAAGTTATTTTAACGCCGGAAACGATTGCGAATTTCCGCACAGGTTACCGCGAACTGTTCGGTTCAGCCGCGCTCAAAGATCCGATGTATGAGGCAATTACCGCGGGCCGCCCATTCCCCGGAATGGAACATTGGCTGCCATTGTTTTACGAAAAAACCGCGATACTGTTTGATTATCTGTCGCCCGATTGTGATGTTACATTGGATCACCAAGGGGAAGTCGCAGCGCATGAATGGTCGCGCCATATTCAGGATCATTACGCCGCGCGCCAGGAGTTTTTCGGTAAATCGGGTGCCATTTACCGGCCCTTGCCGCCCGCGCAATTATATTTGAACGAAAAAGAATTCAGTGCGCAGGTTGGTAAATTTAATGCCGCCGCGACCGATCCATTCGATGTCAAATTTATCCGGCCTTTGCCCAGTTTTGCCGAGGCGCGTTCACAACGTGGTGCGCATATTTTTCATACTGTCGCTGAATTCATTCGCGGTGCGCAGGCGGAAAATAAAAAAGTTTTGTTGGCGGGATATAGTGATGGTTCGCTGGAACGGTTGGTGCATTTATTTTCTGAACATGAAGCGGATTTGAAATTTGATACTGCCGTTCTGCCCATTGAGAAGGGATTTATTACCAAAGATTTAGTTTTAATCACCGAAGAAGACATCCTTGGCGACCGCCTGGTACGCGCACCCAAACGCCGCAGCAATCAGAAATTTATGCAAGAACTGGCGGCGCTGTCGCCCGGGGATTTGGTCGTCCATGCGGAACATGGCATTGGAAAATTTATTTCGCTTGAAACCATCATGGTTGCGGGAGCTGCGCATGATTGTTTGCTGTTGGAATATTCCGGCGGCGACCGGTTGTATGTGCCGGTTGAAAACCTGGATGTTTTAACGCGTTTCGGCCAGGCTGAGGCGCAGCTCGATAGGCTCGGCGGTGCGGCGTGGCAGTCGCGCAAATCTGCCGTTAAAAAACGTCTGAAAGACATGGCGGATGAGTTGATTAAAATTGCCGCGGCGCGCGCATTAAATACTGCGGAAACGATGGCGCCGCCCGAACATGGCTTTGATGAATTTTGCGCGCGCTTTCCTTATGTGGAAACCGAAGACCAATTAAAAGCGATCGAAGATGTACTGGGTGATTTGCAGTCGGGTCGAGCGACCGACCGTCTGATTTGCGGCGATGTAGGGTTTGGTAAAACCGAAGTCGCTTTGCGCGCCGCATTCGTCGCGGCGATGTCGGGGATGCAGGTTGCGATTTGCGCACCAACCACGCTGCTCGCGCGTCAACATTACCACAGTTTTACGCAGCGTTTTGCCGGCCTGCCTATCCGCATCGCGCAACTCTCACGCCTCGTTGCCGCCAAAGACGCCAAACAAATCAAAACAGATTTGAAAGACGGCAAAATTGATATCATCATTGGCACGCACGCGCTGTTGGGCAGCGAGATCGGTTTCAAACACCTCGGCCTGATGATTGTGGATGAAGAACAGCGTTTCGGCGTCAAACAAAAAGAAAAACTCAAAGCGTTGAAAAATAATGTGCATGTCATCACGCTCACCGCCACGCCAATTCCGCGTACGCTACAAATGGCTTTTTCGGGCGTGAAGGATTTATCGCTCATCACCACGCCGCCGGTGGACCGCCTGGCCGTGCGTACTTTCTCGATGGCGTTCGATCCGCTGGTGGTGCGGGAAGCATTGATGCGCGAACATTATCGCGGCGGGCAAAGCTTTGTTGTCTGCCCGCGCATCAGCGACATTGATGAAATGGAGCGTACGCTGCGCGAGATTTTGCCGGAACTGAAATGCATCGCCGCACACGGCCAGATGGGGCCCGCGCAACTCGAGGACCGCATGCAGGCCTTCGTCGACGGCAAATACGACATCCTTTTGTCGACGCATATTATCGAAAGCGGAATTGATATTCCGCGCGCGAATACGATGATCATCCACCGCGCGGATTTATACGGCTTGGCGCAATTATACCAACTGCGCGGACGCATTGGGCGCAGCAAGCTGCGCGGTTATGCCTACCTCACATGGCCGCCGGAACAAATGCTGGCGAAATCGGCGCAGGCGCGGCTGGAAATTATTGCATCGCTCGACACACTCGGCGCGGGTTTTCAATTGGCGTCGCACGATCTGGATTTGCGCGGCGCGGGCAACCTGCTGGGCGAGGAACAGTCGGGCCATATTAAGGAAGTTGGCATCGAGCTGTTCCAGCAAATGCTGGAGGACGCAATTAAGAACGCGTCCACCTACGCTGAAGCTTCGGTGGTTGGGCAGGCGGAAACGCCATCACCAACGATCAATTTAGGTCTGCCAGTTTTGATTCCTGAAGATTACGTGACGGATTTGAATGTGCGTTTGTCGCTCTATCGCCGCCTCGCGAATGTGGTGGAGGAGGGGGAGATGGACGCCTTTGCCGCCGAACTGCGCGACCGTTTCGGCCCCATGCCGGACGAAGTGCAAAACCTGTTGCAAGTGATGACGCTCAAGGCGTTATGCCGCCGCGCCCATGTAGCGAAAGTCGACGCGGGGCCCAAGGGCGCGATTTTGCAATTCATGCGCGATGAGTTTCCGAATGTCGGCGGTCTGTTGGGCTACATTCAAAAGCATGCCGGGAATATCAAATTCCGCCCCGACCAAAAGATCGTCATCATACGTGATTGGGAAGACCCAGCCCAGCGCCTGCGCGGCCTGCGGCAGATTTTGGCGGATGTTGCGAATCTCTTAGTATAATCACCGTCATCCCGGTGCAGGCCGGGCCGCGGACTTTAAATTTATAAAAGATTTCTAAATAAGGACATAAAAGTGTCTAATAAAAATTGCTTTCAAAGTTATAGTTTTGATAGAATAAGAGAATGGCAAATCCTCATTCAGGAAGAGAGTTAGAATTAATGCTAAAAAATGAAAAACCTTTGGCATGGTTTTCATGTGCTTTGCCTATTGAAGGTTTCTGCGATTTTGAGCAAAAATTCGGACCTTATGTCGAGCAAGGTATATTGCTTCGCTTTGACCGGATTACTTTTGATTTGGACTTTAGAGAGGTGCGAGATACTTGCTATACCTTGCCTAATCAGGCGCGGCGCGCAGAAGAAGCACTAAATTTAATTGAACTAAGAAATTCTGGAAAAATCCCAACTGATATTGATTTTCACGTTAAAATGGGAAGATTGTTAGGATATAGCGAAGAGGCTATCCAAGATTTTGTGAAACCAATATCCTCGGCAGAAATTATCCAAACTGTGCCAATGTTAACGCCTCCCTAATATTAAATAACCACTTATGTGGGTCGATTACTCTAAACCAAACCCAATTTCGCCAGTTCCACCGCGGCGCGGAGTTCGATGTCGTCCAGCACGGCGGCCAGCGCGGGATCGTCCATTTGCGCGCGTTCGGCCGTCACCATATTCGCCAGTGCGCGCAGTTCGGATTCCGGCACGCTGCCTTCTAAAATGCGGACGCGCAGTTTTTCAAGTTTGTCCAGCATATCGTTGGCGCGTTTTTTATTGCGGTGGCGGCCCTCCAGTGCGTCGCCCGTTTCCTGCGCGAGCAATAACGTGCCAATGCCTCCCACCGAAGTAACGCCTTGGGCGGGCGCGGCATCCTCAGCCTCCTCCACATTCAACATATCTTTAAAGGTCGTATCGCCCGTGCGTTTCGGCCCGCCGGATTTGCCGGCGGCGGTCGTCGAGCCAGTGCGTGAAATGCGGGAAATATCCATTAGCGAATCCGGTAGCGCCCAGAATACCGCCAAATCGCACCGGGCGCACGGGGTTTATCGTACAGCTGCCGGAACCTTTACAGAGGTTCCGGCGCCGCATACATTTTGATTAAGGTGTAAAACCTAAAGCTGGCGTGCCCTGTTCTTTAACTTCCGGAACTCCTGCAGCTTTCGCTTTATCTTCAATTTGCCGAGTTCTACTAGTTAAAACGCCGTATTGATCAGGCCCGACTTGGCTGCGAAGGATGCCTCTATCCAACTTCGTTCCAATTTTAAAACTGGTCGCATCCCTGACATTTAAATCTGGTTTTCCCATTTTTTTGGGAGAGAACTTAAATGTTATTAAATTATTTGTAGCAAGTCCAGTTTTACCCATACCAAAAAAAGTGACGTCAAAAGATCCATCTTGCGCAATATAATCTCCCATCGTTCTGACGGGTGTATTTTCTAATCCTTCATTTACACGAACTCTTGCGGCGGCGGCTTTGGCAGCACGAATACCTTGGAGTTGATTATCTTCAAGCGTAAAAAAGTCTGGGGTTTTAGCTGGGGTGGGGGCCGCAGATTGGAGGGCGGGTTGTGTTGGTAGTGGAATGTTCGCACTTATTCCTCCCGCTATAGTGGCTGCAACGATAGCCCCTCCCAGAACACCTGTTCCAACCAGAATGGCTTGTCTATCCATAGGATTAATAGCAATCCATTTTGTATTCCATTCCTCTAATCCATGCGCTGCATCAGCAAGAGCCGGAGATAAAACAGGATATTGTGTATTCCATATTTTTAATTTCGCAGCTGCTCTAGCAAGTAATGTCATAAGATCTCCCGGTTAGAATTTGTTGTTTCAATGTTAGAGTTTAATTTGGTGAACAAATTATTCTCTTTATTGAGTATAGCTTCGGAATGTAAAATTTTTTTTACAATTCCGAAAAATGAACCACAATTTTTATTAAATTTTTATGAAAAAGACATCATTGTGTAAAATGATATTGGGTAAATCACGCCCGGCGCACGGGGTTTAGGGGTGTGGGCCATTAGCCGTTGGAATTTGTATGAGGGGTTGTTTTGCCTCGGCTAACTTTATTGCTTTCGCCAGAAAGAAAGTAATATCGCAATTTGGATCAAAATCTTTTATGCCTGCATAAGGTAAGACTTTTTTATGGTCGCTTGCCCATCTGGCATGATCTTGTGTAGCTGAGCCGATTGCCGGGTCAATGGGCATATTAGCAATTTCGCTTAAATCAGTTGGTGAAAAGACAATATCTGCAGAGTTTGAATGATTTTTAATCGCAACTTCTCGTGCTTTCTGTATCGCGATTTCTGCGTGACCCGCCCCAATTATAATGACACTGGAATTCTGATCTTTGCCAATCTCTTCACCCAATACAGCACTTCTTTTGTCATCCAAAACATTATCTGCCTGTTTTATTATATTTGCGTATATTTGTGTAATGCGTTTCCTCCGCTCAGGAGTGAGTAACTTATTATACTTATCGCCAATATAGAATCTATAAGTATGCGTATGTTGGGCAATCTGGTATGTGAGATCAACCTTGATTTCTGGAGCAACAAGAATGTCTGGAAATTCTTTGATTAGTTGTTCTTGTAGCAATTTTTTTGCGATCTGTTCATGAATGGCGGATGACCGGTCATGCTCATTGTTATATCCGCTGTCTATGCCAGTTATAGTGAAATCATTATTAATGCCAAAGGCGACATAATAAGTTGGATTTGGCGCGCCTAAATAAAGGTTCAAGTCTTCGGCAAAAGGATGCGTAATTCCTCTGGACCTTTTTAAGTCAATCTTAATTTCTTCAACAAGATTAGGTAAGGTTTCAACCATCATATGATTAATCTGAAATTTATTTGCGATATCCAATATCATCAATTCATATGCTCTGGCATTCATGTCATAATGATTTTCTAAGATATAAATTTTAATGGGCTTTCCGGGCGCTTCTTGCATTTTCGCCGCAATCGCATCTCTAATTTTTAAGTATAATTCTGCTGTTTCGTCCTCAGAGATATATTTACTTTTAGGTTTATGGGCTTCGTGAACAGCATATATGGCAGCACTTCCGCCGAAAATCACCAATAAGGCACCGCCTACGGCACGTCTACGGGTTATGGCTGATGGTGGTAATTTGTTTTTCGGTTGTGGGCTGCCGAGCTTAGTTTTTCTTTTTAACATAGATAAATTATATAATGGCTAAGCCTTAAAAAAGCAAAATATTTTCATATATCCGTTAACGATTTACCGCCTGCAAAGCCGATTTTGGCATGATTCCTGCAACGGGCTGTGGAATAATAGGGTTTGGGGGAATCAAATGGTGCGTTTTGTCTGGATTTTACTTGGGATTCTGGCCTTTTCGGCCCCTATAACGGCTACCAACCCGGCTCAGGCCGCTGAAACGCGTATTAAGGATATCGTGGATTTTGAAGGCGTCCGGGACAATATGCTGGTCGGCTATGGCCTAGTGGTGGGGCTGAACGGCACCGGCGACAGCCTGACCAATGCGCCGTTTACCGAACAAAGCCTGTATGGGATGCTAGAACGCTTGGGCGTGAATGTGCGCGGCATTGATTTGAAAACCAAAAATGTCGCCGCGGTGATGGTGACGGCGACGCTGCGGCCCTTCGCCACCCAGGGCAGCCGGATTGATGTCGATATTGCGTCACTAGGCGATGCAAAAAACCTGATGGGTGGAACGTTGCTGGTCACGCCCTTGCTCGGTGCGGATGGTGAAGTTTATGCGGTTGGCCAGGGGCCCGTGGCGACCTCGGCGATTTCCGCTCAAGGCGCGGCGAGTTCCGTGACGCGCGGCGTTCCGACAGCGGGCCGTGTTGCCAATGGCGCAATTGTGGAGCGCGAAATTCCTTTTTCTCTGTCACAACTCGGCGCGATGCGCCTGTCGTTGCGTAATCCGGACTTCACAACTGCGACGCGCATTTCCAATACCGTGAATGAATTTTTGCATAATAAAGCCGCACAGGCGATCAGTCCGTCCAGTGTCGTTCTGACCATTCCAGCAAATTCTCAGGCTGATTGGGTAAAAACGATTACAAGTATTGAACAGCTTTCTGTGACGCCTGATGAAATCGCCAAAGTCGTCATTGATGAAAAATCCGGTGTTATCGTGATGGGTGAAAAAGTTCGTATTTCCACCGTCGCGATTTCACAGGGCAATTTGACGATCCGCATTACCGAGACGCCGCAAGTATCACAGCCGCAGCCATTCTCACAAACCGGCACAACGACGACAGTGGACCGCACGAATATTCAGATTGATGACGGCGCGGATAGCAAAGTCACCGTTTTGCATGGCGGTGTGAGTTTGCAGGAATTGGTGCATGGTTTGAACTCCCTGGGCGTTGGGCCGCGCGATATTATTTCGATCCTTCAGGCGATTAAAACCGCCGGCGCGATGCAGGCCGATATTGAGGTGATGTGATGTCATCTGATCTATCATCTGCCTCTGTTCCCATTGGTGCGCAGCCCGATGCAATTGTTGCCAATAATATCCGGCCATTGGATGGGCGCGATGTGCGGATTAGCAAAGACGATAAAAAATTCAATCAAACCTTACAGGATTACGAAGGCGTTTTCCTCTCGCAAATGGTTTCGCATATGTATGAAGGCGTTGAGGTGGATCCGAATTTTGGCGGCGGCGTAGGGGAGGAAACCATGCGGAGTTTGCTAATTGAACAATATGGTAAAAAAATGGCGGCGGCGGGCGGTATCGGTATGGCGGCCCAGATGAAAAAACAATTACTGGAAGCGCAGGAACAGTCCACCCAGCCGCAAAATTTTCCGGTCCAGAATAATATTACACCCGCTGTAGCCGCAGCAGAAAGTGAGAAAAAATGATGGAGCAAGATAAATTGGCATCTGATGCTGCCGTATTTCTGGATACCCACGCGGATTGGGAAAAAATGACGCAGCAGGAAATTGGATTCCTGCGCGCAAAAAATTTTGAGGCCGCCAAAGCCGTAATGAAGATCAAAGCACCTGTCGCCGAACGTTATCAAAAACAATTGAAACAATTGTTTGATCAAAAAGAACAATTGATGGCTTTGCCCATTGCCATCAAAGAAGCCTTGAGAAAGTCCCAATTTGTGTTTGAAAATTTATCTGCGGAATATCAAATTGAACTTGATCTGGCACTGGATGCCAGCCGCAGATTTATCGAATTGATTAAAAACGCCGTCACGCAACAGAATACGAGCAGCCATTTTTATGGCTATTCCGGCGCGATGGTCAGCCCCACCTATGAAGTGCGTTCGATGGTGTATAACGCCAAGGCTTAATGCCCGAATAAACCCTGCAAGCCTTTTGTGATTGCGTTATTCAATTGTTGTTTGTTGTTACTTGACGGATCGGTATTGGTCGTAGAGCTGGTGGTTGGCATGTTGCTATTGGTGCCGCCCGATAAATCACGCTGCACCACCGCCAAGCACGCGTTTCCTGCCGGTCCAGTCGGCGCCGTGGTTTTTGGTTTCATCAAGTTAGTTAAAACATCCAATCCCTTTACCTTCGCCAATGCACCTGCGGCCAAAGCATTTTGGACAACACTACTGCCATCCGATGTCACTTTTGGATGCAGGAAATCACCTGCGATTTTTAAGGTTGGAATAACGGCGCCGTATTTAGTATTTTTAATTGTGGGCCTTGCTTTCAGATTTAATGCTTCACTGGTTAGGTTCGCATCGCCGGTGAGCGTCAAGGCAACCGTATCCGCATCTGCCGCGCTTTGGTTTGTCGACCATACGCCGTTTGCACCAGTAAAATCAAAAACCGCACAATTCAGATTGGCAGTTTTGGGAATGTTTACATTCGGTAAAACGGTGCTGATAACGCCTCCGACGTTATCAAACAGAATTCCTGTATCAAATTTCCCCTGGTTGCTGGTCAGGTTAAAATGGCCGTGCGAGCTCGCCATGATTTGTTTTAGATCATTTCCGCTGCCAGAGAAATTTAAACTCAGCGCGCCGATGCCTTGCACGCGATCTGTCATTTTCAATCCCGACAACAGTTTGCCATAATTCAATTGGGGACTGGTAATCATGGCAGTCAATGTCGCCGTCTGGCCTCGGCCATCCAGTGTTATATCACCATTAAAACTATTGCCGCCGTAATTGATTTTCATCGGTGCGGCATGAAGGACGCCGTTATTCAAATTAATCACCGTGTTATCCAGGCTGCCAATATTATTGCCGTTCTGGATAATTTGACCAATGGTGAGTCTGATGTTTGTATCTGCCGTGCGCAGCGCTGCAGCGGATAGGGGGATGGCGGGGATGAGACTAGCCGATTGCGCGGCCTCCGCCGCATAAGCGGAGGGAATGATATTCATGCTGTGTTTAATGGCGGGCTGGCCGCCTGCGAAATCCGCCAAGTTTAACACGGGAATGGTAATATCGCCATTAATATCCGGCCGCGCGAATAGGCCGAGTTTCAGATTGCCGTTCACTTTGGTCTGCCCTGTGGAGAAAGTTAGATCCGACAGCGCTAAGTTCTGCGCATTGGTCATCGTCAGACGTGTTTTAAAATCGTATTTGCCGAACGGCAACGGCGCGCCGGTCAGGGCTGCGCCATCCGCACCGCTACCGGATGCCGTCACATCAAACTGTCCGCCGCCGAAATTTTGTGGATGACGTAGCCAACCATCAAAATTGATTTTAGTCGCAG
>Ga0105240_10001586_pt1 | contig 38590 bp, 36 predicted proteins | sample KBSC54metaG_FD_80426 | JGI IMG/M metagenome (GOLD analysis project Ga0105240, IMG submission 80426) | Corn rhizosphere microbial communities from Kellogg Biological Station, Michigan, USA - KBS C5-4 metaG | ecosystem: Host-associated > Plants > Roots > Rhizosphere > Soil | place: Michigan, USA... | reverse complement strand
GGATCGTAGCGATAGATCTCAAACGTCTTGACACGCGTGGCGCCGGCTGGCGCCGGCCACGTCCGTCCACACTCGATGCGCGATTCCCTCGACACGCCAAAATTTCTGGGCAGCGGGAAGCGTTTGAGCAGGGTAGTGCGTGGCAGTTGCTCGGATGAACGGATGATCATTGCGCGGCCTCCCGCGATGCGGCGTGACGCGCGCACTCCGGGAGGCGAAAACTCCGGACGGCTCGCCCACCCCCACACCTGCCCAGACTCACGAGTGCTCCCTCGCGTATTAGCCGTTGGATGAGCGCTCGGGAAACCGCGAGGACCGAGTGCTCACCAAGCGAGATGTCGTGGCAATGAGCGTGACTCAAGCGACGCTCACAGGAGGCGCTTTGCGGGCGCGGTCTTCACAGTCAATCACTTGCGATCCGTCTTTTCGGTTGTAGGCTCAGCGGGCGTCTCACTCTCTGGCTCCTCCTCTTCCTGTTCGATCTCGATTCGATCGGAGTAACCCAGCTGCTTAGCCCATCTCGTGCTCAGCACAAATGGACTGAAAAGGCTTCGCATTCGCGGCCACCATGGACGATGTTCCTCCACCATAAATCCTCCTACGCGCTCGGTCGACCCCACGTTTGGCGCCTCGAGCGCTGATTCGAGTGTGCGCGAGGATCTCCGATTCGACAAACGACTAATACTGGTCCGATCCATCGGATTCGTAGATCGAAGCCTCGTGAGAGGGCCGAATAGCCGTGCCGTGCAGGAGTACATCGCCGCGAAACTGGGCTCTACGCCACGTGGGTTTCTCGCCGTGGCCGCTGGCGGCTGCCGTCGCGACGTCGGAATTCCTGGGTTCAGTGGAAGAGTGCTCGTATGTGCATCCGTTGGAGATCGGGGATCGATCCTCAACCTGCGCCCCTATGCCGCCGATCGAAACCCCGTTGTGCTCTGAGGCCGCCTCCGCCGCGACCCGTCGGATCGTCGCCAGCGCCAGCGAGAGCGGTTCAGACTCCACCTTCGCCGGAAAGCACAAGTACGCAGGCAGCCGGAACTCCGGTGCGCCAGCGACGCGACGCACCCGGCCGGTCAGCTCGTGCTCGCGGAGCATCCGCGCGGGGAAGTAGCCGGTTCCACCGTATGCGACCAAGCGCTGCAGCGCGAGCCAACCGATGTTGACCGTGAGCGCGGCACCGACGAAATTGGGGAACGCGCGGCAGTGCTGGGCAAAGAAAGCGGCGCCCCAATCGACATAGATGTAGTCGCTCGCCGGTTCGCGCGGCGGATCCGATCGCGTGGACACCATCACGAGCCGCTCCTCCAGCAGGGGTTCAACGGTCAGCCCCGGCCTAGCCTGCGGCGCATTCATCACGCAGATGCTGGAGCGGCCATCGATCAAGGTCTGAGTCAGCTCTTCGTCCAAGCCCACCATCGCGCGCACCGCCACATCCGGAGCCAGCGATGCGAAGATCGGCAACCAGCTCAGCAATAGATTCTCCCATAGGCTGCTCTCGCCACCGACCGTCAGCGTGGCACGAAATCCCTTGATGATGCCGAGCTCCTGGCGCGCCTGCTCGACGGTACGCGTCAACAGCGTGGCGTGTCGTTGGAATCTCTGGCCGACGGATGTCAGCGTCGCTCCGGCTTTGTTTCGAACGAACAGCTCGGCCCCGAGCGTTTCCTCCAGACGCTGGATTCGCGTGCTCACGGTCGACTGTGTGACATGCAGTCGCTGGGAGGCCTCCACGAAGCTACCGGTGGCAATGACGACGAGGAATGTGCGGGCGAGCTCGGTATCCATCTGGGTGCATCTGTCAATGAATTCGCGGGTATGTCAGTCCGTCGACTTCCACGGAGCGCCCCAAGGTGCCTTGGCGCCACTGGAGCGGTCTCCGGGCTCGGCTGATTGGGTGGCAGTTCTCGCGCATGCCTCCTCGGGGCCCCACGCGCCCGACGTCGCGTGCACAGGGGCCGCCGGCAGTCGCATCGTGAACTCGCTGCCTCGATTGTGGCCGTCGCTGCTCGCATCGATCGTTCCGTTGTGCAATTCCACCAGTCGCCGTGCGAGTGCGAGCCCGATGCCGAGGCCTCCTTGGGGCCGATTGAGCGAATGCTTGGACCGAAAGAACAGGTCAAAGACGTGAGGCAGGTCCTCCGCTGTGATGCCAAGTCCATTGTCCTGGATGCGCAACACCGCATGGTCTGCGTCGCGTGCGAGTCGTAAGGTGATTTGACCTCCAACGGGCGAGTACTTGCTGCTGTTGTCGAGCAAGTTCGCCACGACCTGCGTGAGGCGAATGGCGTGGCCCCGGACTAGCACGGCGTCCGCGGGCAGGTGCACCGCGAGCCCCTGACATTGGACTCGGAACTGATGGCCGAGATCCTCGACTGCGTCGGCGACGACTCGCGACAGATCGACCGCCTCGTCCATCTCGGGGACTGCGACGTTGAGGCGCGAAATGTCCAACAGATCGTCAACGAGGTGAAGAGCGATATGCAGTTGTCGATCGAGCAAGTCCCGTGTCTTCGCGAGAGAGAGCGAACTCGGGGCGGCGCGGCAGCTCTGGAGCACATTCGCCATCGCAGCAAGCGGGCTGCGCAGTTCGTGGACAATCATCGCGACGATTTCATCGCGGTGGGAAGTGGAATCGAGCCTCGCGTGCAGATCATGCTCAGTCCCCGGCTGCGACGCTTGCCGCCAGTCCATGGCGCGTGTGCGATGCGCCCCGCCGATGGGGACACCGGGGTTCTGAGAGGGTGAAGGCTCACTCATAGCCATCTCCAATGGTGGGGTGGGGCGCACTCACGCGCGACCTGCGTCGTTGGCCACATGAAGTTGTTGCGGCGTGTCATGGGGCGAGCGGCGAGCATCCGGCGGCGGCAAGCCTTGGCGTCGCGATTCAGCGCTTCGTCCGCCGCCCCGGTGGGAAATTCAGCGCGTAACTCCTTGAACAGCGGGGGATTCATGGGGCTTTTCTTCATCGTGAACGCGCCGGGCGGACGAGTCCGCGGGGATCCAATCGGCTCCCCCTAACGGACGGTCATCTTCCGGTCGCGGGGACTTGGAGGGAATCGGAGGGCCCACCAAAACGGGGTGGTGGAATCCACTATGTCGTTCGGGCGAATGAGCTTGCCCATCGTTCATTCGAATCGCAGATGTAACGCTCAGACACTCGGAATTTCAACGTGTTAACATAATTCAGAAGCCAGGGGGATGTGCCCTACCGTGAGGCCTAAAGCAAAACAAGGGCGTTTCGGTAGAAACGCCGGGAAACCTCTGGCTAAACGTTCAACCGCTCGCCGAGGCATCCCCTTCACACCCCGTGCCCCGGCGGCAACTCGCGCAGCGAAAGAGAGCGTGCGGGCGCCACCGCGCGCTGCGCCACGGCCACTCCCGCGCGGCCATGCGACGAGGTTTCTCATCGTCGTGATCGGCGCATCGGCGGGAGGCTTGGACGCCTTTACTAAGTTCTTCGCCCACATGAGGGCGGACAGTGGAATGGCTTTTGTGCTTATTCCGCATCTGGATCCTTCGCACAAAAGCCTCATGGCCGAACTGTTGGCGAGACACACGGCCATGCCGGTGCTGCAAGCGGAGCATCGGATGCCGATTCGTCCCAACCACGTCTACATCATCCCCCCGAACAAGTACCTGGCGATCAACGACCGCCGCCTGATGCTGCACCGGCCGCCCAAGTCGGGCGTCGGGCAGATCGCGATTGATTTCGCGCTGCGCTCACTGGCCGAGGATCAGCAGGAAGATGCTATCGGCATCGTGCTCTCGGGCACCGGCAGTCATGGCACGGTGGGGCTCAAGGAGATCAAGGCGGCCGGCGGTTTAGTGCTGGTGCAAGACCCGGCGAGCGCCGAGCACCCCCAGATGCCGCGCAGTGCACTCGAGTCGGGAATGGTCGTGGACTACGTGCTGGCCCCGGCGCAGATGCCTGACGCGCTGATCGCATACGCACAACGCGTTTCTCGCAAGAGTCCGGGGGAGACCGAGGCGCCGGATGCCAACACGCTCGCAGCGCTCGATGTGATCCTCGGGCTGCTTGCGACACGCACCAAACACAACTTTCATCATTACCGCAAGAACATGATCTTGCGTCGCATTCAGCGACGCATGCTTCTGTTGCGGATCGAGGACATGCGCAAATACATCGCACGCCTGCACAAAGATGCAGACGAGCTGACGACCCTGCGCCGGGATCTGTCGATTGGGGTGACCGAGTTCTTCAGGGAGTCGGAGGCGTTCGACGTTCTGGCAAAGCGCGTGATACCGAAGCTGATCCGTCGCGCGAGCGCCAATACGCCGGTGCGCATCTGGGTCCCTGCCTGTTCAACAGGCGAGGAGGCCTACTCGATCGCCATTCTATTCATCGAGCGGTTCAAAGCCGCCGGGAAGGAGGTGTACCTGCAGGTGTTTGCCTCCGACATCTCCGAGGAGTCCCTGACGATCGCGCGGCGAGGCATCTATTCGGAAAGCGTTGTCGATTCGGTGTCCCCGAAGCGATTGAGGGGCTTTTTTTCCCGGATCGATCTACATCGCTACCAAGTCAGCAAGCAGCTGCGCGACACCATCTTGTTCGCGCCACAAAACCTCATCGCCGATCCACCGTTCTCGAGGCTGGACCTGATCAGTTGCCGCAATTTTCTGATCTATCTTGAAGCCGACACTCAGACGAAAGTGATCTCTCTCCTGCACTATGCGCTGAATCCGGTCGGCTACTTACTGCTCGGTCCCACTGAGTCCGTTGGCCCTTCGGCCGCGGAGCTATTCGAGCCGATCTCCACTAAATGGCGCATCTACAGTCGAACCGGCTCGGTACATCAGGGCTTGGTGAGCGCTTCGATCACTGCGTCCAGTTGGCGACGGGCGGCCCTGCGACAGCCGCAGCCGATGCGGCGAAGTCTCGGAAGCGTCACCGAGCTGATGCAAAAGGTGCTGCTGGGCGAGTTCATGCCGGCCGCCATGCTGGTGAATCGTAAATACGAGATCTTGTCGGTTCAGGGGCCGGTGGTGAACTATTTGGACATCCCCCCTGGCCAGTTGACCCACGACTTGATGGCCATGATCCGCGAGCCGCTGCGCGCCAGGATCCGCGCGAATTGCCAGAAAGCCATCCGCGAGGGCGGTACGGTCCGCGACGGGAATGCCCAGGTCCGGCGCGAGGGGCGTTATCTACCCTGCACGATTTCGGTGCGCCCGATAACCGAGCTCGAGGGAGCCAAGGGTCTGCTCCTGATCGTATTCGAGAACCGTGCGCCCGCGCGCGGCCCCCGCTCACGGCGCCCGGACGCAGCTCAAGATAGCGCTGACATGCGCCTCCTCGAAAATGAGCTGCATGCGACGCGCGAAGAGCTGCAGCAGACCGTTGCTGAGCTGGAGAGCTCGAACGCAGACCTCAAGTCCTCCAACGAAGAAGTCATGTCGATGAACGAGGAGCTGCAGTGTGCGAATGAAGAGTTGGAGACCTCCAAAGAAGAGCTGCAATCGTTGAATGAGAATCTCTCCAGCCTCAACCATCAGCTCGAAGGTAGGGTCACCGATCTGAATGCGGCCAACAACGATCTGACCAATCTCATGGTCGCCACCGACATTGCGATCGTCTTTCTCGATCGCAAGTTGCGCATCAAGCGCTTTACACCCCCCGCGGAGAAGCTCCTGAGTCTTCTGCCGAGCGATGTCGGCCGATCGTTCGACGAGTTTGCGCAGCGGTTGCCGGACGACCGATTGGTAGAGGAGTCACGCCGTGTCATGGCTGCAGGGATTTCCTTCGACAGAGAAATCCGCTTGGGAGATGATCGCGCGTACTTGCGCCGGATTCGACCCTATCGCGCCGCGGAGGGCCCGATCGGTGTCGTGATCACGTTTATCGATGTGACTGAACGGGTGGAAGCGGAGGCACAGAGCCGGCGCTTTGCGGCCGTGTTGCGGGACTCGAGCGATGCGATTGCGCTACTGACTCTCGATGGCCGGATCGCCGCCTGGAATCGAGGCGCCGAGACCCTGTACGGCTATCTGGAAGCCGACGCGAAGAGGATGAGCCATCACGAACTGGCCACCGAGGAAGATCGCGAACATACGCGCGATATCATCCGGCGCGTGGCGCGGGGCGAAGTCTTGCCCTCCTTCGAAGCGCAACGACGGACTCGGGATGGTCGGGTGATTGACGTCTGGGTGACGGTCACGCTGCTGCGGGATGCAGCGGGCAAGCCCGCGCTGCTCGCGACGACCGAACGAGACATCAGCGCCGAACGGCGCTCAGCACGGCAGATACGCGCGATTCTGGACTCTACGCCCGATGCCGTGGTCACGATCGATCAAGCCGGGAAGATCATCACTTTCAATCAATCTGCCGTGCGCCTCTTCGGTTATCGTGCCGATGAGGCTATTGGCCAGAGCGTTGGCTTGCTGATGCCTCCACGCGAGCGCACACAGCATGAGGCTTACTTGGCTCGTTATCACCGAACCCACGAGCCGCACATCATCGGCAAGCCTCGGGAGCTCAACGCGCGCCACAAGGATGGCAGCCTGTTTCCGATCCGCTTGTCCGTCGTCGAGATCGAGAGTCTGGGTCTCTTCGCCGGGTTCGTTCATGACTTGGCGGCGGCGAAGGCGTTGCAAGAGGAGATCTTGCACGTCGCCATGCTCGAGCAGCTGCGCATTGGCCAGGAATTGCACGACGGCACGCAGCAGGAGCTCACGGGACTGGGCTTGCTGGCGCACAACCTCAGCGAAGCGTTGACTCGGCTGGGCTCGCACACAGAGGCGAAGCTCGCATCCAGGCTCGCCAGCGGGATCGCTCAGACCAATCTGCACGTCCGTTCGCTCGCGCACGGCCTGGTGCCCGTGCCGATCGATGCGGAATCCCTTCCGGCGGCGCTGGAAGAGTTGGCCAAGAGCACGCGGGGGACCTACGGCGTTTCATGTCGGCTCGAGTGTCCCGAGCCCGTGCGGGTGGGAAACGCGACGGCGGCAACCCATCTTTACCGCATTGCTCAGGAAGCTGTAGCCAATGCGGTGAAACATGGCAGACCTGAAGCAATTTCGATCCGGATCAGGCGTACCGACACCGATCTCGTGCTCGAGGTCGCGGATAACGGAGCAGGCATCGTACCGGGGACGTCTCCACACGAGGGTGCAGGCCTACGCCTGATGAAACACCGCTGCGCTGTCATCGGAGGACGCCTTACGCTGCAGCAACAGGACGGCGGCGGTACGCTCGTCGCCTGTGCTATCCCGCGATCGGGTTGGTCGTAGGTGAACGGCAGGAGGCGTGTCGTGCGATGAACGATCCGGTACGCGTGCTGATTGTCGACGACCACCCGCTGGTGCGCGAAGGTCTCATAGTACGAATATCCGCACAGCCGGACCTGGAGGTTTGCGGCGAGGCCTCCGACGTCGATCAGGCGCTGTCGTTGACAAGCACCACTCGCCCGGCGCTGGTGATCGTCGATCTGGCGCTGAAGGGCAGTAACGGTCTGGATCTGATCAAGAAGGTCAGGGCGAGTGAGGTGAGTCCCAAGATTCTCGTGGTCAGCGCCTACGACGAGGTGTTCTTTGCCGAGCGCGCTCTGCGGGCGGGTGCACAGGGGTATATCAATAAGCAGGAAGCGCAAGGGTCGATCATCGATGCGATCCGCACGTTACTGCGTGGCGAGCTCTATCTGAGCCTCAACATGACTCAGCGGCTCACTGACCAGGCGCTCTTCGGCAGCCGGGCCTCGCGCGGCATCGAAGGTTTGAGCGACCGTGAGCTGGAGATCTTCGAGCTCATTGGGCGTGGTTACGCAACGCGCCTCATTGCCGAGCAACTGCACCTCAGCATACATACGATTGAATCCCATCGGGAGAAAATCCGTACCAAGCTGAGGTTGCGCAATAGCACCGAGCTGCTTCAAAGCGCCGTGCAGTGGGTGCTCGAGAACCGCAGTTAGCGTTGGCCGAACAGTTAGTGCCACGAGGTGCCGGTGTCGCAGCTCTGCGCGCATTGATCCGAACCTTCCGAACTAACAACATGAGCCGGCACACTCTCCAGGTGCTAAATCTGCCTGTCAGCGGGCCCAGTGGGCGGCGTGCACGCCCGCAGATGCCCACAGGGCAGGCCGTGACGAACACCATGAGAAGGTTGCGGGCCGTGTTCCGTATCCATCGGCGTTTCCGATGCATGACGCCTATTCTTATCGCTTGTAAATCCGTCAATCGGGCCTAGGGTGAGGCAATTGGGATTTTGCGATTGAGAGTTTTTGCCCGGCCGCTCGCTGTAGCAAGCCGGCTATTGTGGGCGACTACGGGGTTCGCAGACCCAGAGGCAGCTCACCGGAAGGAGATTGTGATGGTTACTCTCGCAGATGCGAAAAACGTCATAGCGGCCGCCGAGAGAAAGGCGAATGAACTCGAACAACCGATGAACATTGCCGTCGCCGACGCCGGCGGCCATCTGATCGCTCACGTGCGAATGGACGAGGCCTGGATGGGCAGCATCGATATCGCCATCAAGAAGGCTTTCACCGCGCGCGCCTTCGACATCTCCACCAAAGATCTGGCGACGTTCTCGCAGTCGGGCGGGCAATTTTTCGGGATCCATGCCTCCAACGACGGTCGAGTGATGATCTTTGCAGGCGGTGTGCCGCTCAAACGAGACGGCAAGGTAGTGGGCGCCATCGGCGTCAGCAGTGGCTCGGGCGTGCAGGATCACGCCGTGGCGGAAGCGGGCGCGGCTGCGTTCAATCGACTCTGAACAAGGAGCACGTCATGGCCAGTAATCGCGGCATCGCCTACATCGGACCTGGAAAGGTTGAGGTCCAAAGCATCGACTTTCCGAAACTCATCGGTCCGGGGGGCAGGCGATGCGATCACGGCGTGATCTTGAAGATTGTGACCACGAATATCTGTGGGAGCGATCAGCACATGGTGCGAGGCCGTACCACGGCGCCCAGAGGGCTCATCCTGGGGCACGAGATCACCGGCGAGGTGATCGAGGCCGGGCGCGACGTGGAATTCATCAAGGTAGGAGACCTCGCTTCCGTGCCCTTCAACGTGGCCTGCGGCCGCTGCCGAAACTGCAAGGAGCGCGCGACGGGAGTGTGTCTGAACGTCAACACGGCGCGAGCCGGCGGCGCCTACGGTTACGTGGACATGGGCGGCTGGATCGGCGGGCAGGCGGAGTACGTGATGATTCCGTATGCCGACTTCAACCTGCTCAAGTTTCCCGACAAAGCGCAGGCAATGGAGAAGATTCAGGATCTGACTTGCCTGTCGGATATCCTGCCCACGGGTTTTCATGGCTGCGTGTCCGCTGGCGTGACGACCGGATCGACGGTGCTCATTTCCGGCGCCGGCCCCGTCGGCCTGGCCGCGGGCGCGGCCGCATTCCTGCTGGGGGCTGCGGTCGTGATCGTCGCGGACTTCAACCAGCAGCGGCTCGCACAGGCGCGCTCGTTCGGATGCGAAACCATCGACCTCTCACAAGGGGGCACGATCGGGCAGCGCATCGAGCAGATCCTGCGGGTGCCGGAAGTGGATTGTGCCGTCGATTGCGTCGGGTTTGAAGCGAAGGGGAAAGGCGGCGAGGATCAGCCGGCAACCGTTCTCAACCAGTTGATGGAAGCCACACGTCCCGCGGGCGCGATTGGGATTCCCGGTCTGTATGTCACGGAGGATCCGGGTGCCGGAGACCGGGCCGCCAGGAGCGGCAATCTCAGTATTCGACTGGGGCTTGGCTGGGCGAAGTCACACACCTTGTGCACCGGACAGACGCCGGTCATGAAGTACAACCGCGGCTTGATGATGGCGATTCTCCACGACCGTATTCACATCGCCAAGGCCGTCAATACGACGGTGATCACCCTGGATGACGCGCCGAAGGGCTATGCAGACTTTGACAAGGGAGCCGCCCAGAAATTTGTCATCGACCCGCACGGCAGCCTGAAACAGGAGCATTGAGAGGTGAATCAGGAGCGCGTGAGATGCCCCGGACGACCAGAGCTTGGCGATGGCAAATCCGCCTCACGCGAAGCTCGACGCCGAGGTCTTCCCTGTCAATCATCGACGAGAGCAGCAAGGCGGCCGGCCTGGATACGGCCCTCAGACCTCCCCTTCAGGTATGCGTACAGCCCTTCCCAGTTGTCCGTCGCCAGTTTGCTGGAGCTGTAGGCCGGCATTCCCTTCTCGGCGCGCCCGTTCAGGAGCGCGACGCGAAATTCCTCCTTCGTACGGGTCTTCAGCGACACCAGAAGCGAGGGGCCCACCAAGCCTTCCTGCGCAGCGCCGTGGCAGCGGTCACACGCCAGCGCGCGCCAAGTTTTCCAGCCCGCCAACGTCTTTGCGTCGACCTTGTTGCCGTCCTTTACCGTATAGAGAGGGGCGGCCGGCAGCGTCGCCACGACGAGAAGAGCTAACACGAGAAAGGAGATCGACTTGAGGTCTCGCATGAAAGCTCTCCCGGTCGAGCCTCGTACGGTAACAAACGACGACACAGATTTCGCCTCGCCTTTTGCTGCCTTGCAGTGGCGCCGGAGCGTCAAGAGCGCAACTTCGGCTGCACGTCGCAATAAACGTTCCACAGCCGGTCGCCGCTGCCGGCATGACTTCCCGGACTCCCATTCGCTAACGCGCTTCTTTTGGCAGCCCTTTGCGACGTCATGCCCAGGCAGGGCTGGAGCCGGAGGACCTGCCGACGCGCCGCCTTGCGGCAAGGCTTTGTGCCCGGCAGATTCGGCGCGCCAGCCTCCTTAGGAGAAGCGACATGTTTTACGAGAATATTTCGAATTGTTGGAAGTCATCGAACGACGGTAAGCTCCTAGCAGACATCCAACCGATGCCTGTTCGGATTCTCTCGAAATCGAACGGCGTATCGTTTGGCACGCTCGATGGGTTCGGGTTCCTGAGAGGAGGTTTGAAGTGAGCGAAACGTCTGCCCGCCTGAGCTGCAGCGAACGCGAGCGCCTGAAGCGCTTCGTGACTGCATGGGAGAATAGATTGACAGTGGATGGCGAGCATGTCGCAGCACTGCGCGCTCGATTGGAGTCTGCATCGGTCGTTTCCGCCGCTGAGGTTCCGGGCGATCTCGTGACGTTGCACAGTCAGGTTCTGGTTCGAGACATCGAAAGCGGCCGCACGTTTTTCTGGACCGTGTTTCTGCCAGCGGATGAAGAGGTGGCGACCACCGCCCGGTCACCCCTGTCCTGGTCGGGCGCGACGATGTTGGGGAGGCGCTCGGGCGATGAGTTTGAGTGGCGCTCGCGCAGTGATAGCCGGCGAGTGCGAATCGAAGCGGTGCTGTTCCAACCCAAGGCGACACAGGGGGATCGTTCGGAGGTCGGTGATTCGCGCGCGGCTCGCAGGGAGCCCGCACAATGCACAGTCGGGCGCAGGCAATCGTCTGAGTCTGGAAAGCGCAGCTCCAAGCAGCGCGCGGCGAACGCGATCGGATCGGAGGCAGCCCGGACGTGACTATTTGGCAGAATGTGGGACGCGTGCAAAAGGCGCGCGCGAGGCGCAGTCCTCGTTGGGAGGAATGCCCGAACGCCCCCGGCGTGCTCTGTGAGATGTGGGGCGCTGCGCAGCTCGATCATGAGAATACGGCAAGGCCGATGCGCCTCGATCTGATTCCCAATGCGGCGCAGCCTCGTGAGAGGCAGCCAGCGGTGATCTCTCGCCGCGACGATCAGGGCTATGACGAGATCGACCGCAGACTGCTCGATACGTTTCCGGCAAGTGACGCGGTCGCGCGCTACTGAGGCGCGGCTGCCAGCCTTGTGGCAGCCGGCGCTCTGAGAAATGAAGTACTGCGGCGTGCGAATGAAGGATCGGACAACGAGGAGATCGAGATGAGAATCCTTTGTGCCACAGATCTGTTACCCAAAAGCGAAGCCGCAGTTGACCGGGCAGGCATGATGGCGCGGCAACTTGGCGCGCGCCTTTGCATCGTGCACGTGCTGGCGTTTGAAGGCGACGAGCGCAAGGCGCGTATCGCACTCGTGCAAATGGAGAAGCGCACTCGTGCGAGGTTGGGGAATGATGGCATTGCGCCGACCATCATTCTGCGATGCGGAAACCGCGTTTCGCAGCTAATCCGCGTCCTGCAGCAGGTCGCGCCTGATCTGATCGTCCTGGGCCCGCGGCGCTGGCGCTCGGTGCGCGAGCGACTGGGCGAGACGCTCGCTGCAAGGATTTTAAGTGCTCATCGCTGTCCATTGCTGATCGTGAGGCACGAGTCCGCTGGCAATTACCGCAACATTCTGCTAGCGCTCGACTTGTCCCCTGCCGCGAAGGAGATCATACGGACGGCGCAATCCATCGTGTTGGAATCCGGCGTAAAAGCATCCGTCGTCCATGCCTTTGAGCCCCACTATGGGACGCTCCCCTACATACCCAGAGGTATGGAAAGCGTCGGTGCTGCGAATAGTCCCGAGAGAGCGGAGGCGGAGCGCGCAGTGCGGCGCCTGCTCGCAGATCCCGGCGACGGGCTGATCGACAGCAACCTCATCCTCTCTGCGGCCTTCCCAGCCGAAGCGATTGTGAGCTCGGTCAAGCGCGTGCAAGCAGACCTGCTGGTAATGGGCACAAGGGGTTACGGGCGCTTTCGCCGGGTGCTGCTGGGCAGCACCGCCAGCCAGGTGCTGGACGCGGTCCCTTGCGATGTCTTGCTGGTACCCCGGGGAGCGACGCAGGAAAGTCGTGGGCGGGCCCGCTCCGAGCTCGAGCCTGACCGAACCGTGGGAGCTGTCTCAACGCACCGGCGCCTTCGAACGGAGCACGCTCGCACGCATTAGGAGCATGGCGGTCATGGGGGAGGTCATCACGAGAAAGGCGCTGATCAGGATCTCATGCACTATCGGGCGATGAGCGAGAGCAGAGGAGATGAGCATCGAGACGATCAGCACACAGCCCATGCCGAGCGTATTGCCCATGGAAGCTCCGTGCATGCGCGCGTAGAAGGGTGCCAGCCTCAAAAGTCCAAGCGACCCGATGAGGGTCAGCAGGCCGCCGAGGATCAGGAGCAGGGTTGCCGGCAGCAGGACCGCCAGGGGCAGTTCGTTCGTCGTCATGGCTCGATCACCTCGCCGCGCAGGAGGAACTTCGCCAGGGCGACTGAACCGACGAAGCCGAAGAGAGCGATCAGTAGTGCGATGTCCGTATACACCGTGGTGCTCGTGCGGATTCCGAGCATTAGAAGCATGAGCATGCCGTTGACGTAGAGCGTATCGAGGGCCAGGACGCGGTCCTGGGCAGTTGGCCCGCGCAGGAGCCGGATCGTGGCAAAGGTCATCGCGAGGGCAAAGCAAAACTGCGCGAACGTGACGGCGAACTCGAACAAAGCGCTCATTCGAAGATCTCCCTCAGCGGCCGTTCGTAACGCTGCTTGATCGTGTGCAGCCACTGCTTCTCGTCCTGAAGATCGAGGACGTGCAGGGTAAGTGTGTGCCCGTCGCGAGCGAGCTCGACCCAGACCGTGCCGGGCGTCGAGGTGATGATAGCCGCGAGCACGGCCAGTCCGTGCGGATCGCGCAAATCGAGCGGAACCTGCAGGAAACCGGATCTGACTTTGCGGTGGCGCACGAGCCCCAGGATGATGCACGCGACGGCGATATTCGAGCGCACGATGTCGAGCAGCACTCGCGATGCGAGGTGCAGCGCCACCAGAGGTTTGCGTAAATGCGGCTGCACCGGCCGCGCCGCACGTAAGGCGAAGGTCACTCCTACCGACAGGAGTACGCCGAAAGCGACTTGAGGGAGTGCGAGGGTGTCTTGGAGGATGAGCCAAATTGCCAGGAGCCCGATCATGAGAAGAATCGGTGGCCTTCTCACGGCGCGCCCTCCGGCGCATCGGCCAGAACCGCACGAATGTAGGCCTGAGGATCGCTCAACAGCTGGGCGGCCGAGTCGACGTACTTCATCACGGGGCCTGCCGCGGCCGTGAGCCCGATGCACAGCAAGATCAGAAACGCGACTGGTCCGGCCTCGATGACGCGCAAGCGCGGCGTCGCGCGGCCCGTCACGCTCCAGAACAGTCGCATGCCGATGCGGCTCATCGCGAGCAGTCCTGCGAAGCCCCCTGCCAGCAACACACCGATGAGCAGCCACGCCCGGAACGTATCGCCACTCCTCGACAGCGTTGCGAATGCTCCGGAGAGCAACGCCAGTTTGCCGACGAAGCCTGCCAGCGGCGGCATCCCGGTGACGAGCAGCGCGCAGCCGACGAATGCAAGTCCGAGGAACGCCATGGCGGAGGGAATAGCGACGCCGACTTCGGCGTCCGGCGGATGCGGATCTGGAGGCTCGCCGACCCTGAACGCGGAGTACGTGACCGGTTGCGCTGAAGGCGAATTCGCGGTTTCGGGCGTCATGGTCCGCATGCGTTCCGTCATTCCCGTCAGCATGAAGAGCGCGCCGCTCGCCAGCACCGAACCGAGCAGGTAGAACAGAGCGGGCGCGATCATTGTCCCCGGCGCGAGGCCAATCGCCGCGAGCATCGTGCCGGAGGACAGGATGACGTTGAACGCGGCTACCCGCTGCAGTTGGCGCGACGCCAGGATTCCGGCGATGCCGAAGACCATTGTCGCTATGGCCCCATAGAACAGCCAGGTCCCACCGAGCGGCGCCACCGAATACTCCAGAAGCGAACCGAGTCGCAGAATGGCGTAGACACCGACCTTGGTCGTGATCGAGAACACGGCCGTGACGGAAGGAAGGGCCGCCGTATAGGCACCCGGCAGCCAGAAATTCAGCGGCCAGCTGGCGGCTTTGACCAGAAAGGCAATGGCGAGGATCGCGGCTCCCGCGTCGGCGATGCCACGATCGCCATTCTGCAGGGAGGGCCACCGGGCGGCCATATCCGCCATGTTCAGCGTCCCGAGGATGCTGTAGATCATGGCGACGCCGATCAGGAATGCGAATGAGGCACAGAGGTTGATGACGATGAAGTGCAGCGCGGTCCTCACGCGCTGCGTTCCCGCCCCGTGCAGGAGCAGAGCATAGGATGCGGCGAGGAGGATCTCGAAGAACACGAACAGGTTGAACACATCACCTGTCAAGAATGCGCCGTTCAGACCCATCAGCAGCAGTTGCAGCAGCGGGTGATAGTACACGCCGAGTCGATCCGAGCGGGCGATCGAATAGACGAGGACGGGCAGCGCCAGCAGAGCATTCAGAACGAGCATCAGTGCCGAGAGGCGATCCACGACCAGCACGATGCCAAAGGGTGCCCGCCATCCGCCGATCGTATAAGTGCCGATTCCTTCAGCCCAGACGTGAGGCACCGCGTCCGTCGTGAAGTAAAGCAACGTGGTAGCGGCCAGGAGCTGACCCAGGCTGGATCCAAACGCGATCACCAGCGGCAGGGTGCGTTGCGATTCGGCAAACAGCAGGATGATCGCGGCCGCGGCGAGCGGAATGAGGATCGGGAGGACCGGCAAGTGCTGCAGCCAGGGGCTCACGTGTCGCTCTCCTGACCGTCGACGTGATCAGTTCCTGACAATCCACGCAAGGCGAGCAGTACCACCAAAGACAGGGCCGTGGTCGCGAATCCAATCACGATCGCGGTCAACACCAGAGACTGCGGCACCGGGTCAGCGAACCGCGCGGGGTCTGCGGTGCCGTCAGCCCCGATGATGGGCGGTCTGTCGATCATCAGCCGGCCTGCGGCAAAGATGAACAGGTTGACCGCATAGGAAAGGAGCGAAAGGCCCATGAGCACTTGAAAGGTGCGCGCCCGCAGCAGTAGCCAGGTTCCCGAGGCTACCAGCACCCCGATCACGAGCGCGTAGACGATTTCCATCGGGTCTCCACGTCAGTTTCGACGGTCGGATTGCGCCGGGCGCTGTGACCGGCGTCTTCGGGTAGCACATGGCGCCGGCTGCGCAATGCCTGGTGCGCCAGCGCGATGAGCATCAGGCCGGTCGCCCCGACCACGAGCGCGTAGACGCCGATGTCAAACAGGAGCGTGCTCGAGAGATGTAGTTGTGCGAATCGTAGGTGCAGATCCCACCGCATGCTCGTGAGAAAGTTGCTGGACACCAGCCAGGCACCCGTACCCGCGGCCGCCGCGGAAAGTAGCCCGGCCGCCATCCAATATTGAGGGTGGAGGCGGATCCGTGACTCGATCCACCTCGTCCCGAAGATCATGTATTGCACGATGAAGGCGATCGATATGATCAGACCGCCGACGAATCCTCCACCGGGTGCGTCGTGGCCACGCAGGAGAAAGAATATCGAGACCACGCTGGCCACCGGCAGCAGCAAGCTGCCGAAAACCGCTGGCACCCGCATATACCCGTGTGGCAGAGCGTCCTGCGTGTCGTGAGGCCCGACCCCTTCCACGGGGTCCTGCTCCTGCTGCTGCGGCATCTCGATGCTTTCCGGCGCAGGACGGAAGCGCCGCAGCAGCTTATAGACGGTCAGGGCGACGATACCGACGACCGTGATCTCTCCCAGAGTGTCAAAGCCCCGGAAGTCGACCAGAATCACGTTGACGACGTTGTGCCCACCGCCGCGCGGGAGCGCGTTCTCGATGAAAAACGTTGAGATGCCAGGGTGCCGCGGCCGGGTGAGCATCGCGTACGCCAGCGCGGCCATCCCAACGCCGGCAAGCGCGGCAAGCGCAAAGTCTCGTGTGCGGCGCAGGCGCGTACGCGCTGTCTGTTGGCGCGCATCGGTCATCGCGAGGCGCTTGGGCAGCCAGCGTAGGCCGAGCAGAATCAATACCAGCGTGACCACCTCAACACTGATCTGCGTGAGCGCGAGGTCGGGCGCGGAGAACCACGCAAAGGTCAGGCAGGTGGCGAGGCCCGTCCCACCGACCATGACGAGCGCGGCCAACCGGTGAAACTTGGCCTGTAGGGCCGCACCGCAGGCGCACGCCGAGCTGACGAGGGCCAGCAGCGCAAAGGCCGGATGAATCGGCGATACGCTGCGGGGATTGGCGAAGGTCAGCTCGCGCAGCGTCGTCGCGGCAATAGCCACGACCGTGAAGGCGAGCACAGCCAGTTGCGCCTGCTGGCGAGGCGAGTAGAGCAGGTGCATCACACGGTCAGCCGTGCGTATCAGACGGACGATCAGGACCTCGAAGTTGCGTTTGCCATCCGCCAGCTGCGCGAAGGGTGCCGGGCGCAATGCGTGATCCCAACGCCGGTACAACCACGTATACAGGACGACACCGCCGGCGAGGGCCAGGGCGCTCATGAGAAGAGGCGTCGTAAATCCATGCCATACGGCGAGACTGTAGGCAGGCACACTCGTTCCAAGGATCCCCCGCATGGCTGTGTTGAGATAAGGACCTATGGTTACAACAGGCAGCGTGCCGACGAGCACGCACGCCACGACGAGCAGGGTGCTCGGCGCCAGCATCCAGCGCGTGGGTTCGTGGGGAGTGCGCGGCAGATCAACAGCCAGGGGTCCCATAAAGACGCGATGGACGAACCGGACCGAGTAGGCGACGCTGAACACTCCTGCGAGAGTCGCCGCGACGGGCAGCCCGATACGAATCGGCAGAGCATCACCGGCGAACATCGTTTCGGAAAAAAACATCTCTTTCGAGAGAAATCCGTTCAACAGGGGCACGCCAGCCATGGCTGCAGCGGCGACCGTGGCAAGCGTCGCGGTGATCGGCATCGCGTGTGCCAGGCCGCGCAGCCGCGTGAGATCGCGGGTACCCGACTCGTGGTCCACGATGCCGGCCGCCATAAAGAGCGAAGCCTTGAACGTCGCATGGTTCATCATGTGGAAAACGGCCGCGACCAGCGCGAGCGGGCTGTCCATACCCAACAGCAGCGTGATGAGCCCGAGATGACTGACGGTCGAATACGCCAGCACGCCCTTCATATCGCGCTGGAAGGTGGCCGCGAATGCGCCGAGAAGTAGCGATGTCAGGCCGACTGTGCAGACAATCCCGAACCACAGACCGGTGCCTGCGAGCACCGGCCAGAGTCGAGCAAGCAGGAAGACGCCGACTTTCACTATGGTGGCTGAATGCAGATAGGCGGAGACCGGAGTCGGTGCCGCCATCGCGTGCGCCAGCCAGAAATGGAACGGAAACTGGGCACTCTTCGTGAACGCGGCGATCAGCACCAGAATGAGAATGGCCGGATACCAGGGATCGCGGCGGATCAAATCACCGGAGGCCAACACGACGTCGAGCTCGTAGCTCCCGGTGATCCGTGCCAGCATCAGTACCGCGGCCAACAGACACAGGCCCCCGAACGCCGTGACCAGCAACGCCATGGCGGCGCCGCGTCGCGCCTCGTCGCGGTGATACCAGTACGCAATCAGCATGAACGAAGTGAAGCTCGTCAGCTCCCAGAAGAGTACGAGCTGGATCAGATTGCCGGAGAGAACGACGCCCAGCATCGCACCCATGAACGCCAGAAGGAATGCGAAGAAGCGCGGCACCGGATCAGCCGGTGACATGTAATAGCGGGCGTACAGCACGACCAGCGCACCGATTCCCGTTACGAGCACGCTGAAGACCCAAGCGAAACCGTCCATGCGCAGCGTAAGGTCAAGCCCGAGCTGCGGCACCCACGAGAGGTGCGAGCGGACGGCGCCGCCGTCGATGACCTGGGGATACCGCATGGCCACGAGCGTCAAGCTCCCGAGACTGACCGCAGCGGCGAGCCACGCCTCCGCGTTCCACGCGTTGCGGGGCAGAAATGCCGCACAGAGGCTGCCCAGAAAGGGCAGCAATATGATCCAGGTGAGGGTCACCACCGGATTCTAACGGCAGCTGGAGTGCGGCTTCAGGAGTGTTCTAGCGGATCGGCGCGGAGCTCATCGGCGCGCGCAAGGGGTCCCGCGTGGGCAAACTGCGACTCAGCTGGTGCTTTGGCTCGTTGGCGGCACGGCCAGAACGTCGCATTCGATCTCGGAGAGGATCCGCTCCGCAACGCTGCCGAGCAGCAGTCGCTTCAGTCCCGTATATCCCCGGGTGCCGATCACCAGCAAGTGGGGCCGAAGGCGCTCGACGACCTTCTTGATGGCAACGAACGGCGGGCCTTCCTCGAGCACGATATTTCTCACCGAATCGCTCAAGTCGATAGACTGCAGAAACTGGTGAAGCTGCTCACGCGCCTCCTGTGCCCAGTTCGCAGAGTATTTCGTCACAGTCTCCTCCCTCACGCCTGCCCAGCCCATCATCCCTTTGTGTATTGGCTCGAAGGCATGCACGACCGAGATGCGCTCGCCCTCGAGCAAGCCGAGGCTCTTCGCGGCGCGCACGGCCCGTGCGGAAGCATCGGAGGGATCCAGAGCCAGGAGTACGGACTCATACGAGGCCAGAGTTACCGCATTGACCATCAGTACGGGACGGTTTCCGGTGCGCAGGACGCGCTCGAGGGTCGTGCCGGTGACCATGTTGCTCACTAGGCGCCGCCGGTGTACGCCCATGACGAGCAGGTCGACACTCAAGGAGTGCGCCGCCTCCACGATTGCCACGAAAATCGTCCCGCGCCGGATCTCGACCGTAGCGGTGATACCCGTTCGTTCTTGAATTGCCTCGGCGCGCGCAACGAGGGCGGCGTGCGCTTCGTCAGTTCTTCGCTCCACCATGGGGCGCGGCTGATCATCGTCCACGACGTGAAGCAGCGTCAGCTGCGCGCCGAACTGCCGGGACAGCGCAATCGCGCGATCGATCGCGAGCTCGGAGCGGAGCGAGAAGTCCGTCGCACAGAGGATTTTCTTCATACCAACAGTTGCCGCAGGCGGCTCGACCGACCTCCATCCTATGCAGCCACTCGGGCAGAATCAAACTCAGACTCAGCACGCATTGCAGTCGCTTGAATGCTCAAGATCCGAGCTCGCGGCTCAGTGCGGCTCACCTGACGCTTCGGGCTGGCCGGGGATGAGCGCTGGAGAGCAGCACCGCTGAGATAGACGATCTACGCGCCGGCCGGAAGGCGCTGCGCCGGAAGACCAGTCTGCTCTTGCTCGCTCGGCATGCCGGCGTGCGTTCGAGCGTCGACATTCGCGCCACTTTCCTATAGAACCGGCAACCGGAGGTCGTGACGTGTTGAAACGGCACTACGAGGAACGGGACGAGCGCGCGGGGCTGCCACAGTTGCGCGCGCTCGCCACCCAGGCGTTCTCGCGCGCCGCCGGCGCCCCGCTCGTTCACGGCAATCGGGTCCGCCTGCTCGAGGATGCGCGCGAGAACTATCCGGCTTGGCTGGAGGCGATCCGGGCGGCGCGACGGCACGTCCACTTCGAGATGTACTTCATCGACGAGGACGACAGCGGTTGGGAATTCGCCGACGCCCTGATCGGCAAGGCCCGCGAAGGCGTTCCCGTGCGGCTCGTCTACGACTGGATGGGTGGCTTCAGAAGGGCGACGCGAGGGTTCTGGAACGCGCTGCGCAAGGGTGGCGTGGAAGTGCGTTGCTATAACCCGATGCGGCCACAGAGCCCGCTCGGCTGGCTGTCGCGCGACCATCGCAAGTTGCTGGCGGTCGATGGTGGCGTCGGGTTCATCAGCGGGCTGTGCGTCGGATTGGGCTGGGTTGGAGCTCCGTCGCGCGGCGTCGAGCCGTGGCGCGACACCGGCATCGAGATCCGCGGCCCTGCGGTCGCCGATGTCGAGCGGGCGTTTGCGGGGACTTGGGAAGCCTGCGGCGAGCCGATTGCCGCTGGCGAGCCGCTCGGCTCGCCGCCAGCCGCCGGCGAGGTAAGTTTGCGCATCGTAGCGAGCGAGCCGGCGACCGCCGGTATGCTACGTCTGGACCAGTTCGTGGCCGCTCTCGCCCGCCAGCGCCTTTGGCTCACCGACGCCTACTACGTTGGCACGCCATCCTACGTGCAGGCCCTGCGCGCCGCGGCCCGGGATCACGTCGACGTGCGGCTTCTAGTGCCCAACAGCACCGATATACCGCTCCTGCGTCCGCTGTCGCGCGCGGGCTACCGGTTGCTTTTGGAGGCAGGCGTGCGCGTGTTCGAGTGGAACGGGACCATGCTGCACGCCAAGACCGCGGTCGCCGATGGGCACTGGGCGCGCGTGGGCTCGACCAACCTCAACGTCGCGAGCTGGTTCGGCAACCGCGAGCTCGACGCGGTCATCGAGGACGATACCTTCGCCCGTCAGATGGAGCAGATGTACGTCGACGACCTCGGCAATGCGACGGAGGTGGTGCTTGACCGCAGGCGCAAGCTGTCGGCGCTTGGCGAGCCGCGACATCCCCACCCTGCCAGAGGCAGCGGCGGCAGCACTAGCCAGGCGGCGGCCGGCGCCATGCGCATCGGAAACGCAGTGGGTGCGGCCTTTACGGACCGCCGTGTTCTGGAACCGATCGAGGCGCGGCTCGCCATCACGACAGGCTTGCTTCTGTGCGCGGTCTCAATGTTGGTCGCGTTCATCCCGCAAGCGCTGGCCTTCCCGCTCGTGGCGCTCGGCGCCTGGGGCGGTCTCGCCCTTCTATACAAAGGTTACGAGCTGCGCCGTCGGCAAAAGGACTGAGCGGCCGTCGGCGGCATCCTTCCGGACGGGCCGCCGGTCACGCATCTCACCCGATTCCCACTCCTCAACGACGACGCTCGGCAGACTGCCTCAGTTGCACGCCGCCAGCGATCGATGACAGTTAGGTAAATCCGCACCTTGGCGCAGAATATTTCGCATGGTCAGAAATTCACATGTGCGGTACAAATATCGACGTGAAGGAGAATCAGGCATGCGAACAAATGACCACCCGGCACGGTCCTTCGTTGAACACAGAAGCCAGGTCGGACTACCGTCGAAAACGCCAGATCGCTTGACGAATCGGGAGCTGTCGAGAGTTATGGAGCAAGGCGCGGACCGGGACGCGACGGATCCAGAGTACCCGCTCGAGCGGATCTGTTCTCATTGCTACGCGCCGTTTCAACTGACCTTCGCACGCCAGGCAGCGCAATTGGTGCGGGAGGCGGACGAAGTCGATGTCGAAGCGACTCACCGCGGGCTGCTGCTCAGAGGCGAGACCGAGGAAGCATTCGTGCACTCCGTGCAGTTGCTGCGTGACTATTTTGGAAATCAGATCCGTATCGGTCCTGCGGTGGTCCGCTATCACAACGGCGCCACTGTCGAGGAACCCCACATGGGACTGCGAGTGCTGTGCGGACCCGAGCACTTCGAGCCGGTGAAGGCCGACCTTGACGCGCGCGATGCCGTGATCGTGGCGTCGGAGATTGGACCCACGTGTGCCGTGATTCGCGCCACGGTCCCGCTTGCGAAGGTGCTGGGGTATGCCTCGCATCTGGCAAAGCAGACCTCAGGAACCGCCCACCACTCGATGTGGCTGAGCCACTACGCCCCCCTGGAAGTGTGGCCACCTGATAACACTGCGGCGTGAAGAGTTTGCAGCATCACATCGCAGCACTGTGGAGGGCACCCGCATCGTCGTGGAGGAGATCGTCGAAATGGCTGGAAGTCGGGAGAACGTCAGATGAGCGTGCAGTGCACTGGAAGGCTCGGATTGGAGAGAACCAGCCCCATAGAGAAAGCGACAAGAGGTTTGGCCAGGAAAAGTGTGCTGTGCGCGACCGACCTGTCCGTTCTCTCACAGCGAGCCGTGGGCCGGGCGATGTATTTGGCCAAGAAGTTGGATGCTCAGCTCACGGTGCTGCATGTCATCGCTCCAGTTGAGCACGCTCTGGATTCCCTGCATGCACATGACCGAATTGCCTCGCAAATCTGTGCAGTAGGGATGGCCACCCGCCGCGAACCGGAGATCCGAGTACGGACTGGGAACTATGTGCAAGTCATCGCGGCTGTCGCTAGGGAGACCGACGCGGACATCATCGTGCTCGGCGCGCAGCGTCCGAGGTCACTGGCGCCTCTGGCCGGCACGAGCGCCGAGCGCATTACTGCGCTGGCGGGGCGGCCGTCCTTGACGGTGAACCGGGAGCCCGGCGAGCGATATGACGATGTCGTGATTGCTGCGGAGTTGTCTGACGCGTTCGTTCAAGTCGTTCGGGTTGCCTCATCGCTGAGGTTCTTGGATGCCGAAAGAGTCTCGATTGTCCATGGCTTCCGGTTTCCTCGCGGCCCACTCTTTGCTTTCGACGCACGCGCTGCGAGCCGCAACCTGGAGGCTTGGGAGGCGGCAGCGAAAGCACGAGTGCGGCAGCGTCTGGATGTTGCCGGTGTAGAAAGCTCCCGCTTTCGCATCATGTTTCACCAGGCCCTTCCGATTCGGGCGATTCAACGTGTCATGCGCAGCGTTGAGGCGGGACTGCTGATCGTCGGAACGAAGGATCGCTCGATGCTCAACCGTACTATTCGGGGCAGCCTCACCAATGATGCGCTGCGAAACCTGGAGTGCGACATCCTCGTCGCAGTGCCCAAGGTTGAGTCAATAACTGGCGCTGTGAACCAGGACAAAGATTCCCGGAAGATCGACTCGAAGCCCCGCGAGCTGACCCTGTCGTGAGAAAGCTGGCTGTGTGCCTGGTCTGAAGGGAACGTATGAGATGGGCGCTCATCCACGCGACACCAGAGCGTGTGGCACATGAATTGCTCTTGGAAACCCGAGGAGAGCCCAGGTCATGCGCCTTCGTGAGTTGATGCGCACCCGCGTTGTAACCATCGAGTCTGGGGAAGGGGCGGGCTCTGCCTGGTCCAAGATGCGCAAGCATCGCATCCGTCACCTCGTCGTGACGGAGAGCGGCTCTCTGGCGGGGGTGATTTCGGAACGGGATCTCGGTGGCCGCAGCGGCGACGAAATACGAACGGGCCGCACCGTGGGGGCCCTCATGAGCTCACGCGTCGTGAGCGCCGAGCCCACTACGACACTGCGCGAGGCAGCTAACCTGATGCGCGGCCGGCTCATCGGGAGCCTCCCGGTGCTCGAAGGAGATCGTCTAGTGGGGATCGTGACAGCGACCGATGTGCTTGATGCGCTCGGCCGCGGGTCTAGCCGTCCCACGCGCCGGGGTGTGTCTCGAGCCTTGCGTGTAACTAAGAGTCGTCGACAGGCCGCCAGGCAGCCGGTCGTTCTCCGCCGAGCACCCGACGGCGGCCTCGGGCGCGCGCGTCGCCGCAAGCCTGACAGCGCGAGACGCTCGCCCTTTGCCGCAGCGCTGCCAAAGATAGCCAAGCGGGCGGCTGCCCCGGAGTCTCGGCAGGCTCCTGCACACATTCGCTCGGTGGGCGATGAACTCGGGCCTCACGATCAGTCTTACATCCGGCGCAAGCTAGGGACACGGCTCGGTAAGTTCGCGAACTCGATTGAGCGCGTCAGTGTCCGCACGCAGGATGAGAACGGTCCGCGAGGCGGCATCGATCGCGTATGCCGAATAAAGGTGGTCCTCAGGGGATTGCCGAGCGTTGTGTTCGAAAGCCGCGGCGCCACGGTAAACGCTGCGGTTGACGGGGCGCTAGCGGGAGTGGAACGGTCGGTCCGGCGCGCGGTGCAGCGGCGACGCATGAAACCGCTCAAGAGAGCAGTCTGAGCGCAAGCGCCACCGGGCTCCAGCGGCGGATGGCAATGGTGACGCTCGTGCCCACGGACAGTGGGAGCCCAGGGGCTCGTCGATGGTGCTGGCTATGGGCGCTTCGATCCCTTCTTGTTGCAAGGCCGCGCGCTGCAACGGGTCTCAATAAGGTATTGAGCATTTATGGACCGGACTGGCTGCATTGTCGCTCCGACGGACTTTTCACCTGCTGCCGAACGGGCAACGCGGCGGGCGGCTTCTCTGGCATCTGCGCTGGACAGGCCCCTTTACCTCATGCATGTCATACCGCCCCAGGATCTGCTGGAAAAACTCTTTCCCGGGCCGGCCGTTACGGGAGCTGAAGCGCTTCGTTCGCAAGCCGAACGAGCCTTGCGCGAGCGCGCGCAACGCATTGCCGAGCAGTTTGGTCTCACGCCGGAGTGCAAGGTCGTCTCCGGCGAGGCGCATCGAGCCATTCTCGATACCAGCGACTCGCTCCAGGCGGACCTCATCGTGCTCGGCGCCCAAGGCGAGCGCGAAGGAGTGTTGCCGACCGAGACCGTGGGCGACACGGCTTTGAAGCTCGCAGAACGATCGCTCAAAGCCACCTTGCTCGTGCGCCGGGAGGCTCAGGAACACTACTGCCATGTCGTGGCATGCGCGAAGGGCGTACCGGCGGATCGCGCTGTGGTCGGGTGGGCGAACAAAGTGAGCCCCTCAGACCTCTTTCACATCGTCAGTGCGTACGCAGTTCCCTTGGAAAGGCGTCTGAGGGAGTGGGGCGCCTCGCAGACAACGCTCGATACCTATGCCACTCGAGAGCGGGATGAGCGAGCGCGAAGGTTGTCGGGCCTGTTGAGCGAGTTCGGTGTGCCTGCCGCCCGGGCGCGTCTACACATGGAGCGTGGCGAGCCACTACCGACAATTCTGCGAATGGCGGCAGAGTGGCAGGCGGATCTGCTTGTCGTGGGGCGGCGCGCACAAGCGAATCCCTTATCAGCAGGTCAGTTCGCGAGCATTGCGCGTCACATCGTATTTCGGGCCTCGATGGATGTGATGATCGTACCTCCATCAGGTCCGCCGTAGGCGAACAAGCACCGATCATCTCGAACAGAGGTCTCCCGGTCGCCAATCACCCGAAGATTGGGGGTTGCATGACGCCGCCACCCGCAAGTCGCGCTGGCTGAGATGCAGCGGCGCAAATCACGACACGCGCCCTCAAACGTCCGAAAACAGGCGATGCGCGTTGTCGGTCACCGCGGCGATCGCGGGATGCTTTATCTTTCTCTCAACTGAAATCGCATAGAATTCGCCTCGTACCCCCTGGACGGGACCGATCGCTGCGAATCCGTATAGGCGGCGGAATTGGTCTTCAAGGACCGATGGCACTGGCGCAAATCCATGCCCCGCGCGTGCGAACTCACGCAGCATCGCGTAGTCCTCGAACTCGCCGATCATCAATGGCCGTACGCCATGCTTGTCGAGCCATCGATCCAGAGCGCGGCGGATGGCGGTGTCGTCGGTGGGCAGCAGCATGGGGACGGCGTCCAGAGACTTTGGGAAGCCGCGGCGTAAGGTCTTAGCCAGAGTCGGTGTCGCCATCCACGACACGGCGCACGAGCCTAGGGGATGGCTGTACGCGCGGACGTTGAGACTCGGGGTAATCGGCGCATCGGAAAGCACCATATCGATATCATGCACTGCGAGGTCCGCCGTCAGCCGCTCGAGCGTGCCTTCACGGCAAGCGATGCGCACCGGCCGCTGCAGACGCATCACGGGTTCGAGTATCCGGTAGGCAATCTCTTTCGGCAGGACGTCATCGATGCCGACCACCAGTCGCATGGGTCGCGAGGTCGGGCGATGCTCCAGCGCTTCGAGAAGGTCCTGGCCGAGGCCAAAGATCTCGTCCGCGTACCCGTAAACCAACCGCCCAATCTCCGTTGGAACGAGCGTGCGCCCGGACTTTGTGAGGAGCTTCTCCCCGAGGCGCGCTTCAAGCGTACGCAGCTGTGCACTGATCGTCGGTGCGGACAAGGCGAGCTCCTCACACGCGCGCGTAAGGCTGCCGGTTCGGACCACGGACCAGAAGTACAGCAGATGCTGATAGTTCAGTCGTCTGATGATCGCCATCATGATTCAACCCCCGTTGCGCCTGGCGATGAATGGGGCGAGTCGGTGCAGCTTGGGGGCCGGACGTCAACGTTCATTGAAGCGCATGTTTTTGCGAAAAACGAAGAAACTACGGAATTGATTCTAATTGATCTAAATAAGGACCGCACCCGGCATAGTCCTCGAGATGCGCAGCGCACGGCACGAAGGTATGCGGACGGTGTACGCGCCAGGCGTTCAACGCGCCAGACACCCGCGGATCTGCAGAGCCGGGATTTGGTGTTTGTACGGAGAACCGACCGCTCGATTAGGGTCACGGTGGGCGTCGATTTGCCGCTGCCGGATGGTCCTGCGATGAGGAGTTGCGACCGTACCGGGTGCCCGCACCTCCGTGCCATCCATGCTTTGGCCGATAGACACCAAGTGGCACTCGATGTTTCCTTCCATACGCAGAAGATCGTCAGCTCATCGGCCAGCTCGAGTCCGAGCTCGCACACAACCTCGAGCGCGGGCGTGCGATGACGATCGTGCCAGACACCGCAGAACCTGGTCCGGCCTCGATACAGCATCAAGCCAGGTAGTGGCTTGCGTCGTCTATGTCTGGGCCCCGCAGGACCACTCGAGAGCGTGGCAGAGCTTCACGCGCCCGCCAGGAAATCACCGCGCCACCTATGTGATCTTTGCGCATTGCATCGGCAGCCTAGTTTACGCATGTGACGTTCGTGCACGAGGGACTTCGATGGCGATGTACAAGGAGGCAGCGCAATATTGGCTGGCTTACTGACCACGCACGAACTCTTTCGGGAGACTCGCGGGTTCACTGAGGCACTCCTCGTAAACGGAGGCACAACGCAATGTCCAACTCCATGACAGACGGTTCGACCATGAGCACCGGCGCACCGGCGCCGAGCGATCGCAATTCCCTGACGATCGGCCCCGAGGGTCCCATTCTCCTGCATGACGTACATTTCCTGGAGCAGATGGCGCATTTCAACCGGGAGAAGGTTCCAGAGCGGCAGCCCCATGCGAAGGGCTCGGGTGCGTTCGGCGTATTCAAAACAACCAATGATGTCTCGGCGTACACCAAGGCAGCGCTATTCCAGAAGGGGGCCCAGACCGAGATGCTGGCGCGTTTCTCAACCGTGGCGGGCGAGGCGGGTAGCCCCGACACGTGGCGCGACGTGCGCGGATTCTCCCTGAAGTTCTACACGAGTGAAGGCAACTACGACCTTGTGGGCAACAATACGCCGATCTTCTTCGTGCGTGACCCAATGAAGTTTCCGCACTTCATCCGCAGCCAGAAGCGGCTTGCCGACTCCGGCCTGCGCGACAACCACATGCAGTGGGACTTCTGGACCGCCAACCCCGAGAGCGCCCACCAAGTAACTTACCTGATGGGCGTGCGCGGTCTGCCGCGGACCTGGCGGCACATGAATGGCTACGGCTCTCACACATACATGTGGATCAACGCCGCCGGCGCGAAATTCTGGGTGAAGTACCACTTCCACACGCGCCAGGGCATGGAGTTCTTCACCAACGCCGAGGCTGCCGCCATGGCGGGCGCCGATGCGGATTTCCATCGCCGCGATCTGTTCGAGGCGATCGTCCGGGGTCAGCACCCTGGCTGGACGCTCTCGGTCCAGATCATGCCCTATGCCCAGGCCAAGGCCTACCGGATCAACCCCTTCGACCTGACCAAAATCTGGCCACACAAGGACTATCCGTTGATCGAGGTGGGCGCGATGCTGTTGAATCGCAACCCTGACAACTTTTTCGCTCAGATCGAGCAGGCCGCCTTCTCGCCGGGAAACACGGTGCCGGGGATCGGCTTATCGCCCGACAAGATGCTGCTGGGCCGGGCTTTCGCGTACAACGACGCCCAGCGCAACCGTATCGGCACAAACTTCCATCAGCTTCCGGTCAACCAGCCGAGGGTGAAGGTAAACACTTATATGTTCGACGGCCAAATGGCCTATACCCACAGCGGCAATGCGCCCACTTATGCGCCCAATACTGGCGGTCGGGGATGGGCGGACGGAAACGGGCCCGTTCCGGATGGTTGGGAGTCGGACGGTGAAATGGTGCGCAGCGCCTATAGCCTTCGCGCCGAGGACGACGATTTCACGCAGCCCGGAATTCTGGTCCGGAAGGTATTCGATGACGCGCAGCGGGCGGCACTGATCGAGCAGGTCGCCGGCAGTCTGCTCCGTGGAGTCCGCTCGCCGGTTCTCGAGCGCGCCTTTGCCTATTGGAGGTCAATCGATCCCGAGATCGGTGTCTTCATCGAGCGGAAGGTCAGGGAGGGAAGCGGCGGCAAGCCCGCCGAGGGCATGGGCGAAGGTTGAGCCCGGCCTTCGCAAGCCCGTTCCGAGAGACTCATTCCAACCGCAAGCATTGCGCGGTCTCCCGCTCATTGTCGAAACGGCCGTGCTCACCGACTTGGAAAATCACGTCGAGGTGGTCCATGAACGATTTGAACACAGCCGAGGACAATAACCCCGCTGAAACGAAGGAATGGCTGGATGCTCTGGAGTCTGTGCTCGCCCACGAAGGCACTGAGCGCGCCAACTTCCTGTTGCGGGAATTGTCGGCGCGCATGGTGCGGACAGGTGGCCGTTTCCCATATCCGATCACCACGCCTTATCGCAACACCATTCCAGTGGAACGCGAACCCACGATGCCGGGCGACATGTTCATGGAGCGTCGAATACGCTCGATGACGCGCTGGAACGCCTTGGCGATGGTAGTTCGCGCGAACAGTCGGCCTGGCGATCCTGGCGGACACGTCTCGACCTTCGCCTCGGCCGCCACATTGTACGACGTGGGGTTCAATCATTTCTTCCGCGGCGACACCGATACGCGCCGGGGGGACCTCATCTACTTCCAGGGTCATAGCGCGCCGGGGATCTACGCGCGATCGTTTCTAGAGGGGCACCTGAGTGAGAGGCAACTCGACAACTTTCGCCGCGAAGTGGGCGGCATCGGACTATCGTCCTATCCGCACCCCTGGCTCATGCCCGACTATTGGCAGTTTCCGACCGTTTCCATGGGATTGGGGCCACTGCAAGCGATCTACCAGGCTCACCTCATGAAGTACCTCGACAATCGCGGCCTGGTGAAGATGGGCGATCGCAAGGTATGGGCCTTCCTCGGCGATGGCGAATGCGACGAGCCCGAGTCGCTAGGCGCGCTCTCAGTGGCCGCTCGAGAGCGTCTGGACAACCTGATATTCGTCGTCAACTGCAACCTGCAGCGCCTCGACGGACCGGTGAGGGGGAACGGCAAGATCATCCAGGAGCTGGAGAGCACCTTCCGGGGCGCAGGATGGAATGTGATCAAGGTGATCTGGGGCCGGCTCTGGGATCCGCTGTTCGCAAACGACACCACGGGAGCCTTGCAGCGCCGCGCCGACGCAGCCGTGGATGGTGAATACCAGAACTACAAGGCGAAGGGCGGGGCCTATGCGCGCGAACATTTCTTCGGAAAGGACCCCGAGTTGTCGAAACTAGTGGAGCATCTCTCAGACGATGACATCATGCGTTTGAATCGAGGCGGGCACGATCCGTTCAAGGTATATGCGGCCTATCGCGAGGCAGTTCAACACACCGGGCAGCCGACGGTCATTCTGGCGAAGACGGTAAAGGGTTACGGCATGGGCGCCGCGGTCGAGTCGGAATACGATACGCACCAGGTCAAGAAGCTGACCGCCGAGGCGATCGAGGTCTTTCGCGATCGTTTTGGCATTCCGCTGTCGAGACAGGAACTGGCCGACGTATCGTTCTATCGACCTCCGGAGGACTCTCCGGAGGCGGCCTACTTGCGCAAACGACGGGATATGCTCGGCGGATACGTTCCCCGGCGGGTTGTGAGCCGAGAGTTGCTCGAGGTACCCGCGCTCGAGGTATTTTCCCAGCAGCTCGCAGGCTCGGGTGAGCGCGAGAACTCGACGACGATGGTATTCACGCGCATTCTGGGGCTCCTGCTGCGCGACAAGAAGATAGGTAAGCGTGTGGTGCCGATCGTGCCCGATGAGGCAAGGACATTTGGCATGGAGGGGATGTTTCGCCAGGTTGGTATCTACTCGGCGAGCGGTCAGCTCTATGAGCCGCTCGACGCGGACCAGCTCACCGCCTACCGCGAAGCCAAGGATGGGCAGGTTCTCCAGGAAGGCATCACCGAGGCTGGTGCGTTTTCCTCCTGGTTGGCAGCTGCTACCGCATACAGCACGCACGGTCTGACGCTCATCCCGTTCTACATCTACTACTCGATGTTCGGTTTCCAGCGTGTCGGTGATCTCGCGTGGGCAGCAGGTGACATGCGCGCCCGTGGGTTTCTGCTGGGCGGCACATCGGGCCGTACGACACTGAACGGCGAAGGCCTGCAACACCAGGATGGGCATAGCCACGTTCTGTTCTCAACGATTCCAAACTGCATCACTTATGATCCGTGTTATGGCTATGAACTGGCCGTGATTATCCAAGAGGGCCTGCGCCGGATGTTCGTTGCGAAGCAAGACGTTTTCTACTACATCACTCTGATGAACGAGAGATACCCACAGCCAGCAATGCCGCCTGGAGTACTGGATGGGATATTGAAGGGCATTTACCGGCTGCGCACAGTGGGGGATGGGAGCGGCATGAGGGTGCGGCTGCTGGGAAGCGGCGCCATCTTGAGGGAAGTCGAAGCAGCTGCGGAAATCTTGCAGACGGAGTTCGGTGTTATCGCAGAGATATACAGCCTCACGAGTGCCAATGAACTGGCGCGCGAGGCGAGGGATGTTGCGCGCTGGAATCTCTTGAATCCGAAGCTGGAGCCGCGAAAGAGCCTTGTTGCGCGGATTCTGGAAGGCGAAGCGCCCATAATTGCAGCAAGTGACTACATCAAGTGTCTCGTTGAGCCGCTTCGTGGCGAGGTTAGGTGTCCGTTTCACGTGCTCGGTACTGATGGCTTCGGTCGCAGCGACACCAGGGAGAAGCTGCGCGACTTCTTCGAAGTCGATCGTCGCTTCGTGGCGCTCGCAGCGTTGAAGGCGCTCGCAGATCAACAAAAAGTCTCGCTCGACGTGGTAGAGAAAGCGCGCAAGTCCTGGTCAATTGTTTCTGACAAGCCCAACCCGAGACTGGTGTAGTAGCGAGCGCACGTCGGACATTACCGGTCCTCAACAAACACGCGGCGCCGAAGGTGTCTATCTGCGGAGGCCGGCTGGGCGCGCTCGGCCGCCTCAGATGGTGTGCGGATCCAGAAGGCGCACGCTATGGGCTCGCCACTTCGGACATCCATTCTTCGAACTCACGGATTGCTCTTTCGAACCGGGGCCGATAGGTTGAATCCGACGCGTAGCTTCTCGGACGAGCAACCTGGTCGCGGTATATTCGTATCGTCCGCTCCACCCATGCACGCGTGGCCTCAGGCCCATCCCGTCGCAGCAGAAATGCAATGCGTTCCGATTCCGGTCTCATGGCAGGCCTCTTGAGAGGGCCTTAGTACGGGAGCCTCGTCACATCCAAGCGAGGTTGAGTCCCTGCGACGGCCCATTGCAGGCGATTCGCGCCGCTGCGCTTTGGCTTCATCCGGCCGGCTGCCGCCGCGGCTTGGCCTTAGGCAGGTGCCAGCCGTAGCGGATGGCCATGAAGCGCAGTGCGAAACACAACAGTCCCCCGACAGTCGTCGTTGCCACGGGGTGAATGTGCGACACATCGCCAATCACCACGACCGTCGCACCGGCGAGCGCCGCCAGCGCGTACAGGTCGGCCCGCAGAACGGTCGGTATCTCGTTGACAAGGATATCCCGCAGCATGCCCCCGCCGATGCCCGTCAACATGCCTAGCAGTGCTGCCATCACCGGATTGAGTCCGTGGACCAAGGCCTTTTCGGCACCGGCAACGGCGAAGAATGCCAGTCCGACAGCATCGAACCACAGGACCGGATTGCTCAAACGATCGATGAGACGGCACCAGTAGAACGTCAGCAGACCGGCGAGTACGGAGACGCCGAGATACTTCCAGTCCGCAACGGCCGCAGGCGGAACTGCACCAATCAAGAGATCGCGTGTTACTCCGCCGGCATTGCCTGCCGCGAAAGCCAAGACCAGCACGCCGAAGACATCCAGTCGGTGCCTGACCGCGGCCACGGCGCCGCTGATCGCGAACACGAAGGTACCCCCGAGATCCAGCAGCAGCAGCAATGCGTGCACAATGTTCTCTCCCAGCTCGAGCCAGACGGCTGTGTGTTCAGTGTAACGGACCGGAGGAAGTGCAAATCGCTCCGCTACACAGACAACCATGCTTGCGAGGCGACGACCATCGCCTCGACCCCAGTCCTCAGCGTCGGATGAATCACCGGCAGAAAACGTGGATTATGGTTGGTCGGAATCTCGTTCAGGCGGTTCGCCGCCTTCGCTTTGGCGTAGGCGTCGGGCTCGGTACCGCCGATGAACCAGAACACCGAGGGCGAGTGCCACTCGACCCCGAACGATCCGAAGTCTTCGCTCGCCGATGCCGGGCCGGTTTCCCGGACGCGCTCTGTAGTGAAATGGCGGCGAAATGCCTCCACCACTCGCCTCGTCGCGTCCGAATCATTGGTAACCAGAGGATAGCGATCGAGCGGCGAGATCTCCGGCGGCTTGGGCGCGCCGGAAGCGGCTGCCTCGGCCTTGACGATGCGTTCGATCGCGGCGAGCACGCGCTTGCGAACGCCTTCGTCGAAAGTACGCACATTGAGCTTGATGATCGCCTCGTCGGGAATCACATTCTCCTTGGTACCCGCCTGCAGCACTCCGACGGTAACCACCGCTGACTCGGCCGGCGCAATCTCGCGGGAGACTATGGTTTGCAGCCGAAGCACGATTGCCGCCGCCATCACCACCGGGTCGATGCTCGCCTGAGGCATCGAGCCGTGGGCGCCGCGCCCGAAGAGGCGAATTTGCAAGCTGTCGGCCGCCGAAGTGATGACGCCGGTGCGCCCGCCGATCGTGCCCGCCGGACCCACCATGACATGCTGACCGAGGACCACATCCGGTCGGGAGAAACGCTTGAACAGCCCATCATCGATCATGGCCTGCGCGCCTTGCGCCGTCTCTTCGGCCGGCTGAAAGACCGCCATAATCGTACCGTGCCACGCGGTGCGCGCCTGTGCCAGCAATGTGCTAGCGCCGACGAGCCAGGTCACGTGCATGTCGTGGCCGCATGCATGCATGACCGGCACCGGCCGGCCCTCGCTGTCCAAGACGTTGATCTTGCTGGCATAAGGCACGCCGGTGGCTTCCTCGACCGGCAGGGCGTCCATATCAGCACGCAACATGACCGTCGGCCCGTCGCCATTGCGCAGCAGCCCGACGACTCCAGTCTTGCCGATCCCGGTGGTCACTTCGTAACCGGCGATGCGTAGTCGTTCAGCTGCGAGTCCCGCAGTCCGCGTCTCCTGCATGGACAGCTCGGGATGCGAATGAACGTCCTTGTACAGCGTTTCCAGGTCAGGGAGCAGGCGATCAAGATTCGCAAGTACAGGTTGTGTGGCACTAACCGTGGTGGTGTTCATCGCTACCATCCTCCCACATCGTTTGTGGCTGTTACGAACCGCGCTTCGAGCTGGCTCTTGATCGAGCTGCCTGCTGGAGATTAGTGCGCTCCCAGCGCGTAGATGACCACCTCGGCGGGACCGGAGTCCGTCTTCATGATCTCGTTCTTCATACCGGCAGCCAACACTTTGAGAGAGTTCACGTTGGCGCGCGTGATTTGACTCAATGTCGAGAATCTGTCACCTGCGTAGCTGCCGTTGTACATCGGCCAGCCCGTGTCGGCATTCTTCTCAATGGCTCTGCTCGGCGACGCAGGAGGCTGCATCGTACCCCGGAGGCGCAGCTCCCATCGCGGCGAACGAGGGCTCGTTGAAGAACTCCGCCGCAGCAATCGTCCCGCCGATCGAGTGCGTATAGGCAAGGAACGCCCGCGCCTGATCAGGGATCCACACACCCCGTTCGTCGCGTGCTCGCGCGCTGATCGCGAAGGCGGTCACGATCCTCGCATTCACCGCCCTCGAGGGAGGAAAGCGAGGCCAGCCACGCCGGTAAGGGTTCTGCGCGTGGATGGCATCATCACTCCCTGGCCCGCTTTGCATGTGTCGGCACCGTGACCGTGGTCCATCCCGCGTTCGGACAGCATGGCAATTGCGACCGACGACACCGAAGCTCTCGTTAGACGCCTATGTGAGCACCCGCTCTTGGTCATTTCTGTTCGTTGCCGCACCGAGTTGGTACGCCGCGCGCACCAGGTTGTCCGCCCGGAAATCGGGGAGCTGATCGGAATACCATCAGCTACATGTGCGAGCCAACACGAGTCTCGCCATGAAGACGGACAAACAGATTCAGCAAGACGTCCTAGATGAGCTCAAATGGGATCCCGCCGTAAACGCTGCCGAGATCGGGGTTACGGTCAAGGACGGTGCGGTGACTCTGTCTGGAGCGGTCGATAGCTACGGCTCGACGTGGGCGGCTGAGCGGGCCGCGCACCGCGTGGTCGGAGTCATAGAGCTCGCCGCTCAGCGCGCCCAGCGAAGAGAGGCCACTACTCCGGGCTGCGCAGTCCGACGTCCTTTCTCGCACCCACATCTGGGGATACACTCTGCAGATCCCACACAGGAGAAGTCAAATGAGCGTCGTACGATGGGAACCGTTTGGAGAAATAGACAGCTTGTTCAACCGCCTCATGCCAAACATGTTCAACCGCTTGGCCTTGCGTGCAGTGGGCTCTAACGGCGACAACCTCCAGTGGGCGCCCTCCGCCGACATCAGCGAGACGGACAAGGAGTATCTGATCCGCGCCGAGTTGCCCGCCGTGAAGAAAGAAGACGTCAAGGTTACGGTTGACGACGGCACGATCACTATTGAGGGGGATCGTAAGCAGCAGAAAGAAGACAAGAACGAGAAGATGCATCGCGTGGAGAGTTTTTACGGCCACTTCGCCCGTAGCTTCTCACTTCCGGAAAGCGTTGATGAGAATGCCATCCGCTGCGAGAGCAAGGACGGCGTGCTCACCGTGCACATTCCCAAGGCGCAAGCACAGAAGCATCAGCCCAAGCAGATCAAAGTCGACTGAGATTTGTGGCGAGGCCGGTAACGAAATGGAGTACTGCCATGATCACTTCAGAATTAACTTGACGGTGAGGAACAAGACACACTCAATGGCAAGCATGGGGCCGGTGATGTCGCCGCGGAGGGTGGTGAGTGCGCACTGATCCGGCCCGCCCGTCTGGGACGGAGAGAGGCTAGTGCCGCGCAATCCCGTTCCGCAATGCGTCACTCGGTGCGCGGAGCGACGAAGTGGGTTACTTTTACAGCACCTTTCAGGTAGTGGTGAATGTGGTCTTGGAGCAGCCGATCGGCGTTCGTCACACGTTTGTGCTGGCGTAGGTGCTCCAGCCATGATTCGACGAGAAACGTCTCCAGATAGCGATTTCGATCGGCGGTGTCTTCATAAATGCCCCACGCGTAGGCTCCGTCGCGGCCCCGCTCCTGTGACAGGTGCTCGATCGCCCGGAGGAAGGCCGCACGGTTGGCCGGGTCGATGCGATACTCAACTGTCACGAGCACCGGTCCAGAGTCGTTCTCGATGGCCTCACTGATGACTGGCGACGGCCAGTGCGCGGAAGGCGTCAGGTCGATGGCAGCTCCCGTCTGCAATTTCCATCGCCAAGTCAATGGAATTGCGAGCAGTATGGCTGCAGCGGCGATGAAGTGCGCCAGCGGCACGCCGCCCGCGCGTCCAAATTCACCCCAGGCAACGCTGCCAATCGTCATCGAGCCGAAGAAGACCGTGACGTAAATAGCCAGCCCGCGTCCTCGCACCCATTCGGCTAGCGCAAACTGTGCGGAGAGGTTCAGGCTCGCCAGCACAACGATCCACGAGATGCCCGCGATGCAACAGCCCGCGATGGCGCTCAGCGGCGCGTGTGAGGAACCAAGGAGGATCAGCGTGCCCGCCGTGCCGATGGAGCCTGCAGCCACGAGCCGATTCGGCCCCAGCTTCGCCTTCATCCAGGGCAGCGCAAATGAGCCCGCGATTGCGCTGACCCCGATTGCGCCGAGCAACGCGCCATACATCTTCGCGCCGCCGCCAATCTGATCGCGTGCCACCAATGGCAAGAGCGCCCAGTAGCAGCTCGCGAACAGATAAAAGGCAACCGCGCGCACCAGCGTGGCGCGCAGATGAGAATTGTGTCGCGCATAACGGAGTCCCGTGCTGATACCGCTGGCGAAGCGCTCCGCCGGCAGTGTCGACCGGTTCTGTGGCGAGCGCCACCACGCGAGTGCACCGATGGTTCCGAGGTTACTGACAGCGTTCACCCAGAACGGAGCCGCGAGCCCGAAAGCCGCAGTGAGGACTCCGCCCAGCGCCGGGCCCAGTGCGCGGCTGATATTGATGCTGACACTGTTGAGCGCCACGGCGGGCGGCAGATCCGGCCTCGGGATGAGTTGCGGGACGATGGACTGCCAGGGCGGAGACGTGGCCGCGGTGCCCGACTCGATCAAAAACACAAACAGCAGCAGCATCACGGGAGTAATCAGGTCGAACCACACGAGCACCGCAAATGCGGTCGATGCGATTGTAATGAAGATCTCGGCAACGATTAGAAACCGGCGCTTATCGACGATATCCGCTAGAGCACCTGCAGGCACCGCGAACAGGAACAGCGGCAGGTTCGATGCAACCTGCACCAGCGAAACCATCATCGGATCTGCATCGAGCGTCGTCATGAGCCAGCCGGAGCTGGAGCTGTACATCCAGCCGCCGATGTTAGCGACCAGCGTCGCGGTCCAGATGACGGAGAATGTCTTGTGTCGGAATGGACTCCAGGGAGAATGGACCCGGCTCGCTGAATCATCGAGGTCCATGCAGTCGCTCGATGTTCATCGAGCTCTCCTCATTGGTGGGGACGCCGACGCCAAGGCCGTTTACATGCGGTAGCCTATATCGACTAGTATGTTCACACACTCGAATCGGGCCGTCCGCCGAGTTCGGGGCTCCAGTAATAGTAAGCCTTCGTCATGCGCATGCCGGCTATCTTCTTTGGCCATGGGAATCCCATGAACGCGCTGGCGAAGAACGAATACACTTCGGCGTGGGTCTCCATTGGCGCCCGGATTCCGCGGCCGCGTGTGATCTTGTCGATCTCCGCGCACTGGTTTGTTCCTGTCACTGCGGTAACGGCGATGAGTACGCCGCGCACGATCCATGACTTCGGCGGTTTCCCTCGCGAACTGTATGAGGTGCGGTATCCGGCTCCTGGGGCACCCGAGGTTGCGGACAGAGTCCGACAACTGCTCACCCCGTTGCACGTCGCGTTGGATGAGTCGTGGGGTCTCGATCATGGAACGTGGTCCGTGCTGTGCCACGCGTTCCCCTCGGCGGACATACCGGTGATACAGCTCAGCATCGATGAAACGCAACCACCCAGATTTCATTACGACATCGGAAGGAGGCTGCGCGCGTTGCGCGATGAGGACATTTTGGTCATGGGCAGCGGCGACATTGTACACAACCTCCACACGTATGCGTGGGGTGGACACCCCACCGAGCCGTACGAATGGGCTGTGCGTTTCGAAGCAAGAGCACGCGAGCTCATCGTGAGAGGCGAGCACGCGCCGCTCGTCGACTTTGCGTCGTGGGGCAGGGATGCCGCGCTCTCGGTTCCGACTCCGGAGCATTATCTGCCGCTGCTTTACGTGCTCGGAGCGGCAATAGAGGGCGAAAGGATTGCGTTTCCAGTGCAAGGCGTAGATGGTGGCTCGGTCTCGATGCTGACAGTCCAACTCGGATAGGCTTCGAGACAGCTTGCGCAAAGTGAACTCGTGGCTCATTCGCTTACGCCGTCGCGCCGCTGTTCAAACTCGCTACGACAGAATGTACTTGTTTCGCATCTTCAGCACCGCTATGCACAACAAGGACACATTTGGCGCCCTCGCATCATGGGTCTGCTGTGTTAGAAAATGAACCGCATCTTGAGTGCTCCAACACTCGAGGCGCGTGGTCGTGATCGCCACTCCATGCCGAGGCTGGCGCGCTGCAGGTCCTCCGCGAGCATGCGAGGCGATTCAGGCGGCGTG
>Ga0105240_10001585_pt1 | contig 38598 bp, 25 predicted proteins | sample KBSC54metaG_FD_80426 | JGI IMG/M metagenome (GOLD analysis project Ga0105240, IMG submission 80426) | Corn rhizosphere microbial communities from Kellogg Biological Station, Michigan, USA - KBS C5-4 metaG | ecosystem: Host-associated > Plants > Roots > Rhizosphere > Soil | place: Michigan, USA... | reverse complement strand
CTCGAAGCGGCGCGCTGGCTGGCGCGGCATGGCGCGAAGCATCTTGCGTTGCTGAGCCGGCGTGGCCCGGCCACCCCCAATGCCGCGGCGGTGCTAGCCGAATTCGCGGCGGCGGGCGTCGAGGCGCGTGCTTATGCGGTCGATGTCGGCGAGGAGGCTGCATTGGCGACCATCCTCGACAATGTCCGCAAGGGGCAGGCGCCGATCGGCGGCGTGATCCATGCCGCGGTCGCGATGGACGACGCCCTGCTTGGCGCGCTGGATGCCGACCGCTTTGCCCGTGCGCTCCATCCCAAATTGGGCGGCGCGGACCTGCTCGACCGGCTGACACGCGGCGACGATGTCGGGCTGTTCCTGCTCTTCTCGTCGGTCACGACCGCCTTCGGCAATCCCGGACAGGGCAATTATGTCGCGGCCAATGCCGCGATCGAGGCGATTGCCAGACGGCGCCAGGCGGAAGGCCTGCCTGCGCTTGCCGTGCAATGGGGCCCAATCGGCGATGCCGGCTATCTCGCGCGCGAGACGCAGGTCAGCGACATGCTGTCGCGTCAGCTCGGCAGCGCGCACCTGAGTGCGCAGGAGGCGCTGGACACGCTACCCGCGTTGCTCGCCGCCGGAATTCCGGTCGCGGGCATGGCGACGATCCGCTGGGCATCGCTGCGCCGCCAGCTGCCGCTGATGGAATCGCCGCTTTTCGCCGAAATGGGCGGCGCGATCACCGACGAGGCCGCCGAAGTCGATCTGAAAGCGCTCCTTGCCGACTGCTCGGCCGAGGAAGCGCGCGACAAGGTGACCGGCCTCTTGGTCGAGGAAGTCGCGCGGATCATGAAGCTCGCGATCGAGCGGGTCGAACCGCAGCGACCGCTCGCCGAATTGGGCATGGACAGCCTGATGGCGGTCGAATTGCGGCTCGCGGTCGAGCAACGCTTCGGCATCTCCATTCCTTTGCTGGCCTTGTCCGAGGGCGCGACGCTGACCGCGATGGCGGGCCGGATCGTGCGCAGCCTGGGCGGCGAAGGCGACGCGCCAGCCGACGAAAAGACGCAGATGGCCGAGCGCCTGGCCCGCTACGAGGGCGGCGCGATCGAGGGTCCTGCCGATGGCGCAGCCGGGCCGAGCGAGCCATCAATGGCCGCCGCTGCCGCTAGCTCGCCTTGATCCTGCCTTAGGAGCGTGCCACCGCTCCTTCCGATGAGTGATACTTTCGGACTCAGCGGCGATGCCAAGGCCAAGCTGCTCGCGCGTCTCTCCAACCGCGCGCCGGCGCAGGTCGAGCATCACGCGCCAATCAAGCCACCGCTCGGCCGGCCCGAGGTTCAGGCGGATTTGTCGATGGTCCGCCGCGCGGGCGAGGCGCTGGGGATCCGCAACCCCTTTTTCCGTCCCCACGAAGGCATATCGGGGGCGACCGCGCTCATCGACGGCAAGACCTACGACAATTTCGTCTCCTACAATTATATCGGCCTGAACGGCGATCCGCGCGTCAGCCAGGCAGCCAAGGATGCGATCGACCGCTACGGCACGTCGGTGTCGGCGAGCCGGATCGTGTCGGGCGAGCGCCCGATCCATCGCGAATTCGAGGCTGCTCTGGCCGAAGTCTATCAGGCCGAGGATGCGATCGTCCTGGTCTCGGGCCATGCCACCAACGTCACCGTGATCGGCCATCTGGTCGGGCGCAACGATCTGATCCTGCACGATTCGCTCAGCCACAACAGCATCGTCCAGGGCGCGCTCGCGAGCGGAGCGCAACGGATCGCCTTCCCGCATAACGACATGGACGAGCTGGAAAGGCTGCTCGGCGCGGCGCGCGGCAACGCCAATCGTGCACTGATCGTGGTCGAGGGCCATTACAGCATGGATGGCGACGTGCCCGACCTCGCCCGCCTGGTTGCCATCGCCAAGGCACATGGCGCGCACCTCATGGTCGATGAAGCCCATTCGCTCGGCGTGCTCGGCGCGAAAGGGCGCGGCATCTTCGAGCATACTGGCGTCGATCCGGCTGATGTCGATATCTGGATGGGCACGCTCAGCAAGACCTTGTCGGGTTGCGGCGGCTATATCGCGGGCTCGTCGGAGCTGATCGAATATCTCAAGAGCAGTGCGCCGGGCTTCGTTTACTCGGTCGGGCTGGCGCCGGCGCTGGCTGCCGCGGGCCTCGAAAGCCTGCGGATCATGCATCGGGAACCCGAACGGGTCGCCAAACTGCAGGCCAATAGCCGGCTGTTCCTGGAGGCGGCGCGCGAGCATGGCCTCGACACGGGGCCGTCGATCGGCGCCGCGATCGTGCCGATCATGACGGGCAGCTCGATCGTCGCCGCGCGTGCGGCCGACCGGCTGTTCGACCGCGGCATCAACGTCCAGCCGATCATCTATCCGGCTGTGCCCGAGCAGGCGGCGCGGCTGCGCTTCTTCCTGTCGTCGCTCCACGAACCCGAGCAGCTCGAGCGCGTGGCGAAGACGGTCGCCGAAGCGCTGGCGGAGGTGCGGGCCGAGCGGGTCGATCTCGGCGCGCTGGCGAGCCGACTCGCGGCCGAGTGAGCGAGATCATCCTCGACATCACGCGGCTCTTGTCGCGTGTGCTCCACCCGACGCCCACGGGAGTCGACCGGGTCGAGATGGCCTATGCGCGCGGGCTACTGGAAGCGGTGCCCGACCGGCTGCATTTCGCGGCGGTCCATCCGAGCGGCGTTTATGGCCGGCTGCCGACCAAGGCGGTGAAGCGCTTCCTGGACGTCACCGAGCAGCGATGGCGCGAAGAGGGGCTGGGCGAGCAAAGCTTGCGCCTGTTCGCGGCCAAGGCGCTGCTATCGCTCCGCCCGCGCATATCGCGCAAGAGCGAGAAGAGCCTTTATCTCCAGCCTTCGCCCAACAACCTGATCAAGCCAGCCTTGATGCGTGCTTTCCTGAAGCGCGAAAATGCGCGGTTGGTCTGCCTGGTCCACGACCTGATTCCGATCCAATTTCCCGAATATGCGCGGCCGGGCGGCGCGGACCTGCATGCGCGGCGGATGTGGACGGTCGCCTCCATGTCCGACGGGATCATCGCCAATTCGCAGGCGACGCTGGATGCGCTCCAGCCCTGGCTCGACCGGGCGGGCAAGCAGCCGCTGACCGCGGTCGCGCATCTGGGCACCGAGACGCGGTCCCAGGTCACGCCGCATGTCTCCGATCGGCCCTATTTCGTGTGCGTCGGCACGATCGAGCCGCGCAAGAACCACCTTTTGCTGCTGCATATGTGGCGCGCGATGGCCGAACAGCGCGGGCCCGCGGCGATACCCAGGCTGGTCCTGATCGGGCGGCGCGGGTGGGAGAATGAGCAGGTTATCGACCTGCTCGAACGCTGCCCCGCGCTGAAGGACAATGTCGAGGAATATTCGGGCCTGCCCGACGCGCAGGTGCAGGCGCTGATCGCGGGCGCGCGCGGGCTGCTGCTGCCGTCCTTTGCCGAGGGTTATGGCATGCCGGTGACCGAGGCGCTGGCGCTGGGCGTGCCGGTGGCATGCAGCGATCTGCCCGCGCTGCGCGAAGCAGGCGGCAACGTCCCGCTCTTCCTCGACCCGCTCGACGGCCCGGCCTGGCAGCGCGGGATCGACGATCTGGCCAGCCCGGATTCGGCCGAGCGCGCGGCACAGATGCGGCGAATGGCGGGCTGGCACGCGCCAACCTGGCCGGAACATATCGCCATCGTGCTGGGACTGTTGCATAAGCTCGCGCCATGAACGTGACGTCCCCGGTTGCGCCGCCGCCGCGCACCACCTTCTTCCAGGCGCTGGCCGTGCAGAAGCGCGTGATCGGCGCGCTGATCCTGCGCGAGCTTCACACGCGTTATGGCCGCGAGAATGTCGGCTATCTGTGGATGTTCCTCGAGCCGATGCTGCTGGCATCGGTTATCGGCCTGCTTCACTTCGAAACCGGCCACAACGTTTATGGGCAGGACATCAAGCCTTTGCCTTTCGCGGTGCTGGGCTACACCACCTTCATCCTATTTCGCGGCATCGTGAACCGCGCCGAAGGCGCGATCGAAGCCAATGCGCCCCTGCTCTACCACCGGGCGGTGACGGTGCTCGATATCATCCTGGCGCGCGCCCTGTTGGAATTCGGGGCGATCTTCGTGACGTTCGCAATCATCATGACGCTGATCGTGTTCGTGGGCCTGGCCGACCCGCCCGCGCGCCCGCTCTATGTGATTTTCGGATGGGTCCTGATGTGGCTATTCTGCCTTGGCCATTCGCTCATCATCACCGCGGCGACCTATGAGCGGCGCACGCTCGGGCGTTTCGTGCACCCTTATACTTATTTCATGACGGGCCTTTCGGGCGCCTTCTACATCATGAGCTGGCTGCCGCGGGGCGTGCGCGGCTATGCCGAATGGCTTCCGAGCACCACTATCTTCGAAACCGTACGCTACGGCTGGTTCGAGGCCGCCAAGGACGATTATTGCTTCTACGGCTATTGCCTCGCCTTCTGCCTGATCACGATCTGGATCGGCCTGGTCATGCTGCAGAACATCCGCGACAAGATTCACCTATCATGACGGCGCACGCTCGCACATTGCCCGCGAAGAGCCTCGCGCTTAGGATCGACCAATGAACATGCATGGCTTCATGACCCCCGCCGATCAGTCGGCGGAGCGCGAGCTCACCACGGCCGAGCGGATCCGCGCCTTCCTGTGGGCGCGCCGCTGGTTCTGCGGAATCGTTCTGCTGCCGACTTTGCTCGTCGCGCTTTACCTCTATGCTTATGCCTCGAACCAATATGAATCCGAGGCGCATTTCCTGGTCCATTCGGCCAGCCAACCGCAGCTGCCGAGCGCGGGATCGAGCGCGCTCAGCCTGCTGACCGGGGCCAGCGCGGGCCAGAATGAGGCGATGAGCGTCTCCGATTACCTGACCTCGCACGACGCGGTGGCGAAGCTGCGCAAGGAAGACCATCTGGTCGAACGCTTCCAGCGTCCGGGCGTGGACCTGTTGAGCCGGCTGTTCGCGAACAACCCGACGCCCGAACGGCTGCTGAAATATTACCAGCGCCAGGTGAAGGTGAAGTACGACACCGATACCGGCATCAGCACGATCAAGGTCCACAGCTTCACGCCGCAGGACAGCTACGACATCGCAAACAAGCTGCTCCAGATCGGCGAGGAGCGCGTGAACGAATTGAACGCGCGCAGCTACAATGACGAGATCGCCAATGCCCGCCGGGTATTGGACGAGGCCGAGGCCGCGATCTCCGCAAACGACGCGGCGATGACCGCTTTCCGCCACAGGAGCGGCGATATCGACCCGCAGGCAACCGGCGCGGCCCAGTTGGGCATCGTCTCCGGTCTCGCCGGGCAACTCGCCGCCGCGCGCGCGCAGCTTCAGACCATGTCCGGCGTCCTTACCCCGTCCAGCCCCCAGTATGAGGCGCTGGCGCGGCACGTCGCCTCGCTGCAGGCCCAGGTCGATGCCCAGTCAGGCAAGCTCACCGGCCGGGCGGATTCGATCACCAACGACGTCAGCGAATATCAAACGCTGATGTTGCGCCGGGACTTCCTCAACAAGCGCTATGAGGCCGCCGCGGCCAGCCTGGAGAAAGCGCGCGAGCAGGCGATCCAGCAGGAGCTCTATCTGGTCCGCGTGGTGAACCCGAACATGCCGGTCAAAGCGCTCTTCCCCGAGCGCGCGCGCATCCTGGCGACCGTGTTCGTGTCGCTGCTGCTCGCCTATTCGATCGGCTGGCTGATGGTGGCGGGCGTGCGCGAGCACGCCTCCTAAGGGGTAGGCGCCCGCCAAGGCGGTGCGCCGAGCGTCATGAGCCGCCCCGCCGCCTTCCTTGACCGCGACGGCGTGATCAACGTCGATCACGGCTACACCTTTCGCCCCGAGCATCTCGAGTTCACGCCGACCGCGATCGAGGGCATCCGCCTGCTCAACGCGGCCGGCTATCCGGTGCTGGTGGTGACCAACCAGTCCGGCGTGGCACGCGGCTTCTACGGCCTGACGGAGGTCGAGGCGTTCCATGCGCACCTGAACGCGGCGCTCCAGCGGGCAGGCGCACATGTCGATGCCTTCTATTTCTGCCCCTATCACCCGGATGGAACCATCGCGGGCTATGCGATCGAGCATGAGGATCGCAAGCCGGGCATCGGCATGATCCGCCGCGCGATGCGCGACTGGGACGTGGATATCGAGGGCAGCTTCCTGATCGGCGACAAGCAAAGCGACCTCGACGCCGCCGCCGCCGCCGGCATTACAGGCTATTGGATCGAGCCCAATCGGGGTGATCTGGCTGCGATGGTGCGGGCCGCTCTCGCCCGATAACTGTCGTTCCCGTCGAACGGCGCCCCAATGGGCTGAACCGAGGGCACCGCCAATAAAGGCGCCTACGGGGTCGTTTTCCCAAAAACACCGTCAAGCGAGGCCGCGTCGCGTTTCACGGCCGCCGATTCCGCGCTAGGACGCTGCCGGCATGCTGGCAGACTATCTCGACTGGATCACCACCTCCGCTTTGCCCTTTTGGGCCGCCCGCGGTTTCGACCGACGGACCGACCGATTTCACGAGCGGCTGGACCCGAAGGGCGCGCCGGCGGTCATTCCGCACCGGGCAATGGTCCAGGCGCGACAGATATTCGTGTTCGCGCATGCCGCGGCGCGGGGCTGGGCCGAGGATGGCGCGGACATGGCGGAGCGCGCGATGGCCGCCTTGCTGCGCGATTTCGCGAGCGACGATGGCGACCAAACCAGTTTCGCCTTCGCGATCGATCCTGCCAGCGGCGCGGTCAGCGCGGGGCAGCGCGACGCCTATGCCCATGCCTTCATCCTCTTCGCGCTCGCCGCACTCTACGATCTGAACGGCGATCCAAAGCTGCTCGACATCGCCGAACGGGTAACGCGCTTTATCGAACGGCGGCTGACCGACACACAGCATGGCGGGCTATTCGATGCGCTGCCCGCGCCGACCGAAAAGCGCCAGAACCCGCATATGCACCTGCTCGAAGCCTATCTCTTCCTGGCGCAGGCCGCGCCGGGGCACGGCTATGAGGAGCGCGCGACCGCGCTGGTGGCGCTCGCCCGGCGGCATTTCCTGAGGGACGGCGTGCTGCTCGAATATTTTGCGCGCGATTGGTCGGTCACGCGCCCGGTATGGGAACCGGGCCATCATTTCGAATGGGTCTGGCTGCTGGCCGAATATGGTGCGCTGACCGGCGAACGGCTGCCCACCGAGATGGACGGGCTTTACCGGAGAGCCACGCGCCAGGGCATGGCGGGCGATGGGCTGCTGGTCGATGAACTGGCGCCGGATGGCCGCGTCCTCAAGCCGTCGCGCCGCGTCTGGCCTCACAGCGAGGCGATCAAAGCGGCGGCGGTGCGCGGCGATACGGCACTTGCGGAAGCGATGGCAGCCAATCTGATGCGCCATTTCCTTGGCCAGCCCTTTGCGGGCGGATGGATCGATCACCGCGCCGAAAACGGCGCGCCTTTGGTCGATTATGTGCCGGCGAGCACGCTTTATCATCTCATGCTGGCGGCGAGCGTCGCTGCAAAAAGCTTTGCAGCCGCGCCATCGCTTGCCAAAGCCGTGTCATGAGCGCCTATCTCGATCGCCTGTCCGACTATCGTGTCGCCGTGATCGGCGACGTCATGCTCGATTGCTACATGTCGGGATCGGTCAGCCGCATTTCGCCCGAGGCCCCGGTGCCGGTGCTGCGCGTCACCGAGGAGACCGCGGTTCCGGGCGGAGCCGCCAACGTCGCTGCCAATCTCGCCAGCCTGGGGTTGAGCGTGAACCTGGTCGGGCTCGCCGGGCAGGACGGCGCGCGGGATGAACTGGTCGCTCTGCTCGGCGCGATGGGCGACATCGACTGCAGCGGCATTGCTTCGGTGCCCGGACGCCGCACCACGCGCAAATTGCGCGTGATCGGCGCACACCAGCAGATCGTGCGTGTCGATCATGAGGATGTGATCCCCTGCTCAGCCGAGATCGAGGCGGATTTCCTGGCCGCAATGGAGCGCGCGATCGAAAATGCGGACGTCATCATCCTGTCCGATTACGGCAAGGGCGTCTGTTCGGACCGCGCGATCCGCGCGGTGATCGATCGCGCCGCATCGATGGACAAGAAGGTGCTCGTCGATCCCAAGCGGACCGATTTCGGCATCTATCGCGGCGCCTTCCTGATAACGCCCAACCGCAAGGAACTGACCGATGCGACCGGGCTCCCCTGCGAAAGCGACGAGGAGGCCGCCGCGGCGGCGGCCAAGGCGCAGGATATGTGCGGCGCGCATCTGCTGCTGACGCGATCGGAGAAAGGCATGTCCTTTTACCCGGTCAGCGAGGCGCCGATGCATGTGCCGACCGTCGCGCAGGACGTGTTCGATGTGTCGGGCGCGGGCGATACGGTGGTGGCGGTGATGGCGGCCGCGCTGGCTGCGGATATGCCGATCCACGATGCGATGCGCATGGCCAACCATGCCGCCGGCATCGTCGTATCCAAGCTCGGCACTGCGAGCGTAACGCGCGAGGAACTGGCCGCAGCACTTCTGGCCGAGAGCACCACATCGGACATCAACGACGGCCGTTTGCTCGACCGCGATGCGATGGTCGCGCTACGCTGGGCGTGGGCGCACGAGAAGCTGACGGTCGGGATCGCCAATGGCTGTTTCGATCTGATCCACCCCGGCCATGTCTCGCTGATCGCGCAGGCCGCCGCCAGTTGCGATCGGCTGATCATGGCGCTCAACACAGACGCCTCGGTTCGCCGCCTGAAAGGACCATCGCGTCCGATCCAGGATGAGGCGGCGCGTGCGGCGGTGATCGGCGCGATGAAAGGCGTGGCCGCGGTGGTACTGTTCGACGAGGAGACCCCGCTGGAGCTGATCCAGGCGCTGGAACCGGATGTGCTGGTCAAGGGTGCCGATTATACGATCGACCGGGTGGTCGGCGCGAACGTGGTGCAGAAGCGGGGCGGGCGCGTCGTGCTGGCGGAGTTGACACCAGGGCGGTCGACGACCGGGCTCGTGGCGGCGGCGGGCCAGACCGGTATATAGAGGCAGATTGTTCTCCGCAGCTTCAAAGGGACCGCTTTTATCGGACGCAATGTCGATCGAGCGAATCCCTAGACGCAGCTTCCAATTTGCCGCAGTGGCCGCCCATGCTGTCCTTCCTTAAGACCAAGAAGTCCGCCGGCGTAGCAGTAACGTCCGACGTCCACCGCCTGATCTCGGGCGGCAACGACGCTCGCGATCGTGGCGAATGGGACGAGGCCGTCGAAAACTATCGTGCGGCAGTGACCGAGGATCCGTCGCTCGTTCATATCTGGATCCAGTTGGGGCATGCCGAAAAGGAGAGGTGCCGGCTTGGCGATGCCGAGGCCGCTTATGCCCGTGCCGCCATGCTTCAGCCCGACAAGGCCGAGCCGTTATTGCACCTCGGCCATGTCTACAAATTGCTGGGGAACATCCCGGCGGCGACGCGATCCTATCTTCGCGCCGCGCGGCTCAGTCCCGCGGACGCGCATGCGATCGAGGAATTGCAGCATTTCATCGCGCGCACCGCGCCGTTCGCGCGGCCGGACATGATAGCGTTGTTGCGGGATGCCATCTTCGACGAAAAGGACGATCGCGGCCTGCTGGACAGGGTTCAGGCCGCGGGCAGCCATGCGCTTCTGATCGATGTTTCGAGCCTCCTCGCTGCCGCGCTGGCGGGACGCCGCTTCGCCGATCTCGGCCTGACGGGTGATCTTGTCGCGCCCGCGATTATCAAGGATTCCGGTCGGTCCACGCTGATGTGCGCGCATGTGGTCGGGCACAGCCGCTGGGTCGAGGTGACCCCGGCCCAGCTTGGGCGCATTGCGGCGCTTGGGCGGTCCGGCCGCCCGATGGGCCCGATCCAACGCGAAGATACGATCACCGATCTGGACCTGGGTTTCCTTTTGTCGCCCTCCCTGGAAATGCCGAACGGCGCGCTCCTGATCGATATGGATGCGGATCATGCTCCGGCAGACCATGCTCTTTTCGTACGGGAAGCGCAGTCGAGTTCCGGAGTGCGCTACGTGGCCTTCGGCAAGGCCATCCCCGCCGAGCTGGCGGCATGCGCTGATCTGGTCAAAGTCGTCGACCAGCGGGAACTCACCCCCGAGGCCGTCCTCCAGGCCGTTGCCGAGCCGATCCATAGCGCGGAGAACAGTCCCAGTCCAAAGGCCAGGATCGCGCGCTTCGAGCAACTCGGCCATGACGGCACGCGTGGGCGGTTCCGGACCGGCACGGGCTGGCTGCCCCCCGAAGATTGGGGCTGTTGGGCGGTCATGCCCGGTGGCGATCTTGAAATCGCGCTTCCCGATCTGAAGGCGCCACGGCTCTATCTTCGCCTGAAGGCGCTTCCGGCCGAGCTCACACGCTACCAGATAGCGATGCACGACGGCCGCCAGGTCGCGGGCGAGATCGAACCCGGCCTTCACAAATGGGTTGTGATCGACGACGTGCCGGTATCCGACGGCGTGTTGCGGCTTCGCATCCGGGGTGAGAACAGCGCGCTTGTGAACATGCAGGGCGCGGCTCGCAAATTGCCCGCCATGGTCGGCGTGGTCGGATTCTATATCTGCGAGCGAAACGACCATAAGGCGCGCGCCGACTTGCTGGAAAGCACGACGCTCGGCGATCTGGAATCGCTCTACTGAGCGTGCATCATTGCGGCGTCGCTTGCGGTGCCCCCATCTATCAGGGCTGGAAGGTTGCCGCCTCCATCAACGAGAAGGCTTCGTCCGCATCGTCCCTGCGATAATAACCTACGCTGGAAAGGCTGGCGTAAACGCTTTGGCCCCGAAGCACGACGGAGGCGCCCCGCACCAGGACGGATATCTCGATCACCCCGTCCTGGTCGACGATCGCATCCACCCCGTGCAGGGAGGGCGCTGCCTCCAGGTCCCGGAAGGGCGTATGCTCCACGTTGCTTTGCAGCTGACATGCGCCGAGGGGGAAGCCTGCCTCGCCCCGCAGGCCGACCACCACACGGACGCGATCGCCGGCAGCGCAACCCGCAGCCATAAAACGCAGGGAGGCCAGCGGGCTGGTACTCCACACGCCCGAATCCTCAAGGTGCCACCACCCGCTTTCGCGCGCCATGCGCGCCATGCGCATCGATGCGCCAGCGGCAGCAGCCTTGCGAACCGCATCATTCCCCAGGATCGCGAGCTCGCCGGGCCGGATTCGGGCGAAGGCGACCGGGATCGCGACGGCGCTTTTCGCAAGCGCGCGGGACGCGCCGAGCAGTTCTTCCGCAAATTCCACCCAAGTCCGGGGCTTGAATTCGGTCGTGACCTGCTCGGTCCAGGCTGCGAGGTCGGCGGGATTGTCGAGCAATTGCGCGACGGCCGCCAGGCCGGTGCTCACCTCCAGCGGATCAACATACCGAACCAGGCTGCCACCGACTTCAGGCATGGAGGTGACCCCCGCGCTGATGCAGGGCTTGCCCAGGACCAGGCTTTCGCCGATCGGCAAACCCCAGCCTTCCGCGAAACTGGGATAGACCGTGAATCGGCTGTTGCGATAGAGGCTGGCGAGCATCGCATCCGACACGCCATTCAGGACCCGCACCATCCCGTCGAGATAGTTGGTACGATGCAGCAGATCTTGTAGGTGATCGATCTCCCAGCCCCATTTTCCGACGAAAACGAGCTTGGGCAGATCGGTGCGACCGCTCCGCATCAATTCCTGCCAGATACGGACAAGATAGACGTGGTTTTTGCGAATTTCGATCGTGCTGACGCATAGCACGTAGCCCGCCTCGCCGAATTCGGCGCGCAGGCTTTCTTCCGCCCAGGGTTCGGGCGGCGACAAAGCCATCTCCGTCGCGAGAGGGACCGGGTAGACCGGCGTCCGAAGATCCATCTCTTCGGACAGGAAACGGCGAAGCTCGCGCGCGACGAAAGCGGAATTGGTCGTGAAGAAATTGGCGAGCTCGCCGACGTCGAGGAGCGAACGACGGAAGGCGTGCGTCGCCTTTTCGTCGACATATTCCGGATTGTCGATCTGGATCAGGTCATGGATGAAGACCGTGATCACGACGCCTTTCTGGCGCAACGTCCTGAGCAGATCGTAACTCTTCACGATCCAGAATGCGCCCGCCATGAGGAAGAGGCTGCCCGGCTCGATCTCGATCGCGCGAAGCGACGAGCGGATCGCCTCCAGCAGGCGATCGAGCCGTTCGCGCGTGGGGCTGCGCAGCTCCACCTCGTCGATCAATTCCCGAACCAGGACGGGATCGGGGGCGTAGATCACCTTGTTCAGATAATCGGGGATCACCGGCGTCACGTCACGCGCATTGGCGCTCGTGCGGTCCATCGCGCAGCGCAACATATTGGCCACGACACGCTGGATTCCGCTCATAGACGCATTGAGCGTGAGATACTCCATCATGTCGGTCATTTCGGCATAGATGGGCGCAACCTTGTCTTCGGCTGCGGGCGAAGCGATCGTCACCCTCAAAGCCTGGGGCTGCGGCGGTTCGCCGAGCAGTTGCGCCTCAGCCTCGTCGCGTTTGCTCTGTTCGGGATCGATGCGGGCCAGCGCGTCAGCACGCATTGCGAGAAGCTTTGAAACGCCGGGAAAGCGAGCGATCGCCCGATCGAGGATCAATCCGGCGTGAACAAAGCTGCCCTTTTCCAGCCAATAGTCGGCGAGCGAATACCACGTCTCCAATCGATCGGGATTTTCATCGAGGGCGCGCTCAAGCAGATCGCCGCGGTCGAGATCGCTCCAGTGCGATCTGCCGGTTGTCAGACCCTTGGCCCGGGCACGACGAGGGGGTCGGGCGAGTTCCTGCCAGAGCATCTCGGTAAGAGTAGGTGCAGACATGCCGACCACCTAGCCGCCAGCCTTTCGGGCCACAAGCGGCGCCGGCGCGATGTTGAGCCGGCTCAGCGCCCCCGATAAGAGAGGGGCTCTCGCAATATAAAGGTTGTCGGACCGGGAATGCTGGCGTTCAAGACGAAGAAGTCCGCAGGCATCCGGGTCGAGACCCGGGTTTATCGCCTGATCCAACAAGGAAACACCGCCCGCGACCGCGAGCGCTGGCCTGACGCTGTCGCGGCCTATCGTGGCGCCCTGGCGCTTCAACCCGGTTTGCCGCACATCCAGCTACAGCTTGGGCACGCTCTCAAGGAAGCGGATCGGATCGAAGAGGCCGACGCCGCTTATGCCGAGGCGGCCAGACTGGCCCCGGACGACGATGAACCGGTGCTCCATCGTGCGCATCTGGCCAAGCGCATCGACCGCGCCGCCGCCGCCGGGCATTTCGCGACATTCCTGCTTCGGCGCGGCGACGACGGCGCAGCGCTGCGCGAGTTGAACGACCTGCTTGACCCCTTTCTCTTCTTCGGCCGAGCCGGAGACGAGGATCTGCGGATCGTGGCGGAATATGGAGCGCGATCGCGCAGCGCCCGCGCCGCTGCAGCCACCAAGCTGGAGAAGTCTTCCCGTGCCAGTATGCGGCCGCTGCTGTTCGATCTGACCGATCTGGTCGGGCACTTCCGTCACCAACGGCTGCCGACCGGCATCCAACGCGTCCAGATCGAGGTGATAGCCGCCCTGCTCGATCGACGCCGGGATGAAGAAATCGCGGCCTGCTGTTTCGTCGGCGGGCGCGATGGCTGGATGGAAGTGCCCCTGGCGCTGCTGCGCGACTTGACGCGCCTCTCCACCGCCGGAGAGGATGAGACCGCCTACGAATGGCAGGTGGCGCGCGCACGGCTGTTGGTGCACCTGGCGCTGGCCGATCCGTATGTCCTGCCATGGCGGGCGGTGCTGGTGAATCTGGGCAGCTCGCTCTGGGTTCACGATTATTTCCGTTTCATTCGGAACGCGAAGGCGGAACGCCAGATCAGTTATGTTCCGCTCATTCACGACATGATTCCGGTCAGGACGCCGGACTATTGCGTGCCGGGGATCGTCACGGATTTCGCGGTCTGGCTGGCGGGTCTGTTCCAGCATGCCGACGGCTTTCTCGCCAACTCGCAATCGACCGGGCGGGATCTGCAGGATGTTGCCCGCCAGCTCGGCCATCAGCTGCCGGACGATCGGATCGAAGTGCTGCAGCTGGATGCCGATTTCCACCGCGCGGATACGGCGCTACCGGCCACAACGCTCGACCGGTGGGACCTTTCCGGAACCGCGTTCGCATTATTTGTCGCAACCATCGAGCCGCGCAAGAATCATGGCCTCGCATTCGATGCCTGGGCGGAACTCTTGCACAGGCACGACGCGGACGCGGTGCCGCGGCTGGTATGCGTGGGACGCGACGGCTGGATGAACGACGATGTTTTCGACCGGCTGGATTCCGACCCGGTGCTGGCGGCGCACGTCACCCTTATCCCCCAGGCCTCCGACGCGGAACTGGCCCTGCTTTACCGCGAGTGCCGCTTCACGATCTTCCCCAGCCTGTATGAAGGCTGGGGCCTGCCGGTCACGGAATCGCTGTGTCACGGGCGCGTGCCGGTTATCGCCGACAATAGCGCCCTGCCCGAGGCCGGCGCCGGCCTTGCCCTTCCTTTTGTCAGCGGTTCCCTGCCGGAGCTGGTCCGCGCGGTCGAGCTGGTGGCGTTCGACGCGGGCTGGCGAGCCGCACGCGAGGCTGAGATCGCGGCGAAGTTTTCGCCCCGCTCGTGGGGTGAAATCGCGGATCAGATCGAAACCGTGCCGGCGCGGCTGCTCGCCGCCGCGCCAGCCGCCGCTTTACCTCCGGTGGCCGCATTGGGCCTCTATTATCCGGTTAGCCTTCACGAGCGGCCCGGCCTCTGGCCCGGCCTTGCGAGCGGCGAGATTTTCCGGGTGGGTGGCGGCTGGGCCTGGCCCGACGCCGGCGGGTGCCGGACGATGCCCGAGGGAGGCCTGCTCCGCATGCGCGTGTCCGGCCGGACGGGGCGCACGATGCGCCTCTATCTGCGGCTGCGCGGTCTTGGATCGACCGAATGCCCGGTGATCGCGACGATGAATGGCGTCGAGATCGGGGCCATGAATGCGCGCCCGCGCAAATATGGCTGGATGATGTGCGATCTGCCAGCAGATGCCGGGGATGCGTTGGAAATCCTGGTATGCGGCGCCGTTACCGAGAGGATCGGATTGTCGGCCGGCGGGCATGAGAAAGACCATGACGTGTCGATCTCCGTCGCCGGATTCTTCCTCTGCGACCGGGACGACGAAGCGGCCAATGCCGCCTTCCTGCGTGCTCGACGCGGCGGCCTAGATGCGACCAACGCCTATCGGCGTAGCACCGCCGCCGCTCCCAGCAGGATTGTCGGGAGCGGAGGGATCGACTAGCCCGCAGCCCATGGGGCGCAAATCCATGGTGCCGGTTTCCGTGCGCGCGATTCTGCGCGAGATCATGCCCGTGTCGCAGGCGGTGGCGGCGCGGCGGCTGATCCGGCGCGCCAACGCCGCGCGCGACGCGCGCCAGTTCGCGGTTGCGGCCGCGCTCTACCAGGAGGCGCTGGCGCTCAATCCCGACAATGCCCGCGCGCGCATCCAATGCGGCCATATGCTCAAGGATTCGGGCGACCTCGTCGGCGCGGAAGAGCAATATAAGCGCGCGACGCAGGATTTGCCCCACGACGCCGATCTCGCGCTGCAGATCGGCCATCTCCACAAAGTGGCAGGCCGGCCCGAGCAGGCGGAAGCCAGCTATGCGCGCGCGCTGGCGCTCAGTCCGGGCTGGCGCGAAGCCGAGCGCGAGCTGGCGATGGTGAGCGGCGTGGTTGCCGACCCGAGTGCGGCCTATGCGGGCCAACCCGACTGGGTCGTGCCCGAACTGCTGCCACGCGGCGAGGCAGCGACGCCCGCGGTCGATCGCAATATTCTACGCCTGTTCCGGCTGGGCGGGCGACGCGCGCACAGCCGCTGGGGCGATCTCAAGGTGATGCGCGGGATCGAATCGATCCGCGGCTACCGTCTCGCACCCGCTGGCCTGACCGAGATCCGGCTGGTGATCGATGGCGATATCGTTCGCCGCGAGCCTTTGCCGGCCTATCCGCAGGAGGGCGCGGATCAGTTCAAATATGTTTTCAACCTGTGGCACGATTTCTCGAAGGTCGAGGTCGGGCGCCACACGATCGAGCTCGGCTTCCACGACGCAACCGGGCGACGCGTGCGCCGGCATCAGGAAACCGTTCTGGTCGCGTCGCCGCGCGATGGGACGGACTTCGCCGAGTCCGACGCTTTCGTTGCGGGCTCGCCGGAAAGCACAGCGATCGAAGACGTCGTCAACAGCCGGCCAAGCATGATCCGCACGGTCGAGCGCAAATTGCTGCCCGACCCAGTGCGCACGATCCTGGTGCAGCGGGTGGATCAATTGGGCGACCTGGTCTGTTCGGTGCCTGCGATCCGACGCATACGCGAACTGTTCCCGCAGGCCCGGCTGGTGGGGCTGATGACGCCGGCCAATCTGGCGCTGGCGGAAAGCCTGGCATTGTTCGACGAAATCGTCACCACGCCGTTCGCGGAAAGCACCACCGAGCGCCGCCGGGTGTTGCCGATCGAGGCGCAGGACACGCTGCGCCGCGCCTTATTGCCTTACCAATTCGATCTCGCGATCGACCTCGGCCAGGGTGATGAATCGCGCGCTTTACTGCTGCTGAGCGGCGCGCGCTTCCTTTATGGCTTCAAGGATCGGCAGTCCCCCTGGCTCGACGCGGGGCTCGATTTCAACGGGCACGATCCGGTCAACGGGCATGAGATCCTGCCGCCGTCGCGCAAGATGGTGTTGCTGGTTGAAGGCCTGCGCATGCTGGCCGACAATCAGGCGGAGATCGCCCCTTATTCCCAGCCAGCCGATCTATCGGCCTACGGCATCGGCGCGGGCCAGCCTTATGCGGTGATCCATTCGGGCGCGCGGCTGGCATACACCCGCTGGCCCCATTTCGACGCGCTGGTGCGGATGCTGCTTGACCGGACCGGCCTACGTATCATCCTCTTTTCCGACGATGCGCCGACCGCCGAGAAGATCGTCGCGGCGGCGGGCGGATCGGATCGGCTATACGTTATCGCCGGTCAGATTCCCTTCGCGGATTTCGAGGGCCTGCTCGCGCGATGCAGCCTTTTCGTCGGCAATGACAGCGGCCCCAAGCACCTCGCCGCTTTGCGTGGCGCACCGGTTGTGAGCCTGCATATGGCGCGGCTCAACTGGAGCGAATGGGGCCAGGAGATTTCAGGTCGGATCATCAGCCGCCGCGTGCCCTGCGCGGGGTGCGGAATCGGTTTGGATGGGGAGGATTGCGGCAAGGATTTCGCCTGCCTGCGGCATATCCGCCCCGAGGAAGTATTTGCCGCGGCGCAGGACCTGCTAGAAGCCGCCGCCTGATGCTGGGGCTTTTCCGGAAACCGACCGCGCGCAAGCTGGGCAATCGCGCGCGCGACAAAGGTCATTGGGCCGAGGCGGCCAGCCACTATCGCCAGCATCTGGACGCACATCCCGACGATTTCGCGATCTGGGTGCAGCTTGGCCATATGCTTACCGAACTGGCCGACTATCCCGGCGCGGACGCCACTTACGGTCAGGCTGCCGGGATCGATGCCGACAATGCCGATTTGCTACTGTGCTGGGCACGGTCGCGGCGACGGGCAGGCGATATCCGGCGCGCACGCGACCTGTATGGCCTGAGCCTGGCGCGCGACGGCAATCCGCACGCGGCAAACGAACTGGCCGAGATCGATGTCGAGACCGCGTCGACTATTCCCGTAGCCGCGTCGCCCCCGCCATCTGCTCCGCCACCGCCGGCCTGGGCGGCGCGCATGGAGATGCTGAAGCCGTTCCGGATGGCGCCGGGCCAGGAAGTCGCCCTACTCGTCACGCACAGCGCGACCGGCCGGATCAAGCCGCATGTCGCGCCTTATCTCCAGGCTTTGGGAAAAGCGGGCATCGCGACCTTGCTGATCGTGGTGGCCGACCGCGAGGTCGACATATCACAGGACCTCGCCGATCTGACTGCCGGCGTGATGGTGCGCGCCAATGCGGGCTATGATTTCGCTGCCTGGGCGCATGCGATCCATCTTCATCCCGAAATCTATGGCGCCGCCACGCTCTACCTCGCCAATGACAGCCTGATCGGGCCGGTCGATCAGCCGCGCTTCGAGGCCATGCTGGATCGCATCCGTGCAAGCGACGCTGACCTGATCGGCCTGACCGAGAGCCACGAATATCGCTGGCATGTCCAGACCTTCTTCGTTGCGCTGAAGCCTCGCCTGCTTTCGGCCTGGTGGCTGCACACATTCTTTGAATCGGTGCGCATCCTGGCCGACAAGGATGCCGTGATCCGCGCCTACGAGGTGCGGTTCGCGGGCGACGTCGAACGTTCGGGTCACAAGGTCGAAATCCTTTATCCCAGCACGCGCGCGGCCAATCCCACGCTCTACGACTGGCGCGCACTACTGGCGGCGGGCTTTCCGTTCGTGAAGGCGTTGCTGGTCCGTGGGCATTTCGACGAGGCCGACCTGACCGGCTGGCGGGAGACGCTCGGCGCGGCGGGCTTCGACCTCGACCTGATCGATCGCACCATCGCGGCGAGTACCGAAAACCTGCCGTCCGAGGATGTCGGCACGCTGGTCGCGCATCCGCAGCGTTTCATGCCGGCCGAAGGGGAACGGCTGAAGGTCGCTTTCTACGGTCCCTGGAATTACGATAACGGCCTGGGCTTTGCCGCGCGCGGCACGATCGCGGCACTCCAGCGCAGCGGTGCCCGGCTGAACCTGCACCCGATCAAGAAGCCATTCCACGTCCACCGCCCGCTGGCGCCTGCGGTCGACGTGATCGATTTTCCGGGCGATGCGGATGTCGCGATCGTCCATCTCAATCCCGACAGCTGGTTCCTGCTGACCGACGAGCAGCGCGATGCGATCCGCCGCGCGGGTCGGCGCGTCGGTTATTGGGTGTGGGAGATGGGGCATATCCCGCCCGAGTGGCGTGCGGACTTCGGCTCGGTCGACCGGATCTGGGCGCCCAGCCGCTATTGCGCGGAGCTGTTCGCGGGCGAGGAAGGCGCGCGCGTGGACGTAATCCCCCACGCCGTACCGCTTCCGCCCGAACAGTCCGTCGACCGCGCGCGCGTGCTTGCCCAATTCGGCGTGCCCGCGGGGCGGCGCGTCATCCTCTATATCTTCGACGGGGCGAGCTATCTCGTCCGCAAGAACCCCCACGCGTTGGTCCGTGCCTTCGCCGCGTCCGGCCTAGGCGCGGCGGGCTGGACGCTGGTGTTGAAGACAAAGCATCTGCTGGATCGGCCCGAAGAGGGCGCCGCCTTCCGCGCGCTGGCCCAAAGCGTGCCGCATGTCGTTCTGATCGACCGCAGCCTGCCCAATGGCGGCTTGGAGGACTTGCTGACGGCCGCCGACATCTATGCCTCGCCGCATTGCTCCGAGGGGTTTGGCCTGACGATTGCCGAGGCGATGGCGGCGGGCAAACCGGTGGTCGCGACCGATTTCGGCGGCAGTACCGATCATCTCGACGCGACGACCGGATATCCGGTCAAGGCGCGGCCGTGGAAGCTCGACCGGGACTTCGGCCATTACAAAACGGGCGGAATATGGGCGCGCATCGACGAGCCGGCCTTGTCGGCCGCGCTCAGGCAAGCCGCGCACGATGTCGAGATTGGCGACAGGACGCGTGGCGATGCGGCGCGCGCGCGGATCGTCGAACGGATGTCCTATCAGGCCATAGGCGGCCTGATCGAACAAAGCCTGCGCGATACGATCTCCAAGCCGTCCTATGGGGCGACCAATCGGCTGATCATCCAGGCCGCACGCGGAATTCCGGCCGAACGGGCCGATTTCACCCCGCATATGCGGATGATGGTGCTGGCATCCGACGGATCGGTCGATCCCGCGACCGCCGATCACTGGCGCGACCAGCAGGGCGAATGGATTGCCTTCGTGCCCGCGGGAAGCTTCCTCGCACCGGAATTCCACCTCGCGGCCAATCACTTCTTCGTCCACCGGCCGGATGCCGCCATTTTCTATGCCGACGATGTCGCCGCCGATACCGATCGCGCGATCGACCAGATTCGTCTTAAGCCCGAATTCGACCGCACGCTTTTGACGGCGCAGGATTATGTCGGCGCTCCGCTTTTCATGCGCGTCTCGGCGTTCGAGGCATTGGGCGGACTCGATCCCGCGATGGGCACCGCGGTTATGGCGGATCTGCTGTTCCGGGCGTACGATACGGGCCTGTCGATCGCGCGCATCCCGAGTGTGCTGCTGGCGCACCCCGGCAAAAGGGTCCGCGCGACGCGCGAAGATTATGCGCGCATGCTGGAAGCGCAGCCTGGCTTGTCGGGCCTGATCGTGCCCGGCCGCACACCCGACAGCTTCGCGCTGCGGCGTCCTTTCGGCCCGGGCGACACTCCCGCTGTCACGATCGTCGTGCCGACCTGCCGGAGCAAGGTCCGAGGGGGCAACGGTAGCTATATCGAGCGGCTTCTGGCAGCGATCGAAACCACCGACTGGCCGATGAACCGGTTGACCGTTCTGGTCGGCGACGATGTTCCAGGTGAGCCCGCCTGGATGCGCAAGACATGGCCCTTCGCGCTCCGCCGGATCGAGACGGTACGGCCGACGGGAGCGCCGTTCAACTATGCCGCCAAGATGAACCAGCTATGGCGCGCGGCCGAGACCGAGCAGATGGTCCTTCTCAACGACGATTGCCTTCCGTCCGAGCCGGGCTGGCTGAACGCGCTGATCAGCTTCAGCATCGACCAGAGCGTCGGCGGGGTGGGCGCACGCTTGCTTTACGATGACGGCAGACTTCAGCATGCCGGCCTGGCACCGCACGGGCCGGCGGCAGCGCATCTATGGCTGTTTCGCGAGGAAGCCGAAGGGACTTACCAAGATTGGGCCCTGGTCCAGCGGGAATGGTCGATGGTGACCGGCGCGGTGTTCGCGACGCGGCGATCCGTGCTGGAGCAGGTCGACGGTTTCGAGGAACGGTTCAGCCTCGAATTCAACGATACGGATCTGTGCATGCGGCTGCGCAGCCTGGGCTATCGCATCATCTGCACCCCCATGGCCGAGATGATCCACAGCGAGAAGGCCTCACGCGGCGAGCGATTGCCGCCGGGCGAGGATGTCGCCTTGTTCCTGTCGCGCTGGCGGCAGTTTCTCGACAATGATCCGTCCTGGCACCCCAATCTGCGGCGGGACAATCTGGAGATGATGCCGGGCATCCGCGGCGATTGGTATTGGTGAGAGAGGCGCTCGAATGTTTGGAAAATTCTTCGGGCGCGCGGCGCCGACCACGCCGCGGATAGAGGATCCAGCCGCGCCACGTCGTTCTGGCAGGGTGGCGGCTACGACCTGATCCTGTGAAACGGCTCGCGTCCCCGCAGGAATAATCGACGCGGGATCACGCGACCACGGATAGTCCAACGCTTTTGCCGGCAAGCAATTCGCACGCCGCGTGCAATGCGGTTTCCGGATCGATTTGATCGAGGCACGCGACCCCGAACGGGCAAGCCGAAGCGGTATGTAAACCGCATGGCGAGCAGGCCAGCGCGCGTGAGAGCACGGTTACCTTGGGCCCGATCGGCTTCCATTCATCGCGCTGGTGCGCGCCTCCGAAGATGCAGAGCGTTGGCACACCGCTGAAGGCTGCGAGATGGGCTATGCCCGAATTGTTGCCGATCACGCATCCCGCGCCGCGCACCAGCCGGGTCAGCGCGTCCCAGTCCAGTCGCCCGCAATCGTTGACCACACGGGTCGGATCGAACCGTCGCACCAGGTCGCGGGCACGGATCGCCTGCCCCTGCGCACCGACCAGGTGCACCCTTTCCGGCCGCGCTTCGATCAGTTTTGCGATCAGGTCCCGGAAGTGACCGAGCGGCCAATCGCGTATGTCGCTGTTAGAAAAAGGCGCGACGACGATGGGCTTCATACGTGCTGATCTTCGCCGGCGGCCAGCCGCATCACGACCAGTTCGACAAGAAGACGCTGGCTTTCGGACTGGTGCAGATCGCTCGGCACGCCCCTGCGGAAAAGGCGGCAACCCTTGAAATCGAAATTGGGCAGGGGTTGTCCGTCCACGGCCCACAAGCGGAATTCGAATGCGCCCGGTTGCTCGACGCGAAATTCGACGTCCGCCGCCCAGACGTCGAACGAGCCGCTGGCGCATATCCGCTCGTCAACGGCCGCGTCGAAGGCAAGCATGCCGCCCTGCGCGGAATTGATCTGAATCGAAGGCCGCAGGACATAATCGCCTATTTCGACCCGCCCGTACGGCCCCCACACAAGCGCGAACCGGGGTTGGGGCGCACCGTCCGTACGGTATCGAATGCCGCCATCCTCACGCCTCGTCCGTTCGTCGTGCTTGAACTGGACAGGTGAGAAATTGGCGATTTCGGCATAACCCAATTGTTCGGCATCGGTGTCCAATGGCAGCGCAATGTCGAGAAAAGGAAAGATCGCGCGGCTGCCGATCCCGGCGCGATGCCTGGCATCCACCTGCGCGAGCAGGAAGCGCGTATCCGCGAAAGTGCGAAGGTCGATCGCGAGATCGTAGGAGCCGTTCATCAGCGCCGCGAACGCCTCCGCGCGCGCTGCCATGTCGAGATAGCCGTCCTCGACCGGATTACGCGAGAATGCATCGAATGGGACGACCTTGTCCGCCAGCCCGGTTTCGGTCGCCAGCGCCTCGTTCCAGGTGCCGACCGCGAGCGTGATATGCGCGGACGGGAAATGCGCCCGGACCATACGGATCGCAGGCAGGCTCAGGATAAAATCGCCCAGATGATCGAGCTTGAGAAGCAGGATCGTCTGCACCGACGCGTCGGACGAGGGTCCTTCGATCCGCGTGCGTACCGGCTCGAACATCGGCCCGGGTGCAGGCTCAGCCGGAATATGATCGATACCGAGTGTCCAGGCGGGCTGATGGATCCGCTCGATCACCAGGGCGATATCCTGCTGCCCGACCGGAGGGCTGGCGCGATCCAGGGCATAATCGTAGCCGGCATCGTCATCGCCGAGCCACCTTATGCGGTAGCTGTTGGGGGTGAGCGCCTCCTCGACCTCAGCGAGCAGCGAGGCCGGCGTATAAAGTCGTTTTTGGCCGGGCCGCCACGGCGATGGCAATTGGGCACGGCGGTCGTGCAGGAAAGCGTGGGGTACGATGACGATGAGGAAGCCACCAATCTCCACACAGGCGAACCAGCGCTGTAGCGCGTAACGATAGTCCGCGATATCCTGCAACAACCAGGGTGCGAACAGGACCGATTGCGACCCTTCGGCCGGCAACGCGTCCGGCGCGTGATTAAGATCGCGCAGGCGTTTCGCCGTCAGATAGGGACCTAGCGGCCCATCACGATAGGCCGCGACAGCAGTGCCGGGCCCTTCGGTTCTCAACGGCACTTTTTCCGGCACGAAGGTGCCCCTCCCCCGGCGCGCGCTAGGCCTCAGCCTACCGCGTCAGCGCGCGCGCCGTCACGAACGGCGCGAACAGTTGGTTGATGATGTTGACCATCTTGGCCGGACGGTTTGCAGCCGCATTGGCGATGTAGATCACGTCCTTGTCGCGGACCGCAAAGCGTTGCGACAGGAAATAACTGGCGGGCTGCATCATGTTGAGCCGGTAGATGATCGGCTTTTCCTGCTCACCCGGCGCAGCCGGCGTGTAGCGGAACAGAAATACCGCCGAGGGATCGGCGACGCTATCGGTCGGGCCGCCCGCACGCGCCACCGCTTCGGCCAGCGACAGGTCGCCCGTCTCGAAATCGGTCTGCTCGACCTTGCCGGTCGCGCCGAGCGAGATGAAGCTGCGCGGGCGCTTGAGCAATTCGACGCGATCGCCTGGGATCAGCACGAGATCGTCCTCCGCGCCCGAACGGATGCGTCCCAGCCGCTCCTCGAGGAAATGCGTGCCGCGGTTGAAACGCACCACCGTATCCTCAGCCGAATTGGTGGCCCCGCCCGCGAGCGCGATCGCGTCGAGCAATCGTTCGCGCTGGAGCGACAAATTGTAGCGGCCCGGGGCGTGCACATCGCCCGCGACATAGACCGTGCTGGCGATATTGGTCTTGATCGTGACCAGAGCCTGCGGGCTCTGCGATTTGCCCTTGAGGCCGCGCACGATCATCGCCTGGACCTCGGCCGGCGTACGTCCTTCGACCTTCAGCGAGCCGATATAGGGGAGTTTGATGGTGCCGTCGCCCGCGACGAGCACGTCGGGGAAGGTCTGCGCGCGTGCCGCTGGATCGATCACGCCGCCGGCGCCTTCGGACGAGCCGAACAACGAAACGCCGACCTCGTAGATGCCGATCGACAAGTCATCGCCGGGGCCGATCACATCGTTGCGGCCCTCCTGCGCGAGGCTCGACAAGGTCGGCTGTGCGGCATCTGCCGCCGCGGCTTCTGCGTTGATCTTGTCTACCAGCGGACCGTCGATATCGAGGATCTTGAAGCCGATTTCATTCTGGTCCTTCAGCCCGCGATTGATCTCGCCCGCGGTCGGTCCGCTCGACGGCAACGCAGCGCAGCCGGCAAGCAGGGCGAGAGCGGAGAGGGCGGAAAGCGCGCGGGCGCGGGGCGAGAGCGTCAGCGGGAACGCGTTGATGTTCAAAGCAAAATCTCTTTGGATATCCATGTCACCGCAAGGAACGGTGCCCGTTACGCGGGGAGCCTAGTTGAGTGGGGGCGGGACTGCAATCAGGCGGCGCGCAACTGCAGCCGATGATGGACCTCGCTCGCCTCGTCGATCGTATCGAAGAAGACCAGGGTGCCGCCGTAAACCACCGCGCCGCGCTGGCAATATTGGCGTAGGGTTCCCGGGTCATGGCTGATCATCACCAGGGTCGCATTGTCGCGACGATGGAGCAAAGCCTCCTCGCAGCGCGCGCGAAAGCGCTCGTCGCCCGCGCCGGTGACTTCGTCCACCAGATAGCAGTCGAAATCGATCGCGAGGCTCACGCCGAAGGCAAGGCGCGCGGTCATGCCCGCCGAATAGGTATGGATCGGCTGGTGGAAATAGGGCCCGAGCTGCGCGAAATCCTCGACGAAGTCGGTCAGCTGCTGCTCGTCGATATTGTAGATACGCGCGATGAAACGCGCATTGTCGGCACCGGTCAGGCTCGACTGAAAACAGCTCGAATAGCCGATCGGCCATGAAGTCGACATGGTCCGGATCACACGGCCGCTGCTCGGCTGCTCGACCCCTGCGATCAGGCGCATCAGCGTGGACTTGCCCGCGCCGTTGGCGCCGCAGATGCCGATGCTCTCGCCGGGCTCGATCTTGAAGTTCAGATCGGTAAAGACGTGCTTTTCGAACTTGCGGATATGATAGGTTTTGCTGACGTTCTGGAACTCGATCATGCGAGCGCGGTCCTCGTGTCCCTTTCCGGGCCGATGGGGTTCTATCCATTGACGGCGGCTGAATGCCGGACGCACGCTCCCTAACGCATGGCGACCGATACGCACAATCCCGGGTCTGACCCGATGCCACCGATTCGGCTGCGCATGGATGCGCGCATGCTGGTCAGCGCGGGCGGTACGGGGGTCAGCAGCTATGCGCGCCAGCTGCTGCAGGCGCATGCGACGATCAGCCCCGACCATGCGCTGCTGAGCGACCGCGCCGCACTCGACGAACCCGCCCCTGCACCCTTTGGTCGCATGGGCCGATGGGCGCGCGCGCTGGTGCCGGGCGCACGCACCGCGCGGCAGCTTCCCGTCCCTCTGGGAGAGGAGCTGCTCGTCGCTCCGGACGTGTTCCGTGTGGCGCAGGTTTATTTCGACGTGCATCGCCGCCCGCTCCGGGTGCGCTTGCCCGGTCCGCCCGGGATCATGCACTGGACCTATCCGGTACCGCTCGCGGCGATGGGCTGGCATAATCTTTACACGGTTCACGACGTGATCCCGATCAGGCGTCCGGATCTGACCGATATTGACGGGCGGCGTTATCATCGGATGCTGGCCCGCCTGGCCGAATGCGCGACCCGCTTCATTGCCGTATCGGAAACCGCGCGCGACGAGATCGTGCGCGCGATCGATTGCGCACCCGGCTTCGTCGTCGACTGCAGCCTTGCGGTCGATGACGCGCCGCCCGACCCGACCGCGCTGCCCGACGGCCTGGTGCCAGGCGGGTTCCTGCTGGTGTGCGGAACGGTCGAGAAGCGCAAGAATGTCGCGCGGCTGCTCGACGCCTATCGCCAAAGCAAGTCGGCCCTGCCGCTCGTCATCGCCGGCCCTGATGGCTGGGGTGCCGCCGAGATCGCGCCCCTGCTCGCCGCCACGCCCGGCGCAATTCGCCTGCCCTATCTCGATCGTCCAGCCCTGCGCGCGCTGATCGGCAATGCGCGCGCTTTGGTCATGCCCTCGCTTGCCGAAGGATTCGGCCTCCCCGTAGCGGAGGCCATGGCGCTCGGCACGCCGGTTTTGACCTCCAATCGGGGGGCGCTCGCGGAAACGGCGGCCGACGCGGCACTGGCGGTCAACCCCGAGGATAGCGCCCGGCTCGGCACCGCGCTGCTCCGGCTCTCCACCGACGATGCGCTCTGCGCGCGCCTTGCCGAAGCCGGACGGCGCAATGCCGCCCGTTTCACGCCCGCGCGCTTCGCGGAAAGATTGACGCGGGCTTATGCCGCCGTGATGGCTGAACGCGTATGACCCATTTCGACATCGGCATCGACGGCTATAATCTCGCTTTGCCTAACGGCACGGGCGTCGCCACTTATGGCCATGTCCTGACCGATGTGCTGCGCGGCGGCGGGCACATGGTGACCGGGCTGTTCGGTGTCGACGCCGGATCGGACACTGAACTGCGCGAAGTCATGTTCTACGACCGGCTGGGCCAGGTTCCGCCGACACCCCAGCTTCGCCGCAAGCGTAGCCGGCGCATCCGGATGACCGCGCTGCACCCCTTCCTGGCGCGGACCGCCCAGGAGGTACCGCAAAGCGGAAGGGTCGAGACCGCCAATCTGGCGGAGCGCCTTCCCTCCTTCGACCGGCTCGTGACAGTTCCTAATTTGTTCGAAATCGCGCACCGCCATTTCGCGCTTTACGGTCGCTTCCTGCCTGTCCGAATGACCGCAGCACCGGCAATCATGCACTGGACCTATCCGTTGCCGATCCGGCTGGAGGGCGCGGCCAATATCTATACCTTGCACGATCTGGTGCCGCTCCGGATGCCTTATGCCACGCTCGACGCCAAACGCGCCTATCGCGATCTGGTGACGGCCTGCGCCGCCCAGGCCGCGCATCTCTGCACGGTCTCCGAAGCCAGCCGGGGCGATATCGTCGCCGAGTTCGGGCTCGATCCCGACCGCATTACCAATTGCTACCAAGCCTCTCCCCTCCCCGCCCCGGCGGACGATCCGAGCGGCGACGCGGCGATGATCGAGAATATCTTCGGCCTGCCCTATCGTGGTTATTTCCTCCATTTCGGGGCGATCGAGCCCAAGAAGAATATCGGCCGCCTGCTCGAAGCCTATCTCTCGACCGGAAGCGCGGCACCTTTGGTGCTGACCGGAGGACGCGGCTGGCAAGCGCAGGAGGAGTTGCGCCTGCTTGTGCCCGACGACGAGGCGGACACGGCGCATGGCCGGCGCATGGCCGAACGCGTTCGGCGGCTCGAACATCTGTCGCGGCCGTTGCTGGCCAAGCTGATTCGCGGCGCGCGCGCAGTGCTGTTCCCCTCGATCTGGGAAGGATTCGGCCTGCCCGTGCTGGAGGCGATGCAACTCGGTACGCCCGTGCTGACCTCCGATCATGGCGCACTTGCCGAAGTCGCCGGCAACGACGCCTTGCTCGTCGATCCCTACGACGTCGCCGCGATCGCGGCCGGAATCAGGGCATTGGATAGCGACGACGCCCTCCGCCACCGGTTGGCGTCCGCGGGACTGCGGGCCGCGGCACGCTTTTCCGTCGAAGCCTATCGAACACGACTGGAGGCGATGTACACGCGCGCCGCGCGCGTGCCGGTTTGATCCCGTCTTCGTCTCATCGTGGTCGCAATTGACTCTCAAGCGCGCCCGTCTAAGAAGCGCCCCCCGTCGTGGAACCCCCGAGGCACTTCGACGCTGCGGAAATTTCAGAGTGATTTCAATAGCTAGTCGCGCATCATCGCCGAAGACCAGGGTCGGCCGCATTGCTTGCGCGGCCATGGCCTTGTGCGTGCCCGCGACAACTTCCGCCGAAACGCTCGCCGATGCGATCGCGTCGGCCTATGACCATAATCCGCAGCTCGTGCAGCAGCGCTACCTTCAAAAGGCACGCGACGAGGGGGTCGTCCAGGCGCGATCCCAATATGGCCCGAACGTGTCGGTCCAGACTCAAGTCCAGGATAGCAGGCGCCACCCGCTCGGTTTCCTCCAGAGCCAGGGAACCAGCCAGCAAACCGCGGTGACCATCAACCAGCCGCTCTATACCTCGGGCCGTGTCCGCGGGCAGGTCGCCGCGGCGACCGCGGCGATGAAGGGCGGCCGGGAAGAGCTGCGCCTCACCGAGGAACAGGTCGTCCAGGACGTGATCCAGGTCTATGCGGGCGTCTTGCGCGATCAGGAGCGCCTGGAGATCGGGCGCGAGAACGTGACCGTCCTACAGGGACAGCTCGAGCAGAACGCGAAGCGCAAGCAATATGGCGATGTCACGCTGACCGACGTCGCGCAATCGGACGCGCGATTGGCTGCCGCGCAGATCCAGCTCGCGCAGCTCGAGGCCAATCTCGCCGTCACGCGCGCCCAATATCTGCAGGTGGTGGGCCACAATCCCGGCAAGCTCGAACCGCTGCCGCAGCTGGGCGTGTTGCCGCCGACGATCGACGACGCGTTCGACCTTGCCGAACAGAATAATCCGTCGCTCCGGATTGCCCAATATACCGAAGTCCAATCGAGCGCGAATGCCGCTTCCGCACGCGCTGGCCAAGGGCCGACCATCTCATTGATGGGGCAGGGCATTTACACCAACAGCGGCGCGTTCCACATCGGCGGCCCCAACGGCCAGCGCGAGACGATAGCCGGCTTTACCATCACCCAGCCGATCTTTTCGAGCGGCGCGATCCATTCGCAGATCCGCGAGGCCGATGCGCGCAATCGCGCGGACCAGGCGGGCATCGACATCGCGCGGCGATCGGCGATGGAATCGGTGACCAATGCCTGGGTGAACCTGTCTGCGAGCCGCGTCGCCGTCACGACCGGCCAGCGCCAGGTGGATTCGGCGCAGGCCGCTTTCGCCGGCACGAGCTGCGAGGAACTGAACGGCCTGCGCTCGACCATCGAAACGCTCAACGCCGAAGAGGAATTGCAGGCAGCGCAGCTTTCGCTCGTGCAGAGCCGCTACAGCGTCTATGTCGCGCATGCGGCATTGCTGGCCGCGACGGGCGAGCTCAGCGCGCAACAGATCGCGGATAACATCACGGTCTACGACCCCGAAGCCAATTTCAAACATGTGCGTTATCTGGGCTTCACGCCGTTCCAGCTGGCGGCGGCGGGTGTGGACCGTATCGCTTCGGCCCCGCCGCGCGGAAAATTCTCGGCGGATCTGGCGGGCGCCAACGTGCCGCATCCGGAAAATCCGGGTCAGCTCGCCCCGGCCCCGGGCAGGGCATTGATGAACCAGAGGCTCACGCCGATCACCAAGAGCCAGCTCAGGCTGCCGAACGGGGAAACCGGCCGCTGCCCGCTCAACGATACGCGGGGCCGATAATGCAGGCCATGCCCGCAATGCGTGCGAAGAAGGCGCTTTTCAGCGGCGCCTTTCCCGCCCAAGGATCAAAGTAAGATGGCGAACCCGAACATGCCCGGCGACCAACCGCTTGCAAGCCCGCTCGCGCGGGCGCTCCGGCTTGGCTTGGCGCCGATGGGCTTCGCGGCCCTTTTCAGCCTTATCTCCAATCTGCTCTATCTGGCGCTGCCGATCTATACCAACCAGATCTACAGCCGCGTCATCACCAGCCAGTCGGGTTCGACGCTGATCATTCTTTCGGCCGGCTGCGCCTTCGTCTTTCTGGTGTCGGGCATCATCGACCATTACCGCCAGCTGGTGCTGAGCGGATTCGGCGTCGTGTTCGATCAGCAATTGTCGAGCCGCACCTTCGCCGCCCTGTTCGACGCGGTGGTTCGTCGCAACGGCACGCGCGCGCAGGCGTTGCGCGATCTCGACACTGTTCGCGCCGCGATCGGCGGCCATGCGATCAACGTGCTGTTCGACCTGCCGTGGATGCCGGTCTTCATGATCATCCTGTTCGTCATCAACCCGACGATTGGCGTGGTGACGTTGCTTGGCGGGGTTACCCTGGTCATTCTTGCCTTCCTGCAGGATCGCGCCACGCACGGTGCGCTCAAGGAGGCGAGCAACGCCGCAATCGTGAGCTATGGCTTCACCGACGCCGCGCTGCGCAATGGTGAGGTTGTCCGCGCGCTCGGCATGCTGCCCGTGCTGGGGCGGCTCTGGGCGCGCAGCCGCTATATCTCGGTCGCGGCAGGATCGACCGCGATGGAAGGCGGCAGTTTCTATTCGGGCGCGATCCGCTTCGTACGAATGCTGATCCAGATCCTGATCATCGCGGTCGGCGCCTGGCTGGTGGTGGAACGCACCATCATGTCCGGTCTGCTCTTCGCGAACATGATCCTTGCATCGCGTGCGCTCGCCCCGATCGAGAGAATGGTCGGATCGTGGAAATCCCTGATCGAGGCGCATGAAGCTTATAAAAGGCTCGACCGCATCCTGCTCGATTATGAGCCGCCCGTGCCCGTGACCAAGCTGCCGATTCCGAGCGGTGCGATGAGCATCGAAGGCGTAAGCTTCGCGCCCGCAAACGCCACCGCTCTGGTTCTCACGAACCTGAATTTTCGAATTGAAGCCGGCGATTTCGTCGGAATCGTCGGCCCGTCGGGCGCTGGGAAATCGACGCTCGCGCGCCTCATGGTCGGCATCTGGAAGCCGGGTGGAGGCGCGGTGCGACTCGACGGCGCGGACGTCTATAGCTGGGATCGCGAGGATTTCGGGCGCCACGTCGCCTATCAGCCGCAGGACACCGAATTGTTCTCGGGCACGGTGCGCGATAATATCGCGCGCTTCCTGCCCGACGCGACCGACGAGCAGGTGGTCGCCGCCGCGCAGCAGGCCGATGCGCACAATCTGATCCTGCGCCTGCCCAAAGGATATGAAACCGAGCTGGGCGAAGGCGGCGCCGTGCTGTCGGCCGGGCAGCGCCAGCGCGTCGGCCTGGCGCGCACCTTGTTCGGCGAGCCCAAGCTGATCATCCTCGACGAACCCAATGCCAATCTGGACGCGGAAGGCGAAGCCGCATTGCTCCGTGCGCTCGAACGCGCCAAGGCGCGTGGCGCCACGGTGGTGCTGATCTCGCACAAGCCGTCGGTCTTCAGCGTCGCCGACAAGATCCTGGTCCTGATCAACGGCCAGATTACCGATTATGGCCCGCGCGACGAAGTCCTAAGCCGCCTGGCGGGCAAGCCGCGGCCGCAACCGGAACAGCCGCCGGAAGAACCCAAACAGCCGCCCAAGCTCAAGGAGGTCGGCGCGTGAGCAAGCTGACCGATATCGTGCGGCAAATCCGCGGCGAGCCCGCCATTCCCGCCGATCCCGATCCGGGATTCTCGGAACTCGATCAGGGCGAAAGTGAGATCATCCGCCTGCGTCTGCGCCGGCCGATGATGGCGGGATTCATCGTCGTCCTGGTACTGGTCGTGGGCCTGACATTGTGGGCCGCACTCTCGCCGATCAAGGGCGCTGTGATCGCTCCGGCGCAAGTCCAGGTCGAAGGCAACAGCAAGGTCCTCAAGCACCGCGAAGGCGGCATCATTCGGCACATCTATGTGCGCGAGGGCCAGTTCGTGCGCGCCGGGCAAGTCTTGATCCAGCTCGACCCGATCCAGGCGCAGGCCGGCGTCGACGTCTGGCAGGCTCAATATCAGACTGCTTTGGCCGACATCGCGCGGCTTCAGGCGCAGCAAACCGGATCGCTTGAAATCCATTTCCCGCCGGAATTGCTCGCCAAGCAGAATGACCCGCAGGTGGCAGCCTTGCTCGCGGGCGAGCGCGCGCTGCACACCTCAACGATGATGCTCTACAGCAGCCAGGCGAGCGCGCTGAAAACCCAGGCGCAGCAGCTCGGCACCCAGATCCAGGGCCTGCGCGCGCAAATGCAGTCGGTCGACATGCAGTCTGGTTCGATCGCGGACGAGCTGAATGGCGTGCGCGAGCTCAATCGGCTGGGCTACGCGCCCAAGACGCGCGTGTCCGCGCTCGACCGGAGCGCCGCACAGCTCAAGGGGCAGAAGGGCTCGACCCTCGCCGAGATCGCCCGCGCGCAACAGGCGATCGGCGGCATCCAGATCCAGATCGCGCAGCTCGAGGAAAAAAGGCAGAGCGATGCCGCGACCGGCATCCGCCAGGCACAGGATAAACTTGCCGACGCGGAACCCAAGCTGCGCGCGACGGCCGAGTCGCTTTTCCAGACGACCGTTCGAGCGCCGGTCGATGGCTATGTGTTCAATCTCACCCAGTTCACCGAGGGCGGCGTTGCCGGCCCGGGCGAACGGTTGCTCGACATCGTGCCGACCGGATCGCCGCTGGTGCTCAATGCCCGCGTTAAACCCAATGACATTGCCGAGGTTCATGTCGGCATGCCTGCGCGCGTGACCCTGACGGCCTTCAATCCGCGAACGACACCGCCGATCGACGGTGTCGTTACTCTGGTCTCGGCCGACGCTACCACCGAGGATCCCACCCAACCCGGTATGGCCGGCCAGAGTCGCGAGGCGTATTACGCGGTCCAGATCAAGGTCGATCCGGCGCAAGTCGCGCGCATCGGGCATGGTGTGCATATGACGCCCGGCATGCAGGCAACGGTCAGCGTGATCACGGGATCACGTACGATCATGGATTACCTACTCGGCCCGATGACGGACGCGCTGCACACCGCCATGCGTGAGAAATGAGCGGGGCCGACGGCGAAAAGCGCGTCGGCTTCCTTGTCGCCGGCGTACAGAAAGCGGGCACGACGGCGCTGTTCGATTATCTCGCCGAGATTCCGGCATTGGAGCTTCCCTCCGTCAAGGAAGCCCATTTCTTCGATGACGAGGAACAGGTTGACTGGGCCGCGCCTGATTATGCGCCTTATCATGCCCTGTTCGGCAACCCAGATCGGATGTGGGGCGAGGCGACACCGATCTACCTTTACTGGCCAAACGCGCTGGAGCGGATTCGCGCTTATAATCCGGCGATGCGGCTGATCCTGATCTTTCGCGATCCGATCGAGCGGGCATGGTCGCATTGGAAGATGGAATATGCGCGCGGCAAGGAAACCGAGCCCTTCGCCTGGTGCATCCGCGAAGGCCGGGCGAGGATGGCCGAGTCGACACCCTATCCGGGCTTCCACCGGGTCCACTCCTATGTCGAGCGGGGCTTCTACGGCCGTCAGCTTGCGCGTGCGCTTTCGCTCTTCCCGCGGGAGCAGATTCTGCTGCTCGGCTCCAAAGGACTCAGGGATGATCCGACCGGTACGATCGGTTCGATCTGCACCTTTCTGGGTGTGCCGGCTCCCGGGGGTGAAATCCCTCCCAAGATCTCGCGGCCCGCGGCCAATATCGACTATCAAGCAACATTGTCCGAATCCGACGTGATATTTCTGCAACGCCAGTTCGCCGATGAGGTGGAGCGCTTCGCTTTATCAGGCGGCAACCTCCTATTTCACGAAAAGGATTGATTAACCTTTTGGCGTGCTAAGTGGCTGTGCTTAAGGCGGGAACCATTCAGGCTCGCGCGGCGTCTTACCGCATCGTCCGGCTTATGCCATGATTCCCGTGGCATCCGCTGATTTTTGCAACAAAGATAGAGTTGTTTAGTGGTTGCGTAGGGTCCGAAGCTTGGCTAAGTGTTCAGAGCGCTCGCTTGCGCTGGCTGCACCTTTAGTGCGGTTAGGCATGGGCGGAGGGCGCCTCCAGCCACCTTAGGGGAGGGGGGGGCTTCGTACTTACGCCCGGACTGTAAGGTTCATTTGGAGGCTTAGATGGCGAATTACGTTTTTGAAGAAATGCAGGATTCGGATGCCGTTGCATTCACCGGCACCGATCATCTGTTTTTCAACTCGGCTACGGTCGCGACGCTTGGCGTCACCGATCACCCCAGCACCACTGGCCCGCTGGGCACCACCAACGAGACGGTTACGCTGACTTCCGGCACGATCTCGCACACCTTCGTTGCTTCGGCACTGGCTACGGCCTCGGCGAACAACAATCTCGTCTTCATCCACGGCGGTGCGGGCGACGCGATTGTGTTTGGCAATGACGACACCACAGCCGCCTACACGAGCGGCGTGCTGGCCGGCGTCACCGCGGGTGGCCATGTCGCGATCTACGGCCTTGATGGCAACTCCACGCTTGCCGGGACGATCGGCAATGACACCATCAACGGCGGTGCGGGTGATGACGTCATCACGGGTCATTCGAGCGGCACCGACACCAGCGGCAATTTCATCGAGAACGACTTCCTGCAGGGCGGCGCCGGCAACGATTCGATCACCGGTGACGTTGGCAACGATCATATCTACGGTAACCTGTTCAGCAGCACCGCGGGTGCGGCCGACGGCAACGACACGATCAACGCTGGCGCTGGCAATGACTATGTGAACGGCAATCTCGGCGACGACATCATCCATGGCGGCACCGGCAATGATCGTCTCTATGGTGGTGCCGGCAACGACAGCATCACTGGCGATGACGGCAACGACTATCTCCAGGGGAACAAGGGTGCTGACACTCTTGATGGCGGTAACGGCGCGGACGTGATCCACGGCGGTGCTGACAACGACAGCCTCCTCGGTGGCAACGGCAACGATTCACTGTATGGCGACAACGGCAATGACGTCATCGCTGGCGGCAACGGCTATGACCAGCTTTGGGGCGGCGCTGGCAACGACACGTTCAACTTCGGCACTGGCGAAGCTGACAATGCCCATATCCACGACGCCGCTACGGCGACGGGCCATGGCATGGTTGAAACCATCAACGACTTCCAGGACGGCAAGGATCTGATCCACCTGACGTTCTTGCCGGCGGCTGATGCGAACATCCATCACACCGCTGCGGGCGCGACCTTCACGGATGCGGCGGCTGCTCAGGACTATGCCCAGACCCTTCTCACGGGTCACGGCAGCGATGTCGCGGCGATTACGGTCGGTAACGATACCTACCTGTTCTACGACGACACGCACACGACCGGTACGATCAATTCGGCGATCAAGATTGTCGGCGTTACGGACGCTGCCTTCACGCACGCTGATTTCGTCTAATCCTTAGTCGAAACCACAAAGAAGAGCCGGCCTTCGGGCCGGCTCTTTTTTTGTGTTCTACAGAGGGTGTAAATAGAGGGCCGCTGGACGGCTCCGTCGATCATCCGACGGAAGGCCGATCAGGCGGCGACGAGCTCGTCGATCAACGCAAGCCAGCCGGCTGTACCCCGCGCTTGATCATAGTCCCGAAGCGCACGCTGCCGGGCTGCGGCACCCATGCTCGAGAAAAGCTCCGGTTCATGCGCCGCGCGAATCAACGTTTCGCTGAGCGCATCAACGTCAAAAAAGGGCAGAAGAACTCCCTCGGCACCGTTCGTAATTGCATCCTGTACCGGCGCAACGTCCGACGCCACGATCACGCATTCCGCGGCCATCGCCTCGACCAGCGACCATGACAGAACGAATGGGTAGGTATAATAAACGTGCGCACGAGAGATCGAGAAAGCGTCGATGAGCGTTGAATGCGCAACCTTTCCGACGAAATGGACGCGCGTCATATCGAGGCGTTCGCCGACTTCTTCCAGAAGAAGCGATTTCCAATCCTTCCCATTCGGGCTCTGACCGCCATAACCGCTAAGCGCGGCTTGCCCGATCAATACCACCTCCGCGCTCGGACAAGCCTTCAGGAAGGCCGGCAAGGCACGCATGAAGATATGGAAGCCACGCAATGGCTCGAAGGTACGGTTGACGAAAGTGATAACAGGCGTGTGCCTGTCAAGCTTGCGGCCATCGGGCAGCGCCAGCGTCGCTTCCGGGCGCCGCCGGGCGTGCGAAATATCGACGCCTTCGTGATTGATACGAATCAGGGGCTGCAGGCTTGGCGGGAAGCTGCTCGCCTGGAATGGCGTCGGGCAGACGATGCGGTCCGCATAGGCGAAGGCCAGCACCTGCGTGGCGTTCTTGGCATGGGCACGGACGTTGCGCCCGAGATTTTCCTCTCCGAATTCCGGATCGAAGTTCAGATCACCGCCATGGCTGCGGTAAAGCATTTCCCCGAATAAAATGATTCGTGCTTCGGGCCAGACCTCTTTCAGAAACAAGGTCTCGCCCCAACCGGGGTGGCCCACGATAACGTCCGGATTGAAACCGTCCCTCTTAAGCTGGACCGCGGCATCGAGCGCTGCCGTGCCGCGGATCATGTCCGCCTCGGAGCGTGTGGCCGGATCGAAAATCTGTTTGGTTGTGCCGCGTTGACTGGACCAGCGGCGAAAATCGACACCGGGACGCGGACGCGCTGTAGCGCCGCCGATCGCGGCGACCTTGTCACCGCGCTTCAGCAGCGCGTCGGTGATATGCGGAAACTGGCCGGGGAAATTCTGGTGTACGATCAGGATGTTGGCCATCAGAGCAGGATCTTCGCGACGTGGTTCAAGACTGACTTTCCGTTGCGCATGACGCTATAGGTCGCGCGATATTCCCCCGCCGGCCAGCCCCCGGGCGGCACGCGCCCACGACCGACGAATAACATTTGCTGGGCCTTATCGTGGTCGAGTGGTGGCGGCGTGCTATCCGCCAGCGTCGCCCCATCCGGACCGGTCAGGACCAGCCGTTGACGATCTCCCTGCTCCAGCCCGATCGCCTGGACGAATGCTACAATGGGCGTGTTGCTGGACGGGCGCGCAGGTTGTTCCGCGCCGTTTTCCTGAATGTCGCGCATAGTGACCGCGCTGGTTGCGAAACCCGCCACCAGCACCTCGCCCGCGCGGTAAGCTGGGGACGCGACCCATAGGCTCTGCCCGGCGTGGCAGGCGCCCGCCGGTGCGTCATAAGCGAAGGGGTCTACGATCTTGCCATCCTTGCGCACGGTGATGTGCAGATGCGGAAATTCGGTGTTGCCGGACAGGCCGACCTTACCCAGCACCGCACCTGCCGCGACTTGCTGGCCCGCATGCACCGCCAGGCTGCCGCGCTGCATATGGCAATATTGGGTTTCCCAGCCGTCGGCATGGGCGATTACCAATCCATTGCCGCATTCGCGCCCGGCGATGGCATTCGTGGCCTGATCGCGGATCGAGATATCCGCCATGTCATCACGAACGCGCAAAACGGTGCCCGGCGCAGCTGCCAGCACATCAACGCCACGCTGTTCAAGCACCATGCTGGTCAAGCGAATATCGACGCCATCATGGCCAGCATAGGTTCGATGCTTACATTGATAATCCGTCGCCGCAGGGCCTGGATCGTCATCCGGATAATTCTGGACCACGCACGTCTGGCCCAGCATGCAATCAATCGGCCAGACGAGGCGCAACGGACGTTTTGTGGATGGCGCGGCCGCAGTAAGCAACGCCAGGGGCAACAACGCAATCAGAGGTTTCAAAGCAACGCCTCCAGCCTCGCGATCATGGGGCCGGCGATCGTCGCGACCCTTCGCTTTTCCCACAACCAGCTTTGCCCCCGGGCGAGCCGCTCCCGCGCCGAACCGGGATCGTCGGTGAGGGCACGCAATATATCGGACCAGTCATGGGCATGCAGGGCGACACCTGCGGCATCCGGATCGAGCCGGTAGGCAGGGCAATCCTGCACCACGGGCAACAACCCCAATGCGAGATAATCCAGCAATTTGATGTCCGACTTCGCGCCGTTGAAACCCGTGTCCGCCAGCGGAGCCAGGCCGATGTCGAACGGCCCCTGCCCGCGCAGCCAGCGAACGAAGCGCGGATAGGCGATCGCGTCCGCGGGCGGGGCGATCCGGTGCAGCCAGGGGGCAGGCTCGACATCCGCGGCGATGCCGATCAGGGTGACGTCGAACCGCCCCTCGCATTCGGCCCATAATCGGTCGAGCGCCGGCCGGGTCAGCGCGAAATCCGGGCCATGCGTACCCGTGCCCATATAGAGCATGCGCACCTTGTCCTCGCCGAACGGCTCGGGGCGCCGGTTGCGCCAATCGCGCCAGATGCGCGGATCCAGGGCATTAGGCATCACCGCATGGCGGTGCGCGACATGGCCATAGAGATCGGCCAATGCCGGTGTTGAGAACCAGGTCTCCGCCGAAGCCGCGATCGCATGCTCGATCGCGACGTTGAGCGGACGATAGGCCTCGGCTTCCGGATGATCGTCCATCGCGATGAAGGCGTCGTCGACATCGACCACCAAGGCCGCGCCCATCACTCCCAGCGTGCCGACAAGCCGATCCACCGCCTGGACGTCCGGCATCGCCGCGCGCTGGACGATGCAGACGTCACAAGGCGGGATTGAATCGTTCGCGCCGCCCATCGTGACAGCCGCTCGCCCGGCGATGCTTTCGTCGGTCAGCGGGCAAAGCAGCCTTATATAGGCGGAGCTTTGCGGCCCCTGCCCGCCATAAGGCACGATCAGATGCACGCGCAGCGGCGCCGGCATGGCGACGGGTGCGGG
>Ga0105240_10001581_pt1 | contig 38647 bp, 34 predicted proteins | sample KBSC54metaG_FD_80426 | JGI IMG/M metagenome (GOLD analysis project Ga0105240, IMG submission 80426) | Corn rhizosphere microbial communities from Kellogg Biological Station, Michigan, USA - KBS C5-4 metaG | ecosystem: Host-associated > Plants > Roots > Rhizosphere > Soil | place: Michigan, USA... | reverse complement strand
GAATCATGCCAAATCCCAATCGCGGGTCCTGCGGCTTCCAATCCAACGAATTCGAGCAGGAATACGACCGTCCCTCCAAATCCCAACTGAAACGCGAAATGACAGCGTTGCAGAAACTGGGCGAAGAACTGGTTGCCGAGCCGCGCGACCGCGTCAAGCGCGTGCCCATGCCCGAAGACGTCCGTGACGCCATCCTCGAATGCCAGCAGATCAAGGATCACGAAGGTCGCCGCCGCCAGATGCAATACGTCGGCAAGAAGATGCGTTCCCTGGATGAAGACGAAATCGCCGCCATCCAGAAGACGCTCGACAGCTGGCGCGGCCTGTCCAAATCGGACACCGCCTCCATGCACGCGCTCGAACGCCGTCGCGAAAAGTTGTTGAAAGACGACAACGCCCTCACCGAATTGCTCGCCCAGCATCCAGATCTCGACGTGCAGCACCTGCGCACGCTGATTCGCAATGCCCGCAAGGAACAGGCCGAGAACAAGCCGCCCAAGGCGTATCGCGAAATTTTCCAGATCCTCAAGCAACTGCAGGCCGAGTCGCGTAGCGGCAATGCCGCAGAAGACGACGCGGACGAGTTGGACGATGAGCACGAAGACTGAGTCGGACGAATTGCTGATCGGCCTGGTGTCGATCTCCGATCGTGCTTCCGGCGGCGTCTACGAAGACAAGGGCATTCCGGCCTTGCAAGAATGGTTCGGCGCCGCGCTGGCCAGTCCGTGGCGCATGGAAACCCGACTGATCCCCGACGACCGCGCCCAAATCGAACAGACGCTCATTGAACTGGTTGATGTGATAGGTTGCGACCTGGTGCTGACCACCGGCGGCACCGGGCCTTCGCGCCGCGACGTCACGCCGGAAGCCACTCTGGCCGTAGCCACCAAGGAAATGCCCGGCTTCGGCGAGCAGATGCGCCAGATCAGCCTGCAATTCGTACCGACCGCGATTCTCTCGCGCCAGGTCGCGGTGATTCGTGAAACGAGCGACCACGCCGCACTGATCATGAACCTGCCGGGCCAGCCCAAGTCCATCCGCGAAACGCTGGAAGGCATCAAGGACGCCGACGGCAAGCAACAGGTCGCCGGCATTTTCGCCGCCGTGCCTTACTGTATCGACCTCATCGGCGGCCCGTACATCGAGACCAACGAAACGGTCTGCAAGGCCTTCCGTCCCAAGTCGGCGATCCGCCCGGCCAAATAATTTACATCGCCTAGCGTGGACAGGCTAACTGGTCTGTCCCACCGCACAACGTCGCACGATTGATCTGGTCCAGCAGCACCTGCAACCGTTGCGGCGTGATGCGCAAGGGATAACCGTTCAATTCGTTCGGAGTTGACGGCCGCCAGCCGAACTGCACCAGAAACAGATTCTTCGTTCCTTCAATGACCGCCACCAGGCTGCCTTCGCCGAACGGCGCCGCCGCCGCGCTGTAACGGTCGCAAAAGCCGCCGCTGATCGATGTATACGCGCCGTTGGTCATGGAATCCTTCTGCTTCATCGGCGTGAAGTGGCCGGCACAGCTGTTTTGCGCGCCTTGCAACACGCGCTGGACGATCTGCGTCGAGAGGTGCACGCCGGGACTGACAGAAGCTGCGCCGCGTTGCACCGACATGTAGCCTTCGCGCCAGGAGTCATGGCTTTCGTTCTGCGGCATGAATTCAACCACATAGTCGCCGTTCGGGTCGCCGTTCATGTAGGCCAGGCGCCAGCCGGTGGGCGGCTGGATGATGAGGTTCTCGCCGTTGGGCTGGAACAGGTTGCCTTCGAGCAGCGCGGCGTGCGCAGTCGACACTGCGGTGAGGGTCAGGGCGCAGGCCAGCAGCGCGGCGATTCTTTTCATCATGGGTCTCCATCGGGGCAGGCCGGAGATTTTCTGCCGGGATCGTCGTATCATGGCGCTTCCGGCATCTCCGCCGTAAAACGTTATTGTGCACCAAGCTGCGCAAACCTGACCCGAAGAAAATCCATGTCCGCACCCGCCCCGCTCCAGACCATCGAAATCGAATCCGCTCCCAACCCCACCGCCGCCGTGATCTGGCTGCACGGCCTTGGCGCCGACGGCAACGACTTCGTGCCCATCGTGCGCGAACTCGATCTGTCGGGTAGCCAGTCCATCCGCTTCATCTTCCCGACCGCGCCGACCATGCCGGTCACCATCAACGGCGGCTACATGATGCGTGCCTGGTACGATATTTTCACGCCCGACCTGGTGCGTCGCGAAGACGAACCCGGCCTGCGCGCATCGCAGGCACTGGTCGAAGTGCTGATAGCAAAGGAAGAAGCGCGCGGCATCCCGGCCGAACGCATCGTGCTGGCCGGCTTCTCGCAGGGTTGCGCGATGACCCTGCAAACCGGCCTGCGCCATCCCGAAAAACTGGCCGGCCTGATGTGCCTGTCCGGCTACTTGCCGCTGGCCGCCATGATCGAAGCGGAACGCCATGCCGCCAACCACGCGACGCCGATTTTCATGGCCCACGGCCGCCAGGATCCGGTAGTCGTCATCCCGCGCGCAGAACAATCGCGCGACATGCTCAAGGCGCTCGGCCATGACATCGAATGGCACGAATACCAGATGCAGCATTCGGTCTGCCAGGAAGAAGTGGACGACATCGGCCAGTGGCTGGCGCGCGTGTTGCCGAAATAAATACGGTCGCGGCAAGAAGCTTCTCGCCAAAGAAAAAGCCTGCGATGTGAACAGCATCGCAGGCTTTTTTCATGTTGCGCCCAGCATACCGGGTCGCCGTGGACTACATAGAGTAACGCAGCGTCAACGCGGCGTTGCGCGGTGCGCCCGGCAAGCTCAGGTTCGGGCTGGTGCCGTGGCCGGAGACGATATAGCCGGTGTTGAAGATATTGTTGATGTTCAGCTGCACCGAGTACTTGGCCGCCTTGTACACCGCCATCGCATCGGCAGTGAAATAGCCCGGCAGCGTCACGGTATTGCCGGGATTGGCGAAGCGGCTGCCCACGGCGTTGGCGCCGCCGCCGACCGTGAAGCCGTAACCGACGTCCTTGGTCAGCCACAGGTTGGCGCTATGCATCGGCGTCAGCGTGGCACGCTTGCCTTTGAACGGGACGTTCGTGGGGCTGTTCACACTGGCATCGACGGCAACCGATTCGATCACCTTGGCATCGAGGTAAGCATAGCCCGCCAGGACCTTCCAGCCCTGTTTCAGGTCTGCGCTCAAGGTCAGTTCAGCGCCGTCGGTACGTTGCTTGCCGACCGGGATGATGGTCGTGGTGCCTGGAATCGTCGCCTTCATGTTGTCGCGTTCCAGACGGAAGATCGACACCGTTGCATTGGCGCGACCGTCCAGGAAATCGTATTTGGCGCCGATTTCGGTATTGCGTGTGTTTTCAGGCGCGAGGTCGGCGTTGTTGGTCGCAAGCGGCAGTGTTTCACCGGAAGGCTGGAACGAACGGCTCCACGACAGATAGTAGGACTGTGTTTCACTCGGTTGCCAGACCAGGCCGGCGCGCGGGCTAACGGCATTATCGGTGCGGGACAGGTTGCCGACCGTGGTGCCGGTCAGACGCGATTGTTGCTTGAAGCTGTCGTAACGCAGGCCGAGCAATGCCTTCCACTGGTCGCTGAAGGCAATCGTGTCTTGCAGGTAGGCAGCCAGCGTGTCGTAGGTGCCGAAGGTATAGGCGGCGGCACCACGAACCGCAGGATTCACCACCGGCAACACGGGGTTGAAGATCGAGATGCCGGTAGCGACCGGCACGCCGGCATAGCTCGCGGCATCCTTGCTTTGCTGACCGATTTCAACGCCGTACAGAATCTCATTCTTGATCGCGCCGAAGTTCACTTTCTGCGTCAACTCGGTCTGGTTGAACCAGCCGTTTTCATCACGGATCAGCGTCGCGTGATTCATGTTCATCGTGCGCGCAACTTCGTTGACATTGCCGTTGATGTTGGTGTTGTTGCGGTTCAGGTGATAGTCGTAATAGCGGAACGCATTGCGCAACGACAGGCTGTCGTTGAAGCGATGCGTCAACGTCGCCGCAGTCGACGCCACGCGCGACTGGCTGAAGTCAGCATCGCGCGCATTGGCCGCGCCATAGTACTTGCCCGGATCCACGCTGACCGGACGACCCTGGTACGACGGAATACCGAAGTCGGTCAGACGACGATCTTCGATGTAATCCGCTTGCAGCAGCAACTTGGTGTCGGATGTGAACTTGAATTCGACCGATGGCGAAATCGCCGTGCGGTCGATGAATTGCTGGGCGCGGTAGCTGTCGGATTGCTCGCGCGCGCCGGTCAGGCGCCACGACACCGTTTCGCCGCTGCGACCGACGTCGATCTCGCCGCGACGGCCGGCGGTGCTGGTGAAGCTGACGCTGACGTCGCTCACGTCGACGCCCGGTTTCTTGGTGACGCGATTGATCAGCCCCCCCGAAGAACCGCGACCGTAGAGCACCGCTGCAGGACCCTTGATAACTTCGAGGCGTTCAACATTGGACAGGTCGCGGAAATACAGCGCATCGTCGCGGAAGCCGTCAACGAACTGGTCGCCGATGGCAGTGAAGCCGCGGATGAATACCTGGTCGCGCTGGCCGTCGCCTGTTGACAGGCCGATACCAGGCACATTCTTGAGGATGTCTTGCAGCGAAGTGGCATGCTGATCGCGGATGACTTCGGCGGAAATGACGTTGATGGTCTGCGGAATGTCGCGCAGCGGCGCTTCACTCTTGGTGGCGCTGACGGAGGTCGGCGCGACATAGCCCTCGCGGGCTCCGCTGACCTGGACTTCAGGCAGGCTGCCGGCGCTTTGCGCCCATGCAGTGTTAGCGTTGATCGATGTCAGCGACAGCGTCGCCAGGACTGCCAGGTAACCTGGCTTGATGCGAAACTCCATTGTTCCCTACCTCATTATTAATGTTAATCGTTCTCATTAATATTATCTTTCAATTGTAAGCTTGTGTAAATTCTCGCAATAATCTGGCGCAAAATGACCAATAAAATGTCAAATTGTCGGGAGTATGTTGTAGTTATGCGTCAGCTTTCCGTCAGCAAGGACGGCACGCTTGCCATCAGCTCATCAATGACGACGCGCAAACGTTGCGGCAGATGCCGGCTTGCCAGCCACATCAGATGCATGTCGAAGGTGACGCGGGAAGCCTCTTTCAGCACCGGCACCAACCTTCCCTGCGCCACATGCTCGGCAATGCTCCAGGACGGCAGCCGCGCCAGCCCGGCGCCGTCCAGCGCCGCCTCGGCGATGGCCTCGAGATCATCAAAGCGCAGTTGATGGGACACAACAACATCACGCAACCTGCCGTCTTCATCGCGTATTTTCAACGTGGTATCGCGATTGCCGCGACCATACAAGATGGCGCGATGACTTTCCAGGTCGGCGATGGTCAGCGGCTCGCCGTAATGCGCCAGATATGCCGGCGCAGCGTACAAGCTCGCTTCCTGCACCCCGAGACGACGCGCGACGATGCCGCTGCTGTCGAGCAACGGGCCGCTGCGGATGACTAGATCCACACCCTCATCCACCAGATCGACAACGCGGTCAGTGAACGATACGGTCAACTCCAGCGCCGGATAACGCTGCGCCAACCGGACCAGCACCGGTGCGACACAACGCCGCCCGAACAGCACCGGCATGCTCAGCCGCACCCGCCCGCTGGGCACGCTGCGCCCCGCATTGACGGCCGCTTCGCCGCTCTCGAGTTCGTCCAGCGCACGCAGGCAGCGCTCGTAGTAGGCCTGCCCTTCATCGGTCAGGCTCTGGCTGCGCGTGGTGCGGTGGAACAGCCGCACACCAAGCCGCTCCTCCAGCCGGGCGATGCTTTTGGCCACGGCGGAGCGTGACAAATGCATGCGTTCGGCAGTCCGCGCGAAGCTGCCTGCTTCCACTGCTTGGACAAAAACAGCGATACCGCTGAGCCGGTCGACCATGAGCACCTCTCCTTAATTGAAGAATTAAATTCTACATTCAAAGGAAAAATCGCCACCACATGGCGAAACATGTCGCCGATAGACTCTTGGTCATCCCATCGATCAAGGAGCAAACAATGAGCAATACCATGCGGCAATGGCGTCTGCCTCAATTCGGCCGGCAACACCTGCAATTGGCGCAGGTTGAGATACCGACGCCGGGCGACGATGAAATCCTCGTCAAGGTCGCGGCTGCGGCGCTGAATTATCGCGACAAGCTGAATATCGAAGACGGCAGCGGCGGCCTGCAGATCACGCCGCCGCTGGTGCCCGCATCGGACCTCAGCGGCACCGTGGCCGCAATCGGCAAGCGCGTCACCCGCTTCAGTACGGGCGAGCGCGTGCTCGGGACGTTTTGGGCCGACTGGATTGACGGCCCCTGGCCGGGGCATGCGTTGACACTGGGCGGGCCCCTGACCGGCACACTGGCGGAATATGTCGTCCTGAAACAAGAATGGGTCGTGCACGCGGCGGCCACGCTGGATGACATCCACGCCAGCACCCTGCCCTGCGCCGCGCTGTCCGCATGGTTTGCGCTGGTCGAGCAAGGTCATTTGCACGCAGGCCAGACCGTAGTGATCCAAGGCACCGGCGGCGTGTCGCTGTTCGGCCTGCAATTTGCGGCTGCCCACGGCGCCAACGTGATCGTCATCTCCGGCGACGACGACAAACTGGAACGCGCAAAAACACTGGGCGCCACACACGCGATCAACCGTCGCAAGACGCCGAACTGGGACGTCGCCGTGCGCGACATCACTGCCGGACGGGGTGCCGACCATGTGCTTGAAATGGTCGGCGGCGACAACCTGCTACTGTCGCTGCGAGCCTTGAAACAGGCTGGTCGCATATCAGTGATCGGCACACTCGGCGAAGCTGAAATCCATAGCCCCAGCGTGCCCCTGTTTCTGGGTCGGCCGACCATCCAGGGCATCGGAGTCGGTCACCGCCGCGCGCTGGAAGACATGATTCGCGCGGTCGATCATCTCGGCCTCACACCGGTGGTGGACAAGGTCTATGCGCTGGCCGAACTGCCGGCAGCGCTCGATCATCTCGAACGCGGCCCGTTCGGGAAACTGGTGTTGCGCATGGATTGAATGCGATCGCATTCAATCGCATTCCACTGGGTCCGGCATAAACAAAAACGGCGCATTCCTTTCGAAATGCGCCGTTTTTCTGATGGCTTGCCGAGCGGTCCGGATCAGCGCTCCGACATCGCATCCATGACGCACAAGGCGGTCATGTTGACGATACGGCGCACCGTCGCCGAGGCGGTCAGGATGTGCACCGGCTTGGCGCAACCCAACAGGATCGGGCCGATGGCCACGCCGTTGCCGGACGCCGTTTTCAGCAGGTTGTAGGCGATGTTGGCGGCGTCGATGTTCGGCATCACCAGCAGGTTGGCGTCGCCCTTCAATGGCGAATCCGGCATGATCTGCGCCAGCAGCTTGGGATCGAGCGCAGTGTCGCCATGCATGTCGCCGTCGACTTCCAGTTCCGGAGCCTGCTCCTGGATCAGCTTCAGCGCCGTACGCATCTTGACGGCAGACTCGCTGTTGCTGGAGCCGAAGTTGGAATGCGACAGCAACGCCGCACGCGGATGCAGGCCGAAGCGGCGCATTTCTTCTGCAGCCATGATGGTGATTTCCGCCAGTTGCTCCGCGGTCGGATTTTCGTTGACGTGCGTGTCGACCAGCACCAGCTGCCGGCTCGGCAGGATGACGCCGTTCATGGCGGCATAGACGTTGACGCCTTCGCGCTTGCCCAGCACCTGGTCGATGTAGTGCAAGTGCAGCTGGGTGGTGCCGTAGGTGCCGCAGATCATGCCGTCGGCGTCGCCTTTGTGGATCGCCATGGAGCCGATCAGGGTGTGGCGGCGACGCATTTCCAGCTTGGCGTATTGCTCAGTGACGCCACGGCGCTTGGTCATTTCCAGGAAGGTCTGCCAGTAGTCGCGATAACGGCTGTCGAAGTTCGGGTTGATGACTTCGAAGTCGACGTTCGGACGCAGGCGCAAGCCGAATTTCTTGATGCGCTGTTCCAGCACTTCAGGACGACCGACCAAGATGGGCTTGGCCAGGCATTCGTCGACGATGACTTGCACGGCGCGCAGGATGCGCTCTTCTTCGCCTTCGGCAAAGACGATGCGCTTCTTGGCTTCCGGCGCCTTCTTGGCGGCCTGGAAGATCGGGCGCATGAAGGTGCCGCTGTGATAAACGAACTGCTCCAGCTTTTCAGCGTAGGCGCCCATGTCAGGGATCGGACGTGCAGCGACGCCGGACGTCTCGGCAGCGCGTGCAACCGCAGTTGCGATCTTGATCATCAGGCGCGGATCGAACGGTTTCGGAATGATGTATTCCGGACCAAACGACAAGTTGGTCACGCCGTACGTCGCAGCAACGATGTCGGACTGCTCGGCTTGCGCCAGTTCGGCAATCGCATGCACTGCCGCGATTTCCATTTCACGCGTGATGGTGGTCGCGCCGGAATCCAGCGCGCCGCGGAAGATATAGGGGAAGCACAGGACGTTGTTGACCTGGTTCGGATAGTCGGAACGGCCGGTGGCGATAATCGCATCGTCACGCACCGCCATGACGTCTTCCGGCAGAATTTCCGGCGTCGGGTTGGCCAGCGCCAGCACCAGCGGACGCGGCGCCATCTTCTTGACCATGTCTTGCTTGAGCACGCCGCCGGCGGACACGCCGAGGAAAATGTCGGCGTCGGGGATGACGTCGGCCAGGGTGCGCGCATCGGTTTCGCGGGCAAAGCGTTCCTTGTCCGGATCCATCAGTTCGGTGCGGCCCTTGTAGACCACGCCGGCCAGGTCGGTGACGTAAATGTTTTCGATCGGGAAGCCGAGATCGACGATCAGGTCCAGGCAGGCCAGCGCCGCAGCGCCCGCCCCGGACACCACCAGCTTGACTTCCTTGATGCTCTTGCCGACCACCTTGAGGCCGTTCAGGATCGCTGCGCCGACGATGATCGCGGTGCCGTGCTGGTCGTCATGGAAGACAGGGATCTTCATGCGGTCGCGCAGCTTGCGCTCGATGTAGAAACACTCCGGCGCCTTGATGTCTTCCAGGTTGATGCCGCCGAAGGTCGGTTCCAGCGAAGCGATGATGTCGCACAGCTTGTCCGGGTCGGTCTCGTTGATTTCGATGTCAAACACGTCGATGCCGGCGAACTTCTTGAACAGCACGCCCTTGCCTTCCATCACCGGCTTGGAAGCCAGCGGACCGATGTTGCCCAGGCCCAGCACGGCGGTGCCGTTGCTGATGACGGCGACCAGGTTGCCGCGTGCGGTGTACTTGAATGCGTTGGCGGGATCGGCGACGATTTCTTCGCAGGCCGCAGCGACGCCCGGCGAGTATGCCAGAGACAGGTCTCGTTGATTGGTTAAAAGCTTGGTGGGCGTGACGCTGATCTTGCCCGGCGTTGGAAATTCATGGTACTCCAGCGCTGCCTGGCGAAGTTGCTGACGCAATTCTTCTTTCTTGCTGATCATCGAATCCATACTCTGCGTTCTCTTTTAGACTTGTCGAAGACCTGCGATTTTAGCAGAGGTCAGCCCACTCTCATAGCGCGGATGCGACCCATTTATGGTGCATCGCGACATTCTGCGAGCCTTTGCCGGTGCGGGTTCCACGTATAAAACAGTTGGGGCACTGGTCCTACCAATGAGCACCAAAATAGCCCACGCCGATGCACCGAAATTCATCTAAAACCATCGCGTAATTTGTGTGAGGTATTGGTTACAATCACACCCATGCTTAGCGAATTCGAACTTATCTCCCGTTATTTCACGCGTCCGATGGCGCAGGACAGTCGCGCCGCGCTCGGTGTGGGGGACGACTGCGCCCTGCTGACGCCGGCGCCGGGAATGCAGCTGGCGGTGTCAACCGACATGCTGGTGGAAGGTCGTCATTTCTTCCCGCACGCCGATCCCTACGCGCTCGGCCACAAATGCCTGGCCGTCAATCTGTCGGACCTGGCCGCCATGGGCGCGCAGCCGATCGCCTTCACGCTGGCGCTGGCGCTGCCCGAAGCGCGCGACGACTGGCTGGCGCCGTTCTCGCAAGGCCTGCTCAAACTGGCCGACGAACACGGTTGCGAACTGATCGGCGGCGACACCACCAAGGGACCGCTGACGATCAGCATCACCGTGTTTGGCGAAGTGCCGTTCACCCAGGCGCTGCGCCGCGATGCGGCGCGCGACGGCGACGACATCTGGATTTCAGGCTCGCTCGGCGATGCACGCTTGGCGCTGGCCGGCTACCGCAAGGAACTCACGCTCGATGCCGATGTGCAGCATGCGGCTGCCGTGCGCATGCACCAGCCGACGCCGCGGGTCGCACTCGGCATGGCGCTGCGCGGCATTGCGCATGCGGCCATCGACGTATCCGACGGACTGGCCGGCGACCTCGGCCATATTCTCGCGCGTTCGCGCGTGGGTGCGCGCCTCGACGTGGACGCGCTGCCGGCCGGCCCGGTGCTGAGTACGCAGGCGCAAGCGCTGCGCCGCACGTTCACGCTGTCGGGCGGCGACGATTACGAACTCTGCTTCACTGCGCCCCAGAGCCGCCGCGAACAGGTGCTCGCCGCGGCGGAACAGGCCGGCGTCGAGGTCACCCGCGCCGGCGTCATCGAATCGGTACCCGGCCTGCGGCTGGTGGATGCCGGCGGCGAACCGCTCGACTTGACGCCTTCTTCCTTCGATCATTTCAGTTCATGACAACAACAATAAACCCGGACCGCAAGACGTATTCAACCAAACCCGTGCGTCCGACCGCGCGCTTCATGCTGGGACATCCGGCGCGCCTGTTGGCGCAAGGCTTCGGCAGCGGGCTCTCGCCGATCATGCCGGGCACCTCCGGCACGCTGTTCGCATGGCTGGCGTATGCAGTGCTCAACGTGCGCTGGCCGGCAGTCTTCACGCCGTCAGCGTGGCTGCTGATCATCTTCGCCGGCTTTTTCATCGGTGTGTGGGCTTGCCATCGCACCGGACGCGACCTCGGCGCGCCTGATCACGGCAGCATGGTGTGGGATGAAATCATCGCGTTCTGGCTGGTGCTGGTGGTACTGACGCCGGCCGACTTCAAGACGCAGTGCTGGGCCTTTTTCTGGTTCCGCGTGTTCGACATGGTCAAGCCGCCGCCGATCGCCTATTTCGATCGCCGCTTCAAGGGCGGCTTCGGCGTGATGTGGGATGACATCGTGGCGGCGTTTTACACGCTGCTGGTATTCGCGTTCTGGCGCTCCATGTAAAACTGCGTCAACAAGAGTATGCTGAACACATGGGAATGCGACGAACTATTCCATGAATCATTTCATGTCGATATTCGTCAAATGTACATCGCACCCATCACGTTGACCACCCGCCAACCCTGAAGGATGACATCAACATGGATACCTCGACTGACCTCGCCGCGCGCGTCGGACTCGCGCTCAAAGCCAGGAAACTGCTGCTCTCCACCGCCGAGTCCTGCACCGGCGGCGGTGTCGCCCAGGCCATTACCGACATTGCCGGTTCTTCGGAATGGTTCGATTGCGGCTTCATCACCTATTCCAATACCTCCAAGAACGAATTGCTGGAGATTTCCGAAGCACTGATCGCCCAGCACGGCGCCGTCAGCGAAGAAATCGCCGCCGCCATGGCTGAAGGCGCGATCGCCAACAGCAGCTCCGACGTCGCCGTCTCCACCACCGGCATCGCCGGTCCGGGCGGTGCGGTACCGGGCAAACCGGTCGGCACCGTTTGCTTCGGCTGGAAAGTCGGCGACCAGACCTTCACCGAACGCCTGGTGTTCTCCGGTGACCGTCGCGCCGTGCGCGAGCAAGCCGTGGTGCATTCACTGCAAGGCTTGCTGCGCCTGCTGACCTGAGCAACCGGCAACACCAATGAAAAGAGCCGCTGCGAAACGATCGCAGCGGCTCTGGACTTGGACGACTGCGGTTATACCGCAAGCCGGTACTTCTTCAACGATACTGATTGATCGCGTCGCGCGTCTCCAGCGCCACACGGCGTGCCGCTGCGGCGTAGTCTTCCTCGCCTTGCGGCTGGGCGTACAGAATCGCGCGCGACGAATTGATCATCATGCCGCTGCCACTCGCGGTCTTGCCCGACTTCACCGTGGCCGCCACGTCGCCGCCCTGTGCACCGACGCCCGGCACCAGCAAAGGCATGTCGCCAATGATGCTGCGCACCTGCGCCAGTTCTTCAGGGAAAGTCGCCCCGACCACCAGGCCGCACTGGCCGTTGGTGTTCCATTTGTCGGCCACCAGGCGCGCCACGTGCTGGTACAAGGGCACGCCGTCGACGGTCAGGAATTGCAGGTCGGAACCGCCCGCGTTGGAGGTGCGGCACAGCACGATGGCGCCGCGATCCTTCCACTCCAGATACGGCGCGACCGAATCGAAACCCATATAGGGGCTGACCGTGACCGCCTGCGCGCCGTAGCGTTCGAAGGCTTCGCGCGCATATTGCTCGGCGGTGGCGCCGATGTCGCCGCGCTTAGCGTCGAGGACGATGGGAATATGCGGATAGGTGGTGCGGATGTAGGTGCAGATTTCTTCCAGCTGGTCTTCGGCGCGCAAGGCGGCGAAGTAGGCGATCTGCGGCTTGAACGAGCAGGCCACATCGGCGGTAGCGTCGATGATGCCTTTGCAAAACGCAAAAATGGCGTCGGGCTGGTCCTTCCACTGCGCGGGAAATTTGGCGATATCCGGGTCGAGGCCGACGCACAGCAACGAATTGTTGGTCTTCCACGCAGCGGATAATTGTTCGATAAATGTCACGGTAAGCCTTAATATGCAAAGATGCGATATTGTAACGCGCCGGCAGCCCGCCCTACCCGCTTGACGGCGTTGGCAGTAGTAAGCACAGTATTGAGTACCGCATTAAGTACAGTATTGAGTACCGCATTAAGTACAGTAACGAATCACCTTATCTTCCCGAGGAACACAATGAAAAAATGGTTTGCATGGCTGGCGATCGCCGCTTCCGTCCTGACACTGAGCAGCTGCGGCTACAATGACTTCCAGGCCAAGGATGAAGCCACCAAGGCCGCCTGGGGCGAAGTCGTCAACCAGTACCAGCGCCGCGCCGACCTGATCCCGAACCTGGTCAATACCGTCAAGGGCTACGCCTCGCATGAAAGAGAAACGCTGGAAGCCGTCACCCGCGCTCGCGCGGCCGCGACCAGCTTCCAGATCACCCCGGAAGTGCTGAACAATCCGGAAGCCTTCAACAAATTCCAGCAGGTGCAGGGCGAGCTGTCGTCGGCGCTGTCGCGCCTGATGGCGGTGTCGGAAAACTATCCGCAACTAAAGGCCGACACCAGCTTCCGCGACCTGCAGTCACAACTGGAAGGCACCGAAAACCGCATCACCGTGGCGCGCCAACGCTACATCGCCTCGGTGCAGGAATACAACGTGCTGGCGCGCAGCTTCCCGACCAACATCACCGCCAAGATCTTCAGCTATCCGGTCAAGCCGTCCTTCACGGTCGAGAACGAGAAAGCGATTTCCACCGCTCCCGCCGTCAATTTCGGCAAATAAGTTCGACCTGAATCTTGCCCATGTCGCACTTTTCCCGCCTGCTGGCGTTCTGTCTCTTCTTCCTGCTGGCCGGCTCCGTCCAGGTTGCCGGCGCGCAGGATTTCGTCGCCGTCCCTACGCTAACCTCGCACGTGATGGACCAGGCCGGGATGCTGGACGAGCAGCAGCGGCGCACACTGGACCAGGTCCTGACCGACTATGAAACCCGCACCGGCAGCCAGATCGCGGTGCTGCTGATCGCCAGCACCGCGCCGGAAGCCATTGAACAATACGGCATCCGCGTCGCCGACGCCTGGAAATTGGGCCGCAAAGGCATCGACGACGGCGTCATCCTGATCGTCGCCAAGGACAACGCCAAGGCCTTGCGACGCCTGCGCATCGAAGCCGGCCGCGGCGTCCAGGGTAGCCTGACCGACGCCCAGTCGAAACGCATCCTGGAAGACGTGATTGCCCCCCACTTCCGCCAGAACGATTATTACGGCGGCCTTGCCGCGGGCATCTCGGCGCTGACCAGCCTGCTTGATCGCGAGAACCTGCCGGCGACAGAAAAGCAGGAGCCTGCGGCACAATACGATGCCGCCTGGCTTGAAGTGGCGGTACTTGTGATCATGCTGGCGGTGTTTTTCACGGCCTTGTTGCTGGTGCGACGCCGCACCAGCAGCCGCAACAACCTCAACAGCAACGCCTGGGGCAACGCCGCCGGCGTCATCATCGGCAGCATCCTCAATGAAGCCGCTCATCGCACCGGTAGCAGCGGACGCGGGGGATTCAGCGGAGGAGGTGGTGGTGGCTTCAGCAGCGGCGGCGGCGGATTTTCGGGCGGCGGCGGCAGCTTTGACGGCGGCGGCGCTTCGGGAGACTGGTAATGAACACATTCAAGCGCCTCCTCGCGCATTTGCGCCACACCCGCGCCCGGGCTCGCGCGCAGTTCCCTGCGGCCACGCTGCAAGCAATCCAGGCCTGCATCGGCGCCGGTGAAGCGGAACATCACGCTGAAGTGCGCCTGGTCATCGAAGCGGCACTGCCCTTGAGCGCAGTACTGCGCAACGAGTCCTCGCGCGCCCGCGCCCACGAACTGTTTTCGCACTACCGCATCTGGGACACCGAAGAAAACAGCGGCGTGCTGATCTACCTCAACCTGGCCGACCACCGCGTCGAAATCGTCACGGATCGCACTGTCGGCCGCGCCCTCAAGCGCGCCGACTGGGAATCCGTTTGCAGTACAATGACCAGAAGCTTTGCAAGCGGGATTTACCACGACGGCGCGCTGGAAGGGCTCGCACAGTTGAACCGTTTGCTGGCGCTGCATTTTCCCCAGACGTCGCAGCACAAGAACGAGATTTCCAACCGTCCGCTGATGCTCTGACATCCCTGCGCGGCCGGCGCCTGGCAAACAAGCTTCGACTCAACAACGACGATGGGGGAATGATGAGCACATCCGGTCCCGAACAATCGCATCAGTCCGCCGCGCCTTCTCAACAGCCTTCGCTCGCCGCGCAGGAATACCGCTTCAGCGTGCTGCTCATCGACGACCAGTTGGTCGTCCAGGAAAAAGTCCGGCGCGCCGTGCTGCCGGAAACCGACATCGACTTCCACTTTTGCGCCAAAGCCGCCGACGCGCTGGCCAAGGCCGAAGCGTGCCGGCCCACCGTCATCCTGCAGGACCTGGTCATGCCCGACGCCGATGGCCTCGACCTGGTGAGGCAATACCGCAGCAGCCCGCTGCTGGCGAACGTGCCGGTGATCGTGCTGTCCAGCACCGACGAACCGCTGATCAAGAAAGATGCCTTCCTGGCCGGCGCCAACGACTACGTGGTCAAGTCCTACGACACCATCGAACTGGTCGCGCGCATCCGCTATCATTCACGCTCCTACATCAACCTGCTGCAACGCGACGCTGCTTACGCCGCCCTGCATGAAAGCCAGAAACAGCTGGAAGCCAGCAATGCCGAACTCAAGCGCCTGACGCATACCGACGGCCTCACGGGTATCGCCAACCGGCGCTATTTCGACGACTACATGAAACAGGAATGGCTGCGCGCGCAACGTGAAAAGACGCCGCTGTCGCTGCTGTTGATGGACGTGGATTGCTTCAAGCTGTACAACGACACCTACGGCCATGTCGCCGGCGACGACGTGCTGCGCCGTGTCGGCGCGGCCATTGCGGCCGGCGCCGCGCGCCCCGCCGATCTGGCGGCGCGTTACGGCGGCGAAGAGTTCGCCGTCATCCTGCCCAATACGGATCGGGCCGGCGCAAAAGAACTGGCTGAAAAAATCTGCCGGGCAGTGGCCGCTCTCGGCATTGCGCACACCACCTCGAAAGCGGTCGACCACGTCACCGTCAGCGTCGGCGCCGCCACCGCGCATCCGATACAAGGCGGCGACATCGTCGGCCTCATCAAGCGCGTCGACGACTGTCTCTACAACGCCAAGCAAAGCGGACGCAACCGTGTCAGCGCGGCGGAATAATCAGCGCGCGCTGCGTCGCTCCTCAGCCTTTTTCAAACACCCATTGCAGCAAGGCGTCCTGCGCCGGCTGTCCGAGCGGCGCGTTCGGATGATTGATCAGGCACACCACCACATACATCTTGCCTGACGCCGCCTGCACGTAACCGGCAATCGAGCGCACGTCGTTGAGCGAACCGGTCTTGATGTGCGCCTGCCCGGCCACGCTTTCGCCGCGCAAGCGTTTTCGCATGGTGCCGTCGTAGCCGACCAGCGGCATCGAGGCGATGAATTCCGGCATCACCGGCGAATGAAACGCCGCGACCAGCACCTGGCCCAGCGTGTTCGGCGCGATGCGCTCGTTACGCGACAAGCCCGCGCCGTTTTCGATCACCAGTTCATCGGCGCCGATGCCCTTGGCGGACAACCAGCCGCGGATCGCCTGCGCGCCGCGCACGGTGCTGCCCGGCGCCTGCGAAGCCTGTGCACCGATAGTCAGCAGCAACTGGCGCGCCATCACGTTGTTGCTGTATTTGTTGATGTCGCGGATCACTTCGGGCACTGCGGGAGACTGCCACTCCGCCAGCAAGCGCGCCACCGGTGCGACATTGCCGGGCATGACCTTGCCCGAGATGGTGCCGCCCAACTCGCTCCACATCTGACGCAGCACCGCGCCGAAATACTGCGTGGCGCTCATGCGGTATGGATGGATGTACCAGACTTTTTCTCCGCAGACCGCAGGAAAAGCGCCGTTGAAGACTGCCGCGCCGACGCCGACATCAGCCTGCAACTTGCCCTGCCAGTCGCCGCACGCCGGCTCTTTGGACAAACGCGGCGCCGTGACGATGTAACCCGACAAAGGCGGCTCCATGACCACATTGACCAGGCCGCCGGCTTCGTCCGGCATGAACCGGATCGCCACCGTCTTGTAATTCAGCAGCAAGGCGTCGGGGCCGACGTTGTAGGGCTTCTGCGGATCGCCGTCGAATTGCGCCGGATCGTAGACGTTTTCTTCAAACACGCTGCGGTCCAGCACGACGTTGCCGCGGATGTCACGGATGCCCCTGGCGCGAATCTGGCGCAGGAACATCCAGAAGTTCTCCATCACCAGCTTGGGGTCGCCACTGCCTTTGATGCCGAGGTCGCCCACCAGCACGCCATCGTTGAGAACGCCGTCGGTGTAGGCCGCGGTTTTCCAATTGAAAGCAGGGCCGAGCAATTCAAGCGCGGCGTCAGTCGTCACCAGCTTCATCACCGACGCCGGATTGAACGGCGCCCCCGCATTGAAGGCCAGCGTCGGACGCGTGGCATCGACGGCCTGGACAAACACCCCGACATTGCGCGCCGGGATCTTCGCCTGCCGCAGCGCGCCGCTCATGGCTGGCGGCAACTCCTGCGCCGCAAGGTGTTGCGCAGAGGCGATACCGCAGGCGGCAAAAGCGCACAGCGCGAGGAATCGGAATTCGTTGAAAATAGGCATGAGTGGCGACGGAGGACAGGGGAAAAAGGACCCGAACGAAGGGACCCGGCATTATATGTCGGCTTTTCACTCCTATTTCCGCGCGCCTTCTGGTGATAGTGCGGCGGATGTTGTAATCTAGACATATATTGGCTGGATGCAAATCATGCCCGACAACAAGAACGCCGCCGCGGCCGGCATGCCAACATCGGAAAGCACCCCTGATCATGTCGCATCGCAACGCCCCATCCCGCACCCACGGCAGCCACGGCACCGATAGTTCACATGGTCGCTCAGCGTCCTTCTTTTCGTTCCGGCGGGCGCGACGTGCGCTGAGAGATTCGCCATCACCGGAAGAACTGATCGGCAAAGGCGTGCGCTTCGTCAAACGCATCTACAAGCTACGCGTAATCGGCCTGTCGATCGGTTTCTTTTGCGTAGCGGCAGGCTTCCTGCAAAATCCGGTCGGATGGCCTCTGTGGGTCTTGCTGATATTCCACGGCTACCTGTGGCCGCACCTCGCTTACCACGTAGCGCTACGCAGCAAGATCCCGTATCGCACCGAACGCCTCAACCTCGTGATCGACACCACCTTCGGCGGCTTCTGGCTCATCGCCATGCAAGGCAACCTGGTTCCCGGCGCCGTGATCCTGGCGATGCTGTCGATGGACAACATCGCCGCAGGCGGCACCAGGCTGTTCCTGCGCGGCCTGATCGGCAGTGTCGTGGGGATCTTGCTGGGCCTGCTGCTGCTCAACTTCCGCTTCCTGCCGCAGTCCGACCTGTACACCATCATCGCCTGCCTGCCGATGCTGGCGCTCTATCCGCTGGCGCTGGGCAAGTCGACTTACGACATGTCCAAGAAACTGGCCGAGCGTTCACGCGAGTTCGAAACCGTGAGCCAGCGCGACGGCCTTACCGGCCTGCTGAATCGACGCTATTGGGAAACCCTGCTGATCGAGGAATTCAACATTTGCCGCGAACGCAAACAAAGCTCCTCGCTGCTGTTGCTCGACCTTGATCATTTCAAGAACATCAACGACACCCACGGCCATCTGGTCGGCGACGAAGTGCTCAAGAACTTCGCCCAGCTGCTGCGCGAAAACCTGCGCGCGGACGATCTTATCGGTCGATACGGTGGCGAGGAATTCGTCGTGATCCTGCGCGACATCAGCCTCAGCGAAGCCGAAACCCTGGCCGCGCGGCTGATCGAACAAGTGCGTCGGCACCGCAGCGAAAAAAATTTGCTGTGGGGCTGCACCATCAGCGCCGGCCTTGTGTCCTTCCATAGCGACATGGAAGAACATTACTCCTGGCTGCAACGCGCCGACAATGCGATGTATCGCGCCAAGGAACGCGGACGCGATTGCCTGGTGGTGGAAGGTGACGGAAGGTGAAAAACCGGAGATGCAGAACAAGAAAAAAGCCGCTGCGTCATCTTAGGGAATGACGCAACGGCTTCGGGAAAAAGGTGGAACGCCCGACGAGTTCTCGGAGTGCACGCATACTGAAGATGCCGACTCCCTCCGACGTTCCAGCCACCGCCGCTTGCGCGGCGAACGAGCAAGAAAGCTCGTTTAAATTAGCACTGGCAGTACCTCCAGCACTAAAAGCGCAATCAGCGCCCCACCTACGGCGCCAATCGTTCGCAACACCGTCCTCACAAATTTCGACGCTACGGGCACTTCGCCGAACAACACCAACCCGGCGAATGCCATCGGCAAAAAGAACATGAGATTGTTCGTGACGATATTGGGCATGATCTTTGTCTCCTACCTGTTTTCTTTATGCTTTGAGTATAGGACGCCGTGCGCATAAAACAAGGAAAGTTTGCGAGGCCGGCGCCCTGCAGCGCACTTCCCGCGCCACTTGCGGAGAGGTCTTCTTTTTTTGGAAGTGTTGTTGAATAAGCTTGACCATGCCTGGAGGCGGGAGTAGACTCCGCCCGTTCTTATTTTTATGGAGTCCCTCTCATGGGCACTTGTTCGAGTGACAGTTGTTGCCGGGAAATTTCCCGGTTCGCCTCGGCAAGATAACGCAGGACTTCCCTGTCGTCATCTTGCAGGAGCAGATGACGGCATCAGGCATGCACCGCTTCAGGCGCAGGCTTTTCCACCGTACAACACAGCACGCTACAGACCGACCCGCACCGGCGTACGTCCGGATGCCGCATGGCTTGCCGCCATGCACGTCCACGACGAATGCATTGATTCGCCGATGCTTCTCGCGGCCAGCGCCACAGTTCAGACTGCGCGCCGGCCGGACCTGCCATTGCCCGGCCTGGCTGCCGGCGCCGTGCGCATGCCGTCGATGGAACAATTACCGATGAAAGGGTCTTCGCAAACCTGACCTGCGGAGGCCCCATGCCCAATTTATCTCGCACCTGATCGCCTGCTGTCATCGAGATGTCAGGAGGATTCGTTACAGTCTGACGCTTTCCTCATCTTTCTCTCCGATAACTGCACGAACCGGACCGCGCGCCCTTCGTACTCTCTGATGCGTGCACCGTCCGACCTGCAAACCGCTGCAAAAAGAAAAAGAGCTTCATCATGAATCTGGATCTGTTGAAAGAAACCTTCGCAAACTTCATCCGTGCACGCGGCATGGATCGCCATTTCCATCGCCTCGGCGTGGACATGTTCCGCAGCTCGCCGACCACCAAGGAAGTCCCGCAAACCGTGGCGCAAAGCCTGGTGCAAGCCTCCCGCGCCGAGCTGTCCGGACTGCTGGAAAAACTGCATACCCGCACCGACGGCCTGACCGAACAGGAAGCCGACGCCATTCGCCTCGAAGTCGGCCCCAATGAAGTCGAACACGAAAAGCCGCTGACCTGGTGGGTGCACCTGTGGCACTGCTACAAGAATCCGTTCAACCTGCTGCTGACCGTGCTGGCCGCCGTCTCCTACTACACCGAAGACATGAAGGCCGCGATCGTGATCGGCACCATGGTGGTGGTGTCGACGCTGATGCGCTTCATCCAGGAGTCGCGTTCCAACACCGCCGCCGACAAGCTCAAGGAAATGGTCAGTAACACCGCGACCGTAATCCGCCACGACATCGTGCAGGACATCGCCGAAGAAGCCCAGCGCTACTTCGACGTCACCCTGCACCCGAGAGGCGCGCGCCGCGTCGAGGTACCGATCAAGAAGCTGGTGCCCGGCGACATCGTGCAGCTGTCGGCCGGCGACATGATCCCCGCCGACCTGCGCCTGCTCGCAGCCAAGGACTTGTTCGTCAGCCAGGCCGCCATGACCGGCGAATCGCTGCCGGTCGAAAAATTCGCCGAGCATCGCGGCGTCGACGCCGGCAATCCGCTCGAGCTCGACAACCTGTGCTTCATGGGCACCAACGTCGTCAGTGGCTCGGCCACGGCGGTGGTGCTGACCACCGGCAAGCGCACCTATTTCGGCGCGCTGGCTGAACGCGTCACCGCCACAGACCGCACCCCGACCGCGTTCCAGTCGGGCGTCAACAAGGTCAGCTGGCTGCTGATCCGCTTCATGCTGGTGATGACGCCGGTGGTGTTCTTCATCAACGGCTTCACCAAAGGCGACTGGGTCGAAGCCTTCCTGTTCGGCCTGTCGATCGCGGTCGGCCTGACGCCTGAAATGCTGCCGATGATCGTCACTTCGACGCTGGCCAAGGGCGCCGTGGCCCTGTCGCGCAAGAAGGTCATCGTCAAGCGCCTCGACGCCATCCAGAACTTCGGCGCCATGGACGTGCTGTGCACCGACAAGACCGGCACGCTGACACAGGACAAGATTTTCCTCGAGCGTCACACCGGCATCCTCGGCGAGCCGAACGACGAGGTGCTGCAATACGCTTACCTCAACAGCTACTACCAGACCGGCCTGAAAAACCTGCTCGACGTCGCCGTGCTGGAACACGCCGAACTGCAACGCGAAATGGCGCTCGCCTCGGCCTATCGCAAGGTCGATGAAATCCCGTTCGACTTTCAGCGCCGCCGCATGTCGGTGGTCGTCAGCGAACGTGAAGATCACCATGAGCTGATCTGCAAAGGCGCGGTCGAAGAAATCGTCTCGATCTGCACGCATGCACGCAACAACGGCGAGATCGTGCCGTTCACGCCCGAACTGCTGGCCGAGATCCGCGAAACCACCGCCAGCCTGAACTCCGAAGGCCTGCGCGTGGTAGCCGTGGCCGCCAAGGACCTGCCGCCGACCAAGGAAACCTATAGCGTCGCCGATGAATCGGACCTCGTGCTGATCGGCTATATCGCCTTCCTCGATCCGCCGAAGGAATCGACCGAACCGGCGCTGGCGGCGCTGCGCGCGCACGGCGTGACGGTCAAGATCCTGACCGGCGACAACGAACTGGTGACCGCCAAGATCTGCCGCGAAGTCGGCCTCGAAGTCGAGGGCATGCTGCTCGGTTCGCATGTGGAAAAGATGAGCGACGAAGAGTTGTCCGTCGCGGTCGAAAAGACCACGGTCTTCGCCAAACTCAGCCCGACCCACAAGGAACGCATCGTGCGCGTGCTGCACGACAAGGGCCACGTGGTCGGCTTCATGGGCGACGGCATCAACGACGCACCGGCATTGCGCGCGGCCGACATCGGCATCTCGGTCGACACTGCCGTCGATATCGCCAAGGAAGCGGCCGACCTGATCCTGCTGGAAAAGAGCCTGATGGTGCTGGAAGAAGGCGTGCTGGAAGGCCGCAAGACCTTTGCCAACATGCTCAAGTACATCAAGATGACGGCCAGCTCCAACTTCGGCAATGTCTTCTCGGTCTTGGTGGCGAGCGCCTTCCTGCCCTTCCTGCCGATGCTGCCTTTGCATCTGCTGGTGCAGAACCTGCTGTATGACGTGTCGCAGATTTCCATCCCGTTCGACAACGTCGACAAGGAATTCCTGGAAAAACCGCAGCGCTGGAATCCGGGTGAAATCGGCCGCTTCATGGTGTTCTTCGGTCCGATCAGCTCGATCTTCGACATCAGCACGTTTGCCTTGATGTGGTTCGTGTTCGGCGCCAACTCACCGGACCATCAGACTCTGTTCCAATCGGGCTGGTTCATCGAAGGCCTGCTGTCGCAGACGCTGATCGTGCACATGATCCGCACCAAGCGCATTCCGTTCTTCCAGAGCCGCGCTTCGTGGCCGCTGATGGGCATGACCCTGGTCATCATGGCCATCGGCATCATCCTGCCGATGTCGCCGCTGGCCAGCTACTTCAAGCTGCAGGCGCTGCCGCTGAGCTACTTCCCGTGGCTGTTGGCGATCCTGATCGCGTACGCCGCACTGATCCAGCTGATGAAAAAGTGGTACACCCGGCGCTACGGCTGGCAATGAGGCCGGGGTGATGACGTAAAAAAACGGGATGCGTGCAGACGCATCCCGTTTTTTATTGCGTGTCGAGAACGCGCTGAATCAGCCCACCAGGCTCGCCGCGATGTTGATCGACAAACCCAGGATCGCCGCATTGAACAGGAAGCCGATCACCGAATGCGCCAGCACGGTCTTGCGCAAGGCGCGCGTACCGACGCAGACGTCCGAGGTCTGTACCGCCACGCTGATGGTGAATGAAAAATACAGGAAGTCCCAGTAATCCGGATTCTTCTCGCCGTCGGCAAAACGCAGCGGCGGCTCGGCATTGTCGTCCTCGGCGTAAAACAGCCGCGCATAGTGCAAGGTGAAGATCGTGCCTATCAGGAACCAGGAGCCCAGCACGGTGCCGCCGGTGAAAGCGTAGTGCAGCAGCTTTTGGCCGCGCTCCAGATGCGAGGCATCGGCCAGTTCGATGATGATGGCGGCAAGGCTGGCGATGGCGGCCACGCAGACGGTCGCCAACACCAGTTGCGCGCTTTCGTCTTCCTTTTCGGCAAGGCGTTTGGTGTCGTCCGCCCTCGAACGATACATCATCACCCAGATCGTCAGCAGGTAGCAGGCCACGCCGGCGTTCCACCCCGTCAGCAAGCGCGTAATCAGATCGCCTCCGGAGCACAATAGATACCCCGCCGCGCCGACGGCGACAGCGATGAGCAAACGGGGATGGACCTGGATGATATGGCGGGCGACTGACATGGTGTAGGCGGGTCGCGTGACCCGGCGGCAATTGAATTGCTGCAACCTTATCATGTGCGCGGCCGGCTGGGCATGCCGCCCTTCAGATGCGACCGATTGCGTTATTGCTTCGCTTACTTTTTGCTTATTTTGTGCTTACTTCCTGGGTGCAATGCCCAGGGCGATTTCCTGGGCTTGTTCCAGCGACTTGAAGCCGGTGATCGCAAAACGATTCCCCGACAGCGGCGCGGACACCACCGGCGCCGTCATCACCTCGCCGTTGATCATCACCGCCATGCGCTGGCGCAGCAGCACCCGTGAGGCCATGCCCATGCGGATCGCGCCGGCCGGCGTCATCTGGATCACGATCAGCACCTGGCCGCCCAGGTCTTTCTTGGCATTGGCCAGCGCGACGTCGGAATTGTCCAACAAGACCTCCGGCGCCACGTAGACCGTGGTGCCGGGATCGTCCAGCAGGTTGGCTTTTTGCCAATCAGGGCTTTCCGCCAGGCTGGCGGCGTGAATTTCGAAACGTGTGCCGGATTGCGAATGGCCGGTGGCGCACGCGACCAAGCCGGTGCTCAGAATCAGTAAGGCAAGAGTGCGTTTGAACGGCGTGAAAGAAGCTGCCGCCCGCATCAGAACTCATGCTCCTTGAGCGCCCGTTCGGCGCGCTGCCTGGCGTTTTCCAAGGCTTCCTGCATCGAGCCGAACAGGCCGGCGGGGATGTAGGTTTCGGCAACTTCCGGCTCGCGCGTGAGGCGCACGAAGACTTGCGCTTCGAACACGTCGTCATCTTTTTTGACTGCGTCGAAACGAGCGATATGGGTGCCGCTTTGTAGGACTTGCTCTGTCATGGATACCTCCATCAATGGCGATAGAGGATTGGACAGAGGCATGCCGAACAGGTTCGGTCCAATTTTGGACCTCAAGCTGAAACTCAGGCCTGGCGTGGGAAACGCACCGTAAATACCGTCCCGCAATTGGTCTCGCCCGAGGTCAGCGTGATCTCGCCGCCGTGGTCCTTGGCAATGTCGCGCACGATAGCCAGGCCCAGTCCGCTGCCGGCGATCTTGTCGTTGACGCGGTAGAACCGGTCGAAAATCAACTCGCGGTGTTCCGGTGCGATGCCGGGACCGGAATCTTCCACCGTCAGCAACGTGGCGTCTTCCTGCTCGCGGCAACTGACGGTGACGGTGCTTTGCGGAGGCGAATAGCGGACGGCGTTGTCGACCAGGTTGTCGATCAGGTCGCGCAGCATGAAACGGTCGCCTTTCATGCGCGCCGGTTGCAGGTCGAAGCCCAGGTCGATCTGCTTCTTGTCGGCCTGTTCGATGAAATGCTGCACCGATTCTTCCACCAGCTTGTCGAGCAGCAGGTCTTCCAGATGAGTCGGTTTGAAACGGCTCGGCTCGGCGCGCGCCAGCGCCAGCAACTGGTTGCTCTGCCGCACCATGCGTTCGACCGACGAAGTCATCAGTTCAGTGGAATGCGCGGTCTCCGGTTCGTCGGCATGACGCTGATGCAGCCACTCCAGTTGCAGGCGCAGGCCGGTCAGCGGCGTGCGAATCTGATGGGCGACGTTGGCCAGGAAATTCTGCTGCGCGCTGGCGCCCTTGCGGATGTTTTCCAGCAGGCTGTTGATCGCGCCGATCACCGGCGACAGCTCCTCGGCAGTCTCCTTGAATTCGATCGGCGTGAGGTTGTCGTGATTGCGCTGGTCGAGATTCTGCCGCAATTCACGCAACGGACTCAGGCCCTTGTTGACCGCGATCATCACGATGGCGATCGAAAAGAACGTCAGCGCGCCGTCCAGCAGCAGCAGCGAAATCAGGATTACGTAATGGGTCTGGTTGCGCTTGCGGAACGTCTCGGCGATGCCGATGTAGACCGGAGTACGTTCGATGCTGACATACAACGCTGCAATACGCACCTGTTCGCCGTTCATGACGCCGTCATAGGTGACAGGTTCGTTCGGCTCGGTGACCTGGTTGACAGGAGGGAAATTGTGATCGCCGGCCAGCGTCTCGCCATTGGAGTCGCGCACCACGAAATACATGGTGTCGAAATGGTCCGAGCGCAGCATCTGCTCGGCCTGTTTGGTCAGTTCCAGCGAGGTCTTGCCGCGCACACGCTTGATCTGCGAGGTCAGCGCCCAGGCGGCGTCGGTGATGCTCTGGTCGAACGCATCCTGCGCCGGCAGCCACGCCAGCCAGTAGGTCAGGCCGGCGCCGATCAGGTTGACGGCGAGCAGCGGCGCGATCAGCCATTTGAGAAGATTGATTTTGATGCTGGGGCGCATGACGGTCTCAGGCCATCAGCCGGTGCGGCAGAAAAAAGAGATGCCGACTTGAGCCTGCATGCCTCAGGCTTCGCTCTTTTCCAGCATGTAGCCAAAGCCGCGGATGGTGCGGATGGCGACGCCCGAGCCGGCGGTCTTGGTGCGGATGCGGGAGACGTAGACTTCCACCGCGTTGAGCGTGACGTCTTCGCCCCACGGCAACACGGCATCGATGATCTGCTGCTTGGACACCACGCGCGACGCTTGCTGCATCAGGTATTCCAGCACGGTCCACTCGCGCACCGAGAAGTCGACTTTCTTGCCGTCGATGGTGGCGCGTTTGGAGGAGGTGTCGAGCGACAGGCCGCCGATGGTGAGCTGGGTCGGCTGCGGGCTGCTGCGGCGGATCAGCGCCTTGATGCGCGCCACCAGTTCGGGCGTGGCAAAAGGCTTGACCAGGTAATCGTCGGCGCCCAGCTCAAGTCCGTGCACGCGATCTGGAATCGTGTCGCGCGCCGTCAGCAACAGCACCGGCATGTTGCTGCCGCGTGCGCGCAGGCGACGCACCACTTCGAAGCCATCCAGGCCGGGCAAGCCGATATCGAGCACCAGCACGGTGGCGGTGTAACGCTGCAGCAAGGCATCTGCGTCGGTGCCGTTATTGACCGTGTTGACACTCAGACCATGCGACTTGAGCATGCGCGACAAGCCGTCGGCCAGCACCAGATCGTCTTCCACCAGCAGAACGTTCATATTTCGGGACCAGATGAGAAATTCAAGTTGCGCACGAGCAATTCACGAGCGCATCGGACAGCGCAAGTCAGACAATTCACGCCGCAAGGAACGTATTGTAGCGCCGGCAATACCGCTGGAAAGGGAGTTTGAGCGCGGCCGACGTTTTATTTTAGCCACAGTCAGCATTGCGTCAGCATATCGTCAGCACGTCGACAGCACACCGCTTTAGTCTAGCGCACACGCAATTGGAATGAGAATCGAAATCAATTATTCCGCACTGCTTTCAGCCAGCCAGACGGCCTTCGCCTTCATCGCCAGCCAATCTACATGTGACCCAACCAGACAGAAAACGCTCAAAATGAACCGTCTTACACCGATCGCCGCCGCACTTGTCGCCGTATTTGCCGCGCCAGTTGCCGTGCATGCACAACAAACTGCCACTCCTGCCCCTGCTAGCGCAGCAGCGCCTTCTTCCTCGCTCAAGGAAGTTGTCGTCGAAGGCAAGCGCGATGATTTCAACACCGGGACGACCGCGCTGACCAAGTTGCCGGCCGACCTGCACGACGTACCGCAATCGGTGGTGGTGGTCAACAAGGCCTTGCTGCAATCGCAGGGCGCGGCCTCGCTGGCGGATGCGCTGCGCAATGTCGCGGGCATCACGCTGGGCGGCGCGGAAGGTGGTCAGATCGGCAACAACATCAACCTGAACGGCTTCTCGGCGCGTACCGATATCTATCTGGACGGCTTCCGCGATCGTGGTCAGTACTATCGCGACACGTTTGCGATGGATGAAATCGAAGTCCTGATGGGGCCCTCCTCCATGCTGTTCGGTCGCGGCTCAACCGGCGGCGTCATCAACCAGGTCACCAAGAAGGCCAACCTGAAAGAATCGACCGAGGTCTCCGCGTCGGTAACCACCAATGGCCTGGTGCGCACGACTGTCGATCACAACCAGCCGCTGACCGATACATCCGCCTTCCGCATCTCAGCGATGGTGCAAGACGGCGCCGCATCGACACGCAACCAGACCAATGTGCAGGACTTCGGCGTGGCAGCCTCTTACGTCAACGGCATTGGCACCTCGACCGAAATCACGTTGTCGGCGCTGATCCAGCATAACCACGACCAGCCCGACTACGGTCTGCCGCCGCTGAACGGCCATCCGGTCAACGTGGATCGCGACACCTCCTATGGCCTCAACACCGATCGCACAGACCAGGACGTCGTGTCGCTCAACGCCGGCATCAAACACAAGATCACGCCGGACGTAACCATTCGCAACCAGACGCAATTCAACTGGGTCCACACCAATGCTGTTGAAACGGCGCCGCAAGGCATCGGCACCGTTTCCGGCACCGGTTTTACCGCGCTGACCGGTGCAGCAAGCGGCTTGCCGCTGTCGAGCCTGTATGTTCGCGCACAAAGTCATGACCGCGACATCCAGGACTATTCGATTTACAATCAGACCGAACTGTCAGCCAAGGTCAACGCGCTCGGCCTCAAACATGAATTGCTGGTCGGCGTGGAAGTTGGCCATGACGGCTACGACAACCAGGCTTACTACCGCAACGGCTCCTGCAACGGCGTGGCACTGACCGATGCAACCACGCCTACGAGCGGTTATGCCGACTGCATCCCCGTCGTCAACCCGACCTACAGCACCGCCGGCGCCAACGTCGTCAGCAAGGCCGGCAATCGCCAAGGCGGCAGCGCCAACACCATCGCGACCTACTTCAACGACACCTTGGCGCTGAGCGATCAGTTCAAGCTGGTCGGCGGCCTGCGCTTTGATCGCTATGTCGCCAGCATCACCAATTCGCTGAATTCAGGCAATACCCCTGCCGCGGCAAAGAACACTGCCCTGGCCAGCGCCAACCAGACCGTCAACTTCCTCAGCGTGCGCGCCGGCGGCATCTGGCAGCCGAGCGCTGCGCAGTCTTACTACCTGTCCTACGGGACCTCGTTCAATCCTTCGCTCGAACAGTTGACGGGCACCACCGGCCAGCAGAATCTCGATCCGGAAAAGAACAAGTCGTATGAACTGGGCGGCAAATGGGATGTGGCGGAAAATCTGTCGACCAATGCGGCCATCTTCCAGATCAAGAAGGAAAATGCCCGTAGCCAGGTTTCAACCGGCGTGTACGAACTTCAGGGCACCGTGCGCGTCAAGGGCGCTCGCCTGGGCGCTACCGGTCGCATCAACAAGCAATGGCAAGTCGCCGCCGGTTATACCTATCTGGACGCGCAGGTGATCAGCGCCTCCGCGCTGGACAATACCCTGGGCAAAACCCCCGTCAACACGCCGAAACACACGCTAACCACCTGGACCACATACGACGTGATGCCGCATTGGCAAATTGGCGGCGGTGCGACTTACATGTCGCAACGCTACGCCACGGCAGCCGACACCGTGCAGGTCGGCGGCTACACGCGCTGGGACGCCACGTTGGCCTACACGCAAAAGCAATACGACATTCGTCTGAACCTCTTCAACCTGACGAACAAAATGTATTACGATGCACTGATCCAGTCCGACGGCGGACGGTCGGTCCCAGGCACCGGCCGCACCGCCATGTTGTCGGTCAACTACCGTATGTAACCTGAAGCAAGCGAAAGAAATCCACCCATGCTGATCGCCATTCCCAAGCTGCTCGACGCGCAACAACTCAATGCTGTACGTCAGTTGCTGGAACAGGCCGGCCCGGCATGGGTGGATGGCCGTGCGACCGCCGGTTATCAAGGCGCGCCGGTCAAGTACAACCAGCAGATCGACGAACGTTCGGACGTCGCTGCGCAATGCCAGCACATCATCCTGTCGGCGTTGGAACGCAACCCGCGCTTCATCAGCGCCGCCTTGCCGAACACCGTCTATCCGCCGATGTTCAATCGCTACAGCGAAGGCATGACCTTTGGCGCACATGTGGACGGCAGCGTGAGGATCGATCCGCATACCGGACGCAAGCTGCGCACCGACATCTCAGCGACGCTGTTCCTGTCAGATCCGTCGGCTTACGACGGCGGCGAATTGCAGATCCACGATACCTACGGCGTGCATTCCGCCAAGCTGGAAGCCGGCGACGTGCTGGTCTACCCGGCCACCAGCCTGCATCAGGTGACGCCGGTGACGCGTGGCGTGCGCACGGCATGTTTCTTCTGGGTGCAAAGCCTGGTGCGCGACGATGGCCAGCGCAGCATGCTGTTCGACATGGACAACGCCATCCAGACGCTCAACCAGACCGGCGCCGATGAAGTTGCGCGACGCACGCTGGTCGGCTGTTATCACAACCTGCTCCGCCAATGGAGCGACACTTAAGCAGGCGACGGCGCGTGAAGCTCAGTTGAAGTAACGCGGATCCATCCGCCGAAACACCCACGCCGACAACAACGTCACCACGCCGACGCAGACGAAGGTCAGCGTAAAACTCCAGTCCCTCGCCCATGCCACGCCGTCAAGTCCGCTCAACATGGAGCCAGCAATCGTCACGCCCAGACCCAGCGCCAGCATCTGCACCATCGAGAACAGGCTGTTGCCGCTACCGGCGTCCTTGCTGTTGAGGCCCTTGAGCGTAACGCTGTTCATCGCCGCGAACTGCATCGAGTTGCACACGCCGAAGACCGCCAGCTGCACGATGCCGACCCAGATCGGCCAGGCCGGCGTGATCAGTGCAAATGAAACAATCGCCGCGCCGACCATGATCGTATTCACCAGCAGGAAATTCTCATAACCGTAGCGACGCACCAGCGGCGCGATCCACGGCTTGGCGATGGTGCCGGCAACCGCCGCCGGCAGCAGCACCAGGCCGGCATGCAAGGGCGAGAAACCGAGCTTGACCTGCAACAGCAGCGGCAACAGGAACGGCACCGCCGACGAACCGATGCGGCACACCAGGTTGCCGATCAGGCCGACGCTGAAATTGGGTTCGTTGAACAAGCCGAGGCGGAACAGCGGCTGCTCATGGCGCCGCGCGTGGACGACATACCACCACACCGTCAGCGCCGACATCCCGAACAGGCCGGCGCTCCACCAGGCGCGATGCTCTTCCATCGGCACATCCAGCGCCAACGAAAACGTCACCATGCAAGTCGACAGCAGCGCGCAGCCGAGCATGTCAAAGCGTGGCGGTGAAACGATTTCTTCCGCCGGCAAAAAACGATGCACGGCAAACATGCCGATCACGCCGACCGGCACGTTGATCAGGAAAATCCAGTGCCAGCCGATGGTCTGCGACAGCCAGCCGCCGGTCACCGGACCAACCACCGGACCGAGCTGCCCGGCAATGGAGATGAAGGCCAGCGCCGAAATGTATTGCGCACCCGGCACGCTGCGCAATACGGCAAGACGGCCGATCGGCAGCAGCATGGAGCCGCCCACGCCCTGCACCACGCGCGCCAGCAGCAGCTGCGGCAGCGAGTGGGCATTGGCGCACAGCAGCGAGCCGAGCACGAAGATGAGAATGGCGAGGAAATAGACGCGGCGGGTGCCGAAACGGTCGGCCAGCCAGCCCGAGGCCGGCGTCAGCGAAGCCATCGTCAGCGTATAAGACACCACCACCGGATGCATCGCCAGCACCGGTTCGCCGAGGCTGGCTGCCATGGAAGGCAAGGCGGTGTTGACAATGGTGGTGTCCAGCGTCTGCATGAAAAAGCCCGATGCGACGATCCACAACAGGGCTTTTTGAGAACGGGAGGAAGTGAGGAACATAGACTGCGATTCTATCGTCCCTCAGGTAACGGCAACAAGATCAGAATGCCGCCGGACGCCATTTCAGAAGACGTTTTTCCAGTGACGTCAGCAGGTAATCCGCCAGCAAGGCCACCACCGCCAGCACGATCATCGCCGCGAACACGCCACTGGCGTTGAACGCGCCCTGGGCTGTCGAGATCAGCAAGCCGATGCCCTGCTTGGAACCGAGGAACTCGCCCACCACCGCGCCGACCAGCGCAAAACCGAAGCTCACGTGCAAACTCGCCAGGATCCAGCTCAGCGCCGATGGAATCACCACCGCGGTCGTCACCTGCCGACGCGAAGCGCCGAGGATCTGCGCGTTGGCGATCATGTAGCGGTCGGCTTCACGCACACCCTGGAAGGCGTTGCCGAACACCACGAAGAACACCATCACCACCGCCAGCGCCACCTTGGACGCCATGCCCAGGCCCAGTGCAATGACGAAGATGGAACCCAGCACCACACGCGGAATCGAGTTGGCGATCTGGATATACAGGCTGAACACATCCGACATCAGCTTGTTGCGCCCCAGCGCGATGCCGGCGATGATGCCCGCGACCGAACCGATCAGGAAGCCCAGTACGGTTTCTTCCAGCGTGACCATGACCTGCACCCACAACGGGCCTTGCGAGGTGCCTTCCATGATCCAGTCATAGATCTGGATCACGATCAGCGATGGCTGCGAGAAAAAGAAGGGATCGATCCATTGCATCGTGGCGGACAATTCCCAGCCGCCGAGGATGATGACCAGAATCGCCAGGCGCAGTGAAATCACCAGCCAGTAGCGTTGTTTGATCTTGCGTTGCGCTTCGCGTTCGACTTCGGCGATCGCTTCCGGGCTCATGGCGCGGCTTGTAGTTACTTGTGTCATGTTGCTCACCTGTCTTGTCGTTGGTGTGGTGTAAGGAGCAGAAACTATTTCTGTTGAAAGCGCTTGCTTGGCTTACTTGGCTTACTTGATCTGCACTTCTTCGCGCAGATCGGACCAGATCTTGCGTGAGATATCAATGAAGCGTTGCTCGTAGCGCACTTCTTCCATCACGCGCGGACGCGGCAAGTCGATCTGGTAAGTGCTCTTCAACGTCGCCGGACGCGCGGTCAGCACATAGACCTTGTCGGCCAGCGCGATCGCTTCTTCCAGGTCATGGGTGACGAACACCACCGAGCCGGAATGGGCCGACCACAATTGCAGCAGCTCGTCCTGCATCAGCGTGCGGGTCTGCATGTCGAGCGCGCTGAACGGCTCGTCCATCAGCAGGATTTCCGGGCTGTTGATGAAGGTCTGCGCCAGCGCTACGCGCTTGCGCATGCCGCCCGACAGTTGATGCGGATAGTGGTCGCCAAACTTGTCGAGGCCGACGCGGCGGATCCATTCGTTGGCCAGTTCATAGGCCTGGTCCTTCGGCTTGCCGCGGAACAGCGGGCCCGCAGCGACGTTGTCGCGCACGCTGCGCCAGGGGAACACGGCGTCGTTCTGGAACACGAATCCGATGCGCGGATCGATGCCGTTGACCGGCTCGCCCATCACACGCACTTCGCCGATGGTCGGTTTCAGCAGGCCGGTGATGAGGCTCAGCGTGGTCGACTTGCCGCAGCCGGTAGGCCCCACCACGGCGACGAACTCTCCGCGCGCGACACTCATGGAAAAATCGCGCAAGGCGACGGTGACGTTGCCGTCGGCGGTAATGAAACGGCACGACACGTTGTCCAGTTCGATGGCCGGCGTGTCGAGCTTGTTGGCCGTTTTTGCAGAAGCGGTGGCGGTTTGATTCATGGAGACTCTCTCGTCTGTTTTTTGGATTGCAGGCCGCGAAACGTCCCGCCGGGGGCATTCAGGAGAACGCCCACGTCAGGGTCTGCTATTCGCGCTTGGGTAAAACCGACCTGCCCGGCTGATGAAAACCGACAGGCCGTGGGGCCGTCTTGGTTGCGTACTTGCTTACTTGACCTGATTCACAAACTCGTTGGTGTACGTCTTGGACAGATCGATGTGCTTGCCCTTGACGTTGGGATTGAAACCGGCCAGCACCGACAGCACGGTTTCAGGCCCGCCGACCGGCATCTTGCCGTCGGCCGAATACATCGGCAGCGAGTTTTCCAGCGCCTGGATGTAGAGCGGTTTGTTGTTGCCGTAGTAGTCCTTCGGCATCTTGTCGGCGATCTCGGCGGCGCTGTGGGTCTTGATGAACCTGAGCGTCTTCACGAAGGCGCGCGCCAGCTTGGCGGCGTCATCCTTGTGGCCGTTCAGCCAGTTGCGCTGCACGTAGAGGCTGGATGCAGGATACAGTCCGCCCAGCGCCTTCACGGTGCCTTCCACCGAGCGCATGTCGACCAGTATCTTGGCTTCGCCGGTCTTGAGCATTTGCGACACGGTCGGCTCGGTGGTCATGCCGGCATCGATGCGGCCCTGCTTCATGGCGGCGATGAAGGTATTGTCGGCGCCGACCGGCAACACCGAGTATTCCTTGGAGCTGATGTTGTAGCGCGACGCCAGGTATTGCGTCAGGAAGTTGGTCGACGAGCCGAGACCGGTCACGCCCAGCGTCTTGCCCTTGACGTCGCCCATGTTCTTGATCGTGGCGGAAGCCTTGGTCGAGACCAGTTCCACTTCACCCGGCACCTGGCCGAAGATCACGATGGCGGTGATTTCCTTGCCCTTGCTTTGCAGGTCGATGGAGTGGTCGTAGAATCCGACCACCGCCTGCACCGCCCCGGCCAGCAATTCATTTTCCGCGTCGACGCCGGCCGGTTGCGATTGCAACTCGACGTCCAGGCCTTCTTCCTTGAAATAACCCAGTTGTTCGGCCAGCTTGGCCGGCAGGTAAACCATCTTGGTGATGCCGCCGACCATGATGGTGATCTTGCCGGCGGCGGCTGCCGTGCCCGGCAGGGCCATCATGGTAGCGCCCGCTACCGCCAGCGAAATCAGCGTGCGACGAATGTTTTTATTCATGGAGTCTCCTGAAGGTTGTAGTTATGAAGTTCTTATTTCACCTGATTGACGAATTCGTTCGTGTAGGTCTTGGACAAGTCGATTTTCTTGCCCTTGATGTTGGGGTTGAACCCCGCCATCACCTTCAGCACCACTTCCGGACCTTCGGCCGGCATCTTGCCATCCGGCGAATACATCGGCAGCGAGGCCTTCAGGGCTTGCACGTACAGGGCCTTGTTGCCGCCGTAATAGTCAGCCGGCATCTTGGCGGCGATTTCTTCCGCGCTGTGGCTCTGGATGTATTGCAGTGTACGGACAAACGCGCGCGCCAGCTTGGCCGCTTCGGGCTTGTGCGTCTTCAGCCAGGCGGCCTGCACGTACACCGCCGAGGCCGGATACAGGCCACCCAGTGCGGCGCGCGTGCCGGCGGCACTGTTCATGTCCACCAGCACCTTGGCTTCACCGCTGGCCAGCAGCATCGAGGTAGTCGGTTCAGTTGTCCAGACCACATCGACGCGCTTTTGCTTGAGTGCCGCGATCAGCGTATTGCCGGCGCCGACCGGCAGCATCGAGTAATCGCTGGTCTTGAGGCCGTTGCGGCTGGCCAGGTATTGCGCCAGGAAACTAGAGGATGAACCGAGACCGGTCACGCCCAGCGTGCGGCCCTTGAGGTCGGCCATGCTGCGCACTTGCGTCGCGAGGTCGCTGCGCACCATCTCCATGCCGCCCGGCACCACCAGCAGCTGGGTGATCGACAGGACTTCCTTGCCCTTGCTTTGCAGGTCGATGGAGTGATCGTAGTAGCCGACCACGGCCTGGACGGCGCCGGCCAGCAACTCATTCTCGGCATCCACGCCGGCCTGCTGCGACTGCAGCTCGACGTCGAGGCCTTCATCCTTGAAATAGCCGAGGTTTTCCGCCAGCTTGGGCGGCAGATAGATGAGCTTGTTGATGCCGCCGACCATGATGGTGATCTTGTTGTCGGCAGCCTGAGCTGCGGGAGCGACGGCCGCGCCGATCAGCGCAGTGGAAAATAGCGTGCCGATGACATAAGCACACACATTGAAGCGTTGACGCATTATGATGCCTCCTGAATGAGATGGAAGACTGCCGCACAATGCAAGCATGCAAGCAGCCAGCTCAAGTTCTTATTAATATAGTGCCGCTATTCTAAGAACCGGAAACCTTCATCCAGCTTTCCAAATCCGGTGTTTCTTCTGTGCACCGCAACAAAAATATGGGCCTTTTGCATGAAATTGCTGCTGATTGAAGACAACCCGCCGCTGGCGCATTGGCTCACGCAGATCCTCAGGGAAAACAAATTCAGCGTCGACGTCGCCAGTGACGGCGAGATGGCTGATCACGTCCTGCATACGGAAAACTACGACGTCGTCCTGCTCGACCTGATGCTGCCCAAGATGCATGGCAAGAACGTGCTGCGCCGCTTGCGCGAGCGCCACAACGCGGTACCGGTGATGATCCTGACCGCCAGCGGCTCCATCGACGAAAAGGTTGAATGCCTCGGCGCAGGCGCCGACGACTACCTGGTCAAACCCTTTGAAGTACGCGAACTGGTCGCCCGCATCAAGGTGCTGATCCGTCGCCAGACGCCGGACAAGGCCGCTGAAATCCATTGCGGCGACCTCAGCTACGACAGCAACACACGCCAGTTCGCCATCGCCGGCAAGACGCTGGCGCTGCCTGCGCGCGAACACGACGTGCTCGAAATCCTCATGCTCAAGCAGGGCAAGACGGTGTCTAAAAATGCGCTGGTGAACGGCATCTTCAATCTGTCCGACGAGCCCAGCGCCGACGCCATCGAAATCTACATCTCGCGCCTGCGCAAGAAACTGGAACCGTCGCAGGCCGCCATCATGACGTTGCGCGGCCTCGGCTACCTGCTGAAACAAAAAGATGACAGCTAGAGATGATCGTTAGCCTGCGCCTGCGGCTGCTGCTATGGCTGCTGATTCCGCTCACCGTCTACGTCGGCGTCAGCACCAGCTTCACGCACGACAGCGCGGTCGCCAGCGCCGACCTGGTCCAGGATCGCGCGCTGCTGGCATCGGCGCGCATGATGGCCGGACAAGTGACATGGGAAGACGGCGCCCCGGTCGTCAACGTCCCGCCGGCCGCGCTGGAAATGTTCGCCTCGCCCGATCATGACGAGGTCTATTACCAGGTGCTGATGGACGACAACACGCTGCTGGCCGGGCGCCCCGACTTTCCGGTCGACGTCGACTTTTCGCTGATCGCACCGGCTTACGCCACCACGTATTTCAACAACCAGCCGCTACGCGTGGTCAGCTACGTGCGCGCGCTGTACGACAACGGCACGCTGCGCATGGTCGCGGTGTCGGTGGGCCAGACCATGCGCGGCCACGCAAATTTGCTCGACGAATTGTGGCGCCCCGCCCTGCATCGCCAGATCATCATGCTGCTGCTGGCCATCGCGCTGGTGGTGGTCGGCCTGACGATGGAACTGCGCCCGCTCCTGCGCGTCAAGGATGAACTCGCCACGCGCGAGCCCAACTCGCTCACGCCCCTGCGCGCCGGTGAACTGCAGGTCGAACTGCGCCCCATCGTGGTCGCCATCAACCAGTACATCCAGCGCCTCAACACCCAGGTCGCGGTGCAGAAGCGTTTCATCGCCGACGCCGCGCACCAGTTGCGCACGCCGCTGACGCTGATCGATTCGCAGATCCAGTTTGCCCGCCAGCTCAACGACCCGCAGCGCCTGCCGCAGGTCTTGCAGGCGCTGCAGGACAGCAGCCGCAACATGACCGACCTGACCAACAAGCTGCTGCAGCTGTCGCAGGCGGAAGCGTCCAACAGCACGGCGTTCCCGCGCCAGCCGATCGAGCTGGTCGGACTGGCGGCGACGGTGCTGGAAGAACTGGTCAGCCTGGCGCAGCGCAAGCACATCGACCTCGGCATGGAAACCGCCGTCGACGAGGCCTGGGCCATGGGTAGCCAGGCTTTGTTCTCCGGCATGCTGATGAACCTGATCGACAACGCGCTGCGCTATACCCCGGAACACGGCAAGGTGACGGTGGGTGTGGCGCTGGAAGACAATAAGGAAGTAGTGATCACCGTGGCCGACAACGGACCGGGCATTCCCGCCGAAGTGCGCGAGCGCGTGTTCGAACGCTTTTATCGGAATGCGGCGCCGGACCAGCACGGCGCCGGCCTCGGCATGGCGATCGTGAAAGAGATCGTGCAGGCGGCGCAGGGGACGATTACGCTGGGGACCGACCGGGATGGCAAGGGATTAACGGTGACGGTGAAGTTGCCGACGAGCTCCCGGCCTTGATCTCTTCATAAAAATACAAAGAGGTTTGCATGCGGTCACGATCGACCACCATCACCTTGCTCGGTGCCATCATGCTGGCGACAAGCTGGATTCACGCCGCAGCCGGCCAGCTGCAGATTGCGCCGCCGGATTACGACGACGTATTTCCGGCTAAGTACATCACCCAAGGCGCGCCGCAGAAATCGAAGGAACAATGCGACGCGACGCCGAATGCGGTGTGGATAGAAGCGAACTGGCTCGACAAGGGCGCGTTCAGCGACAGCAATGCCACGGCGGCGGAATGCATCCGTTATTTCCCGAGCGACAACGCCATCGGCGCGAAGACGGCAATTCTCTTTTTCTCCGGCGACATCGTCTTGCAAGCGAGCGGCGGTGACAGCACCAACAACCCAGGCTACGGCGCCAACAGTTACAAGGCGCAAATCGCGCTCGCCAATCGCCAGGCTGCCGCCGCCAGCGTCGCCTACATCCATGTCGCGCGTCCCGGCATGTACGGCAGCACCGGCAACACCGCGATCTACCGGCATTCAGTCAAGGAAGCAGCCACCATGAGCGCCGCAGTCGACGCCGTCAAGGCAGCGCTGGGTTATGAACGCATCAGCATTGTCGGCCAGAGCGGCGGTGGCGGCATAGCCGGCGTGCTGCTCACCAGCGGCCGCACCGATCTCGACTGCGTATCGCTCTCAAGCGGCACAGTGTCATTGAAGACCAGCCTGAAAACCACGCCGAGCAAATCCTGGGTGCGCAACGGCCAGGACACCACCGGCCTGCCTTATCGCCAACTGTACGATCCACTCGATCATCTCGACCAGGTCAAGCCGGACGCCCGGCGCCGCATTTTCATGTTCTCGGATCCTGACGACGAAGCCGTGAGCCTCATCTCGCAAAAAGAATTCGCCGACCGCGCCAACGGGAAAGGCGTGCCCATCAAGCAGATCTTCACCAAGGGTGCCGGCAAGCAGCATCACGGCACGGCCGCGCAAGGGATACACACGGCGGCGCGCTGTCTGCGGGGAATGAGCGATGAGGAGATTGCCGCGAAGATTGCGGAGAATTATCCGCGTTGATCGCATCCCGAGCTTGGGAGAGCGGCAATGAAAAAAGCCAGCGCGAACGCTGGCTTTTTTGAATTCTGGTGGAAAGTGCAAGTTTCGAACTTGCGACCCCTGCAGTGTGAATGCAGTGCTCTACCCCTGAGCTAACCTTCCATTTTGCTGTCG
>Ga0105240_10001580_pt1 | contig 38653 bp, 34 predicted proteins | sample KBSC54metaG_FD_80426 | JGI IMG/M metagenome (GOLD analysis project Ga0105240, IMG submission 80426) | Corn rhizosphere microbial communities from Kellogg Biological Station, Michigan, USA - KBS C5-4 metaG | ecosystem: Host-associated > Plants > Roots > Rhizosphere > Soil | place: Michigan, USA... | reverse complement strand
TGGAAAATATGCAGATCAGAACGGAATGTCGTCATCCATGTCGTCGAAGCCGGTCGACGACTTCTGCGCCACCGGCGCCGGCGCCGGGCGGCTGGCCGGTGCGCGCGCCGGGCGCTCGCTGCGCTGCGGCTGGCCTTCGTCGTCGCCGCCGCCGCGCCCGCCGTAGCTGCTGCGGTTTCCGCCGCCGCCTTCATCGCTGCCCCCCATGCCTTCGCGGCCGCCGAGCATCTGCATGTCGGTCGCGATGATGTCGGTCGAGTACTTCTCGGCGCCGTCCTTGTCGGTGTACTTGCGCGTCTTCAGGCGCCCTTCGACGTAGACCGAGCGGCCCTTCTTCAGATACTCGCCGGCAATCTCCGCAAGCCGGTCGTTGAATACCACGCGGTGCCATTCGGTCTCTTCGACCCGCTCGCCGGAGGTCTTGTCTTTCCAGTTGCGCGTGGTGGCGATGCTCACCGTGCACCAGGCGACGCCGCTGGGGTTGTAACGCACCTCCGGGTCGCGGCCGAGATTGCCGATGAGGATGACTTTGTTGATCGAGGCCATGGCGCGCAGTCCTTCAGGTGTTCGTGGGGTATGGTGTCGGTCGATTTTATGCCCCCGGGGATGGCGCCGCCCTCGTCCAAAAGAGGGCCCGCACAGACCGAGCGATGAACAGCGAACCCGACTTCTTCAGCAATCTGCGCGCGGAAATCGCCGACGGCCGGATCTGGCTCGATCGCCTGGTCGTGCTCGCGGCCGCCGTCTCGGCGGGGCTCTTCGTCGTCGGCTTCACGCTGCTGACCAACCACGCGTTCGAGGCCTTCGGCCTGCTGCAGCGGCTGGGCGCATGGTGGCCTTTTGTCTGGACGCCGGCAGCGACTGCCGGGCTGGCCTGGCTGACCTTGCGTTACACGCCGGGCGCCGCCGGCTCGGGCATCCCGCAGGTGATGGCGGCGCTGGAGCCGGCGGTTTCGCCGCAGCAGCTGAGCCTCTTCGTCTCGCTGAAGCTGAGCATCGCAAAGATCGTGCTCTCGGTCGGCGGCATCGCGGCGGGCCTGTCGATCGGGCGCGAAGGGCCTTCGGTACAGGTCGCCGCGGGCGTGATGCTGCAGGCGCGGCGCTGGCTCAGCCCACGTTCGGGCATCAACACGCACGGCCTGCTGGTGGCGGGCGGCGCGGCCGGCATCGCCGCTGCCTTCAACACGCCGCTCGCCGGCGTGGTGTTCGCGATCGAGGAGCTCTCGCGCCGCATGGAACAGCGCAGCAGCGGGCTGATCATCAGCGCGATCGTCACCGCCGGCCTGATGGCCGTCTCGGTGTTCGGCAACCTGACGTATTTCGGCGTCGTGCACGTGCCGCATCTGGACGCCGGCATGCTGCTGCCGGGCGTCCTGGTCACGATCGTCGCCGGCCTGCTGGGCGGCCTCTTCGCGCGCCTGCTGCAGGCCACGATGAGCGGGCTGCCGGACCGCTTCAGCAGGCTGCGCCGCGAGCGCCCGATCCGCTTCGCGGCGGCCTGCGGGCTGGCAGTCGCACTGATCGGCTGGGTCAGCCACGGCGCGACCTACGGCAGCGGCTACGAAACCACGCGCGGGCTGCTTGAAGGGCAGGGTGGCGTCGGCAGCCTCTACGTCGTGCTGAAGTTCGTCAGCACCTGGATCTCGGCGGCCTCGGGCGTGCCGGGCGGGATCTTCGCGCCGTCGCTGTCGATCGGCGCCGGCGTGGGTTTCGACATCGCCCACTGGCTGCGGCCCGACGCCGCCGCTCCGCTGATCGCGATCGGCATGGCCGCCTACCTCGCCGCGGTGACGCAGGCGCCGCTGACCTCGTTCATCATCGTGATGGAGATGGTCGACGGCCACCAGATGGTGCTGAGCCTGATGGCCGCCGCGATGCTGGCACGGCTGGTGTCGCGGCTGATCAGTCACCCGCTGTACCCGGCGCTGGCGCAGCTGCAGCTGGCGCGCCTGCCGCCCGTGGAAGTTGCCGCGGACGAGCCACCGCAGGACGCGCCGAGCGCCGATGCCGCCCGCCCGCCCGATGACATCGACGCGCTCGATGTGAAGCGCATGTAAAGCCCGGCGGTCGCGGTCATCGCGGCGCCGCGCGATACCGTTGCACCCTGCAGCGGGCCTCGTGCGGCCCGCGCTTCGGACTCGTCGCATGAACCGTCGCAAAGCACTCGCCGCAGCCTTGGGCCCGCTACTCGCGGGCTGTGCCGGGCCGTCATCGCGGCGCGACGGCATCGAAGCTGACGGATCCGCGCTGCTGAACCGCCTGAGCTGGGGCGCGACGCCCTCCAGCAGGGCCGGCCTGGCGCGCCAGGGAACGCGCGACTTCATCGAGGCGCAGCTGCAGCCCGATCCCTCGGCGCAGCTGCCGCCCGCGATGCAGGCGCAGATCGATGCGATGACGATCAGCCGCACGCCGACGGACACGCTCGTGACGGCGATGGTGCAGCAGCGCCGCGATGCCGACGCGCTGGCCGACGACGAGGCCAAGCAGGCCGCACGCAAGGCCTGGCAGCAGGAGATGACTCGCCTCGCGCGCGAGGCCGCCAGCCGCTCGCTGCTGCGCGCGGTGGCCGCAGCGCAGCAATTGCAGGAACGCATGACCTGGTTTTGGGCGAATCACTTCAGCGTCTACGACGGCAAGCACGAGCTGCGCGCGATGGTCGGCGACTACGAGGAGCGCACGCTGCGCCCGCGCGCGCTCGGCAAGTTCCGCGATTTGCTGATCGCCAGCGCAACGCATCCGGCGATGCTGCGCTACCTCGACAACGACCAGAACGCCGCCAAGCGCCCGAACGAGAACTTCGCGCGCGAGCTGATGGAGCTGCACACGCTGGGCGTCGACGGCGGCTATTCGCAGCAGGACGTGCAGGAGCTCGCACGCGTGCTGAGCGGCCTGGGCGTCAACCTCAACGGCACGACCCCTTCGCTGCGCCCGCCGCTGGCGGCGCTCTACCTGCGCCGTGGGCTGACCGAATTCAATCCTGCGCGCCATGACCGCGGCGCGAAGATCGTTCTCGGCCACGCGGTGGCAGCCGACGGCGGCTGGGACGAGATCATCGATCAGCTGACGCGGCTCGCGCGCGAGCCCGCCACCGCGCACCACCTGAGCCGGCAGCTGGCCATGTATTTCGTTGCCGACGATCCGCCGCCCGCGCTGGTGGAGCGCATCGGCCGCCGCTTCATCGCGAGCGACGGCGACATCGCGCTGTGCTTGCAGGCGCTGTTCGACGCGCCCGAATTCCGCCAGTCGCTGGGGCAGCGCTTCAAGGATCCGATGCAATACGTGCTCTCGGCGGTGCGCCTGGCGAGCGAAGGCCAGCCGACGCTCGACCCGGCGCCGATGCTCGGCTGGCTGAACCGGCTCGGCGAAGCCCCGTTCCGGCGTCAGACGCCCGATGGCTACCCGCTCGCGGCCTCGGCCTGGTCCGGGTCGGGCCAGATGAGCACACGCTTCGAGATCGCGCGCGCGATCGCCGGCGGACGCAGCGGCCTGCTGCCCGCGGACACGGCGCGCGCACGTTTCGCCAGCGACAGCGCCGGGAGCCTGGGCGCGCCGACCCGCAGCGCACTCGATGCCGCCGCCTCGCCGCAGGACTGGAACGCGCTGCTGCTGTCCTCGCCCGAATTCATGCGCTGTTGAATGCCACCGGAGCCCGCCATGCAACGCCGACATCTGCTGCAACACGCGCTATCGCTGCCGCTCGCGGTGAGCAGCCTGAGCCTGCGCGCCGCGCCGAGCGCACCCGCCCGACTGCTCGTCGTCTTCTTGCGCGGCGCCTACGACTGCGCCAGCCTGCTGGTGCCGATCACGAGCAGCGACTATGCAGCGATGCGCCCGAGCATCGCGATCGGCCCGCCCGGCAGCGGCGACAACAAGGCCGCCTTGCCGCTGACTGCAGACTGGGGCCTCGCGCCGGTGCTGCGCGACTCGATGCTGCCGCTCTGGCAGCGCGGCCAGCTCGCTTTCGTGCCCTTCGCCGGCACCGACGATCTGTCGCGCAGCCATTTCGAGACGCAGGACAGCATCGAGCTCGGCCTGCCGCTGCAAGGCCCGCGCAGCTTCGACTCGGGCTTCATGAACCGGCTCGCCGGCGTGCTCGACGCGCACGACGCGATCGCCTTCACGGATCAGCTGCCGCTGGTGTTCCGCGGCCCGGCGTCGGTGCCGAACCTGGCCTTGAACGGCGCCGGCCGCGGCGGACTGGATGCCGGCCAGGCGGCGCGCATCGCCGCGATGTACCAGGGCTCGCCGCTCGCCGGACCGGTCGACGAAGGCTTCGCGGTGCGGCGCGATGCGGCACGTGAACTGGGCGGCACGCCGAGCGGAGGCATGCAGGGCGAGATGGCCGCCGCCAGCCGCAATGCGATCACCGCGAAGGGCTTCGAGGGCGAGGCGCGGCGCATCGCGCGGCTGATGCGCGAGCGGTATCGCCTGGGCTTCGTCGACGTCGGCGGCTGGGACACCCACGTCGGCCAGGGCGGCGCGAGCGGCGTGCTGGCGAATCGGCTCGGCGAGCTGGGCCAGGGCCTGGCCGCCTTCGGCGAGGAGATCGGGCCGGCCTGGGACCAGACCGTCGTCGTCGTCATCAGCGAATTCGGCCGCACCTTCCGCGAGAACGGCAACCGCGGCACGGACCATGGTCACGGCACCGTCTACTGGCTGCTCGGCGGCGCGGTGCGCGGCGGGCGCATCGTCGGCGAGCAAGTGCCGGTGAACGCGGCGAACCTGTTCCAGAACCGCGACTACCCGGTGCTGAACGAATACCGCGCCGTGCTCGGCGGCCTGTTCGTGCGGCTCTACGGCCTGTCGCCGGCGCAGCTGCAGCGGGTCTTCCCCGGCGCCGCGCCGCGGGATCTCGGCCTCGTCTGAACCGCAACCGCGCTACGGTTTCGCCGCCAGCACGGCCGGCGCGGCGAGCGCGGCCACTTCGTTCAACAGCTGCGCGATCGCCTCGGCCTCGGCCTGGGCGGTGTCGCTGCCGCCCTTCAACCTGAAGCCCTGTTCGCGCTGCTGCAGCAGCTTCGGTTCGGTCTGCACGCTCGAGACGACGACCCGTGCACGTGCTTCGAGCTGCTGCGCCGAGCGCAGGTAGTCGAGCGGCGCCAGGTCGACCTGCAGGCTGAGCGCGGGGATGCCATCGTCGCAGGTCGAGTCGCACACCGTCCAGCCCGGCAGGCGCTGGCGCAGCGCGGCGACGAACTCGCGCGTCACGCCGATCTCGATGCGTTCGGCCCAGAAGGTGTTCGGCCATTCGGCCAGCGTGCTCGGGTCGGCGCGATAGCGTACGCGGCGCGAGCTCAGGTACTCGGGCACGCCGATGCGCCGCACCACCAGCATCTGCGCAGGCGCCGCGGCCGCAGCGCTCACCGGCGCCATCGCATCGCCGGCGTGCGGCAGCGACAGCAGCACCGGTGCCGGCACGCTCGCCGCACAGCCGGCCAGCACGGCCGCCAGCGCCAGCGCAGGGATCGCGGCCAATGAGCGCGGGAGTCGTCTGAAGGTCATCGCCGGCCTCATTTGCGGTCGCGGCCGAAGATCACCGCATTGGGTTGTTGTTCGAGCAATTCGCTCCATTCGCGCAGGCCGCGCGCCGCCTGCGACAGGTCGCGCATCGACGAATCGAGATCGCTGCGCAACGGCGCACCGGGGGCGGTCAGGTCGGCGACCCGGCTCATCGCGAGGCGCGCCGCATCGGTCGCTTCGCGCGCCGTCACCAGCGTGCGCTGCAGCTCGGGCTGGGCCGTCTGCACCGTCTCGCGCGTCGTGTCGGCCAGCCGGGTCACCGAGGCGAGCGAAGCGTCGGCGCTGGCTTGCACCTTCTGCAGCGACTTCGTCGCCGCCAGCAGGGTCTGGTTGCCGGCCTGCAAGGTCTTGCGCGCGTCCTCGGCGGTGCCGGTGATCTGCTGCGTCGCGGCCTCCAGCACGCTGCGCGTGCTTTCCAGCGTGGTCTTCAGGGACAGCATGGTCTCGCGCACCTCGCGCACCGTGTCGCGCAGTGGCAGTTGCGCCACCTGGTCGAAGAGCGCCTCGAAGCGGTCGGCGACGACCGGGATCTCGGGCTCGCTGCTGTCGGCGTCGGTGGAGACCTGCACCGGCGGCGCATTGCGCACGAAATCGAGGTCGATCGCCTTCTGCCCGGTGACGAAGCTCTGCGCCACCAGCCTGGCGCGCAGGCCGCGCTGCACCACCGTCGGCAGATCCGGCGGCGACGACGTGCCGCCGTTGCTGAAGCTGACGCTCTTCGTGTTCAGGCGTATGCGCACCGGGATGCGCGCGCCCAGGGTCCGCTGATCGACTTCGATGCCGATGTCTTCCACCTGGCCGATCGGCACGCCGCGGAACGAGACCGGCGCGCCGACGTACAGGCCGGCGACGCCGCCCTTGAAGTAGATGATGGCCTTCTGCTGCTTGCTGAACAGGTTGTTGCCGCTGAGCGCGAAGATGCCGAGCACGGCGAGCACCAGCGCGCCGATGACGAAGCTGCCGACCAGCAGGGCTTGACGTTTCATGGGTTCTTCCCGGGCTGTGAGGGGGCCGGCGGTTCTTCGCGGCGCAGGAAGGCGCGCACCGTCGGGTGCTCGGCATGATCGCGCAACTCGCGCGGGCTGCCGTGGGCGATGGGTTTCTTGCTGTCGGCATCGAGGAAGATGCCGTCGTCGGCGATCGCCAGCAGGCTCGGCAGTTCGTGGCTGACGAAGATCACCGCGGCGCCGGTGCGGTCGCGCACCTCGAGGATCAGGTCGTCGAGGCGCTTCGAGCTGATCGGGTCGAGCCCGGCTGACGGCTCGTCGAGAAACAGGATCGGCGGCTCGGCGGCGATCGCGCGCGCGATGCCGGCACGCTTCTTCATGCCGCCGCTGATGTCGGCCGGATAGAAGCCGCCGAAGCTGCCGAGGCCGACCCACTCCAGCACCTGCTGCGCGCGCGCCAGGCGCTGGGCTTCGTCCTGCTGCGTCAGCTGCTCCAGCGGCAGGCAGACGTTCTCGGTCAGGGTCATCGAGGACCACAGCGCCGCGCTCTGAAACAGCATGCCGACCCTCGAGCGCAGGTTCGCCTGGGTCGCATCGTCGGCGCTCCAGTAGTCGACGCCGTCGTACAGCACCTGGCCGCTTTTCGGCGACAGCAGTCCGATCATGTGGCGCAGCAAGGTGCTCTTGCCGCAGCCGCTGCCGCCCATGATCGCGAAGATGGTGCGCGGCTCGACCTTGAAGGAGATGTCGGCCTGGATCAGCCGCTCGCCGAATTGCATCCTCAGGTCTCTCACCTCCAAAAGGGCCGCCATTCAGAGTCCCAGCGCGTTGGCGCAGATGGCGAAGCCCGAATCGAGCACGATCACGCCGACGATGCCGGCCACCACGGCCTTGGTCGTCGCGCTGCCGACGCCGGCCGCGTTGCGCTGCGCGTAAAGCCCGCTGTAGCAGCCGGTCATCGCGATCAGCATGCCGAAGACCAGCGATTTCGACAGCCCCAGGCCGACGTGGGCCCAGGTCAAGGCATCGAAGCTGCGGTCGAGATAGGCGGTGTGCGCCAGGTCGAGCATGCCGGTGCCGACCGCCATGCCGCCGAGCAGGCCCATGAAGCAGGCGTAGATGTAGAGCAGCGGCATCATCGACACCAGCGCGATGACACGCGGCAGCACCAGGTAGTCGACCGCGTCCAGCCCCAGCACTTCGAGCGCATCGACCTCCTCGTTGGTCTGCATCGTCGCCAGCTCGGCGGCGAACGAGGCGCCGGTGCGCCCGGCCATCACCACCGCGGTGATCACTGCCGCCATCTCGCGCGAGACCGAGATCGCCACCAGGTCGGCGACGAAGATGCCGGCGCCGAACTTGACCAGCTGCACCGCGCCGACGAAGGCGAAGATGGCGCCGACCAGCAGGTTGACGACGGTGATGATCGGCAGCGCGCGCGCACCGGCGTCGGCCAGCACGCGTGCCAGGTCGCGCGCACGAAAACGCCCCCGGCCGCGCAGCAGCGCCAGGCCGGCGAGCAGCACCTGGCCGAGGAAGCCGACGGCACGCGGCATCAGCAAGGCTTCAAGTCGGACGGAGAGCGGAGTCGACATCGCCGCCATTGTGGCGGCCTTCGCCAAGCCCCCCCGCCGACTCGCTGGAATAGTCGATGCAGGACGGCGTCATGGGCCCGCTGGGCATAATCGGCCACTCCCTCCGCTGTTCCTGCGGCCGCTGCCGCCGCGCTTGCCAATGAGCATTACGGCAAACCCGTCCAGCGTACGACCCCGGCCAGCCCTGGCCCGGCCGCCAGCGCGCCGGCCGTGCCGCTACGGGCGGCGCGCCCCGAGAACCGCCTCGCGCCGGGATTCGAGAGCCTGACCCGATGCCGCTGGCCGCTCCCACCACCGCGCGCATCCTGCTGCTCGAAGACAGCGATGCCGATGCCGCACTGATCGGCGCCCGCCTTGCCGGCCTGCCGTTCGAGGTGCAGGTGCGGCGCGCCGCGAGCCGCGCGGAATTCCTAGCGCTGCTGCAGGCGAGCGACGCCGACATCGTGCTCGCCGACTATGCGCTGCCCGGCTTCGACGGTCTGGCGGCGCTGCGCCTGGCGCAGCAGCACCTGCCGGACACGCCCTTCGTCTTCATCTCCGGCGTGGGCGGCGAAGACATCGCCACCGATGCGCTGCGCCATGGCGCGACCGACTACGTGCTCAAGCGCCACCTGCCGCGGCTGCCGAAGGCGGTCGAGCGCGCGCTGGCGGAAACACGCGAGCGCGCGCAGCGCCGCCGCGTCGAGGCCGCGCTGCGTACCAGCGAAGCGAACACGCGGCTCGCCGTCTCGGCGGCGCAGCTGGGCATGTGGCACTACCTGCCCGAGACGCAGACGCTGAATTGCGACGAACGCTGCCAGGCGATCCTCGGCGTGCCCGGCCGGCCGCGCATCGGCCGCGACGATTTCCTGAGGCTGTGTCATCCGGGCGACCGCGCGGCGATGGCCGACGCCTTGCAGGCGGCGATGCAGCCGGCTGGCGGCGGCCATCTGCTGCAGGAAACGCGCACCCTGTCGCCCGACGGTGCGGACCACTGGATCGTGCTGCGCGGCCAGGCGCTGTTCGACGCGGCCGGCCGCTGCACCCGGCTCATCGGCGTGCTGCAGGACATGACCGAGCAGAAGGTCGCGGCGGCGCGCCAGCACCAGTCGGAGATGCTGTTCCGCCTCGCCACCGAAGCCGCCGACATCGGCGTCTGGGATCTGGACCTGGAGCGCAATGAACTCTGGTTCGACGACCGCGTGCGCACGATGGCTGGCCTGCCGGCGGGCGCGTCGCTCGGACCCCTGCAGATGCTCGAACAGGTGGTCTATCCGCAGGACCGCCACATCGTCGAGGCCGGCCTGCGCTCGGCGCTGCAGCCCGGCGGCAGCCCCGAGGTCGAGTTCCAGCACCGCACCATCGGCCTCGGCGACAAGCGCCCGCGCTGGATCGCGATCAAGGGCCGGCGCATCGTCGGCCAGGACGGGCGCGAACGCCTGGTCGGCACCGCGCGCGACATCACCGCGCAGCGCCGCACCGACGAAGCGCTGCGCCATGCCAACGAGGCGCTGGAGGAGCGGGTCGCGCAGCGCACGCGTGAGCGCGACCGCATCTGGAACCTCAGCGCCGACCTGATGCAGGTCTGCCGGCTCGACGGCACGCTGGTCGCGGTGAACCCGGCCTGGGAGCGGCTGCTCGGCTGGCGCGTCGAAACGCTGCTCGAATCGCGCCTGCTCGACCTGATGCACGCGGACGACATCGCGGCCGCAATGCTCGAATTGCAGTCGCTCGAACGCGGCGCGCCGACGGTGCGCTTCGACAGCCGGCTGCGCCGCCGCGACGGCCAGCCGATCTGGATCCGCTGGACCGCGAGCCCGGACAACGGCCTGATCTACGCGGTCGGCCGCGACGTTACCGCCGAGCGCCTCGCCGCCGACGAGCTCGCCGCGGCGAACCGGGAGCTGAAAGCGCAGATCGAGGAGCGCGCGCGGGTCGAGGACACCTTGCGCCAGATGCAGCGGCTCGAAGCCGTCGGCCAGCTCACCGCGGGCGTGGCGCACGACTTCAACAACCTGCTGACGGTGGTGATGAGCAACGTCGCGCTGATCCGCCGCCTGCTGCAGCAGCAGGCCGGCGGGCCGGACGCGCGCGTGCTGCAGCGCCTCGAATCGATGCGCGACGCGGCCGAGCGCGGCGCGAAGCTGACGGCGCAGCTGCTCGCCTTCTCGCGCCGCCAGCGGCTGGAGCCGCAGACCATCGACCTGAACGACACCGTGCTCGGCATGCGCGACCTGCTGCAGACCACGCTCGGCGGCAGCGTCAGCATCAGCACCGCGCTGCACCCGGCGCTGTGGCGCGCGCTGGTCGACCCGACCCAGCTGGAGCTGATCATCCTCAACCTGGCGATCAACGCGCGCGATGCGATGGAGGTCGGCGGAGCCTTGAGCCTGCGCACCGACAACATCAGCCTGGATGCCCGGCCCGGCCAGCCGAAGCGCCCCGAGGAGCCGGAGCCGGGCGACTACGTCGCGCTGACCGTCACCGACACCGGCAGCGGCATGACGCCCGAGGTGCTGGCCAAGGCCTTCGAACCCTTCTTCACGACCAAGGAGGTCGGCCGCGGCTCGGGGCTCGGGCTGGCGCAGGTCTACGGCTTCGCCAAACAATCGGGCGGCGGCGTGCGCATCGACACCACGCCGGGCAGCGGCACCGCGGTGCACGTCTTCATCCCGCGTGCGGCTGGTGCCGACTGCGAGGGCGAAGCCCTGCTCGCGCTGCCGCGGCCGGCGAAACGCGCACCGCACCCGACCGGCCACACGCTGCTGCTGGTGGACGACGACCGCGCGGTGCGCGAAGTCACCGCCGCCACCCTGCTCGAACTCGGCTACTGCGTGGTCGAAGCCGCCAACGCCAGCGCGGCGCTCGAGCTGCTGGGCCGGCGCGAGGACGTCCAGCTGGTGATCGCCGATTTCGCGATGCCCGGCATGAACGGCGCGGAGATGGCCGGCGCGCTGCGCCACGTGCGGCCGGGCCTGCCGGTGCTCTTCGTCACCGGCTTCGCCGACCTCACCGCGCTGAAGGACGTGCCGGAAGACCATGTGCTGCTGAAACCCCTGCGTGACGACGAGCTGGCCGAGCGGCTGCAACGCCTGCTGCCGGCGCCGCGCCCCGAAGCCTCTATGCTGTGACACCCGAGCCCCACCCCATGACGACGCCGACCCCCGCCGCCCCCGCCACCGCCCGCGTGCTGCTGGTGGAAGACAACGAGCTGGTGCGCGACAGCATGAGCGAGCTGATCGAGGCCTTCGGCCACGCCATCCGCTGCGCGCCCGATGCCGAAAGCGCGCTGCAGATGCTGGCGCAGGACGGCAGCGCGGTCGACGTGCTGATCAGCGACCTGAGCCTGCCGAAGATGTCCGGCCTTGACCTGGCCCGCCTGGTGCACCAGCAGTACCCGCAGATCCGGCTCGTGCTCGCCACCGGCTACGGCAGCCTGATCGATGCGGCGCGGCTCGGCTTCGAGATCCTGGTGATGCCCAAGCCGATCGACATCGACCGCCTGGCCGACTACCTGGACGAGGTCGCTGCGGCACGCACCGCCGGCTGAGGAGGTGTGAGACTCTGAGCCGAACGAAGACGCGCCGCGCTCGCCGATGGTGCGCCGGCTCCCGCCGGCATGGCGCGGATCCTGCGTGATGGGGCGTAGGGCACCACGCCAGCCGACGCTCACGCCGGCTGAGGCCGACGCCCTACAAGCGCAACGTCGTTGCCCGGCCGTGGCGGCGTGGTTCAGGGCTTAGGCTGCGTCTTTGACCAGAGACGCGACGCGAGCCAGCGTCCAACGGGAAGGACAAGACGCCATGCTCATCAAGATCGGGTTCGACATCGAACTCTCCATCACCTCGCCGATGGCGCTGCTGTACCTGCTGCATGTGCATCCGACGCGGCGCGACGACCTGGTGACGCCGGAGAACTTCGCGATCTGGCCGAACCTGCCGCGCGAGGACTACATCGACAGCTTCGGCAACCACTGCGGCCGGGTCAACGTGCCGCCCGGCGTCAGTTCGGTGCGCTTCGTCAACGACGCCGTGGTGCGCGACTCGGGCCTGCCCGACATGATCGACTACGGCGCCTACCAGCACGACCCGCGCGACCTGCCGGTGGCGACCTTGCAATACATCCTGCCGAGCCGCTATTGCGAGGTCGACAGCGAGTTGCTCGACTTCGCCTGGAACCAGTTCGGCTACACCAACCTCGGCTGGGGCCGGGTGCAGGCGATCTGCGATTTCGTGCACAACCACATCCGCTTCGACTACCAGCAGGCGCGCTCGACGCGCACCGCGCGCGAGGGCTTCCGCGAGGGCGTCGGCGTGTGCCGCGACTACACCCACCTCGCGATCACCCTGTGCCGCGCGATGAACATCCCGGCACGCTACTGCACCGGCTATCTCGGCGACATCGGCATACCGCCGGTGCCGTACCCGATGGACTTCAGCGCCTGGTTCGAGGTCTTCCTGGGCGACCGCTGGTACACCTTCGACGCGCGCCACAACGTGCCGCGCATCGGGCGCATCGTGATGGCGCGCGGCCGCGACGCCGGCGACGTGCCGATCACGATGGCCTTCGGCCAGAACGCGCTGACCCGCTTCAACGTGGTGACCGACGAGGTCTCGCCGAGCAGCTACTGACTGAGCGTCCCGCCGATTCGCGCCGCGGCGCGAACTTGCCTAGACTAGCGTCATGACCTATTGCGTCGGCATCAAGCTGGACCAGGGGATGATCTTCGCGTCGGACTCGCGCACGCATGCCGAGGTCGACAACTACGCGTCGTTCTGCAAGATGACGGTGTTCGAGCGGCCGGGCGACCGCGTCATCGTGATGCTGAGCTCGGGCAGCCTCGCCGGTACGCAAGCCGTCATCAGCCTGCTGCGCCAGCGCGGCGAAGAAGACGGCCCGAGCCTGTGGAAGGCGCGCACGATGTTCGACGTGGTCAATCTCGTCTCCGACGCGATGCGCGACATCGACCGCCGCGACAGCCCCTACCTGCGCGCCGACGGCGCCTCGTTCAACGCCTCCTTCATCCTCGGCGGCCAGATCAACGGCGGCGAGATGCGGCTCTTCCGCATCTACGCGCAGGGCAATTTCATCGAGGCGGGCGTGGACACGCCGTTCCTGCAGACCGGCGAGACCAAGTACGGCAAGCCGATCATCGACCGGGTCGTGCGGCCGGACACCTCGCTGCCCGATGCCGTCAAGTGCGTGCTGATCTCCTTCGACTCGACGATGCGCAGCAACCTCTCGGTCGGCATGCCGATCGACCTGGTCTGCTACGAGCGCGACAGCCTGCATGTACGCATGCGCCACCGGCTGGAGAACGGCGACGCGCATTTCGAAGCGCTGCGCAAGTCCTGGATCGCCGGCACGCGCCGGGTCTTCGCCGAGCTGCCGGAGATGAACTGGCCGAGCGAACCGGCGGCGAGCGAGCCGACGCCGACGCTGGTGACCAAGCCGGAAGCGCGCCATGCGCCGCGGCTCGGCGTCGAGGCGCGCAAGGGCTGAGAGCGGAGTGGCGTTCACGCCTCGGCCAGCGTGGCGCCGAGCGAGCGGATCAGCGACTCGCGCAAGGCCGGCCACGCCGGCCCGCCACGCCGCACGAAGCGCTGGTTGACTTCGAGCTCGATGCCGACATAGCGCTCTGGCGGCCAGGTGCGGCGCAACAGCTTGGTCAGACCGTCGCTCTTGCCCGCATAGGGGTAGTTGAGGCGCACGCGCAGCTCCGGTGCGGCGACGCGCAGGGACCGCATCCAGCGCTTCGCGAAGGCACGCTCGCCGGCGCGGGACGGGTCGTAGAGCAGGCCGACATCGGCATCGCGCAGCTCGCCATGCAGCTCCGGCGTGAAGCTGTGCGAGGCGAGGTGCAGCACGCAGCCGCCGCGGGTTGCGACTTCACGCACCGCGGTTTCGATCCGGTCGCGATGCGGCCGGTAGTAGGCCTGCACCATCGCGCGGCGCTCGGCGCGCGGCAGATCGCGTGTCGCTTCCGAATGCAGATGCGGGTGGCCGACCGAGCGGTTCAGGTCGACCAGCAGGCGCGTGGTCGTCGAGGCGAAAAGCGGTGCGTCGAAGGCAGCAGCCATCTGACGGGCGAGGGCGAGCGCGCCGAAGTCCGAGCCGCGGTGCGTGGCGAGCAGCGCCTCGTGGCCGGCGAAGAGCGGGCGATAGCGCGGCGGCACGCGCGCGCCGCCGTGTTCGCAGCTGATGATCAGATGGAGGGGTCGGGAAGGGGCCGGCCCAGGCGTATCGCTCATCCGCCGGACGCCGCGCGCCGGCCCACTACGTCCCACCCGCCGTCGACGACATCGCTGCCGGCCACCACGACGCGATTGCGGCCACGGGCTTTTGCGGCGTACATCGCCGCATCGGCGGCCGCGATCAGCGATGGCCAATCGTGGCCCACGGCCGGCTCGGCGGTCGCGCAGCCGATGCTGCAACTCAGATCGAGCGCGCAGCGCGGCGACTCGACCACCACTGCCTGCACGCACAGCCGCAGGCGTTCGGCGACGATCGCGCCGGCCTCGGACGAGGTGCGCGTGAGCAGCACCGCGAACTCCTCGCCGCCGTAGCGCGCGAGCACGTCGCCGGGCCGGTACAGCAGGCCGCGCACGGCCGCGGCGACTTCGCGCAGGCAGCGGTCGCCGACCGGATGGCCATGCGCATCGTTGATCTCCTTGAAGCGATCGAGATCGATCATCAGCACGGTCAGCGTCTCGCCGTCACGCTGGGCGCGCGCCCATTCCTCGGCGATGCGCCGATCGAAGTAGAGGCGGTTGTGCACCTGGGTCAGCGCATCGGTGATGCTGAGCCGCTCCAGTTCGAGCGCACGCTCGGCGAGCAGCCGGCTCGCGGCTATCGCGGACCAGTAGTCGCCCTTGATGGTGCGCGAGGCCTTGCCGATGTAGGCGAGGAAGACGAGCGTCATCAGCGCCAGGAAGATGCTGTCGGCGGTGAGCCGGACGAGCATCGCGATGATCAGCGGGCCCATCATCAGCGCCGGCATGCCGATGCGGATGACCGGCACCAGGGCCAGGCCGATGGTGCCGCCGGCGCAGGTCGCGAAGGTCACCAGGCGGATCAGCTCATGCGCCGGCATCAGCACCGGCCAATGCAGCGAGATGCCGGCGAGCAGGCCCCAGATCGCGCCGTTGCTCAGCAGCAGGGTCAGGAAGACGCGATTTGCGAGGCGATAGCGCCGGCGTACCAGCGCCTGGAAACGCCGGCGCAGCACGAGGCGTGCGAGGGCAATGAGCAGGAACAGCGCACCGATCGCGCTCGCGAGCGGCAGATGCTCGTGATAGAGCCCTGAGCTGCCGACGACGAGCAGCCAGGCTGCGAGGTGAACGGGAATGCCGCCTTCGGCGCGGTGATGCAGGTCGATCAGCACCCGGCGGCGCTGCGCCTCGCCGATGCCTGGCTCGTGCGGGGGCGGTTGCGGCGCGGGGGAGCGAGGGGGTACTGCGGCCATCGGGGCGGTGGGGCGGGCGGGGGATGCGGGGCATCATGCCGTATGCGGGCGGTGGCAGCTTGGCGCCGATGCGTCGAGGCCTTGAACCTCTATCAGCGCCTGAAGGCCGACCCCGAGTGGACGACCTTTGCCTTCGACTGTGGGCACAATATTCCGCGCCTGAAGCCAGAAGCATTGGTCGAGATATTGCTGGCTCAGACTTGATGGCAACTACATCCGAGTGGGTGCGTCACCAGCCGCCCTAGCCCTTGACCAGCACCCGATTCGCCTCGATGTACGCCGCCCTCTTGCTCGAATGCATCTTCACGAGCTCGGCCGCCCCCGTGATGCCACGCTTCGCCGCCCGCTCGGCCCGGTGGAGGTTGTCGCGCAGACGGTGCAGCGCGGCCCGGTGTTTCTGTGCCTTGATTGCCATGTCATTCCTCAGTTGTGGAAGAACAGAGTACACCCCGCCACGGCCCAAGGTCTTTCCGGGGTCGCCTCACCCCGCGCCCAGCACCCTCAAGATCTCCCGCCCGTACGCCTCCAGCTTCTTCGCCCCCACCCCGCTGATCTCCCCCAGCTCGCCCAGATCGGCCGGCGCGCGGCGCGCCATCTCGGCCAGCGCAGCGTCGTGGAACACCATGTACGGCGGCAGGTTGTGCTCTTTCGCGACCTCGGTGCGCCAGGCCTTCAGCTCGGCATAACGCGCCTGCCCCGCCGCATCCAGGTCCGCCGGGGCACCGCCCCTCGCCACCGCAGCGCCACCGCCGCCGGCCTTCGCCCCGCGCGGCCCGCGCACCCGCTTGCCCGAGGCCTCGTTCGGGACCCGCAGCAGCAGCTGCACCTGCCCCTTCAACACCGCCCTCGCACTGTCGGTCAGCGCCAGCGTATTCCATTCCCCTTGCGCCACCACATGGCCGAGCGCGACCAGCTGCCGCAGCACCCCGCGCCACTGCTGCTCCGACAAGTCCGCGCCGATGCCGAAGGTGCTCAGGCTCTGATGTCCGTACTGGGTGACCTTCTCCGTCACCTTGCCGCGCAGCACGTCGAGCAGATGCCCGGCGCCGAAGCTCCTCGGCCCGCCGCGGTGCTGCGTGAAGCGGTAGATGCAGCTCAGCAGCTTTCTCGCCGCCTCGGTCGCGTCCCAGGTCGCCGGCGGATTGAGGCAGTTGTCGCAATTGCCGCAGTGCGTACTCGCCTCGCCGAAGTAGCCGAGCAGTCTCACGCGCCGGCAATCATGCGATTCGCACAGCGCCAGCAGCGCATCCAGCTTGCCGCGCTGCACGCGCTTGAACTCGTCCTCCGCCGGGCTCTCGTCGATCATGCGGCGCTGGTTCACCACGTCGGCCAGGCCATAGGCGAGCCAGGCTTCGGCGGGCTCGCCGTCGCGGCCGGCGCGGCCGGTCTCCTGGTAGTAGCTCTCGATGTTCTTCGGCAGGTCGAGGTGCGCGACGAAGCGCACGTCGGGCTTGTCGATGCCCATGCCGAAGGCGATCGTGGCGACCATCACCACCGCGTCTTCGCGCAGGAACTTGTCCTGGTGGCGCTGGCGCACGCCGGCATCGAGGCCGGCGTGATAGGGCAGCGCGGCGATGCCTTCTTCCTTCAGCCAGTCGGCCGTCTCCTCGACCTTCTTGCGCGTCTGGCAATAGACGATGCCGGCCTCGCCGTCATGCTCGTCGCGCACGAAGCGCAGCAGCGCGGCGCGCGGGTTGCCGTCCTTCTCCTGCACGCGGTAGCGGATGTTCGGGCGGTCGAAGCTGCTGATGAAGAGGCGCGCGTCCTCGAGCTGCAGGCGATGGATGATGTCGGCGCGGGTGTGCTCGTCGGCGGTCGCGGTGAGCGCGATGCGCGGCACGCCGGGGTAGCGCTCGTGCAGCACCGTGAGCTCGAGGTACTCGGCGCGGAAGTCATGGCCCCACTGGCTCACGCAATGAGCCTCGTCGATCGCGAACAGGCTCAGCAGGCCGCGTTCCTGGAGCGAATCCATCTGCGCCAGGAAACGCGGCGTGGTCACGCGTTCGGGCGCGGCATAGAGCAGCGTGAGGCGGCCGCTCATCATCTCGCGCTCGACGCGCGCCGCCTCGCTCGAAGTCAAGGTCGAATTCAGGAAGGCCGCATGCACGCCGACTTCATCCAGCGCGCCGACCTGGTCATGCATCAGCGCGATCAGCGGGCTGACGACGACGGCCACGCCGTGGCCCGAGCGCTGCCGCGCGATCGCCGGGATCTGGTAGCACAGGCTCTTGCCGCCGCCGGTGGGCATCAGCACCACCGCGCTGCCGCCGGCTGAGACGTGATCGACGATCGCTGCCTGCTCGCCGCGGAATCCGCTGTAGCCGAACACCTCGTTGAGGATGGCGAGCGGGTCGGGCGATAGCGAATCGGAAAGAGTCATCGAGGAACGGGATCGGCAAAGGAAGATGTTACGCGAGGGTCGGCTCAAGTTGCCGCCGGAAGCGCCGACAACCCGAAGACACACCCCTGCCTGCCAAGCCGCGCCGTGCCGGGCGCGCACAAGGAGACCGATGATGCAAGCTCCCTTGATCCCGATCGACGAAGCCTCGCGGCTCGCCACCCTGCTCGGCCTGCGCGTGCTCGACACCGCGCCGGAAGAGCGTTTCGATCGCCTGACGCGGCTCGCCAGCCGGGTCTTCGACGTGCCGATCGCGCTGGTCAGCCTGGTCGACTCGAACCGGCAGTGGTTCAAGTCCTGCACCGGGCTGGACGGCCGCGGCACGCCGCGCGAAATCTCGTTCTGCGGCCACGCGATCCTGGAGCACGACGCGCTGGTGATCCCCGACGCGGCGCTCGACGAGCGCTTCCACGACAACCCTCTCGTCACCGGCGAGCCCTACGTCCGCTTCTATGCCGGCTATCCGTTGCGGCTGAACCATGCCACCAGCGGCAGCGCCGTCGGCACGCTGTGCCTGATCGACAGCGAACCGCGCGACTTCGGCGCGGACGAGATCGAGACGCTGCGCGACCTCGCGCACCTGGCCGAACAGGAACTCTCGACGGTGCACCTCGCCACCACCGATGAACTCACCGGCCTTTCCAACCGCCGCGGCTTCGAGGCGCTGACGGTGCATTCGCTGAGCCTGTGCCGGCGCCTGCAGAAGCCAATGGCGATGCTGATGCTCGACCTCGACGGCTTCAAGCAGATCAACGACGAGTTCGGCCATGCGGAGGGCGACTGGGCGCTGAAGAGCTTCGCCGAACTGCTGACGCAGGCCTTCCGCGATTCGGACGTGGTCGGCCGCCTTGGCGGCGACGAGTTCGCGGTGCTCTTGACCAACATCGCCGACGGCACCTTGAGCACGGTGATGAACCGCCTGCGCAAGGGCGTGGACGCGCACAACCGCGACGCGCATCGCGGCTACACGCTGAAGTTCAGCGTCGGCTCGGTGATGTTCGATCCGCAGCGCCACCATGACAGCACCGAGATGCTGGCCGAAGCCGATCGCATGATGTATCTGCACAAGCGGGAGACGCGCAGCGTCGCCGCCTGAAGAGAAAGGGCACCCGCCGAGCGGGTGCGGAGCGGCGCGCGCAACCCCGTTGAGGGGCCTCGGACGTACAACCGAGCAGCAGCGGCAGGCGGCCCGGCACGGTGGCAGACTCGGCTTGCGCCGCCTCCCATGCCATGCACGACAACGATTCCGACGATGCCTTGATGGCCGCCTTCGCCCGCGGCCAGGCGGCCGGCTTCGACAGCTTGTACGAGCGCCATCACGCGGCGCTGTATCGCTTCGTGCGCCGCCTGCTCGGCAGCGCCTGCGCGGCGCAGACCGACGAGGTTTTCCAGGACACCTGGCTGCGCGTGGTGCAGTCGCGCACCCGCTGGTCGCCGCAGGGCGCGAGCTTTCGCACCTGGCTCTTCACGCTCGCGCATCACCGTGCGATCGACTGCCTGCGCAAGAGCGGCCGCGAGGTCTCGGTCGAGGCGCTCGACGCGCCGCCCTGGGCGCCGGACGGCGACGAGGCCTGGGCCGGCTGGCCCGCGGCCGACGCGGCCAGCCAGGAAGACCGCGCCTTCTGGCGCGCCGCCGGGCAGCGCCTGCTCGATTGCCTCGATGGCCTGCCGGCCGCGCAGAAAACGGTGTTCCTGCTGTATCACGAAGAAGAGCTGGGGCTGGCGGAGCTGGCGAGCGCGCTCGAACTCGGCTTCGAGACCGCGAAGAGCCGGCTGCGCTACGCGATGAGCAAGCTGCGCAGCTGCATGGGCGCCTACCTGCCGGCACCGCGCGAGGCGGGATCATGAGCACGACCCGGGCGCGCCGATGACGGACGAGGATCGCCCGATCGACGACGCGCACCTGCGCGCCGCGCTGGCGCACGCCCCGGACCGCGACACCGGGCCGCCGGCTCATCTGAGCGCGCGCATCCGCGCCGAAGCCTTGCGTGCCACCACGTCACCGCCGCGGCCGGGCTGGCGACAGCGGCTGCTGTCGTCGCTGGACCTGCTGCAGCGGCCGGCCATCGGCGCGGCGTTTGCAAGCCTGGTGCTGGGCACGGCGATCGTGCTGATCTGGCGCGACGCGGATGTCCCGCAAGTGATGCAGCCGAATGCGCTGAAAGAACCCCCGGCCGCCGCGATGCGGGACCACGCGCCGCCCGCGCCGGCCACGCCCGGGCGCGCCGAAACTTCGCCCGCGGCCGACCAGGCCGAAGCTCCGGCTGCGCCGCCTGCGCCGAAGACGGCCGAGGCGCCGCCGGCCCGCCAGCGCGAGCCGCGCCGCACTGCGCCGGCCGCCGAGGACTCGCGCGCCGCGCGCCAGCCTGCCCCGAGCAGCACGGCACCACCTCGGATCGTCGCCGCCGCACCCGCTGCGGTCGCGCCGCCTTCGCCGGGGCCCACGGCGCCGGCCGCACAAGCGCCCGCGCCACCACCCGCTGCACCCGCCGCAGAAGCCGGGCCGCCTGCGCAGGCAGCGCCCGCGCCGGCCGAGTCACCCGAGCCGACCGCGGCCGCACCCGCTCCGCCGCCCGCGGCCCCGGCCGCGTTGGCCGGCGGCGAAGCCGAGCGCCGCCTGGACAAGGCCAGCGTCGCCCCCGCGGCGGCAACCGCGGCCCTCGCCCGGAAGCTGGCTGCCGCGAGCACTCCGCTCGATCCGCTCGCGCCGCTGCAATCGACGTTGGCCGCGATCGAACCCGCCGGGGCCTGGCTGCGCGAGGTCGAGGGCCTGACCCGCGGCCGCTGGCAGCTCTTGCGTGCACCGGCCGCCGCAGCCCCGCCGCTGTACGGGCCGGGCGGCGCGCTGCTAGGCCACCTCGCGGTCGACGACGCCGGCGTGCTGTGGCAACCGAGCAGCCTGACAGCGCAAGCCTGGCGCGCCCCGCTGCCCGCCACCGAGACCGAGCGACTGCGCCGCGCGCTCGCGGACTGGCGCGACCTGCCCGGAACAGGCGCCCCGGCGCCGCGCTGAAAGCCCGGCGGCCCGCGCCGCGTCGGCTCGCTATCATGCTCGGTTGCCTGCCGACCTCCTCCCGCCCATGCCAGACGACCCGAGCGCGCCCGCGAATCCCGCGCAGACCCCGGGCGACGCGCCTGCCATCCGCATTCGCGGCGCGCGCACCCACAACCTGAAGAACATCGATCTCGACATCCCGCGCTTCCGGCTGGTGGTGATCACCGGCCTGAGCGGCTCGGGCAAGTCGAGCCTGGCCTTCGACACGCTGTACGCCGAAGGCCAGCGCCGCTACGTCGAGAGCCTCTCGACCTATGCGCGCCAGTTCCTGCAGCTGATGGACAAGCCCGATGTCGACGTGATCGAGGGCCTGTCGCCCGCGATCTCGATCGAGCAGAAGGCGACTTCGCACAACCCGCGCTCGACCGTCGGCACCGTCACCGAGATCCACGACTACCTGCGCCTGCTCTACGCCCGCGCGGGCACGCCGTTCTGCCCGATCCACGACCTGCCGCTGCAGGCGCAGAGCGTGAGCCAGATGGTCGATGCGGTGCTCGCCTTGCCGGAAGACACGCGCCTGATGGTGCTGGCGCCGGTGGTGCGCGAGAGGAAGGGCGAGTTCGTGGAGTTCTTCGCCGACATGCAGGCGCAGGGCTTCGTGCGCTTTCGCGTCGGCTCCGGCGGCGCGCCGGGCGCGGTGGTCGAAGCGGCCGACGTGCCGAAGCTGAAGAAGACCGAAAAACACGATATCGACGTCGTGATCGACCGGCTGCGCGTGCGCAACGACGAGGAGCAGCCGATCCGCCAGCGCCTGGCCGAAAGCTTCGAGGCCGCGCTGCGCATCGCCGACGGCCGCGCGATCGCACTGCAGATGGACGACCAGAAGGAGCACCTGTTCTCCAGCAAGTTCGCCTGCCCGATCTGCAACTACGCGCTGCCCGAGCTGGAGCCGCGTCTGTTTTCGTTCAACTCGCCGTCCGGCGCCTGCCCGAGCTGCGAAGGCCTGGGCGCGGTGACGGTGTTCGATCCCGATCGTGTGGTCGCCTTCCCGTCGCTGAGTCTGGGCAGCGGCGCGGTCAAGGGCTGGGACCGGCGCAACCCCTACACCTTCTCGCTGCTGGAGAGCGTGGCCGCGCACTACGGTTTCGACGTCGACGCGCCCTTCGAGGACCTGCCCGAACGCGCACGCAACGTGCTGCTCTACGGCTCAGGCGAGGAGGAGATCGCGTTCACCTACGAAGCCGAGGCCGAGGGCGCGAAGGGCAAGGGCCGCAAGCGCTCGGTGAAGCGCCTGCATCCTTTCGAAGGCATCCTGCCGAACCTGGAGCGGCGCTTCCGCGAGACCGATTCGGCCGCGGTGCGCGAAGACCTGGCGCGCTACCAGAGCGCCAAGCCCTGCCCCGAATGCCACGGCACGCGGCTGCGGCGCGAGGCGCGCTACGTCTTCCTGCTGTCGGCCGACGGCGCCAGCAAGCGGCCGATCTTCGAGGTCGAACATTCGACCCTGGCCGACTGCCAGCGCTACTTCGACGATCTGCAGCTCGCCGGCGCGAAGGCCGAGATCGCCGACAAGGTGGTGCGCGAGATCCGCGCCCGGCTGCGTTTCCTCAACGACGTCGGACTGACCTACCTGAGCCTGGACCGCAGCGCCGATACGCTCTCCGGCGGCGAATCGCAGCGCATCCGCCTCGCGTCGCAGATCGGCAGCGGGCTGACCGGCGTGATGTACGTGCTCGACGAGCCCAGCATCGGCCTGCACCAGCGCGACAACGAACGCCTGATCGGCACCTTGCAGCATCTGCGCGACCTCGGCAACAGCGTGATCGTCGTCGAACACGATGAAGACATGATCCACGCCGCCGATCATGTGGTCGACATGGGCCCGGGCGCGGGCGTGCACGGCGGTCAGGTGATCGCACAGGGCACGGCGGCCCAGGTCGCGGCGAATGCCGAATCGCTGACCGGCCAGTACCTGGCGAGGCGGCTGAAGATCGCGGTGCCGCAGCGACGGGTGCAGCCGGGCGCCGGCCACGTCGCCGAGCTGCCGCAGATGCCGCCGAGCAAGGCGCAGCAGAAGGCGGCGCGTGCCGCCGCCAAGCGCGGCGAGGCGGAGCCGGAAGCGTCGGCGGCAGTCGACCCGTGGCTGCGCGTCGTCAACGCCACCGGCAACAACCTGAAGGGCGTCAGCACGGCGATCCCGGTCGGCCTCTTCACCTGCGTCACCGGCGTGTCCGGCTCCGGCAAGAGCACGCTGGTCAACGACACGCTGTACGCCGCGGTGGCGCGCAAGCTCTACCAGAGCCACCTCGACCCGGCGCCGCACGACGAGATCCAGGGCCTGGAGGCTTTCGACAAGGTCATCAACGTCGACCAGAGCCCGATCGGCCGCACGCCGCGCAGCAACCCGGCGACCTACACCGGGCTGTTCACGCCGATCCGCGAACTGTTCGCCGAAGTGCCGGCGGCGCGCGAGCGCGGCTACGGGCCGGGGCGCTTCAGCTTCAACGTCGCCGGCGGCCGCTGCGAGGCCTGCCAGGGCGACGGCGTGCTGAAGGTCGAGATGCATTTCCTGCCCGACATCTACGTGCCCTGCGACGTCTGCCACGGCCAGCGCTACAACCGCGAGACGCTGGAAGTGCTCTACAAGGGGCGCAACATCACCCAGGTGCTGGGCATGACGGTGGAAGAGGCGAATGGCTTCTTCTCCGCGGTGCCGGCGATCGCGCGCAAGCTGCAGACCCTGCTCGACGTCGGCCTCGGCTACATCACGCTCGGCCAGAGCGCGACCACGCTGTCGGGCGGCGAGGCGCAGCGCGTCAAGCTGGCGCTGGAGCTGAGCAAGCGCGACACCGGCCGCACCCTCTACATCCTCGACGAGCCGACCACCGGCCTGCACTTCGCCGACATCGGGCTGCTGCTGCGTGTGCTGCATCAGCTGCGCGACGCCGGCAACACCATCGTCGTGATCGAGCACAACCTCGACGTGATCAAGACCGCCGACTGGCTGATCGACATGGGCCCCGAAGGCGGCTCCGGCGGCGGCAGCGTGGTGGCCGAAGGCACGCCGGAAGCGGTGGCGGCGAATGCGGCGAGCTATACCGGGCGGTATCTGAAGCCGCTGCTGTAGCCGGCGCGGCGTTGCACAAGCACGACAGCCACGGCACGTCAATCGCCCAACCTGCCCCCGCGCGAGGGAGGTAGCGCGCCGTGCTGCACGGATCGTACGCCGCAGTCGGGGGAGCCCCCTGGATCGCGGTGGTGGCATGACAAGCTGTGACGGCGACGATGTCCCTCCCTTCAAGCCGATCCGAACCATGCAGCACAACCTGATTCCACTCACCACCCGTGTCGCGCTCGCAGGCGCCCTGATGCTAGGGGCCGGCCTCGCGCAAGCCGCGGCCTGCACCGGCATCAACCTGGGCAGTTCGTCGACCGAGGACGTCACGCTCGGCGGCATCGACGCCAGCCAGTGCGTCGTCTCCAGCGTCAACGCCCAGAGCGGCCCGAACGGCGACACTTCGGCGTTTTCCAGCAGCTTCGGCAATGGCTGGAGCTTGCTCGGCAAGGTCGACAGCAGCGGCTCGGTGGGTTCGCTGAACGGCCTCTCCGGCGTCAATTTCGGGCTCGGCTTCTCGAAGGTCGACAACGTCAGCGGCACTTGGACGCTGACCGCCGACCAGAACGTGACGATGGACCTGGTGTTCGCGATGCACGCCGGCGGCCGCACCGGCTCATTCCTGTTCGACGACATCGCACTCACCACCGCCAACGCGGCAACGCCCGGCACGTGGGAGATCAACTGGACGAACAAGGGCGGCCAGACCCCCGATTACTCGAACCTGACCGTCTTCGGCCGCGACGTGACCGTCTCGCCGGTGCCGGAGCCGCAGACCTACGCGATGCTGCTCGCCGGCCTGGGGGTCGTGGTGCTGGTGTCGCGCCGCAAGCAGCGCTGACCGGTAAAAGCCCCGCCGCGCCAAGGGCGCACGGCTTCGCGAGAATGGGCGCCCGCCCACTCTCCGGAGCCCCGCCGTGCCGGTTTCGACAGTCGACTACTACCTCGCGCCGCAGTCGCCCTACTCCTACCTCGGCCACGAGCGCTTCGTGCGCATCGCGAAGGCGGCCGACGCCCGCATCAACGTGTTGCCGGTCGATCTCGGCAATCGTGTTTTCCCGGTCTCGGGCGGCCTGCCGCTCGCCAAGCGCGCCCCGCAGCGCCAGGCCTACCGGCTGGTCGAACTGAAGCGTTTCAGCGAGTGGCTGGACGTGCCGCTGAATCCGCAGCCGCGTTTTTTCCCGGTGAACCCGGATGACGCCGCGAAGCTGGTGATCGCCGTCGCGCAGAAAGACGGCACCGATGCCGCACTCGCCATCACCTTGGCGCTGATGCGCGCGCTCTGGGTCGAGGAGCGCAACATCGCCGACGAGGCCACGCTGGCCGCCCTCATCACCGCCCAGGGCCTGCCCGCGCAACGCCTCGAAGACGCGCACTCGCAGGCCGCGCACGAACGCTACGAAGCCAACACGCAGCAGGCGATCGATGCCGGCGTGTTCGGCGCGCCGAGCTACGTCATCGACGGCGAGATCTTCTGGGGCCAGGACCGGCTCGACTTCGTCGAACGCCGGCTGGCCCACGGCTGAAGCTCCGAGATCATTCTTTACCGCTCACCGAACAGGACTCCCATGTCGAACGACCTTCAGCTGACCGCCGCCGACGGCTTCCGCCTCGATGCCTATCTCGCCCAGCCCGCCGGCGCGCCGCGCGGCGGACTGATCGTGCTGCAGGAGATCTTCGGCGTGAACTCGCACATCCGCTCCGTGGCCGACCGCTACGCCGCCGAGGGTTACCTCGTCATCGCCCCGGCCCTCTTCGATCGTGCCGAGCCGGGCGTGAACCTCGGCTACACGCCCGAGGACATGAAGGCGGGCGTCGCGATCCGCGCCAAGGTGCCGGGCGACAAGACGCTGCTCGACATCCAGGTCGCGCTGCAGCACGTGCAGGGCGCAGGCAAGGTCGGCGCCGTCGGCTACTGCTGGGGCGGCTCGCTCGCGTGGCTCTCGGCCTGCTCGCTGGACGGCCTCTCGGCCGCGATCGCCTACTACGGCAGCATGCTGCCGGCGAACGCCGGGCTGGTCGCGCGCTGCCCGGTGATGGCCCACTTCGGCGCGCACGACCATGGCATCCCGCTCGAAAGCGTGGAGGCCTTCCGCGCCGCGCAGCCGGCCGTCGAGCTGCATGTCTACGAGGCCGACCACGGCTTCAACTGCGACCAGCGCGGCTCCTACAACGCCGCCGCGGCGGCGCTGGCGCAACAGCGGAGCTCGGCGTTCTTCGCCAAGCACCTGGGCTGAAGCCCGGCCCGCGGGCGACCGCCTGGCCGCCCGCGACAACCCCGCTTGTCTGTCAGACGATGCTGACAGGGGCGGGTGGCGAACGGCCCGCCGCGATGCGGCGTCGGACGACAGACGCTGGCCCGCCTCCTTCATACAGTGCCTTCACGGTATCGGCAGGATCGATACCGATGAAACCAGATCGTCAAGATCTCGCACTGCCTCAAGGAGCACATCATGCAAACCAGTCGCCTCGCCGCCATTGCCGCCCTCTCCATCGCGCTCGGAGCCTCCGTCGTCGCGACCGGATGCGCCGGCGGTCCGACCTCGGCCAGCGCCGGTCAGGAGATCGATGACAGCGTCATCACGACCAAGGTCAAGGCGGAGTTCGTCAAGGATCCGATGGTCAAGGCGCTGCAGATCTCGGTGGAGACCTTCAAGGGCACGGTGCAGCTGAGCGGCTTCGCCAACAGCGCCGCCGAGCGCGATCGTGCCGGCGAGATTGCACGCAGCGTCTCGGGCGTCAAGGAAGTCAAGAACAGCGTGCAGCTGAAGGCCGCTCAAGGCTGATCGCGCCGCCCCGGTCACGCGAGTGCTTCGCCGAGGGGCGCAGGCGCTTCGCGTGATTTCGTCTATCGCGAAGGATGGTCCATGAGAACCCGTAGCTCCCAGCTGGAACAAGACATGCGCAATGTCGTCAATGAAGTCGAAGACCTGCTCGCCACTGCCGGCCAGGAAGGCAGCGCCGGCGCCCGCGAAGTGCGTGAACGCGTGATGCGCACTCTCGATGTCGCCAAGGAACGGCTGGCCCAGATCGACAGCCAGGTGCGCACCACCGCGCGCCATGCCGCCGAAGTCACCGATGACTACGTGCACGACAGCCCCTGGCAGGCCATCGGCGTGGGTGCCCTATTCGGCCTGCTCGCCGGCATGGTGATCGCGCGCCGCTGAGCCCTCCCGACTCGCACCCTGCCGCCGCATCATGGCCACCGCGCGCAGCTCCCACGGCTTGCTCGACACGATGCAGGCCCTGGCCGCGACCTTGGGCCGTGGGCTGCAGACCCGCTTCGAACTCGTCGTCGTCGACCTCGAAACCGAGCGCGATCGCCTGCTGCGCCGCATGACGCTGCTGCTGCTCGCGATCTTCTTCGGCGCCTTCGGCGTGCTGATCGGCGCCGTGTGGCTGGTGCTGATGGTCGACCCGAAGTGGCGCGTCGCCGCGCTCGGCGGGGCGGCGGGCGCGTTCGTGCTCGCCGCACTGATCAGCTGGCTGTCGATGCGTGCCGACAACAGCCGCGACGGCGGCTTCATGGCCAGCACGCGCGACGTGCTGTCGGAAGATGCGCAGGCCCTGGCCAGCGCGGCCGGCCTGCCGGCAGCTTCACGAGCGAAGCTCTGATGAGCGGCACTCAACCCAGCTTGATCGAGCGCCGGCGCGAGGCGCTGTTGATCGCGACGCGCCTGCAGCGCCGCAACGTCGCCGCGCGCTGGGATCAGTTGCGCGGCAACCGCGTGGTCGGCTGGGTGGAGTCGGCGAAGGCGCTGGCCGATGGCCTGCGCGGCACCCCCGGCCTGAGAGGCGCGGCCGCCGGTTCGCTGACGGCGATCGCCTCGAGCGCGCTCTGGGCCCTGCGCGAGCGCAGCGGCTGGGGCCTGCTGGCGATGGCCGCGAAATGGTGGTGGCGGCGGCGTGACCGCCGGCGCCGGCACGAACAGACGGCGTCCGAAGAACGCCGCTCTGGCCGCCGAACGTTCTTTTCCTCCCGCGCCCGCCGGGTCAGCTGACCGGCGCCCCTGTCCCTTACCGGAGAAGTCATGAAAGTAGCCGAACGCCAACCCCAGACCGTTCCGACCGCGGCCCGCACAGCCGATACCTCGGCTCCCAAGTTGACGCCGGTCGCCGAGCTCCGCGCCCGGGCGCGGCAGCGCGTGATGGAAGGGGCCGTCACCGTCAATTACGAGCTCGACCCCGAGCAGGTCATCGGCATGCTCCAGGAGGCGCTGGCGACCGAACTCGTCTGCGTATTGCGCTACAAGCGACACTATTTCGTCGCCAAAGGTATCAAGGCGCGCTTCGCCGCGACCGAGTTCCTGCAGCACGCGAACGAGGAATCGGCGCATGCGGACAGCATCGCCGAACGCATCGTGCAACTCGGCGGCGACCCGGACCTGAATCCCGATCGGTTGAGCGGGAAGTCCCACGCCCAGTATCACGAGGGCAAGGAACTCGACGACATGATCACCGAAGACCTGGTGGCCGAACGCATCGCGATCGAAAGCTACCGCGAGATGATCCATTTCATCGGGGACCGCGACCCGACCACGCGTCGCATGCTGGAAGACATCCTCGCGATGGAAGAAGAGCATGCCGACGACCTGACCGACCTGCTTGACGGCGAACCCAGGCCGGCCTCGAAGTCCTAAGCACCCGCCGTTGGGGGCCGGGTGCGTTCGCCACCGTTGTTCCACCTCATAGGAGACTCAGATGCTGCACTATGCCGCCGTATTTTTTATCATTGCGTTGATCGCAGCCGTGTTCGGCTTCGGCGGCATTGCCGCCGGCGCCGCCGGTGTTGCGAAGATTCTTTTCTTCATCTTCCTGATAGGCTTCGTCATCTCGCTGGTGATGGGACTGATCAGAAAAGGGTAGGGTTCAACGAGTAGTCGTGGCCGGTGCTCCTCCCTCCCCAATGACTGGCCGGCCACCTTCGGTCGCTGTGGACCTTCGGTCTGCGGCGACTTTTTTTTCATGCTGCCGAATCGAGGACCGCTGCGACACAATCGGCCGATGAAGTCATCGGAGATGTCTCTTGGCGACGCCCCTCGTTTCTTCGCCGCCCGAGCCGCAGCAGGCGCGATGGTTTCTCGCAGCGCCGCCGCAGGTGCTCGTGGCGTTGCTGGTCACCGCGCTGGTTTCGATCATCGTCTTCGCGGTCTCGGAGATCGCCTCGGGGCGCGTCGGCCGGATCCGCGCCGAAGCGCTGGTGCTGCGCGAGCGCGCGACCCACATCAGCGATCTGCGCGAATCCCTGATCCAGGCCGAATCGTGCCAGCGCGGCTACCTGCTGACTTCGCAGCAGCGCTATCTGCAGCCGTTCAAGGATGCGGCCGCGCGCGCCGAGAAAGCCGCGGTCGATCTCAACACCTCGACCCGCGACGATGCGCAGCTGCATGAACGCAGTGTCGCGATCATCGCGCTGGCGAACCGCAAGCTCGACGAAATCCGCGTCACGCTGACCAGCGCCGAGCAGGGCCGCCCCGATGCCGCGCTCGAGCTGCTGCGCAGCGGCATCGGCATCCAGACGATGGAGGAGCTGATCGCGCGCAGCAGCGCCTTCGAGAAAGACCAGCTCGACCAGCTGCGCGAACGCCAGCGCGACGTGGTGGACTCGCTCGCCGAGCAGCGCATCGGCATCGGGCTGGTGGTGCTGCTGAACCTGATCTTCCTCGCGGTGCTCGCGAACATGATGATCCGCCAGTTCATGCTGCGCGAGTCCCATCGCGAGGAATTGCAGGCGATCGCGGACGGACTGGAGCGTACCGTCGACGAGCGCACCTCGCAGCTCGAATCGCTGTCGACCCATCTGCAGATGAGCAGCGAGCGCGAGAAGGCCCAGCTGGCGCGCGATCTGCACGACGAACTGGGCGGCATCCTGACCTCGGCGAAGATCGACATCGCGTGGATCGAAGGCCACAGCAAATCGGCCGATCCGGATCTGGTGGCCCGCCTGCAGCGGCTCTCCAGCGTGCTCGACGAAGCGGTCGACATGAAGCGGCGCGTGGTCGAGAACCTGCGGCCGTCACTGCTCGATCATCTGGGCCTCGGTGCGGCGTTGAGCTGGTACGTCAATGAAACCTGCAAGAAGGCCGGGCTGGCGCTGAAACTGGACACCTTGCCCGATGGCGTGACCGTGCCGCCGGAGACCGCGATCGCGATCTACCGCCTGGTCCAGGAAGGCCTGACCAACACGATCCGCTATGCCAAGGCCACCCAGGTGAAGATCGCGGTCGAAGAAGAAGACGACGGCATTCGCGTGAGTCTGGCCGACGACGGCATCGGCATCCAGGGCTTCAAGTCGGAGAACCTCTCGCACGGGCTGGCCGGCATGCGCCATCGCGCGCGGGCGCTCGGCGGCAGCTTCCAACTGGCGACGGCGCCCGGCGACGGCACGCGGATCGAGGCCTTCTTTCCGCTGGCGACTGAAGCAGCGGTGTGACGCCTCTGCGGCGTCACTCCGACCGTCACTGGTGGTAGCGGGCTTTGGCCGAGGCCAGGCAATTGCTCTTCGCGTCGCCGGCCAGCGCATCGCACTTCTCGGCCGCGACCTTGTAGTCGGCGTCGTTCTTGGCCTGCATCGTGTCCTTGCGCGTTTCGGCGCTGTCCTTCATCGCCTTCAGGTCGGCCTCGGACTTGTCGCGCGCCGCCTTGGCTTCCTTCACGCACACGTCCTTGGCGTTGCCGGCCAGGTCGTCGCACTTTTCCTTGGCCACGTTGTAGTCGGCCTTGATCGCCGCCTCGCGGGCATCGCGCCGCGCCTTCGGCGTGCCCTTCTCGGTGGCCTCGGCCTCGGCGATCGCCTTGTCGCGAGCGCCCTTGGCTTCGAGAACGCAGACATCCTTGGCATTGCCGGACAGCGAGTCGCAGGCCTTCTTGGCGCTGTCGTAAGTCGTCTTGGCGCTGTCTTCGGCGGCCTTGTAGGCGGCCTTGTCGCCCGCGGCCATCGCGTGCGACGCGAAGCCGAGCGTGAGGGCCGTGAGGCCGGCGGTCAGGCAGCGGTGGAGAGGGGTGGTGGCAAACGACGAAATCTTGTTCATGCGTGACTCCTGAAAACTGAGAAAGTCCACCGGACTGGGCCGATCGACGATTCAGCTTAGAGACACGCCGCCTGCACCGAAGCAGGGCAAGGGACGCAGTTCGCATAGTCCGGTGTCGACAGGCGGCGTCGTCGCCCGCTGACACCGCCGCCAGGCTCAGTGCGGCTTGCTGCCGCTCGCACTCTCCGGCACCACCGACGCGCTGGGCAGGCTGGTGTTGTTCGAGTAAGCGTGTTCGAGCAGGGTGCGGACCTTGTGGAAGTCCCGGCTCTTGTCGAGGAAGTAGTCGGCCCCGGCATTCAGGCAGGCAGCTTCGAGCACCGGCAAGGCGTGGTTCGTCAGCACGATCAGCAGCGGCCGGGCGCCTTGTGCATCGCGCCGCACCGCCATGATCACGCCCAGGCCGGTGCCCTGTCGCAGGTTCAGATCGATGACCACCGCATCGGGCCGCAGGCTCATGTATTGCTCGACGGCCTGCGCCTCGGTCTCGGCAATCGCGGTGACTTCGAGCCGCGACGACTCGTTGATCAATTCGCGCAGCAAGGCCTGCACGCGCGGCAGATCCTCGACCACGAGAACGCGCAGCGCGCGCGGCGCCGTGGCGGCAGTCGTGTTGTCGCCCGGCACCGGGATGGCGCCCTCGTCTCCGGACTCGGTCGCGTCTGCCGCAGCGCTGCGGTTCGCGGGACTCTTGGTGTAAGCCGATCGTTGTTTCACGATGGAAGCTCGGTTGGCAATCGCCCCCGGCGGGGACTACTGCATGAGGTTGTTCCTCATCGCGTATTGCGTGAGGTCGGCGTTGGTCTTGAAGTTCATCTTCTCGAGCAGGCGGGCCCGATAGGTGCTGACCGTCTTCGTGCTGAGGCAGAGATCATTGGCGATCTCGGTCACGCTGCGGCCCACCGCGAGCTTCGAGAAGATCTGGAACTCGCGCTCCGAGAGGCGCAGGTGGGCAGGCTGCTCGATGTCCTGCGTCAGGCCGGCGGCCAGCATCTCGGCCAGCTTCGGGCTGACGTAGCGCCGGCCGGCGGCGACGGTGCGCACCGCAGCGACGAGCTGATCCGGCGCCAGCTCCTTGCTGACGAAGCCGCTCGCGCCGGCCTTCAGCACGTTCAGGCCATACTGCTCTTCGGAAAAGGCGCTGAGGATCAGGATCGCCAGCTCGGGCTTGCTGCCCTTGGCCTGGCGCAGCACGTCCATGCCCGAGAGGTCGGGCAACGACAGGTCGATCAGACAGACATCGAGCGGATTGGCCCGGATGCCGGCCAGCGCTTCGCGGCCGGTGGCACCTTCGCAGACGATATCGATATCGCTGTGCTGGCTCAGGATGTAGCGAAAGCCGGCGCGCACGATATCGTGATCGTCGAACAGGCCGAGTTTGATGATCACCTCAGTCTCCTTGTGAGTCGTTGGCGGTTGCCTGGCATTTGGCGTGCTGCTTGATCATGCCGCAGGCGGCGGGACCGCATCGGCCGACATGGCGCGCAAGACGACCGCGCACAGCAGCACGATGGCGGCAGCGACGTACAACCAGATCAGCAGCACGGCCAGCGATCCGGCCGCACCGAAGGTGGAGGTGACGGCGCTGTGGCCGAGGTACAGCGCCACCGCCGCCTTCGCGAATTCGAACAGCACCGCGCCGAACAGGGCCGCGCCCGCCAGCCGGCGCGGCGGCACCGGCACCGGCAGCAGCACGCGCAGCAGCGCCGCGAGCATCGCGGTGGTGATGGCGAGCGAGACCGCGAGCGGCACCAGCGCGATCAGCCAGGCGACCGCGGGCAGTTCCTCGAGGCTCGGCTTGAAGACCTGCGCCAGGGCCACCAGGGTGGAACTGAGCACCAGCGATGCAAGCAGCACGAAGCCGATGCCGACCACCACCGCCAGGCCGCGCAGCCGCGCCTTCAGCAGCGTCAGCACCACCCCGCCCAGACCCGCGGTCTTCGGCTTGTTCGACTGATCCCACAGATCCTCGAAGGTGAAGCGCAGCTCGGCGAACACCGCGGTCGCGCCGACCAGCACCGCCACCAGCCCGGCGCCGGCGATGAAGCCGGTCTGCGTCGAGCGGTAGGCGTTGGCGATCATCTCCTGGATCAGCCGGCCGCCATCGGGGCCGACGACGTTCGAAAGCTCCGCCACCAGCTGCCCTTGCACCGCATCGACGCCCCAGACGAGGCCGGCGATCGCGGTCGCGATGACGAGGATCGGCGCGAGCGAGAACAGCGTGTAGAAGGCCAGTGCGGCGGCGGTGCGCGCGACGTGGTGCGTGCTCCACAGCTCGCCGGCCTTCATCGCCAGGCTGGCGCCGTAGCGAACGCGGCGCATGGCGCGGGAGACGCGCCCCGAAGAGGGCGTGAAGGTGGGGTTCGACATTCGCAGGTTCATTCCAGCAGCGCGCCGAACCGTGCCAGTGCCGGATCGCGATCGCCCCGTATCTTCGGGCATGAGGGCAGGGCCGGTGCCGGCAGGACGAGAGTCGTCTTCAGCGTGCTCATGGTGGAGGCCCGGGTCGTTGGTGGACGGCGAATGGTCTGGCGATGATCGAGCGTAGGCGCAGCGCGGACGCCGCAACAGCGGGCGCGCCTGAATCGTCTGTCAGCGATGGCCTACGCACCGGCCTGACCGGCCGCGATCAGGCAATCGGAATCTGCCGGTCCTGCAGCAGGGGCGAGGCCGGCGGCGTGCATTCATCGGCCGTCACCGTGGGCACGGCGGCGATCACCACGACGTGGCATTCGCTCGCCGAGCCGGCCAGGTCGAGCCACTCGCCGGGCGCCAGCGGACGGGCATCGGCGCGGCTCACCTCGCTCGCCTGGGCCTGCAGGTGCACGTGGACGACGCGGCCGGCCACGCGCAAGCTGAACTCCGCCTCGCGCCAGTGCGGCGGCAGGCAGGGGCGGATGCGGATCCGTTCACCGCGCACGTTCAGGCCGAGGATGGATTCGACCGCGGCGCGGTACATCCACGCCGCCGATCCGGTGTACCAGCTCCAGCCGCCCCAGCCCTCGTACGGCGGCTCTGAATAGGTATCGCCGGCCATCACGTAGGGCTCGATGCGGTAGAGCTGCTGCTGCTCCGGCGTGGCCGCGCGGTGCGCCGGGCTCAGCAGGCAGAAGGCCTCCCAGGCGCGATCGGCCTGGCCCAGCTCGGCAAAGGCCATCACCGCCCAGACGCCGGCATGCGTGTACTGGCCGCCGTTCTCGCGCACGCCGGGCGGGTAGGCCTGAATGTAGCCGGCATGGTTGGCCGAGGTGTTGAGCGGGGGATCGAGCAGGCGCACGACGCCGGCATGCGGATCGACCAGGCGCCGATGTGCGTTCTCCATCGCGAGGCGTGCGCGCCGCTCGTCCTCGGCATGGCCGGGGCGGCGCGCGAACACGCTCCAGGCCTGCGCGATCAGGTCGATCTGGCACTCGGCATCGAGATGCGAACCGAGCGGCTCGCCGTTGTCGAAATAGGCGCGGCGGTACCAGTCGCCGTCCCAGCCGTGGTGCTGCATGGCTTGCGCGATCTCGTGCTGCGCACGTTGCCAGGCTTCAGCGCGCCCGGCGTCGTCGCGACCCAGAGCGAGCGGCGTGAAATCGCGCAGCAGCTCGAGCAGGAACCAACCGAGCCAGACCGATTCGCCGCGCCCCTCGTGGCCGACCCGGTTCATGCCGTCGTTCCAGTCGCCGCTGCCCATCAGCGGCAGGCCATGCGCGCCGAAACGCAGGCTGCGCTCGATCGCGCGCGCAGAATGTTCATACAGCGACGAGGCCTGCGGCGAGACAGCCGGTACGTAGTACGCATCCTCTGCGCCGGCCGGCACTTCGGCGCCTTCGAGGTACGGCACCTGGGCGTCCAGCAGCGAGGCATCGCCGGTCACTTCAAGATAACGGATCACCGCATACGGCAGCCACAGCAGGTCGTCGCTGAAATGCGTGCGCACGCCGGCGCCGGTCGGCGCATGCCACCAGTGCTGCACGTCGCCTTCGGGGAATTGGCGCGAGGCATGCAGCAGGATCTGCTCGCGCAAGCGCTGCGGCTCGGTGTAGACGAGGGCCATCGCGTCCTGCAGCTGGTCGCGAAAACCGGTGGCGCCGCCTGCCTGGTAGAAGCCGGCCTTGGCCCAGATGCGGCACGACAGGGTCTGGTACAGCAGCCAGTGGTTGACCAGCGCATCGAAGGCCGCATCGGGGGTGCGCACCGTCAGCGCGCCGAGGCGCTCGGCCCACTCGTCCTGCGCGGCCACCGCCGCTTGCGGCGCCGGGCCCTCCTGCTGGATGCGCTGGGCCAGCGCCAGCGCGGCATCGGCATCGTCACCATGGCCGATGGCCCACAGCAGCTGCACCGGCTCGCCGGCCTTCAAGTCGAGCAGCGCCTCGATCGCGGCACAGGGATCGAGGCCGCCGCCCTGCGTGCCGGCGAGCAGCCGCGGCATCACGAACCGGCCGTGGCTGTCGAAGAACTCGCTGCGATCGCAAGTCCAGTGGCGCGCCTGGGCGCCGACCAGGCTGAGGAAGGCGACGCCGCCGCCGAAGCCGCCGGCATGCTCGCGCTGGCGCGCGAGCGCCGCCTGCACGCCCGCGACGTAGGAGGTGGCGAGGGTCATGCGATCCTGCCGCTGCTGGCCGAAGACCCATTCGACCAGGCCGAGCACACGCAGCGAGACCGCATGCTCGCCGTCGTTCACGATGCGCAGCCGCAGGTACTTGATGCGCTCCTCGGCATGCACCGAGACCTGCGCTTCGATGCGCAGGCTGCCGCGTTCGTGCACGAAGCTCGAGAGCCCCTGCGTATGCGTCACGCGGTAGCCGCGGCTGCCGTTGCGATCGTGGCTCGGCAGCGCGCCGAAGATCTCGCCGCTGGCGCGGTTCTCGATCAGGAAGTGCTCGCTGCACGGGTCGAGCAAGGCATCGTTGCTCCAGTTCGTCAGCGCGTTCATGCGGCTGTTGCCGGCCCAGGTGAAGCCGCCGCCCGACTCGCTGACGACGGTGCCGAAGCCGGGGTTCGCGATCACGTTGACCCAGGGCCGTGGCGTGCCATGTGCTTCGTCGACCTGGATCACGACATCGCGGCCGCCGCGCGCGAAGCGGCTTTCGGCGATGCCGCCGAGCGCACGCGGCTCGACGCGGCGCGCCTCGGCGCGCAGCCGCGGCCAGGTGCCGAGCACGTCCGGCAGATGGCGGCTCAGCGGCCGGCCATCGGCCAGCAGGTGCACTCGCGCCGAAGCGGTCAGCGCCGTCAGCTCGGGCGGTGTCAGCCCAGGCGACTGCAGCAGGTGCACGCCGCCGCGCGCCGCCTGCTGCTCGCCCGGCAAAGGGCTGATCGAACGCTCGCGCATCGCCATCAGCTGGCGCTGGATCGGCATCAGGTACGAGGCCGGCTCGCCGTTGACGATCACCACATCGCAGCCGACACCGGCGATCTGCCACAGGCGCTGCGCGGTCAGCACCGCCTGGATCAGGTCGAGCCCGTGTTCGGCGTTGACGCGCAGCACGATCAACGGCAGGTCGCCCGAGATGCCGAAGCGCCACAGCATGCGGCGATCGAAGCCGGCGACCTCGGCCGTCGCGGCGCGCCGCTGGCTCGCCAGCAGCACGCTGGTCAGGTCCTGGACCGCGTGCATGCCGGCGGTATCGAGGCCGAGCTCGCGCTGGCGGATGCGCGCCAAGGTCGCGGCCATCATGCGCGCGCGGTTGATGTGCACCAGCTGCTGGTACTCGTCGACGATGCCGGCCAGCTCCGCGAGATCGGGCGCCGCGGCGGTGGCCAGGCTCAGCGTCAGCTTGCCGTTCGGCGGCACGGTGACCTGCAGGCTGATCGCCGCGACCGGGTCGAGCCCGGTATCGAGCCGGCGGCCGGGCTGCAGCGCGTCGCCTTGCAGCGTGGAGGCCGCCGGCTCGGCCCCCGCGCCGAGGCGCGGCATCAGGCGTGCGCGGTCGGCGCAGAGCACGACCTGCTGCAGCGGCAGATCGCAGTGCGCGATGAAATGCGCCGCCCAGGCCCCCGCTTCGCCCGCGAGCCTTGGCCGGCGCTCGAGCGCGAGGCAGCGCTCGTGCAGCGCCATTGCGCGCACGAACAGATTCGAGAACGCCGGATGCGCTTCATCGGCGCGCTGCGGCGCGAGCACCGCCTCGAACCGGCTCGCCAGCTGCAGCACCAGCGGCCGGTCGGTGCGGTTGTGCAGCTGGATCTGGCGGAACTCGACATCGTCGTCCGGGCTGACGAAGACGGTGACTTGCGAATCCCAATCGCTGCAGGCGGCATCGAACTCGACATGGTCGGCGAAGAAGCGCGTCAGGTAGCGCGTGTTGGGCCGCGGCGCGGGCAGCAAGGTCAGCGAATGGAAGTCGGCTTCGTCGCTGCCGCGCAGCAGCAGCTGATGGCCGTGGCTGTCGCGCAGCGCATCGTCGCGGCTGCGCGTGATGGCGCGCCCGCGCCAGACGCTCGCACCGGCGCCGGTGGGCCGCAGGGAGACGCTGTAGTTGCCGTTGCCGAGCAGCTGCGTCGGCCGCGCGCCGGCGCGCTCGGGGTCGATCTCGCGCACTGCCGGCAGCGCGGCATCGGCCGAGCTCCGCTCCGGCCGCGCCACCGCCGCGGGCCGCTGGAAGACGATCTCGCGCGGCAGCCGCTCCTGCAGCAAGGCGGCATGCGCCTTCATCAGCGGGGCTTCGCCGAACCAGCGGCGCGGCGCCTGCTCGCACAGCAGGTTGCACAGCGCGACCAGGCTCATGCCCTGGTGATGCGCCATCACGGTGGCGACACGCTGCGGCGTCTCGCGTTCGGTGAGGCGGCTCTCGGTGGCGTCCGGCGCTTCGATGAAACCATAGGCCCCACGCGCGCCGAGCTGCTGCAGGCGGCGCAGGTTGGCCACCGCCGCGGCCGGGTCGACCATCGCAGCGATCACCGTCGCATAGGGCGCGATCACGCGGTCTTCCGGTGGCGTGCGGCGCAGCGCGAGCGAGGGCACGCCGAACGGCGAGTACTGGAACGCGAGCGTGTGGTCCTGCGAGAAATAGGCCGACTCGGAGACGCCCCAAGGCAGGCCTTGTTCGGCGCCGAAGCGCTGCTGCGCCTGTACCGCGCTGCGGTTGATGGATTGCAGCAGGCCGCCGGTCGGCTCGGTCATCAGCAGGCTCGGCATCAGGTACTCGAACATCGAGCCGGACCAGGAGCGCAAGGTCGGCCGCCCGCCGACCGACAGGAAGGGCCGACCGAGGGCCTGCCAATGGCGCTGCGGCACGTCGCCCTTGGCGATCGCGATGAAGCTGGTGAGGCGCGATTCGGATGCCAGCAGGTCGTAGTAGGAGCTGTCGCTGCTCTGCTCGGCGACGCGGTAGCCGATGTGGAAGAGGCGGCGCTTCGCGTCGTAGAGGAAGCCGAACTCCATCGCCTGCGCCAGCGCATCGAAGCGCCGCGCGGCATCGAACAGCGCGGTGTTGCGCAGCGCGGGCGTCTCCGCGCCGGACTCGACATCGCGCAGATGGCTGCCCAGCAGGTGCAGCAGGTCGAGCAGCGGATCGAGGCCTTCGGCGTCGTCGCTCAGCGCGGTCCAGCGTGCATGCGCGGCCTGCCAGCGGCGGCGCATCGCGGCGACCTCGTGATCGGCCGATGCGCCGCCGGCAGCGG